>JACCDG010733627.1_pt1 | contig 15690 bp, 12 predicted proteins | sample 7442471 | NCBI WGS metagenome assembly JACCDG01 (sample SAMN15323444, study PRJNA562643) | freshwater metagenome | isolation source: river surface water | place: USA:Blue River Watershed | collected 2017-08-17 | reverse complement strand
TTCTTCACCTCGCGCTCCCAGTTGATCAACACGCTGTTCGGTGCGACCACGAAGAAGTGCTTCTTACCTTGGGCCGCGAGGTGGCACATCGCCGCGAGCACCTGCATGGTCTTGCCCAAGCCCATGTCGTCTCCGAGCAGCACGCGTTTCTGGCAGACGATATACTGCGTCCCGAACTGCTGATAGCGACGCAAAGTGGCCGTGAGCAGGCGCAGGTCGACTTTCGTGGCCTCGACCGCGTCGGCGATCTCCGCCGGCAAGCCGCCGCGCAGGTCGGGGGGCGCCAAGGCGCCCTTCGTGACGGCGCGGGCCGGCAGCAGGCTTTCCAACAGCGCGATGAAGGATGCCGAGTTATCCGTATAACGACGCCAGACGACCGCGGGGTCGAAGGCCAGACGCTGAGCGTAATCGGCCAGACCTCGGGCCTCATTCGCGATCCAGCGGAACTCCGCCGACAAAGCGTCGCAATTCCTGGCGAGTTCACCCTGAGCCGAGACCGAGAGCAGCTGGTCGCTTAGGCGCGTCCGGGCCTGAGTCTGTTGGAGTCGCTGAGTCGTATCGTCGAAACGGATGCGAGCCTCCGCCGGACGCGTCCCGAACTCCCTGACCAAGGTCTCATACTTGACCAAGGAGACGAGCAGCCGGGTGTCGGAAGGCCGACGATTATCCGGATCAGGCAGCAGACGAACATGAGCTTGGGCCGAAGCCTGGAAAGTCGCCAGCGCCTGCATGGCGGAGCCAGCCGTCACTTCCCCGATGCCCCGATGTCCCTGCAAAGAACCCAACGAATGTCCTACCAGGTCGGAAACCATCCGGAAGCCTGCGGCCTGCAGAGGGCCGACCGCTGCGCCATAGTCCTTCATGTCGGCGATCGGGGTCGTCCGCATCTCCGCCATGACGGCCTCTGACACGATCGCCTCGGCCGCGGCCAAGACCTCGGCTCTGGCGGCCGGGATCGCCTGCTCGAGCCGGTTCAGTTCGCCGTAAGCCTTCAACCTCTCGGCATGCGCCTCCCCCTTGCCGGAACGGACCCGCATGGCCCGCCCGACCCCGGCGAAATACTGTGCGATGCCCTTGAACATACGACCACCCCACTTTGCCCGCTCCCCGGCCTCCCGCCAGCGCTAAACCAAAGGTAGGGATGCGATGACATCGCATCCAGCTACATCTAGGTAGGGGCAGCATCACGTGCCGCCCTCTTTGCCTTGGGTAGGGATGACCGGCCTGGTCATCCTCGGGCGTGCGGGCCGCACGCCCCTACCCTCAAACCTTAGACAACACTTCCTGGATAATCGGGATCAGCTCCCGTGCACGCCGTTTCTCGTCGTCGTTCCACCAACCTTCGTTGACCCCGCCGGCGAAGACCTGGGCGTCGCTGGCCGCGATGCGGGCGTTGGCGCGATCTCCCCGACTGAAGTAGTAGACGGCCTGACGGGTACAGATTTCAAGGTTGATGAGGTTCTGCTGCTGTCCACCGGTCAAATTACGCCCCAACGCATGAGCCGAGTAAAAAAGCCCAGGAACGCTCATCCACCCGAAGGCACCGGTGACCAGCGATGCCTTGGTCAGACGGCTCGAGGCGCATGACTCGCAGAATACACCCCAGATGTTGGTCTTATACGAACCGATGAGATAGCTTACCACCTGAGTATACTTGATGTGACGAAGCTTGGGCGAAATACAGCCGCAATCCACGCAAGTGAAAGGTTCAACCTGATAAACCGGGGGAGGGCTGCCGGCCCGTCCTGCAGCCGTTGGCATGGAGGGCGGGGTCGCCGAGCCCGTCTGATCATAAGCGGCGCGCTGGGACGGATCAGAAAGGACTCCATACGCCTCATTGACCGCTTGGAAGGCCGCCGTCGTGTCCTGACCTCGATTGAGGTCGGGGTGCAAAGCCTTGGCCATGGCCCGGTAGGCCTGCTTGATGGCTTCCTGGGAAGCCGAGGGGGCCACCCGGAGGATGCGGTAATACCCACGAGGATCGGCGCTCATCTCAGCTACGGGAGCAGCGGTCGAAGGCGATCATGATGAGTAACAGCACGAACGCGGGGAGTGCGCAAGCACGTGGCACCCAGATACCGCGGCGGGAGGGTTTGAGGGACATGAGGCCATCCTTGCAGGCCGGCTGTCTGGCACAACCTGAATTATTGTAGTAATAAAATAAAATTTACTTTGACCGACGCAGATGCCCATCCATGGTCATCACATGAAATTCACCGTCTTCCTGCTGGCTCTTTCCGCCCTGGCGATCGCCGCTTCCGCCCCTCGTTCGGACGCGGCATGCGAACATCGTCATGCAGAAGCCTATATGCCTTCCCAGTGTCCCTTCGTGAATACGACCACGGGCTTCCGCTGCCTCGGTATCCCCATGCCAAACGGCTACTTCGTAGGCGGCGAGAAGTATCGCTGCTCGAACGGCCACACGTGGGCTGTCTCGAATCGCTAAGGTTAAAGGGCGCACGGGCCGCCCGCCCCACCCTCAGGCGCCCAAGTCCCTTAGTAACTTCGCCTCCAGCACCGGCTCATGCCCTAGGTGCTTGATCGTCCGGATGACTTCTTGGACATCATAAGCCGTCCGGCGCAGCGTAATCTCGCCCGCCAAGTGGTCATAAATCGCCCAGGAGGCCCGTTTGTCATCCCCGCGAGGTAGGCCCACGCTTCCGACGTTGATGACCGTCTTAAGGCCTGCCTCGAGGCGATACACCCCCGACTTCGGCAACGGGACGGGGTCTTCCCTGCCCTCGGTCCAGATTTCAGGCACATGGGTATGTCCGACGAAGCATAGCGGAGCTTTCTGGGCTGCGAAATGGGCCTTAAGCGCCCTAGGTGTCAGGAGATAGTCGAACACCGCATCAGGGTTTAAGGAAGCATGAGCTAACTGGATGCCCTCAAACTCTCCGGTCGGTCGCCACTTTGAGATTAGTTCGCGGTCGGCATGGGTGAGTTTCTTACGGGTCCATTCGATCGCGCCCCAGGCCGCGTCGTTGAACCATTGTTCGCCCAAAGCGCCGCTCACGCCGGCCTCATGGTTTCCCTGCAGGCAGACCTCAGCCTTGGCGATCATCCTCAGGCAGTCGTTCGGAAACGGGCCGTAGCCAATCACGTCGCCCAAGACCAACATTCGCTTCACGCCCAGCTTGTCCATTTCCGCAAACACCGCCTCCAATGCAGGGCGATTGCCATGGATATCGGATAAGACGGCGAACATCTGGATGTGGCGAGCCTTCGCTCACCATGCGGTGGCTACTTGGTCTCGAAGATCTTCTGCACGATAGACTTCTTACGCTCCTCTTCGAGCTGCGCCTTCAAATCTACCAGCTCCTTGGTCTGCTCGTGGAGGGACTCCTCGGCCCTGGCCAGCTTCTGGCGAAGCTCGAGGTTCTCGATTCGCGATTTGGAAGAGGAAGCCTCGGCCTTTCGTACCTGCGACTCAAAGGCAGACAGCAGCCGTGACTGCTCGTCACTGCCACCTTTGAGGGTATCAGCGATCCGCATGGCGTTATCGACATCACCCTTGAGCCGGGCCGCCGAATCCTCAGCGACCTTGGCCTGACGTTCCGCGTCATCCTGCTTTCGCTTGGCGATATCTGCGGCAACAACGGCGGCCTTCATCTTTTCGGTCGCCTTGATCGCCTCGATCCGAGCCTGGCTGGCAGCCTGACGCTCAAGGCGAATCTCTTCGCTCGCATCGTAACTCGGCATAGCGAACAGCGCGATGGCGATCGCCGCGGGCACCATGAAGGAAAGTGCCAGGGCTACGCGGACACGCTTTGTCTTCGAAAGCTCGGAGTCAATCTCGGTGCGTGCGGCGGCGGCGTTGTAACCAAGTTCAGGAAAATCCTGCTTCTTGCCCCAGACACCCGAGCCCACCTGGGTGATGCGGTCACCCTCTCCCACCCTGCCTTCATTGACCCACTTGCGGAGCTCTTCGAGCGAGATCGGAGGCGACACCTCATTGCGCGCGTTGCGGATCTGATAACGGGGGGAAGAGTTGTGGTTCATGAAAATCAGATGCCATCCTTGGCGGCCTTCTCCGCTTTTTCGCCCTTTCGTTCGGTTTCCTTTTGGGCGGGCGAGCGCTTGTCTTCAGGAGCCGTGATGCGCTCGCTGAATGAGACCTTGCCTTCAAGGATGTAACGGAAGCTGAAACCGTCCTCCTTCTCGACGCCATTGGCATCGACATAGGTGTAGGTGACGTCGATCTCCGTGGAGGCTACGAGGTCACGATCGAAGGGAACGAGCTCGTCGAGGAACTCGCCCTGCTCCTTGACGCCATCGGAGAGCGTCCACGTGATTTCCTTAACCTGGCCATCGCCATGATACCTGAGTCCTAGATGCAGTCCCACCGCCGGCGGACGTTGCAGTAGTTCGGTAGGCTTGTGGATATAGACCTCGAACTTGCCGGGAGCGATGGGCTTACGTTTCTCGAGCGGCGTCACCTGACCCGACTTGGCCTTCTTTTCTTCGGTCTGCGTCTCCTGCTGCCACCATTCTTGGGTCTTGTTCACGCGATCGCTTGGCTTGCCCGGAACCTCATCGGACGCGACTTTCAGAGCCGGCGTATGGTCGTCGGAGCAACCGGTCGGCGTGCACTGAGAAAGAAGGAGAAGCAGGAGGAAAAGCAGGAAAGCGAACAGGAGGAGCCAGAGACATCCGCGCCAGCAACCACGGCTACGCCAGCCTCCTTCGGTAACCACGGTGCCTCCGTGTCCGATACCAGCCGCGCCCAGAGCCGACGCACCTAGAGCCCCGGATGCGCTCCCCGTTCCGCTCCCTGATGAAGTCCCGACAGGGACAGGACCACGAGTCGAGCCTACGCCTTGATCGCCGGCAGGACTTTTGGGAGGGAGCCCGGCAGGGACAGGAATGACAGGAGGAATGGTCGAGCCACCGTTAGGCTTGGAGCCTTGATCGCCCTCACCCTTTCGCTCGCCCGAGGTACGGTTGCTCGGAGCGTTACCCGCTCCAGCCAAGATTTTGATGACAGGGACACCACCCGCGTTCGAGGGCTCGAGGCCCCAGAGGACGAAAAGCCGGTCGGAGGTATACCAACTGGTCTTGAGGATACGGTAAGCGCCGGGAAACTGATGACGGTCAGGCAGCTTGAACTCGGAGATGAATCGAGACTCATCGGGAGTAAGGCCTGCATCGTTGGCCATCGCCTTGAACTTCGCCAAGGCTTCCTGCAGTTTGGCATAAGTCGACTCGGGCATCTTCACGCCCGGCTCGTCCAAGCCGACGGTCTTGGTCAGGAGTTCTTCGTTGCCGCTGAAACGGGTGAAGGTGACTTTACCACCCGCATCGCTGAATTCCGCGCTGGGCAGGAAATAAGCGAGATCCGCGCAACGCCGCACGACGGCCATCAGGTTGGGTTTCCAATAGAAATCCCCGGACGGGCTGGTCAGCGGCCTGAACTGATGACCTTGACCGCGGTCAAAGACGAGTCCCGGAACGGGCGAATGCTGGATCTGCGGAGAGAGCGACATGGCTCAGCGGACGATTCCCTTGGAGTAGATTCCACCGTCACCGCCTTTTACGATCCAAAGCTGGACCTCGGAGACCTTGGTCAATCCGGCCGGAGCCGTGACGGTCGTGGGTGGGGTCTGACCTAGGTCAGGCACCACGAGCTGATACCCGGGGCTCGGAAGGTTATTCAAGACTGCCTGCCACTCTACAAAATGAGCATGGATAGTCTTGGCGTCCTGGGACTTGCCTGACCAAGCGGCATAGAGCGCCGACCCGATGGACTTCACGGCGGCCTTGGTATCATCGGGCCCTGCCCCGGGTACGAAAGCGGCTCTTAGCTGGGAAAGTCCTGCGATGACGCCAAGGGCTGACGCATCACCCGAGGCGGCTCCATCATCAAAAGCGACGACCTGGGCGCCGATCTTCGATTCAAGGATGCCGTTCGGCACGAATTGAGCGAGACGGCGGGACATCATGCCTCGAAGATCATCCATCTCCTTGCGCAGTCCTTCTATCGTTTGCTGTCCGGAGCGGACCTGAGTGTTAAGGTCGACGATCGTCGCCTCGAGCTCTCCCTTATTCCCCTTAAGAGCCGTCTCGGACTCCTGCAGGGACTTATGCGCCTGCCTGAGAGCGTCATGTGACGATTTCTCACCTTGGAGGGACGAATTAATCGCCGCAATTTCTTTGCGAACGTCGACGATTTCCAGCTCGCGACGCTTCACATCCTCGGACTTTTCAAAAAGATCTTTATTCAACCTGTTCAGGTCGCTGGTGCTGTCATCCAGCGCCTGCTGCTTACGCGTAATCTCTTTATCTCGCTCAGTAACCGCGTTCTGCCAACCAACCAAAGCTTTCCTTAGGTCAGCGATTTCGCGGTCCTTTTCACCGGTGAAAAGCTTGAAGTTGCTCTCCTGAATTCGCTTATGCTCCTCGTTAAGTCTCTTCAACTCGTCGACGGCGTTGGCCATGCGGACAAAGCTGCCCTTGATCGCCTCGACGCTGGAGCCGTCGAAAGTGACGCTCTGTGGCTTGGGAGGCGGCGGGTTCTGCGGGCCAGGCTGGGCTGCGGCGCCCGCGCCTTGGGTCGAACCCGCGGCACCTGGAGTCTGGCCATGGCTGGTGTTGCTGGGGGGATTAGGCCGCGGCGGAACGGCACCGGGCGAACCGCTATTCATTTTATTAGAATCCGCCTTATTATCGGAGGATTTATCGGAGCCAAATGGCCACATATTCGTGAGATTAGGATAGGTCGAGTTCGCCGGTGTCCTGCCAGGGTTCCTGCTCGTGGAGCAACGGATAGAGGCTCAGGAACACCTGGCCGGTGAGGTCATCGCCGGTCTGCATGTCAGTGACGCTTCGGATGGTGATGGAATCGGCGCCACCGACCTCCTGCGGCACGCGGTCGAAGACGACGCGGACCGTGGTCTGCTCCTTGCTGCCGTTGGACCACATGAGTCGATAGACGGGCTCCGGTTCGCAAGAGATGCCTTCGAACATCTTTCGGCCGATCCGATTGGTGACGTTCATGACGACCTCCGTCGAGGCGTCCTGGTCGGAATTAAGGATCATGGAGTCGAATTCGGCGCCCTTGATCGGCATCACGCCCCACATGTTGCGCACGCCCGCGCGCGGCACGTTGGTGAGCTTCCAGTTGAGGATCATGCTCTCGGACATGGCGCGGTCCAAGGCAGCGCCCACGCAGGTGACGGTCTTGGCATCGCGGATCGCCGCGTCACCGTCATCGCTGAAGGGATACCAGTTGCCCGCCTTGAAACCGCGGGCGAACTGGATGCGCTCGACCGGCACAGGGACAAGACGCTCGATCATCTCACGGATGGCCGGCTGCTCAGAGGGCTTGCCGCACACGAAGAGCATGTGGACGTCGAAGGCGCTCGCATGCTTGGCCAGGGAGCGGAGGTAGACCCCGAAGACCTCCACGATGAGCGCGTCGAATTCACGCGGTGTCACCGGTAGCGAGAAGTTATGGTCCAGCTGCAGGCCGAACTGGGCCTTGAATTCGTTCCAGACCTCGAGCTGCACGCCGGCCTCTCGGGGATTGCAGTCCAGCGGCTTTCCATCGCTGCGTTGACGCAGGAGGGAGGTCGCCATGGGGATCAGCACCGAGATCATCAGCGAGACGCGCTTGGCCTTCTCGGCGATGTTGGCGGTCTTGGTGAAATAACGGCGGAACTCGGTGCGCGCGACATCCGGATTGCCGGCCTGCTTGACCAGCTCGCCGATGACGATCTGTTCCACCACTTTCTTCAAGAGGACGTCGCCCGCGGCGATGGTCGACGAGTCCTTGAACAACACCGTCGCATGCAGGTCGACGAACATGCCCGGAGCCTTGTCCGTATACTCGACGATCGAAACGTCGGAAGTGCCGCCGCCGATGTCCACGTTCATGATGCGGAGGGTCGGATGCGGATGAACGCCGCCGGAGACACCGTTGACCTGGATCCAGTTTTCGCCGACCTTGTTGGTCGCCATGCGGGTCATGCACGAGTAAAGAATCGGAATCTGGCTGGCCACCGACTCGTCCAGTTTCATGACAAGTCCGACCGGCTTGTCGCCCGGTTGAACATGGGTGGTCATGTAGATGTCGACGGCCTCCTGCCACTTGGCCTGGTATTCCGCGATCTCGGTCTTCGTCCAGCCGGACGGATAGGTGCCGATCACGTTGCGGATACGGCGGCGCTGGAAGACGCCGGCCTGCTTGACCCAAGACTCGCTATTGATGCTGCGGTGGGTCGTCTCAAGGATAGAGAGGATGGTCCAGGTCAGCGTGTCCCGGCGCGGGTAATTCGGTTGCGTGGGGCTGATGGAAGGACGCGTGGCATTCGATCCAGGCAGGGCGATGTGCCGGAGCATCAGGCCGGAAAGCCCTTCGAATCGGCCTAGTTTTCCGAAATTATCGTCACCATAATTAGGCACGACCGACCACTCCTTCTGCGAGGGGGTCGAATCCCAGAAGAATCGCTTGGCGGAACTCTGCTGGACGAGGACGCCGTCGCGATGCAGGCGCCGGAACTCCTTGCCGATGTCGGTTACGCCCCCGACCATCTCCTCCATGTCGGCGCCGAGGCAGACCGGGGAATTCTTGACGAACATCTGAGGCACCCGCACCTCGACGCTGTCCAGCTCGGTCTTCTGCGTCTTCCAGAAAAGCATGCCTTCGGTCCGCGTCTTATAATCGGGAATGCGGCAAAGCATCGTGAAGGGATTACGGGTCGCGATCTCCGAATCGGGGTCGAAGTTGCGGAACTCGGGGCGCTTGAGCGTGAAGCGTGAGCTCACGATCGAGGCGGCGTCGGGAGACTGATGCTTGAGGCCGGCAGGATGTGGCACCCCATCCTCGGTCAGCAACGGCGAGTGGTAGAAGGAATGAGCCAGCGGCACCGGGCGGCAGATCTGCGAGAAATTCGCTGCACCTCCGCCGATCGAGTTGGGTGAGACATGTTCGAGGACAAGGGCGCAGGTGCGGGAGTTGCCGAAGTCGATGACCAGATCCAGCTCGGCATCGACCTTCTGCAAAGGCTTCCAAGTGATATGCTGGATGATGCGCACGCTGTTGCCCAGCTGGATACCGATCTGGTCATGCTGGTCGAGATTGGCGGCGGTGTCCGTATAATAAGGAGAATAAGGCGTGGGATCCTGGGCGAACTGGTCGCGCTCGACCTGGGTGGGATTGGCAGGCGGTTCGAAGGTCCAGCCACGGTAGGCGTCACCCACGTTGGTCTCTACCGCTAGCCAGACTCCAAGGATTGTGTCCTTGCCATGGACGCAACTTCCGACCTTGCCGCGAGCGTAGGACTTCTCACAGGGCTGCCAGCCGTTGAGCTTGATGTCAGAAAGAAGTCCATGGAGCTCGGTATTTCCCTTCCACGCCGGGATACGCAGCTTATCCTCATCCCAGTCGACCACCTTACGGTTATGCTCGACGATGGGCCGGAGTTCGGGCGGTACGTCGGAAAGCTGGGAAGATTCGTACGCTCGGAGCGGGAAGAAGAACATCTGGAATCCCGAGTCAGGCGTCAGCAGCAGTTCTTCGCGGCTGACGTTGGGATCGCTGAGGTCCGTGGGGGTGAACTTGCGCATAGGTCAGGAAAGCTGGGGGCGGAGGGCGCGGAGTTCGTCGTCGCCGGACTGAGGCTGACGCTTGGCTTCGGCCGGCTTGATGGCCTCAAGCACGCCGAGGAAACCGTCGATGATCGCGATGTGATGCGGGGATCGCTCGGAAAGATCTCCGTCTTCCCAACGCACCTGCTGGTGCAGGAGCTGCACGGGATCCTGGCCTTCGACCGCGGGGACGAACAACTGACCCTTGCGCATGATGTTGCCCATGGCCACCGCAAGCTCGCGGCGGAGGGCCTTGGATTCGGCATCGGTCGAAACGAAGCCGAGTTCCTTCTCCAGCCAGCGGACTAGCTCGGCGGACGGACGCTGTTCGGACAACAGGCGCAGGAGGACGAGGGCGTCCGATTCGCCGTCGAGACCGAACACGGACCAATCGAAACCGTGGACGGTGGACATGCGCTTGATTACGGAAGCCTTCCAGGAGTCCCAGATGCTCTCGACGTAATCGCGGCGCTGCTGAAGCGTCAGCTTGGCGTAGTTCTGCGGGACCTTGGCGAGATCCTCTTCCTTGACGTAGGTGAGCTGACGGATCCAGAAACCGTAAAGCGAGGTCGCGTCTTCGACGACGAACAAGGTGCGGTCGCGAGGAACTCGCTCGGCCCAGTCCTGCAGGTTACGACGCACGGCGTCGAGCACCCGTTTGAGCACGCGACGCTGCTGCGCGCCGACGTCGTCCCCGGAAGGCAGCGCCTCTTCCAGAAGCTCCACCAGCAGGCTGCGGTCGGCCGCATCGGCCTCGGAAAGCTTGGCACGGCGCTTGGAGCTGTTGATCGCCGAGAGCTGCTGCTCTAGGAAATAACCCACCCCGCCGTCGGCATCCGCCAACATGCGTTCGAAAGACTGACGGGACTCCTCCGAAGCGAAGGCGCGCTGGAAGGATGCGTCCTGGCGGATGAAATCAGCCGCCGTGGCGATGGCCTGAGGCGTGCCTTGGATGGCGCCGCCGGTGGCGGTGAAGTCCTTGTACGTCGTGGAGAAAAGGAGCGAGTTGCCCGGCAGCGTCAGCGGACGAAGCTTGCCGAGCATGTCGGAGAAGACCGACTCCATGCCGGCGCCCCCTTGGATCTGGGCCTTGGCGTTGATGACGGCGGCGAAGAAGGTGAGACAGACCGAAAGCGGAAGAGGCGTGCGCGTGGTCGCGGTCGAGGCCTGAGGGTTGAAATGCTTGTCGATGCAATGCCACCAATGCTCGATGCCCGCGGTGATCTGCTGCGGTTTGGCCGGGAAAGTCTGCGCCTTGACGAGCACGGCGAAAGCGTCGATCGCGACGTCCTGCGCGTAGCCGAGCACCATCGAGGCGGTCTTGCCCCGCTTGAACACGCGCGTCAGCCAAAGCGGATCGGACGAGGCGAGTTCTCGGCTGTCGAGGAGCGAGGCATCGGTGGCGTTCGAATCCTGGAGGGCGACGCCCGGGAAATCCAGGATGTCACACGTCTCGATCAGCTTGAAGAAAGCGTCTTTCTCGTCCGCGGGACTCTTGACCGGGATGACGAGCTCGCGGACCAAGGCCTGGAAGGAACCAAACTCGAAACCGGAAAGTTCGGCCGACGGCGTACCGCACTCGATGAGGGTATCCGAGCCCTCGGTGCGGAAACCGATGCGAGACACGGCTTCGCGGACCCGGGCGTCGTCGACGTTGCCGTTGGAGGAAAGCGACCGGCGATAGGTGTCGATGTCCAGCAGGAGCGAAGCCACCTGATAGGTGCAGAACACTTCTCCCCTGCCCCACTGGAGTCGGCTCGACTTGGAGCGGAGCTTGTCGAAGGTGTCGGAGATGGCGGGCGCGTCGTCCCACAGGAGACGGCGGGCGATCCGCAGGACTTCTTCGACCGAGGAAAGCGCCTTGGAGAATTCAAGGAAATCGGTCCGGATGGCCGGCCAGTTGTCTCCGAGGTTCACATACCGGTCTTCACCGGAAGCGATGAAGAGCTCGACGATGCGCATGAGCTCACGCATGAGCTCGTAAGCCTGCCGGTCGACGGAGGCGCCGGAAGGAAGACGCTCCCGAAGGAAGGTCTCGTCGATCTTCTCACGGTCCCAGAAGGTCTTGCCCTCCGCGGCGGCGTTCCTGCACTCGGTGAGATAGCCGCAGGCGAGCGCATGCATGATATGCGAGACCGCGTTGAAGCGGATGCGCACGGGGTGCTTCGGGTGCGGGACGAAAGAGGCGGAAACGTAGCGGGTGACGCAGCCTGAGGCGTCGGAGCCGTTGTTGTAAGGATTCAGCACGACCGCCTCAGGCGGGCGTCCGTCGTAGTTCAGGAAAGAAACGGGCTGGGAGGCGTCCCAGGTCAGGCAAGGACTGGAGGGGCCGGCGGGCCCGCGTCCTCGGTCCAGGTATCGCGCCAGGAGGGTCGACTTACCCGACTGAGAAGGACCCCAGACGCCCAAGGCGTGCTTCTTGCCGCTCGCGGCGTCGAGCTGGGTGAGGATCTCCCGACGGCGGACGATTCCATAGACGGAATCGAGCCACGTCCCACGCGGCAACCGATGCTCCCCCTTCCGCAACTGGCCATGAGTCCAATACCAATCGATGAGGCGTTTCATTCGTGTCCGATTCTAGGGGGTTATACCTGAAGAAAATCGCTCAGCGGAATAGGGGTGTCAACCCGCTAAACCGGACAGAAGAAACCACTATAAAACGGGACGAGACCGTTCAGCGGGCGGGCCGCATCAGCACTTCCATGCCAAGGAAGCCAAGGCTGGAGGCCGAGTCAGCCTGACCAGGGTCGACGTCGACGACCATCATGGGCGGCCCGAGCACCTGAGACGGCACCGTTACCCGGAGAACCTTCTCTCCGTCGAACAGCTCGAGACGCGCGCCGACAGGCGGGCGCTGTGCGACGATCAGGACAAGCCTGCCCTTCCCTTGGTTGGACGAGTCCATGACCCTGGCCATCTTGGGATTAGATAGAACCTGCAGGAGATCTCCCTTGCTGGCCGACTTATGCCGCTCGACGAGCGACTCGAATTCCTGCTTAAGATTCGCCTCCGTCTGGCTCACCCGCGCCTCGAAGGAGTCGTCCATCGATTCGAATTTCTTCTTATAATCCCTTTCGACGCGAGACAGGTCCGAAACCGCCTTGTCCTTGATCCTCCTGGCCTCGGCGCCTTCGGCAAGGGCGACCTTGAGCTCGCCTTCCAACCGGGACACGTTGGCCGATTCAGCGGCCAGCTTCAGTTCCGAAGTACGAAGCGCCTGCGAGGTCTTGACCAGATCCGAGGCGACCTTGGATTTATCGTTATCCCACTGCTTCAGATTGGCATCGAACTCCGTGGTCCACTGCTTTTTGGCGGTCGCGACCTCCTCATCGACCCGCTTGCGGAAATTGACGTTATCCTGCTTGGCCTTGGCCTCGATGGCCTGAGCTTCCTTCATCTTCTGCTCAGCCTCCTGGAACGGGATGAAGAACATGCCCACGAATGCGGCCAAGGTGATGACAAGCAGGGCGATACCGACGCGCCAGACGGTCTTGGCCTTGGCCTTGAGAGCATAGATCTCATGGCGTCCGGTCGGCCCTGAATATCCGAAGATGGGGAAGTCCTTGATCTTACCCCAAAGCTCCTCCTTTTCGAGCACCTCCCACCCCTGCCGCCGCATCTCACCGTCATTGGAGATCTTACGGGCATCGAGCTGCGACTTCACCTCGGAGAGGGTGAAGGGCCCGAGGACTTCTCCGGCGCGGCTGCGCAGGAAGTAGACAGGAGTTTCAAATCGGGGCGTGGCCATCGAAGCAAGGCAGGGTTATACTAGTCTGATAGATAAACCCAGCCTTACGCACAAGTCGCAAAGGCGCCTTCGCCTTGGGCACGGCTCCCTTACGCCCCCTCCATGCGATCGTCCGGACTGCCCGGAAAGGAAATCAACGGCCGATATTACGGAGAGACTTGAAGAGCGAGAGCCCCTCGAAGGAATCGGGCATCGGCCCTGGGCGGCGAGGTACGTAGCTCACCGGCCAGAAACCGGTCGCCTTGAGGATCTTCCGGGTCGAGGTCGAAAGGTAGCACTCTTCCCTCTTCTCATCATGGTAAAGCTTACGGTTGGCAGGGATCGCCAAGGTCTCCCGGGCCGAGCGCAGGATGACCATGCGTTCCTGCATGTGATGCGGGGCGAAGCCGGCGCATGCCTTCACCTCATCCTGATAGGCCTGCTCGACCTCCTCGGTCGTGGCGTCGAGCGGGAGCTTCAGATAGTAGTAGTGAAGATTGTAATCCCTCATGGGTCAGGATTTGGGCGGGGCAATCATCAGGATTCCCGCTCCGCTCAGGCGCCTTCTTTACCATCTCCCCACATGTCGCGCTTCCGCTTGGCGCGACGCTCTTCGAGGTACTTCTCGTAGGCCTTCTGGAGCGCGGCTGGACTTTCAGGCGTCAGGCCATGCTTGATGGCGTCGATGATGGTGAAATGGTTTCGGTCCATGACCTTCACTAGGCCATGGATGCAGCGCATGAGCTGGCGGCTGGTGAGCGCGGCGTCCTCCAGCGGAAATTCGATGATGGCGCGGATTTCTCCGTCGTCGGCGTCATATTCGAACTGCACCATCTTCGACATGAGGCTGATCTGCAGGAGCGACTGCATGAGCGCCAGTTTCTGGAACGAACCGGCGTTAGCCGGGAAATGGTAGACCTCCGGAGCGATGACCTTCAGATAGGCTCCCTCCTCCTCCAAGGCGATGACCAGGTCGATGTGATGGTTCTTCGCCCCGACCTGCATGTATTTCTTGGTCGGCATCCGCATACGCAGGTGCTGCTTTCCCTCCTTGTGCAGGTAGTCCAGGCGCTCCTGATCGAGGAATTCGGTGATCTTCTTCAGCGTGGTAGCCATGGGAAAGACCTCAGAGGGGAGGCTGGGCGCCGTCGGAGTCCGGCGATGAGTCTGAGCCCAGCTGACGGAGGCGTTCGATCCGGCGCTCCTTCAGGAAACGTTCGTAGTTCTGACGCAGCTCGCTCGGCTTCTCCAAGGGGATGCCGCCGGTGATGGCGTCATGGATGGCGGTGTGGTATTCCTCCAGAGCGTCGCTCAGGGTGTAGACCGAGCGCATCAGTTGCTGGCGCGTCAGGTCGGCGTCCTCGAGCGCGAACTCCACGATCGCCTGGATCTCGCCTTCGTCCGGATCGTACTCGAACTGCACCATCTTGGTCATGTGGCAGATCTGCAGGAGCGTCTGGAACAGGGCCAGCTTATGGAAGGAGGTGCCGTCGTGATGGAAACGATAGGCGCAAGGAGCGGCGATCTTGAGGAACTTCCCCTGCTCTTCGACGGAGATGACGATGTGCAGGAGCTTATCTCCGTCGACATCCACGTACTTCTTCATGGCGAAGCCGGTCCGGAGATAATCATTTCCCTCGGAATGGGAGTAACGCAGGCCCTCGTCGGACAGGAAGGAGATGATTTCGTCGATGGTGGTGGCCATAGGATTCAGGAAAGGGACTTTTGGATGAAATCGAGGGCCTGCAGGGTGTCGGGGTGCTTGGGACCCAGGGCGATGACGAAGCGCCGGTGGACTTCTTTGAATGTTTCCTGAAGACGCAGGAAAGGCTCAATCTCATTATGATGGGGCTGCCCGGCCGGAGTCGCCTTCCAGGCCTTTTGGAGCTCGCCCAGCCGGGCAAAGCCGATCGAGGCCGCCTCACCGAGTCCGATGTTCCAATAAAGATTAGCCTGAAGTCGCGGCTCCTCGCCCGGCTCCAAGGCAGCCAGAGCCTTCCGGTAGCATTCGATGGAAGCCTGATAGGACCGCATGCCGGAATGCCAAAGTCCTAGACGATTATGCAGACGCGCATAGTCCGGGCCTTTGGCAAGACCGGCGTCCTCCAGGCACGAGATGGCCAAGCGCAGGCATTTCGCCTCCTCGTTGGGGTGGTCGGGGCCATGCCAGAGTTCGGCCAGATCGGAGAGAGTCCAGCTCAGCATGCCGTCAGCGACCGGGAACTCGTTCAGATAGGTGTCATAGATCTTGGCGAAGGCTTCCTTGGCCTCCGGCTTCTTGCCTCGGAACTTGAGCAGCCTCGCCTTCATCATATCCATCAGGAAGTAGATTTCGGAGGTGTCGCTCCTCAGTCCGATCTTGGGCAAAGCCGCGG
>JACCDG011907950.1_pt1 | contig 15692 bp, 13 predicted proteins | sample 7442471 | NCBI WGS metagenome assembly JACCDG01 (sample SAMN15323444, study PRJNA562643) | freshwater metagenome | isolation source: river surface water | place: USA:Blue River Watershed | collected 2017-08-17 | reverse complement strand
CATTGGACATTGGACATTGGACATTGGACATTGGATTATTGGACATTGGACATTGGACATTGGATTATTGGACATTGGACATTGGACATTGGACATTGGACATTGGATTATTGGACATTGGATTATTGGACATTGGACATTGGACATTGGACATTGGACATTTCAGTCCAACATCGGATTTGCGAAACATTTTAACATAGGAAACATCTCATGTTAAAATTTACATACATTTATTATCCCCCCCTCATATATTCCTTATAGATAAGATGACATAAGACTCTGAATAATAACAGTTAAAATAAACATAAGCACGGCTAAAATGGCCCCCCGTTTCCAGGACCCACCAGGCTGAAAGATACCCGCTCCTACAACAACCGCAGCAACAAGCACCCACCCTACCGCAAAAATGGCCAAGGCAAAGTCCTGGAGGGTGCTTAAAGGCCCAGCCACAGGCACCGGCTTAAAGAAAATTTTTTCCTGAAATGCCTTCTTATATTTCTCAGTTTCCTTCTCAATAGAGGATAATTCATGTGTAAGAGACTCTTTTTGTGACTGAAGAGCAGTTTTACGTTCCTGAATTTCACTACTCCCATTTTCACCGATTCCACCCACAACATTACTCAGTGTAGTTAAGGCATCCATCTTTCCAGTTAGCACACTAAAGGTAGCATCTAATTCGGCTTTTGAAGGCATTTTATTAACAGTTATAGAATCACTTCCTATAGTGGTTATATAATTTACATAGATGAGTTCTTACCCTCATACCCTCATACTTAGTTTTATAGTGTTTTATGCACATACCGTATTAGGGGTCTTAGAATAGTCTCCAAAGCGGCGACGGTGCCAGAACTGGTTACTACGGGCCTTATCCGTATACTGAACTCGCCATACAATCGTAAAGAGAACAGCAATAAAAATCAGGAAGGCAATCCCCCAGAAAACACCACTCGGAAGAATGTAGAGCGTCTTCAAGTAAAGAAGCGGAGCAAGGAATACCAGCGCAATAAATGTAAGTTGTGATACAAAAAGAGTATCAAGTTTATTATAAGCACTCCATTCATTAATCTGAGATTGCCGCCGCGCATTTTGAATATCGGTATCCAATATGGATGTTTCCTCACTTGTTCGGGCAGCCACTGCGTCCTGGAGCTGTTTGAATTCCTTGTTTCGTGTATCATAGAAAAGAGCGGCCTGGTAGTCCTTTGCTGCTGCGTCTGTCATGTTAAAGACAGTTGTAAATGTCGTATTTTGAGATTTTATTGTATCATTTATAATTGCTTCTTTACCAGAGCCGACACTTGCTCCAGTATAAGCAGCGACACGACCACTAAGATACATATCATTTAAATCTTGAATCTCGGATGTTAAAGCCATTCCTATCTACCTATGTGCGAGCAATATAGAAGATGACCCCAAGAGCAACCAAATTGAGAACACTATAGAGTCCGAGTAAGTTGCGATGTGCCTGATTCTTTTCTTCCGTATATTCAACCATTCTCTTATAAAGCATACGGTCGGCATCCTTCGCTGTAAGAGTATCCAATTGAGTGGAGAGTTCCGCCGTTGTTGAAGCAATGTTATTATTAATATTACTGGCCGCCATTGATGTTGCCGCCTTATCCTGTAAATAGGAGCGAATACGGTCCAAGCCGGCAATAAGAACACTCATCTTAAGATTTAAGATAATTGCGCGTTTTCGCTTTTCAGCATCAGAGGGAGATTCAAAGAATTCAGTAAGGGCTTTCTTATACATTTTTTCATAGGCACAATAGGTGAAATTAACCTTATTTTTGAACTGGGTAATTGAGGTGGTAAGAGCTGCCTCCGTTATTCCTGTAATATTTACCAATGGACTGAAACCATAGGAAGTGAGTAGAGTTTCCACTTCCGTATCGGTGGTGCCGGTCTTTTCAAAGGCGGTTAGAATCTGGGATGCGCTAATACTTGGAGTATATATGGCGGTGGCCCCAGAACCTGATGTAGATACAGAAAGAGCTGGAATCTGGCCAGCAGTTAAAAGAAGAGTATAAATGTTGGAATTATCACCGATAACATCCAATGTTATACCTGTCGGTGCGGCTGTTAAGCCTGTAAGTTCAGGAATTCCCTTTAAGTCCTTCAGTAAATCGGCACCGGCCGCATTCACAATAAGAACAGGCATTACAACGGTGCTACAAGACATTTTGATTCCTATAAAAAATCCTACCTGGAAGTGTGATTTTTTATAAGCCACATATATTCCTATAGTGTAACCCACGGAGAGAAGCTCTAATGTAGCGTTTTTAGAAGCCCGCTCCCTAATTCAGTCGCTTGCGAGCCCGCTCCCTAATTCAGTCGCTTGCCATAGACCCCAAAATAGGCCAGCGTCCCCACAACAACAGCCACCACACCCACACCATAGAGGAATGACCGCTTATCAAAGCCGGCAAAAAGACCCGCCACACCACTATTGAATCCACTCACATTAACAGCACCAATCTCTCCCTTACTCAAAAAACCAAGGATATAAACTCCCAAAAATATAAGAAAAATCCCCAAAGCAATCAGGACCGCCACACTACTCTCTCGGAGTGGCTTGAAAAAGCCGAGTTGCGCACTTACGCCCTGGTAATCCGACACCTTCTTCACACCTCCTATGACTGCTTCATGTCGGGTGCGAGCAATGTCCAATTCCATTTCTGCCGTCTTAATTTCCTTCTGTAAATCTAAAATATCTTGCTGAAGACCCCCAATTTCCTTAAGAGGACCACTATTCATACAATTAGAAATTGCCGATTCAAAGTTCGTTACAACGGTCTGATAATCACCCAACTGTCCAGCATCAGGATTCGCAATATTTTTTTTCACCGCCGCTTCTCTTTTTAATCCATCTAATTGCGCACAACTACTCATTATAAGAACCAATTCCTATAGTGGAATTCCTATAATTTCTCCATGGAAAAAACTACCACTTTTCAAGGGGATGACATTCAACGCCAACAGAGTCAAATTTAGACATTTGACTTTTATAGCCCAACAACACGCCATTCTTCATAAAGGCCAGCATTGGGTGATGAGCGTGTAATATGAACAATCATACCGGGCAAAAGCCCCATAAAGCGCGCCACCATATCCACATGGTATTTCATAATAGGTAATTGGTTCTTATTACGAATATAGTAATTCTTCAAAAGTGCAGCATGTTCTTCTTCTGGAACGACGGCAAACTGTGGCTGGAGGAAGTGCTTGAGGGGATTGGACACAAGGTCATTAATTTCAAAGAACTGAATACGGAGTTTGGACTTTACCCATGCCTTCGCGGCCATTTCATGAAAGGAATCCACCTTATTCACCAAATCCTTTGTCATAATGTAAATAATTTCACTATCCAGTGTCATACGGCCTTCTTCAATTTCAGTCACCGCCTTTTCCACAACAGACGCAAGATTGTTCTTAATATTCTTTTCACTATAGAGAATGGTTGCGCGTCGTCCCTCATCGGTGCGATGCTTGAGAATCATTGTAAGAGCCTCGGGATTAATGGAGAGTTCCACGAGGTCCTTTGGCGGCATACGACTATAGGGCGTGACATCATAGCCGCGGGCGTCCATCATTTCCAAGATGACGGCGCGGGATTCCACAAGTTTATAGTGAAAAGAATTATTTCTTTCTTCAGAGGAGGCCATTTCTAATATAGGAAGCTGGTAGGAAATCTTCTATAGTGTATTCTGTAGGAAGGTTTTAGCCTCAATTTTAATTTGTGCTCCCAATTTTTCTTATTGTAATTTAATTACTTTGAAATCGCCGCCACCACTCACGGAGCTTTCACTTGGACTTTCACTATAGGAATTGGGTTCTGGTGGTGGCCCTTGGTCGTAACCACCTGTATGAATTGTCTGTGAATATTGCTGTGGTGGCTCCTGTGAGAAAAATGGCGGAGGTCTTGAGCTGCGTGAGCGGCGAGGAGGTGCTGTTGCGCTGAGTTCGCGTGGAGGTTCAATGGGAGTCGCCGCGGGTGCGAGTTGGGTTCCACGAGGGGCGCTTTCCACGGGTAGATTCTCCAATTGTAAGGCGGCGGGACTTGTATCCACTACAAAGGTGGGGCCGCCAGTGCCGACCCCTGGAACGATGTCCAAGCCTGGCTGTGGTGTGGCCAGATTCGGCATAATAGAAGGTGGTGAAGAAACGGTGTTGGTGAATTCATCGGTCATTGGCGAGAGTGTAGTGCCGACATTTAATTGTGGAATTATATTTGTATTTGCGGCAGGGGATAATATAGTTGCTGGAGGAATAGTTGCTGGCGCAAACACATTTGTAGTAGCGGAACTATTTCCCTGTGGGATAGTTCCTTCTGTCGCATTAAGAACTGCTGCCGCGCCACTATTGACCCCCATAATCTGAGCATCCAGGGCTTCGCGCCGTGTGCGTGCCTCGCGCTCTGCCGCCACGGCTGCCTGTTGTTCGGTCTGAAGCTGTGAAACATTTTCCTTAATTTCATCTATAGTTGGTAATGCGGCAGCCGGCTGATAAGGGGCGACCTCCTCGTCCTCGGCATAGGTTCGTGGGACGAGCTCGGACTCCAAGTCCGCCGCAGCCTCTTCGGTGAGTTCTGCCACATCTTCCACGGCCGGCAGGCGCTCCACATCGTGGGTCGTAAGGAGACGCATTCCCATATTCATGAAGACCTCCATTTCCTGGAAAAACAGCTTTGTCGCATACGGCATTTCCACGCGACTGAAGCTGACGGAGCTCCGTTTGGTCGGCACTATAGGCTCCAGGGTTTCAGCGGTGCTACCACTGTATTGAATGGGGCCGTCACACAAGGAACAAATATAGAGGTCCTGGCGCTCATTGTAAATGGGCACCGTCCCACATCCGTTACATACAATAAATTCCGTCTTGTCACTGCGCTCCATCATGGATTCACGGGTAAAGGAGGCCGCGCCGTGTGCAACAATCGCGTCGCGTTCCATTTCACCAATCTTTAAGCCCCCCTGTGCCCCACGACCACCGGTGGGCTGGTGTGTGCGCTGTTCCTTGCGGCCGGCCCCGCGGGCGTTCCATTTGTCCTCGGTCATGTGCTTGAGGCGCATATTATAGACCGGCCCAATGAAAATCGCGGCCTCAATCATCTTCCCAGATATACCGTCGTATAGAATCTGATTGCCGTAGCGTTCCAGGCCGAGTTCCTCCAGGGCGTCGCCCACAAGTTCATGGGGCGAACCCTCGTTCATAAATGTCGTCGCATTGACGAGCGCACCGCTCTCCGCCGCCAGCTTCCCAAAGAGCTGTTCCAGGAGCTGGGCGATTGTCATACGCGAGGGAATAGAATGTGGATTCACAATCATATCAGGCACAATCCCATCCACCGTGCGCGGCATATCCACCCCACGAATCATCATCCCTATAGTGCCCTTCTGGCCATGGCGATTGGAATTACCTGTAAGGAAGCCCACTGCGGACCCATGTTTTCGTGCACAGAAGACCCCATGTTTGACCGTAATACAATGAACGCTTTCACTATAGGGATTGACCTGATAGACTTGAATAGATGTTATTTTAGATGTAGTAACTCCATCCGCGGACATCATGTATGTTGGACATCCTGATGTGAATTTGGACATTACATCGGTCGCCCACTGAAACATCCAATCTCCTCCAGGAGACATGACCCAGAGCCGATGTGTGGCCGTGACAGACAACATACCATGTTCCGTTTTCACATCATAAATCAGACCAGTATGCTGGAATCCCACAATAGATTCAGGAGTCTCATACCCTATAGTGTTCGTTTTGGGGTCCAGAGTGGCTACACTATAGGAATGGGTGAGTTGGGTAATTGGAATCCAACCTGTAGTTGTTAATACATCATGGTCCGATGTAAGACAGAATTTATCACCGAGCTCAGGAGTGCGGTCCTGGACAACACGGATTTTAATAAGGCGCAGGCCATTCGGTCCCACCATAGAGATGACCTCATCTATACGCCCACTGGTCCATACTTGGGGAGTCACAGAGGAATCGCGGAACTCGCCTGAAGGTAGCATCATATAGCGACCGACAATGACGGTGTTTTCGTCCACATATGAACCAGGTTTGATGACACCATTGGGGTCCAGTTTGCTGTAATCGTAGCCGACATGAACATCAAGCCAGGCGGGTGAATTATAGGGATTCGCAATACGGGTCTTCGTTCCTGCTCGCTCGTCGTCTTCTTCAAAGGCTTCATATGAACGGTAACTAATGTTACGGAACATGCCGCGTTCCAGTGCTGACTTATTCATAACAATCCCATCTTCTTGATTGTAGCCGGTGTGAATGGCAAGAGCAAGGACAATGTTATGTCCGTAGCCCATACGACCGGACCCAATGTAGTCCTGGTAGACAGTGCGCGAGAGCGGCATTTCTGGGTAACATAGGATGTGGGCGTTATTATCGTAGCGGTTCTGAAAGTTGGTGGCGTAGAGGGAGAGGGACTGCTTACTCTGACTGGCCGAGAGCTGATTACGAGGAGACTGATTATGATTGGCGAAAGGAATCATACACCCAAGAAGACCAAGAATGGAGGAAGGGTGGACTTCCATGTGGGTAGTTTCGCCCTCACGAATATGTTCTGGAACATTGGCAACATAGGCCTCGTTCTGTTCATAGGGGTCAATGTATTCCACGACACCCATGTGGGGGGTGAGGGCAGCAATGTAGTCTGCGACAGTCTTTTCAGGTTGGTCGGCGTAGATGTCGACAAATTCCACGGAGGGAAGTTGGACATTGACTGTCTGGGGCAAGTTCCCACATACAATGTCGCGCCACGAGGCCGCTGCAGGAATACAGCGTGGGTCAGGAAGCGGCACTGTAAAGAGGGGGCGCAGGGGACGACCTTCGTCTGTATAAATGAAAATGACCTTGGAGCGGCGGTTGAAGCCGTTACTGGAGTAGGGGGGAAGGCAGCCGGTGCGTTTCATACAGCGCAGAACGGTGGCGAGTTCCTCTGGATTTTCACTATAGCCAATGATGCTATTGTTGAGGAAGATGGGGACCATTTGGGCACGAAGGGCGGGGGTCGCGTCCTTCGGTGGGACGACGCCGGCGCGTTTATAGAGCCACTGAACGAATTTATTGGGAATCATGCCGTTACTGATGGAGGTGAAAATGGAAAGGTTCTTAGTGATACCAATGTGACCACCAGAGGGGGTTTCACTTGTGCAGAAATATCCGTATTGACTGGTATGGAGCTGACGAGGACCGGTGAGTTTGAGGCCGGTGTCAAAATCCAGGACAACACGGCGGCAGTGGCTCATAAAGTCCAAGTAGGAAATACGGGCGAGTGCCTGGACGACACCGGCCTCGTCGTCATCGCCGCCCTTACCAGAACCCCACTTCCCCTTGAAGGCGCGAGCGAGACCTTGGTCAATAAAGCCTTGATGGAAAATAAAACTTACCATGCCGGCACTAAAGAGATTTTTGAAACTGTCACCTGTATATTGTTGCTTATGGTAGTTATATTCTTCGTTAATGCGGCGATTAAAGGCCTCCAGCCAGGCGCCATAGATGCCCTGGAAGAGCTGCTGAATGGAGAAGCCACTGGTAATAAGGCGCTGATTACGGGTGTCATCCTTGTTTGTAGGAGGGTCCAGTTTTTTGACAACGCGAAGAACCGAGCGGACACAGTGGGCCAAGAAGGCGATTTTGGGAGTAAAATCCCGTTTATCTTCTTGGAAGTCAATGTGACAGAAGAATTCATTCATAAGAATATCATGAACACGAACGAGACTAAATCCTTTAGTGAATTGCTGGATGTAGGTGAGCGCATCATATGTTGTAAGAATTGGCTGTGCCGCATGCATGGAGGAACTCAAGAGTTCGGCCAGGGACTCCGCTTCAGGACTCGCCATGTCAGGAAAGATGGTATTGACAATGTCCTTATCGGATTGAATACCCAGAGCGCGAAACACTATAAAGAGTGGAACTGGCTGGGTAACTTGGGGGAGTTTCACTTCCATGACGGAGGGGAAATAGACATAATCGCGTTCTTTCATAACATATTTTGTTCGTTCGCGGGTCCAGTTAATACTGGTGCGTGTAAGGTTACGGGTGCGTGGATTGAGTGACTGAATAGTTGTGTAATATTGAACGGCGGGGTCGCGCTTCTGTTCTGAAATGTAGAGGGTATTGAAGGCCTGTTCTTGGCGGGTGACGAGCACCTTCTCACTCCCATCTATAATGAAATAGCCGCCGCTATCCTCAGGGCATTCACCCATGGCGGTGAGTGCGGACTGTGGTTTGCCGTGGAGGGAGCAATAGCGACTGTGGAGCATGAGGGGGACCTGAGCGAGGGGAAAGTTGGTGATTGTTTCCTCATGAATGGCTGGATTTTCGTCCCGTGCGTCGGCTCGTATGGTTACACGATAGAAGATGTCGGCTTGGACTGGTAGGGAGTAGGTGAGGTTGCGCAGGCGGGCTTCGTTGGGGAAAAGGACGCGCACATCTTCGCCTTGGTTGAGTTTGACCGTTGGGACACCAATGCGAATGGCTGTGCCGTCGAGGCCGCCGACATAGATTTCCACTTTGTATTTAAAGACATTTGAATCACCGAAAGGTTCTTTTACATTGATAATAGGGTTCTCAACGGCAATAATGGATTGGAGGTCCCGTTGGATAAACTGGTCGTAACTATCAATATGATGTTTTGTGAGGGGGATATTTTGGGTTGTAAAATAGGTATGAATTGCCTGTGTAGCCACGGAACGGGCAATTGCGCCAGACCATTCTGGATTCATCATACCCTTCTACAAGAAACGGCATTTAGGTATTAGCGGAGACGAACTTCCTTGGAAAGGGGGTAAAAGAAGAAACACAAAAGAAGAAGCATTATAGGAATCATTCTTCTTTTATTATTATGTGCGTGGTTGTTGGCCGATGGCGGTTGCCTGGCCTGCTTGGATGACGGACTTGAGATGTGCTGCGGACCCTGCTTCATAGTTCCATGCTCGGACAGTAGATGCGCCACCGGGGGGCAGGGGTTGTCCACGAGCGGCGGTGATGGCGTCGGTGAGAACGCCGCTGGGGTTGGAGGGTGGAGGGTGACTGAAGACCTGTGTGAGGGTGTCTAATATGCCGGCGCCGTGCTGTTGGTCATACTTGGTGTCTTTCTTGTTCTTGGCCCCGCCTTTCATGAGATTAGAGCCAGTATCAGGGTAGGGCATAACGGCGGGAGTGCCGCCGGCGGCGCATAGGTCGCTGCTACTCATTTCAGGGATACCGATGCCGAACCCGTTGGCGACATAGGGAAGGAAGGTGCCGTAGGGGGGAAGAGTGCCGGTGCGGAGCTGATAATCCACGGGGGCTTCACCGCCTTTCTGTTTTTTACCTTTACCCATCACTTTTCCTTTTGTTCCAAAAGCGAACTCGTCTGCGTGCTTTAAATACTCTTCCGCGTCGGCCAGGTCCAGTTTCTTATTGAAGACTTCGTACCATTCACGGGCGTAGTCGGCCGCGGCCTCACGAATGTTGTCCGTTTTGGCGAGTGCGGTATGAGCATAGGATTCAATATATTGAAGGCCTCGGCGAATTTCAGGAAGACCCATGTTTTGACAAGGAGCCTTTTTTATGCCTTTGCCCCCCTTGCGGGTCTTCGCGTAACGGCGGGCCACACTTTTTGAGACTTTTCGGGATTTTCCAGCCATATTCCTGTTATAGGAGGTGATAATTGCGCAAATCTAAATAAAAGGATAAATAATCGCTATAGTTAGAGCATTAGAAAGCAGCCGCCTTCACATTACGAACACCATTGCCCCGCCCATTAACTGCCGGTGCGGGTTCCAGAAGACTCTTCACATTGGAGAAAGTTTCCACTGCCGAGTTTGTAAGATTTTCCATAAGCCCACCATTATTTTTCTTCCCATTGTTCTTAGCACTAAAGAGATTATTGACGGCACGAATACTATTGTTGATTCCCTCGGTCAGCATGTTTGTAGCAGAGCCGGCAGATGGAAGATTTTCCATAATGGAGTTATTGATAGCGGGTGTTGGTGCGCCTCCACCGAAGAGACCGACCATGTAGAAAATAGAAATGAGAACAATAAGGGCAATCATTACAATGCCGGCATAGGGTTTAAACTGGTCCAGCCATGTGCTGTATGCGTATTCGCCTTTGAAAAGGGTATAGTGATGATAGACGCCAAAGGCAAGGAGCGCAACACTCAAAAGCGCAAGCACAATAGGGCTGAATTTTGGTATAATGAAAAACGCAATAAGAGTCCCAATCAGTATAACAAGAAGACTTGGTAAAAAAAACTCCATCTGTGAAGGTCCTATCCTGTTATGCGCGAAGAAATAGATGGTCCATTAGAAGTTCTCCACTGAACTTACGAAATAATTTCCGTCAGGTCACGATGTGTAAGGAAATGCTTCTTACAACAATAACGGCTAAAACCGAGCTCCTTCAATACCGCATTCTCTATAGTTTCAGGAATTTTGCCGGTGTCGGGCGCGACGCTCCCATCAATAATCATGGGACCTTCACGAGCATTCATTCCCGCGGCCTGCTTACGGCGTGCGACCTCGGTCTGATAGACCCGCCATTTATCAGCAATAACGAAGCCGCAATTCATACAACGAATGGGAATAATCATTCTACTCTACTATTGTTTAGCACTATAGGGTTTAAGCATGGGGGGTGGGTAATGAGCACTTTCAATTTTATAGCGCCGGCTGTCCCATTGCGTTCCATTTATGCGTTGTAGAGCCACCGGCATAATTAGAAATGACTTCTGTGTTACATGGTGGTGGTATTGGCTACCAGGGGACCAACCCAGTGCGTAATGAAATCAACAAGCTCCAGCGACAGATTGATGAACTGAAGATGGAAAACACTTATCTTCTGACCGCTCTTTTCAAGGTCTCGCCTGATGTGGTGACTGAATATGAAAAGATTAAGGCGGATGAAGTGGCGCGCAAGGAAGAAGAGGCGGCACGGGCAGCGGCGGAAGCACGGCTCGCACAGCAACAGGCACAGATGTTCAATCCACGAACAATCGGCGGGTCAGCAGCATCTCAGGGGACCTACAACTCACTTTACAGTGGGTCTGGTCGTTTCCGTTAGGAGGCATAACTGCCCCCTATAACCCCCTGTTTCTGCGGGAGCACGCTTATCTAAAAAATATCTGAAGCAATTCCTATAGTGCTGCACTATAGGAATTGGAACATTGGAACATTGGAACATTGGAACATTGGAACATTGGGTTAGCGCAGCGATTGGAATCGGCCAACATCATATTTAACACATCTAAAAATTGACATCCTAGTCACACATTTCAAGTAAACACATACATCATAAAATGAGTTTATTTGAACAAGCAAAAGCACTCGCTGTTGCGGAGATTCTGAAGGAGGTGCCAGATACTGGCGTGCATTTGGCATGGATTAATACCAAGGCATATCAGGCTCGTATTATGAATGAAGAAGCCATGTGGAACTCTCTCAATGGCGCAAAGCCGAGTCACTTTACAACAGAGGGGGCAATCTTCGTGGCCGCAAATGAAATTATGAAACAATATAAGATTCTTGGCTATATGGAATCTGCCCCAGCACCGGCAGCAGCGCCTGGGTTAGCCGCATGTGACGCAGCCTAGGAGTAACACTATAGGAATATTCCTAGAGAATCTTTTTCTTTTTCAGACCGGCAATTTGTGTGGGGGTAATGTCAATCCCATGTGCTTCTTTGATTTGGAAGGCAAGAAGTTTGGATGTGAGTTTTGGAAACAAGGCATGTGTTTTTTGAATCTTGAGAATCTCGGCCGATGTAAATCCAAGAACTGCCGGCTCCACCTCGGTCATTATTTTTTTGGAAACATCCGATGTTGAAACATCCCTATGTTCTACCACCACCTCACGCCGCGCCCCAGCCGATGTATCCTTCACCATTCCTATAGTGATAGCACCGGCATGGTGAGCGTCGTGACAGCTCTGGCAAACTGCGACAAGATTGCGCAGGCCATGTAGTGCCGTGCCGTCAGCATTACGCTTGTCATTAGCCGCATGTTGTTCCTGTATATGATGAACTTCTATATCGCGTGCGAGAGCAGAGCCACAAACTTCGCAGGCCCTCATCAGTACATCAGCATTATAGGAATTGGTCTCGCGTGGAACCTCGCCGAGGAGTGTGCGGCGAAAGCCGTAGGCCGCCTCCAGCAATGCAGGCGGCATGTGAAGAGCCTTTGCTACAGTGAGCCCATAATTGGACGCCCCTGCCCCTGCTGACAAGGTCCGGTCATAGACCAGCACATCCGCCACGGCATCATAATGGACGCGCAAGTGAGCGATTCGTAGTGCCGCCGCCTCAGTAATTGCCGGCAATTTCATCAGGTCATGTAAGTGGGTCGCAAGAACAAAGGACGAACCCGCCCCCAGAAGACACTGAATCCCTGCCGCCACCAAGGCCGTCGCGCTCACAGATTCTGTTCCAGAGCAGAGTTCATCACCGAGCACGAGTGTGCGCTGGTCGGCCGCGGTCAAGATGGTCCGCAGCTCGCTCATTTCCACGGCAAAGGAGGAGAGGCCGGCCCAGAGGTTGTCCTGGTTGAGAATACGTGTGGAAATAGCACTATAGGGTGTGACAGTCATCATCTGCGCGGGCACGGCGGAGCCGATTTGGGAAAGTAGGACGGCCAGACCGAGGGCTTTCATAAGACTACTCTTTCCTGACGCATTAATACCATAAAGAAGCATACCTCTATAGTGTTCGTGGTCTGTCTTGCTATTTGCGTATCCTAATGAGTTACCGAGGTCTAAGTCATGGCTTACGAGTTGGGAGCGAGTCTTCTGTGCCTGAATGAGTGGATGGCGTAGGCCACGCACAGAGACGGCGCCGACACTACCCTCTTTCACTATAGGAAAGACCCATCCTTGTGCCGCAGCAGTTTCGGCGAATGACATCATACAATCTACGGAAGAAACCCATTCCTCCAGAAGTGACCAGTGCTCTGCCGTTGCGCCCATGTAGGCGATACATGCCGCATTTAGTTCATGTTGAAATGTCCGAGACAGCGCCGCCTGTTTGGCATCCAGTCGTTCATTAAATGTATCCAACATAGGATGTGAAAGTTTCCCGCCACTTTTTTGGAACGACACTGAGACTCCACAATAGGGATTACTCTCCTTAATTCGCTTACTCCATTCATCAATCCGAGTCAGCACTGCTTTTGTTCCATGGACGACATAGGTTACCTTCTCACTCGGCCGATAGGACAAGGCTTGTGAGTCCAGGCCCGCCGCAATACAGAGACCCGCTAGCCATTCATGTGCATCTACATGGATTCGCTGAATGTCCAGCTCCAGAGCCGCCGACCGTGGGCCCGCCCCCTCAGTTAAGAAGCCCCAGTCAGAGGCATTTTCCTGTGCTTTCAGCGCCTTCTCCTTGTCAAAAAGTAAAGCGAGCTCACGGGCACATTCCTTAAGATAACCCTTTATAGTGTATCCCTGGAAAGGACTTTCGGCTAAGAGGACGGCGAGTTCCGCGATTGCACTATAGGAAATGTGGAGTTGGTAGAGACCCGTCGCCTTCAGAGCGGCGCGGGCAATTGCTCTGTGAATACGTGGAAAGTCGTAGAGTTGTCTGAGGGTCTTGATAATCGAGGGGGCTTGGGGTGTGCTGCCGAGCCAGGCGGCCTTTTCCTGGCGTTGGCGGATAGATGCGGCATCGGCAAGAGGGGTGCTTAAGAGGGCGGGCAGAGCACGAACACCAGGGGGGGAGTAGGGTCGGCGAAAGAGCCGTTCTACGCCATTGGGGCCAAGCATGGAGAGTTGATGAAGGGCATTATTAATAATTCGCATCTTATCATGAGGATGCCAAGGGACTGGCCGTGGGAGATACACTGTGAGGCTGGCGTAATGGTCTTCAATCCAGTGAAGAAGAAGGGCAAGAGTTTCCGCCGTAGGCTCATGGTCAATTCCCAGCCATGTGCCGAAAGGCATAATCGTTTTTGGTTTGAAGAGCCCTTCCATATAAGTGGCGCGGGCCACAGGACGGCTCAAATGAGAGGGGAGGCTGGGACGGCAATAGAGGACGGTATCCTCTTTAAGGTAAAGGTCCTTGGCGGCGCTCTCTCCTTGTCCATATACAATGAGTTCGCGCGGGGGATATACCTGGAAAAAATGCGCAGCACATCCCTTATGAATACTATAGGAAATGGAGCCACTGGCGACATCAATTGCGACGGCGGCGTCGGTCGCAGGGTGCCATGCGCCGACATAAGCCGCGACGGCGGAGCCCTCCAGCGCCTCCACATGGGTCGCAGGGGAAAGCACGCGGGTCACTGAGCGGCGAACAACATCACCACGCTCATTCTTCTCCTGGGTTGCCACGACCACCGTCCAACCGAGGCCGGTCAAGCGCCCCGCCCACTTATCCAGGCGGTCCTCAGGGACACCCGCAAAGAGACCCGTGAGGCCCCCTGGTGCGTCGCCTGGATAGTAATTAACCTGGACACCGAGAATATCCGTAAATTCCTTCACCGAATTCCGTTGCTCGTGGGTCTCAGGGTCCTGTTGCCCGTAGAATTCCCAGAAGGAGCCCTTCTGAAGAAAGACCGCGACCCGTGGCCCATAAATATCCCTATAGTGCATATATAGGGACTGGTATTGGGTATAAAAATCATGGCTATGGACCATTTTGGGTTGGGGGGCGGGCTAAGAGCGTTTCTTATAACTACACTATAGAGTATATATAAGAACTTGTTTATGTTGGTTATAAACCATTCTTCATGGTGCGGAGGTCCTTATACATCTTGCGGAGCATAGGTTCAGGGGCCTTTGAGCCGCCCTTGAGGACACCTGCCTTGGAGAGGGCCGCCTTCACAGCCTCAATACTCATGGAGGCAACCTTCTTGGCCGTCTTTCGTGCCTTCTTCAGCTTCTTACTCATAGCCTTGACGGCGAGACCAATCTTGCGGGTCTTGAGGGGCTTAAAGCAACCACCGGCGGCAGCGGCCTCGGTCTTGCGCGCAGCAGCGCCTTTGCGTGGGCCGCGGAGGAGAACGCGAGTCTTAGGGGCGCGGAGCTGGACGGTGGCCGTGCCTGACGAGGCGCCTACGGCTGACCCTCCAGCCATCGCCGTCTGGGCGCGGGCAACTGACGCCGCAGCGCCTACCGGGTCCTGTCCCATTGCAATGGGCTGGACAATCTGACTGGTAAGGGTGCCAGAGGCGGTCATAGGAGTGACCCCCTGGGCGGTCTGGGCATAGGCAGAACTCGCATGGGCAGCAGCGTCCTTCATACCATCCGCAACAATTCCTATAGTGCTGACTGGGGCACCCGCTTCAGAGTAATTCTGCATGGAACCACCATCCTGTTCCATTTCTCTGGACACACGCTTACGAGTAGAGGCTCGTTTTCCGCCCACACGGCGCATAGATTCGGCAGTTACACGAAATTCGCGTGTTTCTGGAACCTCGGATGACATTATAGGAATTGGTTTCCTTATCTACTTATGGAGGTCTGTAAAAAATTGAGAGTCGGTCCAGAATAGTTGGGCGATTAAACTGAAAATTATTTAAAAATGTCTGTTGCAGCGCCTACTCTGGACCATCGCCACATCTTTGACCTGTTCTTCAAACAGGCCGAGGGGCGCCAGATTATTTCGCACCAGATTGAAAGTTTCAATGAGTTCCTGGAAATCCAGGTGCCCTACATCATCAAGGGCGCGAATCCCATTATTG
>JACCDG010443189.1_pt1 | contig 15692 bp, 18 predicted proteins | sample 7442471 | NCBI WGS metagenome assembly JACCDG01 (sample SAMN15323444, study PRJNA562643) | freshwater metagenome | isolation source: river surface water | place: USA:Blue River Watershed | collected 2017-08-17 | reverse complement strand
TAGGCTTTCAGACTGACTTCAAGCGTCACATCCATACGTGAGGTGGCAAGAGATTGACCACAGTTTTTATCCACCATTGCGTCCAAGTTGAAAGGGCTTCGATGCCTTCGCGCGTGGTGGCACCATGTCGTTGACCTGCTCTTTGCGTGTCGCACCAAAGCCTTCCTCAAACTGGCAGAGATCTTGGCCTTTGACAAACAACACCGTGGGCCAGAGGTCATAGGCAGTTTGTGCAGCCGCCAAATCTGCGCCTTACCCAATAGCAATAACACCAGCCATTGAATGACAGCCATTCATTTGATTCCCCTAAACCGCATGACACACTTTTCGGTATGCAGTGGGTGTGACGCCTCGATGGTCTCTGAAAAACCGAGAAAAGTTTCCCGGTGTTGAAAAACCCAAAGTCATGGCCATCGAGGTCATGTTTTCATCACGCGCACTCAAACGCGTCAATACCTCCTCTAGGCGCATGGCATTCCAAAACACCAAGGACGATGTGCCTAGTTGGTCATGGAACAACTCAAAGAAACGGCTACGCGACAAGCCCACCACCTCTGCCACTTCTTCGGCCACCTTGGGTGTGCTCAGGTTGTCTTGCATGTGCGCAATGGCCACACGCAAACGGTAGTCGATCATGCGGCGACGCACAGGCATGGCTTGTAGTTGCTCGGCGGTCATGGCAGACATCAACGTGGTCGACAGCAACGACGCCACATCCGCTTCTAGACACAGGGCATGCCCACGCACGGGTGACGCGAGGTGAGTAAGCAACTTGGTGCGCACCGCATGCACCTCAGGTGTGATGCCAATGCTCGGATGTGGCAGAACCATGACATGCGCCATGTTTTTGCACTGCGCATCGAGCCATGCATCGTTGAGGTACAAATTTAGAAATACAGCGGCTTTGTTGGCGTCATTCAGGCGAAAGTCGTGTGACGCATTGCTGTTCACACCCAGCGCGACATCTGGCCCAATTTGCACCGTGTGTTGCCCCACGCGCGAATGCGCCAGGCCACCGCCCAGCCAGAATGAAAAGTGCGTGTAGGGATGCGCATGCACCACCAAATCGTGGTGGTGCTTGACCACCTCAATGCGACCAAAGTCGCCTTCTTTGACTACAAAAAAATCAACCATGATTGCCCCTTATCGGGGCAATATGGCAGATGGACTTGATTCACTCTGTGCGATTCAGCACATAGCGTAGACCTAATTGGCTGTTTTCGCCAAGGCTTGCAATGCGGGCAGATTCAACAAGGCAATGTTGCCGCGGCTGTAGCTGATGTAGCGCTTGAGCTTCATCTCTCGTGCCGCAATTGAAACATTTGCACGCCTCACCCCTAACATTTGGGCAATTTGTGCGTGCGTGAGGATCAATGGATCGGGCGCGCACCGCTGCGCACTCAACAGCAACCAATGCACCAAGCGCACTTTGATGTCATGCGTGTACGGCCGCGAGGCCAAAGCAGCCATGTTGTCGTACACGGTCCACAAGTAGCGTGAAAAATGCATCAGCAAGCTACGCCGACGTTTTACCAACCGCTGCGCCGTTGCACCTTCGACAACATAAGCTTGTCCTGCCGACTGCACCACCATCGTTAAGTGACCGGCTCCAAACCCTAAGGCGGCCTGTAAGCCTGCAGCACCTTCTGCACCAATCAAACCCACAGCCAAGCCTGTATGCGCCCCTTTACTTTGGCAGCCCACATACATGGCAATGGCTCCACTGACCGGAAAATAAATGTGAGAAGTCGTGGCGTCGGAAGATGACAAGACATCCCCCACATTCAGCATCACTGTCTTTGCGCGACGCAATAACAGCGCTTGATCAGCGACATCTAGCTGCGAAATAAAGCCATTTGACAATGCATACACAGGGTTTCCAATTACAAGTTAGCAGACACAGAGACTGCATAAAGTGTAGGGAATTCAAGCGAATTTTCGCTATGTTCGACCTCGTACTTAGCAGTACTAACAAGACTAATTTCTCAAAAGCATTTCATCTGTTCGATAACGTACGGACAGGACCCTCCAACTTCATTTCTCACCTGCGTTAGCATTGCAGACGTAAACATGCATCCCACGGAACGACCGATGAAATTCAAAGGCACAGACAACTACGTTGCAACCCAAGATTTGATGCTGGCAGTCAATGCCGCCATCGCGCTCAAGCGCCCCCTGTTAGTCAAAGGAGAGCCTGGGACCGGCAAAACCATGCTAGCTGAAGAAGTGGCACAGGCCTTGGGCATGCCCCTACTGCAATGGCACATCAAATCCACCACCAAAGCCCAACAGGGTTTGTATGAGTACGACGCCGTCAGCCGCTTGCGCGATAGCCAAATGGCAGACAGCGAGAGCGCCGAGCGTGTGAAAGACATCAACAACTACATTCTCAAAGGTGTGTTGTGGCAAGCCTTTACCGCCGAAGAACCCGTGGCCTTGCTGATTGACGAGATTGACAAAGCCGACATTGAGTTCCCCAACGACTTGTTGCGCGAGCTCGACCGCATGGAGTTTTATTGCTACGAGACACGCCAGCTCATCAAGGCTAAAAACCGTCCGCTGGTGTTCATCACATCTAACAACGAGAAAGAGTTGCCAGACGCGTTCCTGCGCCGCTGCTTCTTCCACTACATCAAGTTCCCAGACGCCGACACCATGCGTCATATCGTGCAGGTGCACTTCCCCACCATCAAACAAGATTTGCTGAGTGTGGCCATGAAAACCTTCTTCGATATCCGCAACTTGCCCGGCTTGAAGAAAAAGCCATCGACCAGCGAGTTGATTGACTGGCTCAAATTGTTGGTGGCTGAAGACATTCCACTGGAAGCACTGCAAACGGCAGACGACAAAGTGTCTATCCCCCCGCTGGTGGGTGCGCTGCTAAAGAACGAACAAGACACCACGTTGTTTGAAAAACTGGTGTTCATGCAAAGCCGTAACCGCTGATCTATAAATAGAAAGAGAAAGACATGTTTGCATCTCTCATGGAAGGCCTGACCGACGCGATTGGGTTTGTAGCAGGCGCACTGCTGGGTTTTGGCTTAGGCGCGGCATTCGAGCTAGACCTATTTGCACCCGGCTACGGCACGGGCAGCATCATTGCCATTTTGTTGGTGGGTATTGGCGGTGGCATGGGCTTGCAAGCGGCCCGCCACTTTCGCGCGCCAAAGGCTGACGCCGAATAAAACCGCGCCATGCTGATCGACTTCTTCTACACCCTGCGCGCTGCCAAGCTGCCGATTTCGGTGAAGGAGTACCTCACACTGCTCGAAGCGCTTCAGGCCAATGTGGTGGGGCCTGCGTCCGAAGCGTGCAGCATGGACGATTTCTATCACCTGTCACGCACCATTCTCGTCAAAGACGAAAAGCACTACGACAAGTTTGACCGCGCGTTTGGCGCGTACTTCAAAGGCGTGGAGATGCTGACCGACTTCACCAAGGAAGTGCCGCTGGATTGGCTTGAGAAGATTCTTCAAAAAGAACTCACCCCTGAGCAAAAAGCAGCCATTGAAAAAATGGGCTGGGACGAGTTGATGGAGACGCTGAAAAAACGTCTCGAGGAACAAAAAGAACGTCACGAAGGTGGCAATAGATGGATTGGCACAGGCGGCACATCGCCCTTTGGCAATGGTGGCTACAACCCACAAGGCATTCGCATTGGCGGCAAAGGAGGCAACAAGAGCGCCGTGAAGGTGTGGGACCAACGCAGCTACCGCGACTATGACGACAGCCAAGAACTAGGCACACGCAACATCAAAGTGGCCCTGCGTCGCTTGCGTCGCTTTGCACGCGAGGGCTCTGCCGAAGAGCTGGACCTAGACGGCACCATCCACAAGACAGCAGCCAACGCAGGTTTCTTAGACATCTTGATGCGCCCCGAGCGCCACAACAATGTGAAAGTGTTGTTGCTCATGGACGTGGGCGGCACGATGGACGACCACATTGCCCGCGTAGAAGAACTGTTCAGCGCAGCCAAGGCCGAATTTAAACACCTAGAGTTTTATTACTTCCACAACTGCGTGTATGACTTCATGTGGCGCAACAACAAACGCCGCTACGCGGAGAAGTTTGAAACCTGGGACATCATTCGCAAGTACAACAAAGACTACAAGCTCATCTTCATTGGCGACGCCACCATGAGCCCGTATGAAATTGTGCAGCCTGGTGGCAGCGTTGAATACAACAACGAAGAGGCTGGTGCTGAATGGCTACAACGCCTGCTGCACGCCTTCCCCAAATTTGCATGGATCAACCCCGAGCCACAAGGCGTGTGGGAATACCGCCAGAGCATCAGCATCATTCAGCAAATCATGAGCAACCGCATGTACCCGCTCACGCTCAAAGGCTTGGAAGAGGCCATGCGGATGCTAAGTAAGTAGCACCGTAAAATACACAGCGGTAGCCACCGTAGTTCAATGGATAGAACTCTCCCCTCCTAAGGGAGTGATACAGGTTCGATTCCTGTCGGGGGCACCACTGTGCTAACGCACCGCCCCAACAGCCTCTGGATTTTTCGCCTTAGCGCTTGCTTCTCTTGTATCAATCAAACCCTGCTGTACAAAAGTAGCCAAGCTTTGGTCTAGGGTCTGCATGCCCGCCGCACGTCCTGTTTGAATGGCCGAATACAACTGCGTTACTTTGCCTTCGCGAATCAGGTTGCGCACGGCGGGCGTGCCCACCATCACTTCATAAGCGGCCACACGCCCTGCGCCGTCTTTGCGTTTGCACAGCACTTGTGAGATGACCGCGGTGAGCGACTCTGACAACATGGTGCGCACCATGTCTTTTTCTTCGGCAGGAAACACATCGACGATGCGGTCCATCGTTTTGGCAGCGCTCGACGTGTGCAAAGTACCCAGCACCAAGTGGCCTGTTTCGGCAGCGGTGATAGCGAGGCGAATGGTTTCAAGGTCGCGCAGCTCGCCTACCAAAATCACATCGGGGTCTTCACGCAGCACGGCACGCAAGGCTGTGGCAAAGCTGTGGGTGTGTGCCCCCACCTCGCGCTGCTGTATGAGGCATTTCTGCGGTGTGTGCACAAACTCAATCGGGTCTTCAATCGTCACGATGTGTTTGGGCTGAGTTTGATTCAACACATCAACCATCGCCGCCAGTGTGGTGGACTTGCCAGAGCCCGTTGGTCCCGTGACCAACACCAAGCCGCATGGTCTTTGCATCAGCTCAGTCAATAAAGCGGGCGCATGAAGCGATTGCAAATTAGGTATGACATGGGGAATGACGCGAAACACCGCCGACACACCACGCGCTTGTTGAAACACATTCACCCGAAAGCGTGACACATCGCTCACATCCAGAGAAAAATCGCACTCGTGGCTTTGGCTGAACTGCAACTGCTGCGCGGATGACATGATGGTCATCAAAGACGCATGAATGTCATCATGAGACAGTGCCACTTCGTTTAGCGCAATCAAATCGCCATCCACTCTGAACACAGGAGCTACGCCAGAGGACAAATGCAAGTCAGATGCACAGCGTGTGATGCATAGACACAACAAATTTTGTAGGTTCATGCAGATGGTTCTAGCCCAGTGCGGCTCTAAATTTGTAACTAAACAGAATTCATTTTTGAAGCCTTTGTCGCAGAACCGACAAGATCAGGGAATTTCCTAGGCATCGAAAATCAAAAGCAAACCCGCAGACCGCAAAAACACTAGGCAAAACTGGCACAATTCACCCGTTTTAACAAGGAACCCTACTCATGAACAAAACTGAATTGATCGAAGCCGTTGCTGCACACACAGAATTGACCAAGGCCGACGCTGGCCGCGCAGTCAATGCCATCATCGACGTCATCACGCACGCTGTTGCTAAAAAAGACGACGTGCAATTGATCGGCTTCGGCACTTTCAAAGCTGCTGCACGCGCTGCACGCACTGGCAAAAACCCACGCACTGGCGAAGCCTTGAAAATCGCAGCCGCTGTGGTGCCTCGCTTCACTGCCGGCGCAGCCTTCAAAGCTGCTGTGAACACCAAGAAGAAGTAATTCTTCGCGTTCACGCACAAAAGCGGCATCGGGCAACCGAGCCGCTTTTTTTACGTCTAATTCAAATTGGAGACACACATGTTCACTCATATTTTTTTAGGCGCCAAAGACCTCGAAGCGTCACGCCAGTTTTATGACGCCGCCCTTGGCGCTTTGGGCCACGCACCAGGCGCGAATGCAGGCACCCGCTATGTGTACCGCACACCCACCGGCACGTTTGGCATCACCACCCCCATCAACGGCGAGACCGCCACGTTTGGCAATGGCAGCACCTTTGGATTTGCAGCCAAGTCGCCAGCAGAAGTGGATGCCTTTCATGCCGCAGGCATAGCCAATGGTGGCGTGACCTGCGAAGACCCACCTGGCCCGCGCACCAACCCGGCCTTCAGCTACTACATCGCGTACTTGCGTGACCCATCGGGCAACAAGATCTGTGCAATGTGTCGCACGGCTGCATAAGCAGGATTAAGCAAGCCTCATCAAGCCTGACGCATCTCTCGTAGCTCTGCGTTGGCATGGCGCAAACGGTCGGCAATGGCCAAAGCCACCGCGCGCATGACGCTGATGCTCATCAGCGGATCGCCCGCAGCCACCGCAGCAAAGGCTTTGCGGTCGATGGCAATCAGTTCGGTCTCACGTGTGGCGTACACATCGGCCGAGTGAGCGCGGCCATCTAAGAACGACATCTCACCAAAGAACTGGCCACGGCTGAACGTGGTGAGGTGAATGGTTTTGCCATTGGCCAATGGCAAGCTCACCTTCACCTCGCCTCGGCTGATCAGCATCAGTTCATGACCGGTGGAGTCAGCACCAAAGATCAACTCGCCCGCCTCAAACACATGGTGCTGGGCACACTGCTCCAGCGCAGAAATTTCGTCATCGTTCAAACCGTGGAAGAGCTCAAACTTGCCCAGAGGGATGCCCTCTTTAGAGACATGAGCGTGACCAGCCAAGGTCAAGGTTTCGTCCTCAATCCATTCCAGCGCTTCGTCGAACTCATCAAAAATTTTGGCGGTGCTGTCAGACAACAAACCAATGTGGTCCACATACGAGCGCAAGTCACGCCCGCTTGGCAAACGCTCGGGCACGCGGGTCAGCACCAAACGTGCATGGCGTTCAGACAGCATATTGCGAATGCGCTCAATCATGTGGCCTGCCGTCATGTCCATGGACTGCACACGCATAAAGTCGAGCACCACAAACTTGGCAGCGGCAAGCTCGGGCTCAATCGCGGTGTACAGCTGATCGGTGGTGCCAAAAAACAAGCTACCTTGCAACTCAAAAATCACGGTGTGGCTGCCCGTTTCGGTCAGCACATCGCGTTCGCGTTGGCCACGCACGCGTGAAGAAAACATTGTGTTACCAAACGATTTGCGGCGAATGGTGGTGGTGTGAATTTGCTCACGCAAGAACAACATGATGGCCAAGGCCACGCCCACACCCGAAGCCGCAATCAAACTCACCGTGTTGGCCACGATGACCACCAACAAGATGACGGCAAAGTCGAGCATGGTGTCTTTGGCTTTGAGCAGCTGCAATGAATGCCAATCGATCATCTTGAAGCCAATGACGATGAGCAAAGCAGCCAATGCCGACACTGGCACCCATGCAATGAGAGAGGTCAAGAGCAAAATAGCCAACAGCGACCAGACGCCTTGAAACACACCCGACAAATAGGTGGTGCCACCGCTAGCCTTGTTCACCAAGGTTGCGCCCATGGTGCCCGCACCTGGTGCGCCACCAATGAGGGACGAGGCCAAGTTCCCCAAGCCTTGGCCAATGAGTTCTTTGTTGGAGTCGTGGCGTGAGCCTGTCATGGCATCGAGCACCACACAAGTTTTAAGTGTGTCGATGGACAGCAACACGGCCAAGGTGATGGCTGGAAATGCAATTTGTGTCCAACTCGGGAAACCTGATTCACTCAAACTACGGAACGGGTCGAGCAGCGATTCAAAGAAACCTTCACCACCCACAGCCAATGGCCCAATGATGAATGGGTTGTCGTGCAAGTTTCGCAACTCAGGCCAAGCCGTGAAAGCCAACAACCAATACGATGCCATGCCACCTAACAAACCAATGATGACCGCTGGCACTTTTCTAGACAGGCGCGGCGCCAATAACATGAAGCCCGCCGTGGCTGCCCCAACGATCAAGCTAGGCGCTTGCCACAGCTCCATCGCATGCAGCCCCTGCCACCAGCTCATACCTTTGGGCAGCGCCATCCATTTGGGCAACTGGCTCATGATGATGATCAGGCCCACACCACTGAGGTAGCCGCTCACCACGGGAAACGGCATGTACTTGATGAGCTCACCAATGCGCAGCAAGCCAAACGCAATTTGCACCAAGCTGCTGACAAACGCCACCAAGAACAAAGTCAGAACCACAGCACCCACGCCCGAGCCCTGCTGCGTCATCTGAATGGTGAGTGCCGACAGAACCGCCGCTGCGGGTGCACACGGTGCTGAGATGAGGCGTTGCGTACCACCGAAGGTGGCCGCGATCAAACCCAAAGCCGTCACACCCAACATGCCAGCCAACGCACCCTTGGCGCCAAACTCTGCACCCAGCGGAGAAAAGATGGTTACGCCAAACGCAATGGCCGATGGCAGCGCCACCAACATGGCAGCAAAGCCGCCCCAAATATCGCCAGACAAGTTGGCGCGAGAAAGTGTGTGTGATGTGGACATAGCAAATATGACAGTTTTTTGTCAGTATCGCAAAATTTGCCGCACACGAAACCCGCTTGATCTATCGCAAGCCAAAGCGTACCTAAGCGTGTCTAATGGCGGCTTCTTTAGGAGAAATACATGACAGCAAACGTTGGCGGCATTGACCGCATCCTGCGTATCGTCGCAGGCTTGGTACTCATCGCTTTGGCGGCTACAAGCGTGGTGGGCATGTGGGGCTACATCGTGGGTGGCATGGTGTTGGCCACTGGCGTGTTCCGCTTTTGCGGTGCTTACACCTTGTTTGGTTTGAACACCTGCCCACTCAAAGCAGTGGAAGAAGAACCGGCCAAATAAACGGCTCCCGCTCTTACCAAGGCCTCAACGCGGTTTAAGCAGCTGAGGCTTTTCTTCGCGACAACCAAATCAAGCCAACACCCGTGACCAGCACCGGCACCAATGATCCCCAGTTGAGCCAAGTCCAGCCTTGCGTCGTCACCAACGCACCCGAAGCAAACGAGGTGAAGGCCATGGTGGCAAACACGCAAAAGTTAATGGCGGCTTGTGCGCGGTTTTTCTCTTGTGGTGTGTAAGCCTGCATAGACAACGTGGTGCTGCCCGTGAACAAAAAGTTCCAGCCAATGCCCAACAAAAATAAAGCAAGCAAGAACTGGTGCAGGTCCACACCCGACAGCGCAACGGTAATGCATGCGATGTTGAGCAACACACCCACCCCCATGATGGGCAACACACCAAAGCGCTTGATCAAGTGGCCCGTCACAAAGCCTGGGGCAAACATGCCAATCACGTGCCACTCCAGCACCCACGCAGTGTCTTCAAACGGCAAACCACACACTTGCATAGCCAGCGGCGTGGCGGCCATGAGTAAATTCATCACACCATAGCCCAAGGCCGCTGCCATCGCAGCCACCACAAACACGGGCTGACGCATGATCTCGCCCAAGGGGCGGCCACCGTCATCACTTGCTTTTACTACAGGCGCAGGTGGAAATTGAATAAAGCTCATCACGGCCATCGACAACGCAGCCACCACCATCAAGGCAACATAAGCACCGGCGAACGGCATACCGAACAAGCTCTTGGTTTGAATGGCCAAGTTAGGACCAATGACCGCGCCAATTAAACCACCCGCCATCACCAATGACACTGCCTTCTCACGAAAGTCGGGCTTGCACAACTCAGCCGCTGCAAAGCGATACAACTGACCGTTGGCACTGTAATAACCAGCCACCACCGTGGCCGTGACGAGCAACCAAAACGATTGACTCAGCACCGCAAACGCACCCAAGGCTGCGGACAACAAGGCCACCAACAGCCCCAACTGAAACGAACCCTTGCGCCCATAGCGCTGCTGCGATTTGGCCACCAAGCCCGTGCTCAATGCGCCACCCACCACATAGCCCATCACAGGCAATGTGGCCATCCAGCTCTCAGTGGCCAAACTCAAACCTACCAAACCGTTGATAGCAATGAAGGTGACGTTGTTGGTCAGGAACAAGCCCTGCGCTATGGAGAGCAATACAAGATGATGGTTCATATAGACCTAGAAAATTAAAGTGGCCAACCCAGCCGACATTGCCAAACCATGCACGACTGCCGCAACGATGGTCAGCACAATCGCAGACGTCAAGCGAGCGGTTTGGTTTGCATGTTTATGCAACAGCAAAAACGCCCATAACGACAAGGGCACTGAAGCCAAGCCCCACAAAGCTGGCTCTGGGTGAATAAATAACCAAACACCGACAACCAACCAAGCATAGGCGAGTAAAGCAAAAACTAAATACGCCCAAGCGGCCCAACGTACACCTAGGCGAACCACCAACGTGCGCTTACCCACTAGTGCGTCGGCCGCAGCATCCGGAAAACCATTGATGACCAAAATGTTGCCCACCAGCAGTGCAAAGCTAACGGCCACCGCCGCAGGAATGACAAAAAAATGTTTGCGCTGCACATAGTCAGCGCCCACCACCACCAAGCCCCACGTCAGTGCCACAGTAGCCTCACCCAAACCGCGCTTCATCAATGCTAACGGCGGCGCTGAATATGCCCAGCCCAGCAGCAAACCGGCCAAACCCAACAGAATCAAACCACCGCCCGTCTTGACCGCCAGCAGCAAGCCACAGGGAATCAAAAAAACAATCAGTGCCTTGGCCAAGTTATGGGTGTCTTGCGTGGTTACATGGCCGTATTGGATCAGGCGTGCACCGCCGGTGAAAGGAAACAAGCCTTGGGTGTTGGCCTCATCCGCACCATTGAGCGCATCGTGGTAATCGTTCAGCACGTTGGCCGCAGCGTGCATCAGCACCGCAAGCACCAAGGTGGCCAACGCAGTCCACGCATTTGGTCCATTCCCACAGGCAGCAGCCACAGCTGTACCCAACACACATGCCACAGCCGTGATGACCAAGAAGCCGGGGCGCGTCATTTGCACCAGCGTGAGCCAAGGCAAAGAAGTGTGAAGCTGGGTATTCATAGGTGCTATAAATCTGATTCGTAATTGTATTGGCGTATGCTTATATAAACAGACTCACTCTAAACACTCGTAATGCAAAAAACTTTTCAATTTGGCGAACAACTGCCCGGCTACAACATCCCTGTACTTAATGAGCGTGCCGTGCGCGCAGCTGCAGGCATCATGTTCTTCTTTGCCATGGTCACCTTCATGAATGCTTGGCTGATGGGCAACTTTCAGCCTACGCGCATTTTTGTAGTGGCATTTTTGATTGATTTCGCTATTCGCATCTTTATCAACCCACGTTTTGCCCCCAGTATGATCGTGGGTCAATGGGTGGTGCGCAAGCAGCAGCCCGATTACGTGGGTGCGCCCCAAAAGCGTTTTGCTTGGGCTATTGGCTTTGCACTTGCGTTGTCCATGCTCTACCTCATAGTCATTCGCGGTGTGATTGGCCCCATCAATATGCTGATGTGCGGCACCTGCTTGGTGCTCATGTTTTTTGAAACAGCATTTGGCATTTGTATTGGCTGCAAAATTTACAACACATTCAATGCCAAGAAAGCCGAGCTTTGCCCGGGTGGTGTGTGTGAATTTGAAGCACCTGCAGGCGCAGGTGGCAACTGGATACAAGGCTTGGTCGTGGTGGTGTTTCTAGCTGCAGTGGTATCGGTAGCTAACTGGGTTAATGCACACCCAACTGCCACACACAACACCATGCAAACGCAACCCCAAATGCAAACAGAGCCGTCAGGCTCTGCTTTGGAAGATGACCGATGCAAAGTTCCAGCATTCGCCAAGGCCATGGGCCATGAAGAAAAGTGGAAGCTTCACAACAACTGTCAGTAAGCCAGTCGCTTAACGCGGCACCAAAAACACCGACTTTTCATGGACCACATCGCGACCCGATGTGTCCTTGATATCAAAGGTGATTTTGTGTGAACCCGGATCTGCCGAACCATAGGGAATGGTCACGCTCAACACCACCCAATGAGCTTGGGCTGCAGCCACCATCACTTGTGCGCTGGTTGCGATTGCAATGTCTTTCATGCCCGCCACGGAGACTTGGTAAGCCTTGTCTACCTCGGAAGCATTCATGACTTGCAGACGATAGATGTTTTCAATCCCACCGTTTTCGGTGATGCGTGCCAAGGTCGCACGGTCACGCACCACATCCACCTTGAAAGGTGTACGCATGGCCAAGGACACACCCACAGCAATGATGAGCGCCATCAAGACAGAGGTGTAAATTAACACGCGAGGTCGCAGCACACGCAACAGTGTTTGTTTGGTGGTCCATTTATTTGCCATGGCGTTTTGCGTGGTGTAACGCACCAAGCCTTTGGCATAGCCCAATTTGTCCATCACTGTGTCACACACGTCAGCACATGCACCACAGCCAATGCACTCGTATTGCAAGCCGTTGCGAATATCAATGCCTGTTGGGCACACCTGAACACACAAGGAACAATCGACACACGAGCCCAAATTAGCTGCGATCAAGTCAGTCTTTTTAGAACGAGCACCGCGTGGCTCGCCGCGTTCAGCGTCATAAGTCACGATGAGGGTGTCATGGTCAAACATGGCGCTCTGGAAGCGTGCATAGGGACACATGTATTTACACACCTGCTCGCGCATGAAACCGGCGTTGCCATACGTGGCAAAGGCGTAGAAGAACACCCAGAATGCTTGCCATGGGCCAAAGCTCCAATCCACAGCAGTGGCCACCAACTCTTGAATTGGCGTGAAGTAGCCCACAAAGGTCAAGCCTGTCCACAAAGACAACACAATCCATGCTGTGTGTTTGTAGACCTTCTTGCTCAGCTTCTTCACGGAGAAGTCTGCATCATCCAAACGCATGCGCGCTGAGCGATCGCCCTCAATCTTGCGTTCGATCCACAAGAAAATTTCGCTGTACACCGTCTGCGGGCATGCATAGCCACACCACAGGCGCCCCGCCACCGCCGTGAACAAGAACAACGACAAGGCAGAGATGACCAACAAACCCGTCAAGTAAATGAAGTCTTGCGGGTACAACACCAAGCCAAAGATATAAAAGCGACGCGCTTCCAAGTCAAACAACACCGCTTGGCGTGTGCCCCACTCCACCCAAGGCAAACCGTAAAACACGAGTTGCGTAATGGCTACCGTGATCCAGCGCCAGTAGGCAAAAATACCTTCGACAGAACGGGGATAGATTTTTTTAGCCGCCGCATAGAGCGACACCATCTCTTCGCTGTCCTCGACGGGTACAGCTTGAATAGGAATGACTTTATTAGGTTCTTGCTTATCGGTGGTCATAGCAGGCAATCGTGATAGTTAAAAAAATTAAGCCAATGTGTCCCAGGCCTTTAGGGCTTCAGCCGAATACATCAACGCAGGGCCACCGCCCATGTACACGCAGATGGTCAACATTTCTTCTAGCTCTTCGCGGGTGCAACTCAACTTACGCAAAGCTTTTACATGAAAGCCGACGCAGCCAGAGCAATGCTGGGTGATGCCGATGGCCAAAGCGATCAGCTCTTTGTTTTTGGCATTGATTGCGCCTTCGGCCATAGAGGCACGCGCCAGTTGCCCGAAGCCTTGCATGGCTTCAGATTGCGATTTACGAAATGGCATCAAACATTCGTTGATGCCTTGCATCAAGTTGGCATGATCAAACGTACTCATGGCGTGCGCCCTCTCAAAATTACTTCAATTGCTGACCTGCGCTATCAAACACTTCCACCGTGATGGGAATGCCTTGACGCACGCTTTGCGTGACCGTGCAAAACTCTTCAAACTGCGCCAGCACATAGTCCACCTGCTCTAGCGACGCGGCCAGCACACCCATGCGAATTTGCGCATTCATGTGCAACACCCGCAAACGGTTGTCACCGTTACGTCCAACTTCAGCCGTCACCACACACTGGATAGGGCTTGGTTCTTGTTTGAATTTACGAAACGCAAACAATAAGGAGTCAGACAAACAGTTACCCACTGCTGCACAAAGCATTTGCACGGGCGATGGACCCAAGCCTGTTCCCAGCGGAGCGGGCTCGTCGCTGGTGAGCACGGGCATTGCGTCACCGAATGCTATGTCGAAGCGGTAGTCATGCCGTTGCGATAGCTCAACGCGGATAGTTTTTCCTGACATACGCTTTTCCTTGGTTTATTCGAATGAAGGCTCGGCGGGCTTGAATACGTCGTGCCCTGCAGCCACCCAAGCGTCAATGCCACCTGCTATGGATTGGATATGGGTGTAGCCCATCTCAGCCAGTGACTTGGCGCTCAAAGCCGCGCGACCACTGGTTTTGCAATACAACACAATCTTCAGGTCTCGCGACTGCATCTTGGGGTTACCGGCCATCTTGAACTCCAACATGCCACGCGACATGTGCATGGCACCAGGCAAATGACCTGCTAAGTACTCTTCGGTTTCGCGCACATCAATCAGCACATCACAAGACTGAATGGCCATGACAGCTTGATCGACAGAAATTTCTTGAACGGCTTGCTTGGCTTGCACAACCAAATCGTGGGCGGTTTTCATGCGGCTTTCCTTGTGGTGGTGTTACGTTTTTTGGGGGTAGCTGTTGTGGGCCAGGCTTGCGCTGAATGTTGTTGACTGATACGGTCGCACACCAAATCACACAGGGTGTAAATGGTGGGGTCAGCGATTTGGTAGTACACACTGGTGCCACGGCCTTCACGTTTGACAAAGCCTTGTTGCATCAACACAGCCAAGTGACGCGACATATTGGCAGCCGTGTAGCCACAGGCCTCGGCCAATTCGCCCACGTTGTGTTCGGCATCACGCAACAGGTTCAAGATGCGCAGGCGCGTGGGCTCAGCCAGCGCTTGGAAGTAGTTGGCCACTCGATCAATGGCTTGCTCTGGAAGTTGGGTCATGAACAAATTGTAGTCTTATTTAAGTTATTAATTATTTAATTGTTTAGTTAAATAATCAGTGAATTATTTATAGAATACGCACCATGACTGATTCCAAACTTCGCATCTCTGGCCGATTGGCCCGTTTGTTTCAAGCTTCACAAATCACGCCCTTGCTGGCTTTGGTGTGCTTCTTGTTAGGCGTCTTCGCCGTGGCCGTCACGCCGCGCGAAGAAGAACCACAAATCAATGTGACCATGGCCAATGTGCTCATCCCCTTCCCAGGGGCGTCAGTCAAAGACGTGGAGCAAATGGTGTCTGGCCCTGCTGAGCAAGTGCTGTCGCAAATTGCAGGCGTTGAGCATGTCATGTCCGTCTCGCAACCTGGCATGTCAGTGGTGACGGTGCAATACAAAGTGGGCGTGCCGCGCACAGAAGCTTTGGTGCGCTTGTATGACACGGTCAACTCACATGCCGATTGGCTGCCCAAAGGCTTGGGTGTGTTGCAGCCGCTCATCAAACCCAAAGGTATTGACGATGTGCCAATTCTGTCGCTCACCTTGCATGGCAAGGACACCGACCTGAGCGCCTTTGAACTCGAGCGCATTGCCCAAAACATCGAGATCGATTTGAAGCGCGTCAAAGGCACACGCGAAGTGACCACCCTTGGAGGCCC
>JACCDG010151848.1_pt1 | contig 15692 bp, 24 predicted proteins | sample 7442471 | NCBI WGS metagenome assembly JACCDG01 (sample SAMN15323444, study PRJNA562643) | freshwater metagenome | isolation source: river surface water | place: USA:Blue River Watershed | collected 2017-08-17 | reverse complement strand
GTCTGCCGTTATTCACGCCACGAAGCGTGGCCGAGTCGAAGACAAGCGGCTCAAGTTCCTGGCCGCTGGTTCGGATGAGCACGGAACCTATTCCGAAGGCGTCGGCGGATTCTTGTTGCCCAAGGGTTTTAGCCCAGACGTTCTATCGGTCGGCGCTGAAGCCGATCCCATCGGGGGACTCACGACCAAGGTCAAGATGGATGAGTCCACCGTCGAGATCAACGCCCGCGTCGACAAGAATCACACGACCAGCGTGTCGGGTGGCTTGGTGGTCGGGCGGCGCGCCGAGACGCAGGCGGCTACGTCGAGCCGAATGAACTGGGAGCAGATAACGCTACGGGCGACCTCGTTGTTCGGGTTGGCATTCGGCACCCGCGAATTGATCGATCGCTCGCCGTCGAGTTTCGTGTCGATTATCGAAGCCGGCTTCAAGGACGAATTCCCTGCCCGCCTCATCGATGAGCGACTGAATGGCACCGGTGCCGGCATGTTCGAGGGTGTCATCAACTCCCCTGGCACGGTCTCGGTCAGCAAGGAAAACAACCAAGCAGCCCGGACGATCCTATTCGAGAACGTCGTCAAGATGCGTGCCCGTTGCTGGCGCTACAGCGACGCCATTTGGTTGGCAAACAACGACACCTTGCAGCAACTGATGCAGATGAATCAGTCAGTTGGTGCCGGCGGCGTTCCGGTGTGGCTGCCCAGTGCCCGTGAAGATGCCCCCGACATGTTGTTCGGTCGCCCCATCTACTTCACCGAGTACACAAAAACGCTTGGCACGGTGGGCGACATCGTTCTGGGTGTTTGGTCGCAGTACCTCGAAGGCACTCTGACCGACATGAAGTCGGAGTCGTCGACGCACGTTCGCTTCATCGAGCACGAAGAGACCTTCAAGTTCTGGATGGAGAACGACGGCCGTTGCTGGTGGCGTGCTGCCCTGACCCCGAAGAACAGCAGCGACACCCTCTCGCCGTTCGTCACGTTGGCCACCCGCGCCTAACCCGACTCTTAACCTCCAACCGGAGAATTGAACTATGCCTAGCGCAGTTGCAACCGAAAAAATCGGCAGCGGCATTTACCTCCGCAGCTATGACCACGACCCGGGCGGCACGACCGCCATCCTGGCCGGTCCCGATGGCGGCACCACGATCCGCTACCTGGACCTGAAGGACTACGACACAATCGGCGTGTTGGTCAAACCCAACATCGTCGGCGGCGGCGGCGCCACGAAAGTGGAACTGGTTGCTTCGGCGACCACGGCCTTTTCGTCCGTCGTTTCTATCAAGGATTCCGGCACCGTGGCCGCGGATGCCTTGGACGACAACGTGTTCCTGGAATGCTCGGCCGAAGAGGTCGTGCACCTGGGCGCCACGCTGCGTTACGTCGCGGCTCGCATCACGCACGCCACCGGCACCGATGAGTCGACCGTGACCTACATCGGCATTCCCAAGCGGAAGTACAGCGGCCTGACGGCCACCGTCATCGCCTAATCGGAGTTTTGATCGATGGCTGGAAAACCAAAGGCCAACACCGCCGAATCGGCGGTCAGTGAAGTCACCGAAGCGGTGGATGCCGTGGAGTCCCTTGCTCGTGAGCTGTTCCTCCGGAACTGGCGCTTGCAGGGCAACCCGCAGTATTCGCCGAATCACCTGCCCGAGCAGTGCTACGAGGCTGCCGAGGCGTTCCTTGCTCACGCTGCCACTCGCCGCGAAGTCGCGGCTTCCGCATAACCGTCAACCAACGAGGCAAACATGCCCAGCCGTGGATTCACCGACCCCGGATCGCGCCGCATTTCCGTTTACGACCCCGACCTGTCGGCCGGCTACTCCGGCAACCTCTGGAAAACCTGCCCGCTGCAAGAGTATCTGCACGATCCCATGATCGGCGTGCTCCTGGACGAGCGCTGGAACAGCTACAACGCCCAGGCCACCACGGGCGATTATGTCCTGACGCAGGCCACGCAGGGCACCGGTGCGATCAGCACGGCCGCTCCCGGAGTCCTGGAGCTCGACTGCAACAGCACGACCCAGGGCCAGGGTGCGCAGATTCAGCGCATCAAGAGCGCGTTTGTCCCGGCTGCGGGCAAGCACATCTGGGCCGAGTTCCTGGTCAAGGTGGTCGACACGTTCGACAAGACGCAGTTGTTCGTTGGCCTCGCTGAAATCGACACCACGATCATCGGCTCGGGTGCCATCAGCACAGCGAATCATATCGGCTTCTACATCCCTGCGTCGGGCGCTGGCGTTTACACGCTGGCGGCTGCCAAGGCCTCGGCCGCTGCCACCAAGGCGGCTGGCACGCTCGCGGAAGATGCCTACGTCAAACTGGGCTTCTACGTCGACGGCGTGACCAGCATTCAGGGCTACGTCAACGGCGTACCTTCGGCCACGGCACATGCCACGGCCAATGTGCCCATCGTGGCGGTCTACCCGTCGTTCGTCTGCCAGAGCGATGGCACCAACGACCCCATCCTGCATATCGCGGGCTACCGCATCTTCCAACTGCGATAGGAGGATGCCTTGAGCCTGGCCGCCGAGACGCAGTGGGCCTACAGCCTCGAACTGGCAACGCCTCCCACCGTGGAGCCCGTTGGCATCGAGGAAGCACGCGCCCAGTGCGAATACTTCCACAACGATTCCGACCTGCGGATTCTGCGGCTGATTCGTACGGCCCGGCAGTTGTGCGAAACCTATCTCGATCGCCAATTCTGCACGGCCACCTGGCGGCTCCGCGCTGACTGCTTCCCTTGGGCCACGGAAACCAATCCGCACGGCTCGCTGCTGCTGCCCAAGCCGCCGCTGATCTCCGTGACCTCGATTGTCTACCTCGACGCCAACGGCAGCAGCACGACGCTTTCGGCCAGCGATTACACCGTTCAGGCGCCCACGCGAGCACAGGGCAAGGTGCATCTGGATTACGGCATTTCCTGGCCGTCGACGCTTTCCCAGCCCAACGCCGTCACCGTGCTCTATCAGGCTGGCTACGGCGCTGCCGTGGCGGTCCCCGATTCCATCAAGGACGCCATTTTGTCGCTGGTCGCATTCCTGAACGAGCACCGCGGCGATGACGCTGCGGAAATCCCCCAATTCATCAAGAGCCTTCTCGACGCGCAGTCGTGGGGCACCGGACTGTGAGGAAGCCATGCCCGTGAAGCCCGTCTATATCGAAGTGCCGGCCGTGATTCGCAAGAGCGATATTCCCGCCTATGCAGCGATGCGTGGCCACCACAACGTCATGCCGCTGTCGCTCAATGGCGTCGAGCATCCGGCCGGTTCGATTCGCTTCGCCACGTTCGCGGGTGCTCTCGATAAGAGCGACGGCCTGTATCACGGCGTGTACCGATTCGAGCAGGGCCATTTCGAGGGCGCCGAGTGCGCCGAGTTGACCAGACTGCCCGGCTTCAACAGCAACGGAGAACACAGCGATGGCGTTTAACCATACCGTCTCCTACACGGTCGTCAGCGGCGAACGCACGCTGGACTACGACAAGGTGTATAGCGGCTCGGGGCGTTTTGAAGTCTCCGAGGCCGTGGCTGATGGCCAAACGAACAAGCAAATCACCACCAATATCGACGTAAGCGCGGTCAAGAGCTTTTACGTCGTGTCTGACCAAAACGTCACCTTCGAGACGAACGACGGAAGCTCGCCGGAAGACACGATCGCCCTCAAGGCCAACGTGCCTTACGTGTGGACGACCGACAGCTACGACGCCTTTCTGCTAGGAGCCGACGTGACAGCGATTTTCATCACGAACTCCAGCGGCGCGACAGCAAATGTCGAAATGACCGTGATTCAGGATGTGACCCCGTAATGGGCTCTGGAAAGTACCGCCATCGAATCACGATCCAGAGGGCAAACACCAGCCAAGACACGCTGGGCCAAGACACGACGACATGGATTGCCATTGCGGAGCGAGTGCCGGCCAATGTGCGGGAACTGAACGGCCGGGAGATTTACAACGCCCTGCAAATGCAATCCGACCTGTCTCTGGCTATCGAGCTGCGATGGCTAGACGGAGTGAATAGCGGGATGCGTGTGCTGTGGCACGACAAAGACGGCGACAGAACTTTGGCGATCGAGGGAACCCCCAAGAACCCCGATGGCCGCAAACGTGAAATGCTCCTGATGTGCAAGCAACCGGAATAGGCGATGGCTGACTTCTTTGAACTCGAAGTGACCGGCATCGACGAAACGCTCAATGCGTTGTTTCGTCTCGACGCTGCGGTGCGCACCGACATCTCCGCGCGTGCCATACGATCCGCCGTCACCGCGTTTGAAGGACCGATGCGAGCCGCTGCCCCCGGCGCTCTATCTCAGAACATCCTGTCCGAAGTCCGCAGCTATCAGGGCGGATTGACGACGATCGGCGTGGTCGGCCCCTCGCTGGCCGTGAGCGGTCTGGCACATATCGTCCACGACGGCACGGTGGAGCGGTTTCACAAGTCCGGCAAGTCCACCGGACGTATGCCCGCCAATCCGTTCGTGGAAAACACGTTTGTCAGTCACCAATCGCGGGCCATGTCGATTCTCTCGTCGGAGCTTGCTGCCGGGATCGAGCGGGTGGCGGCATGAGTGGCACCATTCGCGCGGACATTCTGGATTACCTGCGGGACCGTACCGCATTGACGGCGTACGTGACCAGCCCGAACGCGGCGATCCGCATTTACTTCTCGCGTGTCCCCAAGAGCAATCCGCCGCTGGCCAACTTCCCCTGCGTCGTGTTCCGTCGCAATACGGGCGGCCACCTGCACCAATTGGACGAAGACGCAGCGTGTGCGGGCTACGCCGCGCCGCTGTTCGAGTTCCACGTGATGGGCATCGACGCCGTGGTGGTGCAGTCCATCTGCGAAGAGTTGCGGCTGGCCCTGTACGGCTATCAGGGCGTGATGGGAGCCAGCACGATCGACCAGTGCCTGCTTGAGGATGAGGTCGACGACGTGATTGAGACCAAGATCGGCGACGACACGTTTATTTACCGCACGACTCAGTTTTACAAGATCGGCCATCAAGAGGCAGTGCCGACCTTTAGCTAACCGGAGAACCGACTATGGCCCCTAATTCGACCCAAGGCGCAACGCTGTCCATCGGCGGAACCGCGATCACCAAGCGCACTCGCATCAAGGCCGCCGAGTCGACGCGGGCCAAGATCGAGACGACCGACCTTGATTCCGTGGCCGAAGAGTCGATCGGCGGCATCAAGCGGAACGGCGAGTATGAATTCGACATCCTGTGGGATGCCTCGCTGCCTTCGCACGCCGCGATCTGGGCAGCCTACCAGAACAACACCATTCCGGCCTGGACCTACGTTCTGCCGAGCACCGGCAACCCGGAATATGCCTTTTCGGCGTGGGTGTCGGCAATGACGCCCCCCGAGGCGGCTACCGACACGGTGCAAAAGCTGACCGTCAAAATCCAAGTCACCGGCGAAGTGGTGCTCACCCCGTAAGAAAGGACTTTGGTTCCACCGTGCTATCGAAAGAGCAAATCAAGGGCATCCAGGACATCAAGACCGAGAAGGTGCCCTGTCCCGAGTGGGAAGACGACCCCAAGAAAAAGGCCGACGCTTTTCTGTGGGTCCGCGGCCTGGCTGGCATCGAGCGCGATGCGTTCGAGCAGTCGCTGGTCGAGGCCAAGAAGAAAGGTGCTAAGGTCAACCTGGCCAACATGCGCACCAAGCTCGTGCAGCGTTCAGTGGTCACTTCCGAGGCCGTGTATTCAGACCTGTACTTCAGCGAAGCCGACATCGAGTGGCTGTGCCAAAAGAACGCGGCCACCTTGGATCGCTTGTATGGAGTGGCAGCCCGGCTGAGCGGTATCAGCGAGCAGGACATGGAGGAGTTGGAAAAAAACTGCGAGAGCATCCCACTCGAAGATTCAGCAAACGCATAGCGCGTGAGATGGGGTGCACGACGACGGAATACCTGTCTCGTGTTAGTTCTCGGGAACTGACCGAAGACATGGCATTCGCCAAGCTGGAGCCGTTTGGCGAACCGTGGCGAATGGTAGCTCTGGTGTGTGCCACGATCTTTAACTCGGTGCGAGCGGACAAGAACGCAAAGTGGTGGAAGCCGGAAGACATTCTGGCGTTGGAAGGCAGCGAGCCCGACATCGACGAGTTTGACGACTTCGACCCGATCGAAACGATCGAAGAGGCCAATGCCTTGTTTGCGTCAGGCGGAATCACGGTGAAGCATGGCAACAATCAGCACGCTAGCGATTAAGACCGCCATGCACGTTGGGCCGATCGTCGCTGGCGCCAAAGCGATGGCGGCCGTGGTCAACGACACGACGACCACCATCCTGCCCTTCAATGACGCCGTGAAGCACACCAGTGCGGTTGCTAACGCCGCATCCGACGCGATCGACGAGGCCACCAGTTCGCTCAAGGGCTACGTCGCTGCCGCAGTGGGAGCCGCCTCCGTTACCGCCATGCTAGCCAACTCCGTGCGGGAATACGCCGCGGCACAGACGGAAGCCGACACCGTGGCCGTCAACGGCGTGGATGCCCTGGGGCGTGCCAACGAAGTCACCACGCTGGCCGAGTCGTGGGGAGAGCTGACGGCTGCCGTATCGCGTGCAAACACGATTATCGGTGGTGCGTTCGCGGCAACGGCCAACCTCGGCGGGGCGATGAACGTGCTCAAAAACATCGTCGTCAATCTGACTGGAATCCTGGCGACACTGGCCGGCTGGCTAGGGAGCATCTTCAATTTCTTCGCCAATGTGCCGCCGATTCTCGCGGCGTTCGCCGTAGCCATCAAAGCGGTTGCGGTCGCACTCGGGGTTCTGGCGCAGATCCTCATCACCCGCGCCATCGTGGGCATGATTACCTACATGGTGCTGGGAACCGCCATGACGCCCATGCAGCTCGCCTGGGCCGCTGCGTCGTACGTGGCTGCCACGGCGACAACCGTGCTGTCGGTGGCAGTGTGGCTGCTGAATGCCGCCCTGGGCGTGCTGGCCGCCATTGGTGCCCCTATCTGGGTCACAATCGGACTTGCCATTGCGGCAGTCGTGGTGGTCGCTGCGGCGCTTTATGCCCTGTACCAGCTCCTGGCTGGCTCCGATCCGGTTGCGGACAAGGAAGCCCAGATGAAAGCGCTGGGTGAGAAGACCCGCGAAGCGGTTAAGTCGGCCCACGACCTGAGCGAAGCCCTCGAAAAGAAGATTCGCCAGTTCAGCATGACGGACAAAGAGAAGGAGATGGAGGACTACAACGAAAAGCTCCAGGAGGTCCGCAATCTGTGGGGCGATACCGTGGCCAACGAACTCTTGGACGCGCACGGCAAGCTGATCGACCAGCTCGACGCCTTGGAAGCCGCCAAGAAGGCGCAGGAGGCCGCCGACGAGCAGCGGAAAGAGCGCAACAAGGCCCTGATGGACATCGACAACGAGTGGTATGCCCGCAACTTGTCGGACATCGAGAAAAAGGCCCTGGCGCTGAAGAAGCTCGGCGCGACGATCGAGGAAGTCGCCCGCGCGACCGAGCAAATGCAGCAGATCGAGGATCAAAAGAAGGCCGACGAGGACCGCAAGACGCTCGCCCAGCAAATTGCTGACATCGAGAAGCAAGCGGCCGAGTTCGGCAAGACCGACCTGGAAAAGCGATTGGCTGCCGCTCAGGCGTTGGGTGCATCGGAAGCGGAAATCCTGCGCATCAAGAAAGCGGGGCAGGAAATCGAAGCCCGCGAAGCCGGCAAGAAAAAGGCGGATGAGGTCGCCAAGCGAGTGACCGAGCACGCCAAAGAAGCGGCCAAGATGAAGGAAATGGTCGATGGCCCGATGGGTGCCTACAAAAAGAAGCTCGAAGACATCGAGCGGCTGCGGAAAGTCGGTGCGATCAGTGCCGACGTGGCGACCCGCGCCGAGGCGGCGGCCCGCAAAGACCTCATGGACTCCATGAAGGACAGCAGCGTCAAGCTCGACAGCAGCCCCAAGGCGTTGCTCAAGGGCTCTGCCGAAGCCGAACTGGCAACCAATCGCGCCGGCACGCCGATCGAAAAGCTGACGGCCCTGCAAAAGCAGCAGTTGAGCGAAGCCGAGAAAGCCCGCCGCCAGCTTGAGGAGATCAATAAGAAGACCCAGGAGGCCCAGGATGCCCTGGTGGGCATCTAATGAGCATCATCGAATGCAGCCAGATCGGACAAGGCCGCAGCGGCGACAACTCGAAAGACGGCCACCGCATGTACACGGTGGTTTTCCAGGTCATCGTGTCGAATGCCTACGACGGTCCCGGCGTGGTCGTGCTAGGGAACGGCATCCCCACGCTCTATCAGGAATACACAGGCTTTGAGAATCGCAACGACCGCGACGCGCTGTGCATCGGCGTTAAACCGGAGCAGGACGGCAACGAGTGGAATAAATGGCGCGTCACCTGCACGTTCAGCACGAACTGGGCCGACAGCGGCCAGCCGAATCAGAATCCCAACCCGGAAGAAGACCCGGCGCTGTTTTGGATCGAGACTGAGTTTGCCGAGCAAGCCACGACCAAGACCTGGAACAAAAAGCCGATTCGCAACAGTTCCGGCCAGTTGTACGACGGCCTGACGCGCTTCCGCAGCAACGAAACCTGGATTTGGGAAAAGAACTTCTCCGCGATCCAGCGAAGCACCTGGAAGGCGTATCAGAACGCGGTCAACAGCGACGCGATCGACGAGATCGAGCCGAATCAGGGACTGCTGTTTATCTCCGTGCCGAAGCCGGCCTTTCGCAACAGCCAGCCGTTCTATCGCGTGCAGTTCCGCGTGCGTGTCAACACCGAGGGCTGGAATCCAACGCCGCTCGATCAGGGAACGATGGTGCTGAACTCGAGCAAGCTCTGGGAGCAGCCGAGAGACGCCCAGAACAAGCCGATCGACGGCCTGGTGTTCCTGAACGGCAGCGGCAAGATGCATCCCGATCAGGGAAAGGCAAACTTCACGCCATTTGAACTGCCGAAAGCCGAACTCTACGAACCAAAACCATTCGCCAACCTGGGCAACTTCTTCGGAAGCTGACCCGCGGGGGAGATTAACCAATGCCTACCGTACCGTTTGAAGTTCCCAATAACTTCGTCACCAAGGCCATGATTAAGTCCACGGCCGGGCTTTCTGGCACGCAGATCGTGCGGCACGAGTCGATCAACATCGAACTGTTCGGCCCCACGACCACGATTGCGGCGCTGACCAAGTGGCTGCACCTGGTGCGCGGGGCCACCGGTACGATCGTGGCTGCGCAGGTGGTGCATGCCGTGGCGGGGACCGGCGACCGCACGGTGACTGTCGATCTTCAAAAGAGCACGGGCGGCGCCGCGTTTGCGACGATCCTTTCCGGCACGATGCAGGTACTGGTGGCCACCACGATCCGCACGGCGGTCACGGCCACGATCAGCAGTGCGGGCGTTGTGGCTGGCGACATTATCGAGGCCATCGTGACCTTGGGTGGAACGACGGGCAGCTATCCCCAGGGGTTGCTGCTGACGGTCACGATCGAGGAAGACTATTCGTAATGGCCAAGCGGCGGAATCACTTCGACGACCAGAGCGTCGCCCGCATTGCCAGAGTCGTGCGGAAGGTCGAAGGCACCCCCATCTCAACGCCGGGAGCGTCGCCGGGCAGGTCGCTCAGCAGCGATCCCGAGCTCTGGCAGGAGTGCAAAAACGCCGCTGGCGAGACCATCCCCGGTCATTCCGTGGTGTTCATTGATACCACCGTGCCGACGATGGACGATCGACAAGTCGGAAATGCCATCAAGCCGTCAACGACGTGGTACAACCTGCACGCCTTCACGCAGGACCGCGACGCCGAGCTGATTTCGGGGGTCGGCAAAGTGTCGGTGACGATGGAGGCTGGCCTAGTCAAGTATGACACCGGCACGCCGGCGCCCGGTGAAGGCTGGGGCATCAAGCCGGGCCAGTACACCTTGAGCAAGGGATACCCTGGCGCCCGGTGTATCCGGGTCGTCGACTCGACCAAGAAGATCATGCTGGCGCAGTTCCTGCCGATTACCCGAGTCAAAGGCAAGCTCGACGGCACTCTCAGCGCCGGCAGCACAGCCACGCTCAGCATCTGGTACGGCCCAGCCGGCTCGGAAGTAGATACCGGCTGGAACGTGACCATACGAGATTGGCTGATGAAGGCTGGCGACTCAGTGGCCAGTGGCAAGAAAGCCTGGGCGGAGTTCGATGGCGACGCCTGGTATCTCACGCAAGCGGAGTGTGCCTGATGAGCCCGTTTGCCTTGGGTGTCGGGTGTTGCTGCTCAGCCACCTGCGACATCTGCACCGATACAGGCGGCACCGGCCCCTGCGGCCTAACGCAAGTTGCTGGCACCATATCCCACGATGCGGACTTCGTCTACGCACTGGCCGACAACTCAATTGCGCTTTCAACGCAAACCAGCGGCAGCGTGGCTGAGGTCTGGGCACAAGTCGACTTTCTAGCTGGCGATAGCGGCGACCCGGTGCAGTTGATTCTCAAATCTGATTCCACTCGGGCAAACTGCTGGATGGCTCAGGTCATCGTGGGCACGGGTGCCACGCTTAGGATTCTCGAACGTGTGGCGGGCACCAACACGCAGCGAGCCACGCTGAACGTCACGGCTCCCGAGCTGGAGACGATGACTCTGCATTTCTGCTATGGCGAAGGCAACGTGGTTGCCACGCTGTTCCGTGTTGGCAACGATTCGGCGCAGGTGTCCTACGCGACCACGACCACCGAAACGGCAAAGCCTTACGCCGGGGTGTCAGTCGGCAATATCACAGCCGAAGTTGACTTCAGCAACTTTCAATACAACTACGGATACAACGGCTCGGGGCAATCGGCGTGCCCGCATTGCCTCGCACAACCGGATGACTGCGTTGACGTGTGCGGCTTCACAACGCCCAACGTCTACACGCCAGACTTTGATTTAGTTGTTGACTTCAGCGGCGGCACGTTTTCGAGAGGTGAGTGCGGGGTTACGTGGGCGGCTGGCGATGGGACCGAGTGCGACGAATGCGATGACTTCAACGGCGAGTGGGTGATTCCGGCTTCCGTGGGTCCACTGATAGGCTACAAGTGCCCGGCAGGGTCTACGATCCTGTGTCCGACGTGGTTGCTCAACCTGGGTAGCGGGCTGGGCGAGTGGTGCAATGGCCAGACGGGGTTCAAGACCGACCCCGATAACATCGACTGCGGTGGATCGGGGGTAATGCAATTGTGCATCTCCGTAACACTCACTTACAACGTAACTACTGCGAAGTGGCACTGGGTGGTGTGGGTTGAATTTGAAGATGGCGGCAGCAGCACAGGCAGCTCGACGGAATACAAGCAGAACCCCACCGACCCCAGCATCTATACGCTGTGCGATGAGGGGCCGTGGACGCTGGAGCAAACATCGCACGTTGAACATCCAGACGGCCCAGCGTGCGCTGGCAGCTTGCCGACTACCATCACCTTGCGGGTGCAATGATGAAGTGCGTGTTTCGGCTAGAGCAATCAGAAGAAGAGTGGCACTTTCACAAGTGCATCGCTTGCGGTTACGAGATGCGCGCCAGAAATCCAGACTCGCGCAAGGTGCATCGCGTGTGCGGCATGCCAGACAATCGCCCGCCTGGATGGGGCCAGAGGCTCGCCAACTTTTCACTTGCGGCAATCAAGCACGTCTATCGCGGTGTGCCGTCGTGCACCGACGAAGAGATTGCCGAGCGACACGCAATCTGCAAGGGCTGTCACCTGTTCGAGCCGGAAGCCGACAATCCCGAGGTCGGTAGATGTTCGCATGCCAGTTGCGGGTGTAAGGTGTACGGCGTGGCGAAGTTCGTGAGCAAGCTGGCGTGGCGCGACCAAGACTGCCCGCTCGGCAAGTGGCCAGAACTACCGCCGGCCTAGCGCCTGATTGTGAATGTTATCCTTCCAGTCGCCCTTCTCCGTGGCGATCACTAGCTGGAATCCAATCGGGTCCCCGGACGCAGGCTTATAGAACGGGTTCACATTGTTGGCGGAATAGCTCAGCGGTGGCAGGCTGTCGCCCTGGATTCCATACGCCTTGTCCGGCCCGGCCGAATACACCAGCGGGTGCATGGCGAAAGTTGGCCCGGTCTGGGCAAATGCTGGTATCAAGTTGCTGGCGTTCACATCCTTGCGGTAGACCCCTTGATAGTCGAGCGCGTCGGGAGCTGTGAGGTATACGATGGTGTTGCTCGGGCCAACCCCGCTAGGATTGCCGACCGTCGAGGGCGTGGTGCAAACAACTCGCCCGCGAGGCGTGGGCGGAGTGGTCGTATTGTCGGGCTCGTAGAAGTACGCGGAGATTTGGGCGGCGCTCGCATAGTCCCACCCGCCGTCAGTGTGCTTGGCGATCGCAGCCCCGCCGATGATGCCTGCGCCGGACTGCGGCACGCTGCCGCCTTCGATATAGAACTCGTGCCGGTGTGGGTCGGCACTGCCTGGCGAGCCGCCAACCTTCGATACAGCCACAACCGACCGTTCGGACAAGAAGCCCGGAGCCCAACGAAGGAAACGAATCGGCGTGCGCCATGCGTCCACAATCTCAGGGAATCCGTCTTGGTCAATGTCGGCTACATTGTCCGGTCGCAAGATCACGCTCACATCGTCGCCCTCTTCTTGCGCCATCGCCTGCAAGATGAGGTAGAGGCATTCAGCCCCCTGATACTCCTGGGCCTGGGCTAGCGTGGTCTTGCCGGGCATGCCAATCTGTGCCGCGTCCCATCGTCGCTTGTACGCTTGGCTGGCTGCGGGGCGAGAGATTGGCGAGCCAGTCGGCATCACTGGAGCATCGACAACATCGTTCCAGCGGTCGGGCAGTTCCATCCTCATCAGATCGTGCAGCACGTCGATACGACGGCGAGCAGCGACGGCTGGAGCTAATCCGGTTGTGTCGATGGGCACGCGCCGCGACAGGTATGAATCCCATTTGCCTTGCAGCACCGCGTCGATGCGAGCGATGAGTGCTTCGGTCTTGTGCTTCTTGGCTGACTCGGTTGCTCCGAACATGGCGACCAGTACCATCCCCGCCATGATCGCCATGATGGCAACGGTTATCATCAGCTCGACTAAGGTAAAGCCTGGTCGCTTCATGGCGTGAAATCCTTATTGACGGTAGCGGACTCGGCGTTCTGGTCGCGGACCTTGCCGTACCAGTGCCAAGCTGTGCTGCAACTGCCGAACGCAATAACCGACCAGATTAAGAGCGACACCGGATTGACGATAAAGAACTTGCCCATATTCCACGCTACTCCCGCCCGCCTGGGATGGCAAACGCCAGAACGAATTACACTTTACCCTGGCTCGTTTGGCAAATCCAGCTTCGGCGGTCGCGGCTTGTTTTGCTGCAGATACCGTGAGTCGATGTACCTTTTGCGGGCCAGTCCGGGAGTGTTGTGCCCCAGATAGCCCATCGCCGCTCCCGGCTGGTGGACCTCGATCCAGGTTGCCCCGGTGCGTCGTATCCACTTAGTCGAGCCCGAGAGCCCAGCCGCTTTGACCAGACTGCGCACCATGACCTGCAAGTTCTTCCGGTTCAGTAAGTCGCGGAATGGCCGGCGGCGTGCTGGCGAGCGTATGGCATCCAGCGAGGCTAGTGCTGCGTCGTCCAGGTGCCCCACGATGGCTTGCCGGGTCTTTTGCTGAACGATCACCACCGTGCCGTCTGGGGCGATGCAGCGGGCATCCAGCTCGTGCAGGTCGGCGAAGCGAAAGCCGGTGGCGTAGTCGGCCCTGAGCCAGGCCGTAGCGAATGCCGACCGTGGCACGCGGAAGTCTCGCCGCATGGTGCCTGGTAGTTGCGAGGCGGCTGCCAGGAGCTTTCGTAGTTCGTCCAGGTGCCAGCACTGCGGCGGCTTCTCGGGAACCTTGATCTTGGGCAGCTTGCCAGGGAGCCGGCGCACCAGCCCGTTGTCGGCAGCCCATTTCCAGATGCCCACCATCAGTGTTCGCCTTCCGCGAACTGTCTCGGGGTCGAGTCCCTTGGCAAACTGCCAAGCGCACCAGGCATTAATAACCCGGTCGTCAAAGTCGTCAACCGTGGCTCGCCTGCCAAGGTGCTTTTCAAATCCGTTCAGCGTGTGGTGGATGTTCTCAAGAGACCTTCCGAATCGGCCCCGCTCCATAGCGTAGAGCGGCACCATCGCGCGGATGTGGTGCTGCATGGGTGCCCCTGATGGTCGCTGGATTCCGCCAAGATTCAAACGACGCAATCTCTATCGGGTTTGTAACTCCAAACTCCATAGTCAAATAGCGTCCGTTCGGTCTCCGTTTCCAGAGTGCCCACGATACCGTTGGCACAAATCCGCCATCCCGTCCACGGTAGGGATAATACACCCTCACACGGTGGAGGCCACTGGTTCGAGCCCAGTGCCGCCCATTGGAAAAGTTGGCTAGGGCCGGCGAAAGTCGGGGCGACGTGCTACGTCGTTGCGTTCCACCCCTAGCCCGCTTTTCCAACTGTACCCTATACGCTACTATGGAGGCATGCGACGTACAATGCCACTGCTCAAAAACTTCCGCGACAATCTGCGTCAAGCCATCGATGAACGCGGGAAATCCAAGACCGCAATCGCTGCCGATGCTGGGATTCACCGCGTAACTCTGCATAAAATTCTGGCCGGCGAGTTCGAGCCGTCGCTGGATATGTGCGAGAGATTGGCCCGAGTTCTGGGCTTTTCTGACCCTGGCGATATTTTCCGAAAAACTTTGCACATGAGGAAAAAGCCCGCTTGACACTGTAGCCAGAACGGCTACACTTCCCATCGTTGACTATGAGCTGCCGTGGAACGCCGCTCTTAGTTGTGGAACGAAAAACGTAGCGTTTCTTTGGGCTCTCTAGCCCGACCAAACGCCAGGAATCTACTTGGTACGTGATTACACGTTTCGCCCATCGTGGCGATTGCACGTCCAAGCGTTAGTCAGTATCCGGCGCCGGCCGTAGTGCTTCGTGCCTGCGGAGCAATGCGGTCGGCGCTTTATTCCCGAGGGAGCGGTCATGGCAACGCGAACCAAGCAGCTCAAGGGTAACACCCTGACGGATCGCCAGTGGAAGCTACTCGCGTTCATCGTCGACTACACGCTGAAGCATTTCTATCAGCCCAGCGTTCGTGAGATGTGCCGCAAGTTCTGCATCAGCAGTCCCAACGGAATTATGTGCCACCTTCGGGCGCTAGAGCACAAGGGGTTCATCGACCTATCGGGCGGGCAGTCTCGGGCCATCCGAATCAAGAAGGACGTGCTGGAAGCCATGCGGGGTGCCGCATGATTCGCACCCGCGCCTACCTATCCGCCCGCTTTAAAGGCGGACATTTCTACGTGATTCTGTGGACGCCCGACACCTGGAAAGACGCGCTGCGGCAGACCGGGCGCTGGGCAAGCGATAAGGAATTCAATTTCAGTTGGTACGACGCAGCGTGCTTGGCGAGCGGAATTCGCCAGCTAGTAGAGAACGACCTTTCACGGAGGAAAGAACATGGCATTGGTACTGAGCCGCAAGAAGGGCGAGGGGATCATTCTGGGCGACCAAGTAGTCAGGATCTTCATAGCTGACATCAAGGGCGACCGAGTTCGGATCGGCATCGAAGCGCCGGACGTTGTGCCGGTTCACCGCGAGGAAATCTACGAAGCAATGAAGCGGAACGGTGATGGGTCGTTGATTAAGAGGAAGCGGCAGGAACGAGGCGAGGCCGCTGGATAGGAGCCCCGAGGGATCGGGGACTTTGAACGG
>JACCDG011581777.1_pt1 | contig 15695 bp, 8 predicted proteins | sample 7442471 | NCBI WGS metagenome assembly JACCDG01 (sample SAMN15323444, study PRJNA562643) | freshwater metagenome | isolation source: river surface water | place: USA:Blue River Watershed | collected 2017-08-17 | reverse complement strand
GGTTGTAGCTGATTGGCTTCGGAACGGAAAAGTAAAAAATATTATTGGATTAGAATTTGGACATGGAATGAAAGTGATTGATTTTGCCTACAAGACAGGAACATATACATTTTGGACCTGTCGATGTAAGTGTGGAAAAGATGTTGTACTAAGAAAAACAAGCATAACATCGTCTAGGCAGCAGCAAGCCTGTAAAGAATGCACCAATAAATCGAACGGTGACAAAAGAATTCAAGATTTGAAAAACCAACGATTTGGAAGATTGGTTGTTTTAGAACATACATATAAAGGCAAAAAATCTTCTTGGAAATGTCTTTGTGATTGCGGTAATGAAACTATTGTAAGAGCCGATGCCTTAAAAAATGAAACTTCCCAATCTTGCGGCTGTTATAATCGCGATATTGTAACAAGAGATTTAGTTGGTTATAAGTGGGGAGAGGGATGCGAGGTGATTTCATATTCGCACACCAAAGTCCAGAGTCATTGGAATTGTCGATGTGGTTGTGGTTACGAATGGATTCTAAAAAATTCTTCAATTACCGGAAAAGAAGCTGTTCAGAGTTGTCGCAAATGTTTTCATAAGCGACATAAACAGATGATGATAAAAGATTATAGTGGTCAGAAATTTAGTAGATTGATGATTATTGAGTTAATAGGAAGAAAAAATCAAAGCACATGGTTTTTATGCGAATGTGAGTGTGGAAATAAATGTTATGTCACTTCTAATTCATTTGTTAGAGGACATACTAAATCCTGTGGATGTATAGTTGAGGAATTAAGAAAAAGAAAAGGGCCTGACCATCCAAATTGGAACCCGGAAAAGACCGACGAAGAACGTTTTAATAATAGATATAATTCTGAATATATTCAATTTATAAAAATTGTTCTTTATCGTGATAATTACAAATGCGACATATGTAATAACAATTCTTCTTTAGAAGTTCATCATCTTAATGGATATCATTGGGATGTTGAAAATAGAATTAATCCAGACAATGGTGTAACTTTATGTTATTGCTGCCATATGAATTTTCATAATAATTATGGCAGAAAAAACAATACTAAAGAACAATACGAACAATTCAAAAAGGAACAGCTAAAATGAACAAGCGGCTCTACTACGCAATAAAAGCTGCGGCAATCGCTAAAGATGGCGAAACTAGCTATACTTCAATCCACGGACTTCAAGCCATCGGAATGACGTGTAATTTTGGTCTTGAAACCGTTCAGGAAATCGGCGAACTCAAAGTTTACGAACAAATCGACAATATGCCAGAAGTAGAACTTACTCTCAGTAAGGTACTCGACGGCTATCCTCTTATCTATCATCTTGCTACTCGCGGCGCTCCGGCAAACTCGTTGGTTGGGCGTTCTAATCAGCGATGTATCGGTGCTGTCAGTTACTTTTTGGATACGCAGGCTTCGGCAAGCGGCGACCCAATTTCAACAGTTACAATGTCCGGTCTTTTTGTTCAGTCGCTATCTTACAACTTCGATGTTGGTAGCAACTCGATGGAAGAAGTGACATTGGTTGGCAACTCGCGAACTTGGAAGACTTCGGCGGCATGGGTTTATACTGGCGGATTCCTTAACAATGATACGCCGTTGGCTCTTGCTTCAGGCTGGGGCGGCGTTCAGCGCCGGGAAAATGTTCGATTTAATTATGCGGGTGCAAGTGCAAGCTTGGATAGTAACGGTTCCGTTATTGCTCCATCGGGCACAATTCTCCCGCAAGATATCTACGGAATTTCCAGCAGCGGTACTAACGACCTATTGAGCAACTTCGAATATAGCTGTTCAGTTCAGAGTATTCGGGCGTCTGTCAATACCGGTCGTGAAAACCTGATGGAACTCGGTCATAAACTTCCTTACCATCGATTTATTTCGTTCCCGGTTCAGACAACCTGCGAAATTACCGTAATGGCAAAAGACGGCGACCGAATCAATGCAACTGAAAATACCTCGCTGAGCAAGCGAACAATCAAGGTTGCATCTGATGATAGCTTCTTCTTGGATATGGGCACTGAAAATAAGTTGGCGACAGTAAGCACTCAGGGTGGTGATGCTACCGGTGGTAACGACACTCACACTTATACTTACCAGAGTTACAATGATTTTACAGTTTCGCATATTCTTCAACCAAGTTGATATTTAGTAACAGGGGTGGCCGGTTAATACCGGCCACTTCTTTTTTTAGGTATACTATATGAGAAAAAAATGGACGGAACAGGAAGAAGAATATCTTAGAAAGAATTTTGATAAGTTTTCATATCAGGAGATAGCTAATTTTCTCGGAAGACCATTAGCTTCAATTGAAAACAAAACAAGAGCTATGAATTTGAAAAAGAATGGATGGTCTGATGAGCAAATACAATTCTTGATTAATAATCATGAAAAAATGAATAGATATGAAATGTCTGAGAGCTTGAATAAAAATTTTGAAACACTATCAGGAAAATGTATCGAATTAGGTTTATATCGTCCCCACGGAGTTTTTACATATCCTACGAATGTTGATTATTTTAGAACTTGGTCTCATCCTATGGCGTATATTTTAGGTTTTATAACGGCGGATGGATGTGTTATAAAAAATCAGTTAGCTATAGCATTAAGCATCAAAGATGTTTGTATTTTAGAATTTATAAAAAGCGAGCTATCTCCAACAAGACCTTTGAGATTTTTTGATAATATAAGACATGATAGGATTAATAAAATGGTTGCTCTTGATGTGATATCTTATCAGATGTATGATTCTTTAGTAGGGTTTGGATTAAAATCTCCTAAAACCGGAAGAGAGGTTTTGCCAGAAATTCCAGATAAATATAAAGGTTCTTACCTTCTTGGGTTGTTTGATGGAGATGGTTCTATATACAAACACGGTAAAACATATGCTGCTGAAATAGTATCCGCGTGTGGTCAATTTATGATTGATGTTAACAATAATTTATTAGATGGATTTGGTTCTATTTATAGGAAAACTAAAAACATTAATTTGCCATTATATAGACTGTATTTTTGCAGTAAGAAGGCTATGTTGAAACTATATTATACGATGTATCATGATAATACATCATTTTTTCTACCAAGAAAACGAGAAAGATTCGAGGATTTTTTAAGGATGGTCTGATGCAATATCAGGAAAAGGAATATTTGCTCAATAGGATTTCTTCTAAATATCAGATTTGCCGAATTGGAAATTCTAAATATCGGCTTTATAGTCCAACGTCGGAAAACCTTTATTTGGCGGCTGAACTCCATAAAGAAGTCATGAGTGATGCCTATTATAAAGGCGCAATCTCGCAAGAAGATGCTTTAGACCTCTTGATGAAGAATGGTCTATGGACCGTTGAGATGGCAAGCGAACTAGAAACAATGACGAAAAATTTAGACGTGTTGAAGCTCGAACTATTCAATTCGGCATTCAAATCCAATGCGGTTATGAAGCTTCGCAAAGCCATCAAATTTACCTATGAACAAATTGATAAGTTAGAGGAAAAGAAATCGGTCTTTGACTATTTGACGGCGGAAGGAATTGCTGTCTTCGCCAAAACCAGTTTTCTTATTTCTTCTAATATCCGCAGCCTTGATAATTCAGATGTTCGCACCGACGCCAGATTTCTCGAACACGCTATTTCCTATTGTAACAACAAATCAATCAAGGAAGCACAGTTTCGGGAACTTGCCCGGTCTGAGCCTTGGTCATCAACATTTTCGGCGGGGAAAACTGGCTGGGATATCTTCGGCGCTCACGCATCGGAACTTACCATCGAACAAAAGATTCTAATGTTTTGGTCGCGGATTTACCGGAATATTCACGAGTCGCCCGACTGTCCCCATAAATCAATCATCGACGACGATTGGATGCTGGATGGTTGGTTTATTAAGCAAGCGAAAGAACGGGAAGCTAATCAGAAAAAGAAAAGCGCCGAGGACTCATCAAATATCAGCGCGAAAATCGGAAATGCCCAAGAGATATTTCTTCCCGCCGATACTCAAGAGGACGCCCAAAAACTCACAGACGCCCTAAATACAGCAGAAGCCCGTTCAATCAAAAGACAACGAGACAAGTTTATTCAGGAGAAGGGCGAAGTCAACGAAGCAAATCTTCCGGACGTTCGCATGGACCTTCAAATGAAATATAACCAAATGTTTTCAAATCAAATCAAAGGTGTATAAGGATGGACAATGTAGATTTTTTACGGAATCAAATAATTGAGAAAAATAAAAAGGATTTGACCAACAACTCGCGGGAAAAGCTAATGCGAGAAGTTATCAAAAGAATTACTACAACGATGATTGGGTCGCTCTCATGTTTCGAACAGCAGTTCGGGCATTTGTGGGGCCACGGAAAAGACGAGAGTTTATTGTCGGCGGAAGAGTCGGCGGTTCTCAAAATTTGGACAGAGATTCGCAAGACAATCCTAGACAATGGAAACAAACAGGTAAGGCAGTTGACCGAGGATATCAAGGAATACACAATTCAGTGGAAGGGAAGTAGCAATGGCTAAGAAAAAGTTCGAAGTCGCAGATGTTAAGTATGCAGTAGTATCCCCGTCAGTCGAACAGAAGAGAAATGCCGATATTCATAAATCGGTAACATTCGGCAAACTTGCCCGCGCGGGCGTGATGTTCCGCGAATCTCTCTTCAAGGTTCTTCGTGAGGGTGGCGTTTGGAACGACGATAAAGAGACTCTCCATGAGTCTATTCGAGAAGCTATTCGGGACGGTTTAGCAAAACTCGAAGACGGCAAGTTAACAGAAGACGAGGCTAAGAGTGTCGCGGAAGGTATCAAGTCTTCTCGTCAGGCTCTTAATGTGCTTCTGGCCGACTACTTCAAAAACGACGAATACACCGTCGAAGGCATGTCGGAGCAAGCCAAATTTCAATTTTTAGTATCGCAATGCACAATCTACGACGATAGCGGGAAAAAGGTGTTCGCTTCGTTGGAAGATTTTCTCGATAAGCAGGATTCGGAAGTTGGCGAGTGCGCGGCACTAGAGTTTGCCCGCTTATATCACGGATATGATGAAATTAGCAACCCCGAAGACGGTTATCTTAAGACAGAGGCTCCGCAGGAAAAGGAATAAGTAAATGGCATTCAATATTGTGGCGAAACTAAAGGTTGTCCCGGATGACCTTTCACTTCAACAGCTAAAAAACCAGATTCAATCCGTTGCGGGTGGCGCAAGCGGTGACGCCACAATTAATATTAAGTTGGGGCCAAATACGACCCGCTCATTGTCCGCGCTCGAAAAGAAACTATCATCGATTATTACGGTGATTGACGGGATTCCAACGGCTGTTAATAATGCAATCAATAGTTTGAATAAACTTGGAAGTGTAAAAATTAATATTGGTGGCAAGGTAAAGCTTGAGGGAACTACTACTGCTGGCGGCGTTGGTGGTGGGCATGATACCGGAACTGTTAAGCGTCCCATGATGATGGCAAATAATCCAACGTCGGGATTGATAACAAGAGGTCTTGTTGAAAGTACAGAATGGAACAAAAAATTTGGAAATAGAATTGTAGATTCGTCAAGCACAAAAGCAGGTAAATACGTTGTAAAGAAAATTATTACAGTCCTGCAAAAAGAACAGCGGGAAATTGATAGGTTTATTGAAGACTTCACTTCCGGCAAGAAGATGCGTCATTCCAAGATGAATGCCGGTTCTTTTACGATTCGAGAAATGTTCGGCGATGAAAAATTTGAGCAGATGGTGCGACAGAGAACTGAATCAATTAATAAGACGTTGGAGGATTCTGATAATAAGTTGACCGCCAAGGCTCAAGCCCGTCGCGAGCGCCGCAAGATACAAGATGTTGCTAAATTGAAAGGAATCCACGAACGATTTATCGCGGGAGAATCAATCTCATTTGGCGAACACGAATTCTCGCAACGGGCCGCTGGTGCCCACCTTGGTCTCGCCGAGTTTGGCCGGATGTTCGGGGGCGCTCAGATGGTCCGCCCGAAAACCCCCGGAGGTAAAATTCGTTATGTGAATAACAACACCTTCGAGGCAATGAATGATAAAAAGGTTGAGGAGGCGTTAGGTCGAGTTCGTCGCGGAAAAGCAACCGATGCTGATGAAAAGCTATTGATGGGGAATCCTGCTACACAAGCTTTATATCAGCAAACTAAAGATAGATTTGAATATGGTAGGATGAAAAAACTTGCTGAAAAATGGGCTGGTGGTGGCAAGGTAGATTCTTCTCAATTTGATACTTATGCTGCTTCTAATCCGACCTTTTCTAAGTTTCTTGATGTTAAAAAGAACGAAAGACAACAGTTCGATATTGCTAAAAATCAGAAGGGTCTTGATAAGAAAAATAGAGATGCGGCGTTGAATGCTTATCGTTCTGGAAAAACGTTAGATGTCGACCAGAAGAAAATTATTGCCGGGCTTTACGGTGACAAAACCACTAGAAATATCATTGCCGATGCTCTCGTTCAACGCGATAAAAGTTTGCAAGCTGAAAAGTTGGCCGCTGCCGAATCTGAAAAGAAACAAAAGCAACTTGCTAACGACGCAGCAATCAAAAATAATGTTACCAAGCAAAATAAGCGATTGAAAAAATATAATCAGGCATTGGATATAGCAACACGAATTTCCAAGGGCGGAAAAGCCTCTGTTCATAACTACGACTTGATGCAGAAGATTTTGCAGAAGGAAGGTCATTCCGTCGCCGATATTGACAAGATGTTAGGGGGAGGAGCTTCCCGCTCAACGAACATTTTGGGCGATGGGCAATCTTTTTATCGGTCTGACGTTGCCCAAAAAATGAAAGATGGGTCGGCGGATAAAGCAATCAATGCAATTCTCGGCAAAAGAGCTACTCCGGAACAGTTGAATGCGGTGAGGTCTGACCCGGCGTATTCGGCGCAGCTTAAGGCCGGTATGGAAAAACAAGTCAATGAGCGGGTGAAAAAGGCTCTTGAAAATATTGCGTCCGGCCAGATGAAGAAAAGTGATTTAGATTATATTAAGAGATATCAGCAGACACCTATCCGTGGCGGCGTGACTCAAGCCGAAATAGATAAGGCGTTCGACGATGGAAAGCAAATACAGGCGCAAAAACAATTTGATAAAAGAAAAGAAGCGAATCAAAAAAGAGCAACAGCAAAAGCTAAGCGAGATGCTGATTTTCTTCAGAGAATGAATGATAGAATAAGTCGCGACAAATCAATTTCTGCCGACCAGTTTGACCGCGCGGAAAAGTTACAGCCCGGCTTTGGTTCTAATCTAATTCAAATGCAATCGTCTGGACCGGGAGTTGCCGGAAGATACATCTCTAACAAAGCTGGATATAAACCACCGGCAAGAGGTCTTGATAAATTTATCGGCGGTATTGGAACGGCAGCCTCAAGATTTGGTGCTTATGCCTTAGCAACAACACCGATGTTTGCCGCTGCTGGTATGGGTTATCAAGGTATGTCGGAATCGATTGAATTTGAACGCGAAATGATAAAAATTGCTCAAACCCTTGGTTCTAGCACAAACTCCGTCAAAGATTTTGGCGACTCGATTTTGAATCTATCGGTTTTATTTGGTCAGAAAGCAACAGAATTAGCTAAATCTTCCCGCATGTTTGCTCAGGCTGGTTATTCAAAGCAAGAAACTCAGAAACTAACAGAACTACTTGGTCAAACTCAGTTATCGGCATCGTTTGATGATATGGAATCTACCCGCGAAGGCATGATTGCTGTCTTGCAGCAGTTTGGCGAAAAATCACGACCTAACAACCCGGTCACGGTTGATAATATCCAAAAAGTTCTCGATTCTATTAATCAGGTATCAGCAGATTTTGCTGTTGAGTCTGGTGACTTGGTGGATGCGATTCGTCGCGCTGGTTCTATTTTTGCTTCGAGTACACCAAAGGGAGTTGGCGGCGTTGAGACTTCTCAGCAATTAATGTCGTTGTTTACCGCAATCCGCGATACGACACGGTTGCAGCCCGAAATGATTTCGACAGCATTGGTTAAGGTTGGAAGTAAACTGCAAACCGCCGAAACCCAAAAGGCTATTCAGGCCAACCTTGGCGTAAATGTTCGCGATGAAAATAATCAGTTTATTGGTATTTACGAATCATTAAGATTGATTGCCGATTCGCTTTCGAAATATGAAGGAACAGACCCTATGTTCCCGCTCATTGCTCAAGAGCTTGGCGGGGCACATCATATTGCAAAAGTTATTCCTCTATTACAAAACTTTGGCAAGGTTGAACAAGCAATGATGTCGTCTAAATACGGCGAAGGTTCTCTTGATAGAAATGCTAAGCAGGCAATGGAAGCTTTTGGAAAACAATTAGAGAAAATTGGAGCTTCTATAAACAAATTGATTAATGATATATTTCAAAATACTCAGATGAAACAGTTTGTTGGTTCATTATTATCTGCTACTAGCGGATTGTTAAAATTAGCAGATATGACAAAAGCATTAGTTCTTCCTATAACGGCATTATTAGCTGCTGTAGGTACAAGAGCATTAATTGGAAGCGGATTTGGACAATCTGTAAAGGAAGGTTTTGGTAGAGCGATTCATGGGCCTGCTTGGATGCAACTAACCGGATTTGAAAATATTAAGAAAGAACGACAAAGAAGAATTGCCGGTGTTGCTAGTTTGGGTATTGGTGGTGTTATAGCAGATAATACATCTCCAGATACTGCTATGGGAACAGGCTTAAAAGGGGGAGTATCTGGTGCTTCAATGGGTGCATTGATAGCATCTTCTCTAGGTGCTGGTCCTGCCGCTGTTGGTTTGGCAGCACTAGCGGCTGGTGCTTATTATGCGTATGATGCACTATCTTCGTTTTCAGAAAAGACAAAACAAGCAGCCAAAGACGAATTAGCAAAGAGTGTTGGAGATGTTCTATCTAGTACAAAACGAACCGATTCTGAAAAACTAGACGTTCTTTTATCTTCTATACAATCTATTAATGGATTGAATATTGGCGATAGTAATTATGGAGCAAGAGAGTTTTCTTTTGGCAATATCAACAATCCATACACCAAAAATGCCAATCCATTTGAGAAAGATAAAAACGGATTTAATTTTAGCAACTTTATTTCTAATGCAGATAGAGATAAGTTTGCCGAACAAACAAAAGAACAATTCAAAAATGTTTCTCAAGGCGTTTCCATTGCAAGAAGAAGATTTATTCGCGGGGAAATTAGCGAAGACCAATTCAAACGGATTATTTCTAAACTCGCTCCTATTTTACACGCCGCTGAAAAAAGCACGGAAAAAATCTCTACATATGCTAATAAGATAGTAGAGGGAAGTGCTATATCGAAACAGTTTACGGAATTAGCAAGTGGTATTAGCGAAGCTTTGAACGCTGTTGATAAATTTTCAGAATCTTTAGAAAAACTTAGTTTATCTTATGCTGCAACAGGTAATGCGAGAGATGCGATTATTGGTCGTTCAAGTCATGCTCTTGGAGAAGGAAATAAATTTGATGTTGGGTTAGTTTCTCCAAAACTTGCAGCCGGTATTGCAAATGAAAAGAAGCTTCGTGATAATCTGGCAAAAATATTGATTGATGGCATGGGCATAGATAATGAGGAAGGTTTTATCAATCACATAAGAGATAAGACTAAAAAACTTCTTCCTGATAGTAATTTACCAGATATGTTGCCTAAAATAATTAGGGATGATGTTGGTTTTGATAATATTAAGGATGATATTACCAATGGAAATGTGGCTAAAGTTGTTGATAAAATTATGTCGCCATTTGACAAACTTTCCAAATTGCAAGACCAGTTTACAGAACAGTATAAAAAAGTCCTCGATGAAATTATTAAGACCTACCAGATGGAATTTGAAAAGCGACAAGAAATGATTCAGAGAGAGGGGTCTTTAATACAGAAAAGGGCGTCCTTAGAAGAGTTTGTTACTGGTAGAAAAACAAGTTTAGTAGATACAGATAAAAATAGTGTTAAGAATTTATTGCATGATAATCTGCTAAATGGAGTTGATAGTTCTAAATATGTCGGTTTGATTTCCGGAGAGATTGATAGAATTCAAGAAAGATTACAGGATTCTATAAATCAAAGAGATGGTTTAGGGTTTGACATGAAGGGTAATCAGCGTCAGGCGATGCCGGTAAATTCTGACGCATATAAACAAATGACTGGTCAAATTGAATTCCTTGTAGGAAAGCTTGCGAATGCTAATCAAGCCTTGGATAAACTAGCGAACAGCGGGGAAAACCTCGCCGAGATTGAAAAGAGACGCGCGGCTATTGAAGATGCATCTACTGAATATATATTGAAATCTCCCGCCGAACAAAGAAAGATTCAGAATAATTTGAGAATAGCAGGTAATCTATTACAGTCTGGCAAAAGTCTTAATTCTATTGGTTACAAACAACGCCAAGAAGTTTATGAGACTCTTCGCATGTTCAAGAATGTTCCTCTTACCGGGAAGGGTCTTGACAATATGTTTGGAGATGAGGTTTGGCGTCGATTAATGATTAATAGCGACCCGGAAGTCAAATTTCAGAATGATAAATCAATTGAAGGAAGACGTCGCGAAATTGAAGCTGGGGAAACCCAACAAGAAAAAGACAAGAAACGCGCGGATGCATTAGGTGCTGTTGGCGGTAAAATCAAAGCTGATGCTGATGCAAAAATTCAGAAAGATTTGGAAAAAGCCGGACTTGAAAGTTCTAAGATATTCGCCGACTCCATGAAAATCTTTGAAAACCAAACGAAGAATTTTGCCGATGCGGTGAATAGGCTTGCCGGGGCTAAAATTGAAATGAAGGGTAATTTTGACATGAATGTAAATATCAACGGCGCTCAAGTGCTTGAAAATATGCAGGCTGGTTTTGTCAACATTGCTAAGGTTGAAATCTTCAAAGCGTTGAATATATTAACTCAAAATAGGCTAAAAATCGGCAACTTGAATCCAGCAGATATTGGATTAGATGCTAAGGTATTAAAAGATAATATAGGCGAAAACTAAGGAAGTATGGGGGTGGCCTTCGCCCCCTTTTTACATAGGAATCAAAAATGTCTTGTGATGTAACTCAAATAATTTATCCGGGCTATGACATCCAGACATCAGGATGGATGAAAACACAATCTGAAAATTTTATAACTTCTGGCCAATTTGTTCCGTTTTTTAATCTTCAACACATTGAGGTGCTACTACCGTTTGCTGGCGGTTTTCAATTTAGAAGAGAAAATAATAATCTTAATCAACTTCAACTATCTGTTAATTCTGGATTGTACTATCCAGACGATAATTCGTATATAGAATATAATCCTGCTGTTTTTGGCGTTTCTACAACGTCTGGTTGTATTTTGACAATGCCGTTTTCTGGAATTAATAATGGACCTTCTATTATTCGGATGCAGCCGACATATGCAAATGTTAGATTTCGTGCGTTTATGCCGGAAAGCAGCTATCTTACTTTGAATAATTCTGCTGGATTTGCCCGTTGTTCATTATCATTCAATGCGGTTGATGGTGATATATTCAACGTGTTTACCGATGTTAGTCAGGCTATAAATCCAAATGGAAGTTATACGGATTATAATGTCGAATTTCCATTGATTAGCGGCAATTACGGTCGTGAAGTTTCTGGTATAGTTAGTTGTAATTTAGCTTTTTATGGAGCAAGCGGCAATGGCTTTAGAATTTCTGAAATTGATTTGATTATGAGTGGTCTTCCATCTAGTCAATATATTAATCTTTACAGAAATATCGACGAAGGAACTCTTGGATACTCCGACTTCGATTATATTTATAATTCAGGCGAGTCTTTTGCGCAACCATCATCTGCTATGCAATATATTGCTTTTAGCGGGGGAATTGGCAACTTCAGTCCGACCGAAGTAACAACGTATCCACAAAAAGTTAAATTGAGAATGCGAGCACAACGCCGACTTGATAAAGATGGTGGTAATACTCCCGTTTCTGTCAAATGGTATGTGACCGATAATCAGGGACGCCGTTTCGACCGCGCCGAGCATACTTGGGATATGTTTTACCCGCTCAATAGTTCGGTCGGGACTTTTGGTGATTACGAATTTTCTAAGCGGGCGATTATGCCGTCTGGCGCTGACCTCACCGGCGCTCAGATTCATATGTGGGTCAGTGGTTATCCATTACACCAAAACGTCAGCGGCGTAGTGATTTCGGCAATGGAGGTGTTTTTTAGCGGTTGTCATCTGGAAAATTTTTGTGCCGCGCCGATTGCTGATGACCAAAGCCAATTTCAGCTTACTTGGATATCTGGTTCTCCATATCTCAAGACAGATACTTATCATCCAACCAGCGGGCTTTTTAGAAATATCGACGACTTTTATCAAAAGGAAATGCATGATATAGTTGGTTCTGGCGGTACATATTCATATGCTGATAATGATTATGTTTTTTCCAACCAGAAAGAATCATTTAGATTAGAATTACCACTTGGTCGTTCAACTGTTTTGCCAACCAGCGGTACGGTTTACGCCTCCATCTTCCGAGAGAATGCTGATAACTTATTTGTGTTTGCAAGTATTCGAAGTGAAACGCAGCAAATTTTGCAAATGAAAGATTACTATTATCAACTGCCGGGGCCGGTGGGTGCAATACAACACCTTATCTTGCCGGTAGTTCCAGATAACTTACCTGTACCTCCGGGCGGTCATGATTTATCCAATATAACATTGATATTTCAGATATATTCTGGCATTATTGGAGAATCATCTATTGAGAATCCTTATGCTAATGTTGCCAAAATTTATGCTCTTGAATGCTGTATCAGTGGAACCCCGATAGCCAGCAATGTGATTGCAACCGGACTCCCACTCTATATTAGCGGGCACAATGCGACCGGCATCTTTAATACTTTCCCGCTCTATGTGTCGGGTAGCCCGGCACAAGGTAATAATTCAGGATATTTTGACCTGTTTGTAGAAGGCGGATTTTCTAACGGCTTGGACCTATTTGTACTTGGCGGCAATCCTATTAGTAGTGGATTGGACCTTTATATTTCCGGCAGTCCATTTGAGGCTTCAATTCCATTATATTTACACGGCCCGGTCGTCAATTCCGGATATAACTCACTTCCATTTATTTCTTACGGTTCAAACCCCGGAACTACAGGTTTCTTTGATAGTATTCCATTTTATATCAAAGGAACAGGCCCGGAAGGTGCTTTGCCTCTTTATCTGGCGGGTGCATCAACAGTCAACGAAAGTGCAATTCTCCCGCTGTTTGCTTACGGGGCCGGATTTAATGTTGCGAGCGGAATCGACCTCTTCATACAGAACAATTATATTGACAGCGGAATTCCTCTTTATATTCGCGGGCGCGGTATTACGAATAATCCCGACCCTCTTGCAAGCGGCGACGGAACGATTCTTGATGCTTCAATTCCTCTCTTTATCAATCGCGTCAACGAGGTGGAAGTTCTCCCGCTGTATCTTCACAATAATCAAGCTAGTGATGATTTGCCGTTTTATGTGATGGGCGCTTATTCTTTGAATAGTGGAATTAATTTAGTTATTCCAAATATCACAGCAAGTTCTATTAAGCATTTACCACTATACGTCCACGGATTCTAATAGGAGCGGAAAATGAGCAGGACGATGTATGGAAATAAAAGATTAATTCCTGTCCAGTCTGTTGTTGTTGCAAAGAATTATCAGAAAACGCCGGATGGAACAAAAGTTGGCTCGCTGTTTAATCTAGCAGTCAACGGAACTCTCTTGGCTTACAAGGGTTCGCCGATGACAAGCGGTTTCTGGACCAATACAGGATACCCGCCCGACGAAACATCAATAGTGGCCGATGAAACACAACGCCTAAAATCCATTCTTCGTAAAAAGGAATATTTGCGGGAATTATTTGCCGAGGATGGGTTATCTTTCGAGGTGCAAAGTGACGATGGCACACCGCCGATGAAATGTAATCCGCGTGTTCTCGGAATTGACTTCAAAGAGAATATTGAGCATACAATATGTCAATACACAATTAATTTGGAAGCTGATATTCTGCATGGTGGGCCTTTTCTCGCGCCTTCTGGCGAAGATAGGTTTGCTCACATGCTTTCTGATGCTTCTGAAGATTGGAATATGGAAATCAATGATTCGCCGGAATTTGCGGGACAAGACCAAAACACATTTGCGTCAAAACAAACATATCGATTGACCCACAACCTTTCAGCGGTTGGTAAGCGTCATTTTGACGAAGATGGCAATTTGGTTAAACCGGCTTGGGAGTGGGCTAAAGAATGGGTACAGCCAAGACTTGGTATAAATTACGATAGAATTACATCGACGGGCGTGCTGAATCTCCCGCTGACTTATGACGGATATAATCATCTTCGCGCTGAATCTATAGATGAATTAGGCGGTAGGTATGCCGTCACGGAAAGTTGGATTATCGCAACTGAACCGGCAATTGAAAATTTTAGTGTAACATCACGAAAAGATTCTTCTACATCGTTAACTACTGTAGTGGTAGAGGGTCAGGTTCAAGGATTGGATATTCGCGATTCTAGTTATCAACTAACTCAAAACAAATATCAGTCGGCGGAAATAAAATTTAATGAGGTTGATGATTTAGTATTTATCAGAGCACAAGCATTGACAGGACTCACCCTCAATGTACGTCCTATTACGCAACAAATTCAAAGATTATATTCTCAAGGCTCTATTCAGTATTCTGTTGAATATAATAATAGACCATCAAATTATATTACAGGGGCGATTTGGGAGGACATTCAAATTCAAGGAAATGGCCCCGTTGATGTATTTGCTTCTATTGCAGTTTTGGGGCGCGCGGCAGGTCCGGTGTTACAACCACTAGGTACAATAACCGCACCAACAAGAACCTTGTCTGTTCAGGCGGTTATGGAAAGGCAAGAAATTGTAGACCTGCCATCAGCATTCAATAATAATCCGAGAGCGGCTGGTCTTTTAACCTCGATTATCAACAGTGCTACTCCCGCGATAAATGGTTTTACTCAGGTTTATTTGAGCGACTTTAATGAGCAATGGAATCCGTTTACAGGAAATTATAGTCTAAATATAACTTGGACATATCAAGCTTAAGGAAAATAGGAATGGCAATACGGCAACAAACTTTCTTCGGCGCGTCAATCGTCGATTTTAGCTGTAATATAGGATGGAATCAACAATCTTCAACACTTTCTACGAATCTTGTTGTTGACCCGCAACACGGAGATTCTTTTCAACAACCTATGGTTGGGCAACCGGCTTTTTTTCAATATGATTCATTTGTTTTTGGCGGTATTGTTCAAAATTGGCGATATAAAGAATCGATGGGCGGACTTCTATATGAGGTTAATCTAAACGACCCGCGAGAACTACTTTCGAATGTTCAATTGATTATTGGAAACTATGCGGGGTCAATTGTTGGGATTCCAAATCTTGTCAATTGTTTTGGATATTTGGAAAATGAAGACGGATTTGGGCGCTCTGAATGCAATCAAACAGGTATGCCTTGGAATAAAATTTTAGAGGCATTGAATAGAATTTTTGCTGGAAATAATTTGAACTATGGTAGTCGTATTTCATTTCGCGGATTTACATACTATGTTTCTCTTGATGGACTACCAACTCCTCCGCCAGACTACAGATTGGGCGGGACAAATATCTCGCTATTAGATGCTATTAATCAGGTCTGTCAAGAGTGCGGACATGATTTTTATGTCGACCTTGTACGAAATGGT
>JACCDG011315109.1_pt1 | contig 15698 bp, 13 predicted proteins | sample 7442471 | NCBI WGS metagenome assembly JACCDG01 (sample SAMN15323444, study PRJNA562643) | freshwater metagenome | isolation source: river surface water | place: USA:Blue River Watershed | collected 2017-08-17 | reverse complement strand
GCGCCGGCGGGGATGATTCCGAAGACCGTTCCGTTCCGCCTCAGCGTGATAGGGCCAGCGGCGGCCGTCAGAATTCCGGTGGTGGAGTTTCGGAGCTCGGCACCGTGTACAACAGAGAAGTCGATGGAGTCGATTGCCTCGGTAAGTCCGTTCATGGTGAGTTCGTGTTGAAGGGGATCAGCGGAAGCATCCCGCCCAAGGAACCGGACCTTCTTGGTGGCGTCGTCGCCTGCGCTGGCGCTTTGGGCGGTGCAGGGATAGTTGCCGGCGACCGTGGCGCCCGCGTTGGGCATCCAGATCTTGGCGTCCGTCAGGTCCAAAGTTGCGTTGGTGTTCGCGAAGTGAGCTTTCCCGTACTGCGTCACGTCATCATCCGGATCGGCGGCCATCATAAAAAACACTTCGCCGATGACGGCCGCCAGGATCTCGGTGCCGGAAATGCCGCCGCCCACGTTGGACGTCGCGAACGACGTGGCCATAGTCGTGGAGGCGTAAAGCTTTAGCTCAGAGGGGGTGACGGACATTGCTGCTCGATCACGAGATTAACTTCGGGGTGCACCTGGTGCAAATGCCACAGAAGCCGCCGCAATACGCGGGTGGCGCCCCTTCCCAGCGGCCGGCCGGTTTTGGTCAGGAAGACGAGGTTGAAGCGATCGTGCGGGAAGAACTTCCAGGAGCTCAACTGCTCGGCCATCAGAGTCACCCGGGCCTGGTCATCGCGACAATTTCTGTCGTCAATGGCGAAGGTGGCCTTCCGCATCAGTCGCTGAGTCCGCCGGCGCGCGGAGGTTTCTCGTTCCAGCTCCGCGACTGGGTGGCGTTGCCCTTCACCTCCACGGTGGCCGGCTTGTCCATCTTGTCGCTGATGGTCTTCAGCAGCTGAACGACCTGGTCGCTCTGGCCCTTGCCCAGGTCCCGAACAGCATCCTGGGATTCCCGCTTCGCAGCTTCTTGATCCTGACGGGTCTTAAACGGGTCGAGCCGTTTAAGCTTGAGGTCCGGCTTTTCGGCCTCAGGCTGGTCCTGCAGGTCAGACACCAGCTGGTCAATCCCGTAGGCTCCGCGGTTCAAGTTCAGCTTATCTTTGCCTTGCTCTTTCTCGGCCTTCTGCTTCTTCAGCTCCTCGGTGATGGCGCGCTGTTCTTCCTTGTGCCGCAGCGACATTTCATAGCTCTCACGCTCATACTCCGCCACGATGCGCTCGGCATCCGCCTGGTTGGCACCCACCAGGGCGGCCTGCTCCTTGTCCTTGAGGGCGGTCTTCTCCGCTTCCTGGCGCTCTTTCACCTTGGCCTTGAGTTCGGTTTCCACGTTCTCGCCAGCCTCAGAGCGAGCCCGTAGATTCGCCTCTTCCCGCTTCGCTGCTTCCTCGGCCTGGCCGGCCTTGGTGGCCGCCCGCTCCTTGTCGCGCTTAGCGCCTTCCTCGCGCACTTTGTCGATCTCGCGCTGGGCTTTCGTGGCATTGGCGGTGTTCTCGGACTCTGCCGCTTTCAGGAGATCGGCCTTGGCCTTGGTCGACTTCCCACGACCTTCTTCGGCCGCTTTCTCAAGGTTGATCTTGGCGGCCAGTTGGGTGCGCAGCTGGATCTGTTTCTCGAGCTCAGCGACCGTGCCTTTACCCTCTCGGAATGCCTCCGCAGCAGCTGCGGTGGCTTCCTCGGCCTGCTTCATCTCGGCTTCGTGCAGCTTGATCTTCGCGTCCGCGTTCTCTTTGTCGCGCTTCTTCTTTTCCTCAGAGGCCTTCTTCTCGGCGTCCGCGGCCTTCTGCCGGATTTGCTGCTGGGTGCTGGCCACGTCCTTCTCGAGAGCGCGCCTCTGGTCGGCGGTCAGATTTTCGGCGTCCAGGATCGCCTTAAGGCCTTTAAGGCGCTTCTGGAGCCCCCCCTGCGTCGAGGTGTCAATCATGTCCACCTCATGCTCGAGCTGGGCCAGGCGCTCTGCCTGGGCTTCCTTGTTGGCCTTTTTCTCGTCCTCAGCCACCTCACGCGCGAGCTTCACCCGATCAAGAGAGAGCTCGGCAGCTGCCTTGTGGTTCTTGCCGATCACCTTCAGGACCTTGTCGAGCGCGGCCAGCTGCGCGGCGTTGGTCTCGAAGTATCCGTGCTGGGCCTTCTTCTGGTAGTCGGCCAGAATCGCCTCACGGGCTTTGGCGGCCGCCTTCTCCGCTGCAACCGCCTTGGCGTTGGCCGCCTCCTGGGCCTGGAACATCCCGGACATCGCGAAGCGAACTTTGCGGAGCAGCTCAAGGCGCTCGTTCAATCGCTTAACGCCCTCCTCGTTGCCCTCTTTCTCCGCCTGAGCCAGCTCCACCATGGTGCCCGCCTGGGCCTTGGCGACGTCTGCGTCAGTCTGGCCTTTGCGCTTGAGGTCGGCAACGACCTGGTCGACCGCTTCCTTCGTCGCGTCGCCGTATTTTTTCATGGCCTCAGCTGCTGAGATGGTGATGTTTCGCTTCTCGTGCAGCTGCTCGATCGCGTGCGCTTCAACCTGGGTTTGCCGCTCGAGCTCCTTCGTGGTGGCGCTGAGGTTGGCTGTGTAGAGAGCGCAGGCGCCGGCAACAGCTCCGATGATGAGCAGAGCGGGGCCTAACCCGATGGTGATGCCTGCGGCCGCCCCCCGCAGGCCGGTCATGGCCTTTCCGAAGAGCCCGACCGGAGCGGCCGCGGCGCCGGTGGTGGCCGCCAGCTGAGCCTGGGCAGCAGCTGCCGCGGTGCCGGTGGCCGCCAGTTGCGCCTCAGCAGCTGCGCAAATTTCCGCAGCTGCGGCAGCCTCAGCTTCGCCCACCGCGGTGGCTTGGAGGGCAGTGGCCAACTCGAGCTCGGCGACGGCCGCAGCCTGAGCAGCTGCAGTCTTTTCGACTTCCGCCACGGCAGCAGCCTGGGCAGCAGCTGCGGCAGCAAGTTGGGTGGCGGCCGTCTTTGCGACCTGGGACTGATAGAAAACGTAGGCCGCGGCCGCGGGACCGAGAATGGCGATCAGGCCGGTGATAATCGAGAGCAGGCCGGTGGTGACCGTGCCGACCAGAAGGGTGTCGGCGATCATGCCCTTGGTCGCCGGTGAAAGCTGCTGGAAGCCGGCCAGCAAATCAGTGATTCCGCGAACGAGACCCTGGAAACCGACCGCTTCCTGCTTACCCAGCTCCGCCTTGATCTGTCCGACCGTGTCGCTCAGGTTCGAAACCGCGCCCTGAATCGTGGCCGCCTGGGCGCTCATCACGTCACCCTTTTGAGCAATAGCCTTCTGGAGGGCGTCCTGCAGTTCTTCAAGACCGGCGCCGGCCTCGCGCGCGATCGATCCGTCCGACTTCATCACCGCGCCCAGCTCGATCAGTTTTTCCTTGGTGATTACGCCGGAGTCATAGATCTGTTGGAGGGCCTCAGGTGTGCCCTTCATCGCCTTGCCGAAGATTAGCGCGCCTTCCGACACGTCGCGGCGCATCAAGATAGCCAGGTTGCCGGCGACGGGCAGAAGCTTCTGAGCGTTTAGCTCCATGTTCTGCAGGCTGATGCTGGCCTGGATCACACCCGGAAGGTCAAACGGGGTATTGGCGGCCACCCCGGCCAGGCGCTGCAACTCGGCGGCGGCCTGGTCGGAGTTGTGATACATCGCCTCGAGCTGAGCCTGGAACCCCTCCATCTGTGAGGCCCCGTCGATCAATTCCTTGAAGGCGACGCCGCCGGCAGCGGACATTCCGGCCAGGGCAAGAGAGGCCTGGCCAAACTTACCGGACAGGGTTCCGACTGTATCGTCGACCTGGCGGTCTACACTTTTAAGAGTGTCCGAAAACTGCTTGGCGTTAGCAGTGATTAGGACTTCAAGGCGATTGCTGGGCATAGCTGGCCTTGATCTGGCCGACCGCGAAGGCCTCGAAATACTTGGTGATTCCGTTCAGTTGGTTCTGACGGTCGATGATGTCGAGCCGCTCAGGCTCGCTGAGAGTGACCACAAATTCCACTGGAAGGCCTGAGCACATACAAACGCGGGCTATGTTGCTCTCGACCATCTGCCTCAAAACGGACCTGAGGACGGGGGAGTCTTTGCCGTGTCCTTGCCTGGCCAGGTGGAAGGCGGTCAGCAGCTCCTGTCCGGCCAGGAGATGCATCTCGCCCCACTCAATAATCGGGCCACCGGTTTCAACATCCCCACCCATCGCCGTCAGAGTGACTTCCCGGCCCCGAACCGGGAAAGTCACACTGGGAGGCTCAACGGGCGCGGAGGACGGCGCCGCCAGGGGAGAAGCGAACGGCAGCGCCACTTAGCTATAGCTCGAGGTCAGGTTGAAGAGGGTTACTCGCAAGTCGGTGCCCTCCGAAACGTTGCGCTGAGCACCGGAGTTCAGACCTTCGATGATGCGCCCGAAGCCGCCCACGTTTCCGCCGGCCTCGCCGAGGCTGAGGTCATAGGCTTCAAGCTGGATCATATACGGCAACGGCAGCACATCCGCTTCCAGACCGCCGTTAGTGGAGTCGAAGGAGGTGGTGAAACCAGCAGCGGCAGCGGCCAGAGGCCCACCGGCACAGAAGGCACCGAAGTTGAAGGTGTCGCCGGCCATCATCTTATCGAAGAAGCCGTTGTCCTCGTAGCCTCGGTTGGCCTGGATGCCGATGTCGCGGACGCCATAACCCACGTCCCGGTTCCAGGGTTTACCGATCAGGCCGGGCACGTTTTCCGCACCGTTTTTGATCGACAACGTAAAGGACTCGAGTGTGTCTTCCCAGCTTCCGTCCACACCGACCACAGACTGCCAGCTCATCATGCTCGGAATGTCAGACAAGCTGTGGGACGGGTTGGAGATGGTGGTGGCCCGGCGGAACATCATGTCCCACTTGGCCGTCGCTGGCTCGTCACCGTTGGAGACGGCCAGCTCGAGCCCGTTCATACGGCCACCCAGGGCAAGCATCGAAGTCGGAACGTCCTTCTTCGCGACGTAGGAGAACGCCGGAAGAGGGTTGTTCGGAACCGTGAAAGCCTCCACGAAGGTGTGTTGGTAGCCGGTGGCCACCAGCGGGACGCAGGTCGAAACAAACTTCGTGGCATCGTCTAGGGAGTAGCTGTTTCCACTTCCATCGAGATAGAACGCCAGCTTCTCGCTTCCCGAAGCGCCGCCGGCGACCGTTCGATAAAGGGCAGTACCGGCAAGAGTAAAGCCACGAGGGAACGCAACGGGGTTCGTCCAGGAGTAGTCGATCTGGCGGTTGCTGCTGGCGAGAGTCACGGAAGAAGGTTCCGCGCTCGCCGGCATCACCCACAACGAACCGTCCAGAGTGCGCTCGAGCACGGTGGCCGCCTTGACGTAGTAGACGCCCACCGGGAGGTCGCCACCTGAAGCATCTGCTGCGGAAATCGTGGCCACCCGCCCAGGCAGGGCGGCGCTGGTCAGAGCTCCGCTGGCGGTGCCGTTCAAGAGGTTGAACAGGAAACCAAAACTGGCACCGTCGACTTCCTGGGACAAGCTGCCAGCCGCGGTTTGCTTCCCCTTGTTGCGCCGGGTCAGCGCGCGCCGGCCGGTGATGGTCGCGGTCGGGTTCATCGCCCGGTTGCCTTTGACGTCTTCCGAGGTGAAGGGAATGGTCACGAGGCTTTCCGACTGCTCGCCAGGGGTGTCCTCCCGACCGATTAGAACTGCTGAGCCTACGCCGTATCCCACTGGTTACTTCTCCTCAGTCTTGGCTTTGCGAGCCTTCGGTTTTTCGGTGCTGGCGGGGTCGACCGGTGGGACCTCGTCCGCGCCTTCCTCGGGCTGGGCGTCCTCTGCGGGCTGAGTCTCCTCGGGTTTCTCCAAGGGCAGCAACGGAGACCGCATCTTCTTCGAGGAGTTCGGGAAGCAGAGCTTTAGGTCGTCGTCGTGAAGGAAGTGCAGCTGCGCGCACGAGTTGACGAACTGGACGGCCAGCGCGGGATCGGGGATCTCTGCGATCTGGGCTTTCGTCGGCTCACCGCCAACCTCGCGATCGTAGGGGACGATCTTGAGTCCGTAGGGCCGGCCACCACCACTGTGAAGCACCAACTCCTTGGCCTCGGGCCCTTCGCCCTTGTGTGGGATGTAGACCAGGCGGACCTTCTGAGGTTCCTGGGCGGGCTGGGCCTTCTTGGACATCGTGCCTCCTATGATTGCGCTTGAAATTTGAGCTGTAATTCGCCCGGGTTCACTCGCAGTCTGGGCTCGCCGAGGTCATGCTGCAGTTCCTCGTGCACAATATCCTGAACCACAAACATCAGGCGGATTCCAGCATCGCTCAGGATCGATGGCATCCGCCCATTTACGTCCAAGACCGTTCTGAGGAAGTCCAGGGCCTCCAGAACCTTTTTCTGGTAGTTCTCGCCGGGGGTCTCCTGAGAGCGATAGAACCAAAGCGACGCATCAATATCAAATCGGTTAAGTTTCGCGCCTTCCAAATTTGTGGCCCTGGTGTAGAAGCAACCCAAGAGTTTTGGGCAGTCCTGAATCGGCCGGGCTGGCTTGCGGGGATGAGCGGGGCCGGTCTGTTTGTCGATCTCAAAGGGCTGTTTTAGGTTCAGCGGACTGAGCAACGGACGAATCCATGTCTCGAAGGCGTTAGCCGCCGGCAACCAGAGGTCTACACTCATCGGATTTCCTCAATCAGCAACTGGAATCGCCCATCGTGCACCATCAGCCCGTAAAACTCGCTTTCGCCGATGGCCTGGCCGGCCGGCAGTCCGTGAGTGTGCGCTTTTCCGTTGAGAGTCCGGTCGCCGTCTTCCAGGTCGTTGCAGAGCGCCTCGAGTTGGGCCTGGAACACGTCGTTGGTTCCGTGCGCCTCGTCGTGAGAGTAGAGGTGAGAGACCTGGAATTCGTGGATCACGGAGATCCCCGAGCCGTCCAGCAGCTGCTGGGCCCGGCGATTCGTGCGCGTGAAGATCACCGTGTTCAGGTTGTTGTTCGCGCTCTCACCGCGCTTGTCCACAAACAGGTCGCGGAACACCTGCGAGGTGTCAGGCTCGCGAGTGTAAGGCTGGAAGTGGTGAACCTGGGCGTGGGGGAGAACCGCCTGAAAGCGGGCGGCCAGCGCGGTGCAAATATCCGAGTAGCTCACGCCAGGGCCTTCGCAATCTCGATGCCCAGCGGGCCCAGGAACCGCCCCCAGATAATCGGCTGCGTCCGATCCCAGACCTTGTAAAAGAACTCCTGGCCCTTAACCTTGCGCCCTTTTCTGGACTTGGCGATCGCGAAGGCGATGGCCCTGGCCTGCTTGCCCGAGAAGCCCTTTTTCTCAGCCCACTGCTCCAGAGCTCGCGGGGGAGTTGTCCCGGCGGTGTAGCCCTGGTCGATCGGAATCGACTGCCACGTCCCGGTTCTCACGCGTTTGGCCATCCCGCGCCCCACCACTTTGATGCCGTCCCGCGTGGCCCCGCTGGCGACGTTCGCCTGCGCCTTCATCTCGCCGACGAGGTAGTCGCAGGCTGCATCCACTGCGCGAACACAGTGGATCTCCGTGACGGCCTGTGCGCCGGCGGAGAACATCATCCCGACCTTCTGGCACTGAACCCCAAGATCAATCATAGCGGCTGTCCCAAAACTTATCTTTGCGTCCGCCCATCCCGCGGCTTGACCAGTTGGCGCGCTTGAATCCGCTGTTGGTCGACGGCCGGCTTTTGATCGCGTCCTGATAGAGCTTGCGTTGGTCTTTGGCCCGGAGCGCGTAGTTGTAAGACTGCTCTTGCACGTTGCTGCTGTCCGCCGGCACCGTCCGGCCATACTGCCGACCATAGAAATTGGCTGCGGACTCCAAGATCAGGGCCGCGGCCAGGTGCGAAATAGCATCCAGATCAGCCAGTGGGAACTTAAATGGGCTGTCCGTAGAGAGATGCTCGCCGCCATAGCGCACATAGAAAGCGAAGCCCGGGTTGAAGTCGAGACAGAGCTTAGTCACCCCGGCTTCCCGGAGCGTTGTCCAACCCAGCCCGGGAATCCGAAAGCGTTCGCCCCCGACCCGCCGGTAAAGGTCGATCACCTGGTGAGCATCCTCCACCCAGCCAGAAACGATGTCTGCCATGTTCCAAACCGGGTCGGCGCCGGCGGCCAGCTGGGCCACCTCGACCGCATCCACGAACGGCCGAGCCTGGGAATAGGTGCGCAGCGCCTCCTTGCAGAGCTCCTCTTCCTCTCCGGAACTCTGGGAAACAACTGAGGCGTCGACCTTGGCGATGGTCCGAGCCTTGGAAACCAGGTTAGCGAATGTGGCCATGTTCCCTCACAAAACAAAAAGGCAGGTTGCCCTGCCTTCTTGCGAGCTTCCACCGGCAAGGTTAACTGCTGGCGAAGTTGCCCTGCAAACCGAGGTAGTCGTTATTCGTCCCGCCGAACTCGAACTCGGTCCGGTAGGTGTAGTTGTTGCGGTCGAAGACTTTGCCCACGGTCGGCTGATCCTGAAGCAGAACTTCCGGCTTCTGCTTGTTGTCCATGAACGCCAGCGTGGTGTGCTTGCGGAACTTGGCGTAAACCATCATGAACCAGTTGTAGATATTGCCGCCCAGGTAGTGGGGGTCCACTACGACCGGCACGATCTTCCCGTTCTTGTATTCCTCGTTCACCACTGACATATCGTTGTTGTTGCCGCCCACAGCTCCAGGGGTACTAAGAGCGGTATACATCGCGTTACGCTTGTTGGTGGGAACAATCAGGCCAACGGTTGCACCGGGCATCTGGTCGATTCGCTCGTAAACCACGGCGTTATCGGAGTGAGTCGCTTTGGTGGTGCCCAAATAGCCGCGTTCGCACTCGCAGTTTGCGCTGTCGGTCACCGACTTCACGCGAACAAGTTCGGAGTCGATGGCCAGCACCGTATCTTCGAACATGCCCTTCGTGGTCGCGAACTCAATCGTTTCCTCATCGACGTCCGAGATCGCAGTGGTGATGGTGGTCTTCAGGCCGGGGCGTCGCATGTTCCGGAGCAAATCCAGTCCGGCGGCGATCGCAGTCTGGCTTAGCGCGCTCGTGGTGCGGTTGCCGTGGGCGGTGCTGTAGATGACCGTGTTGTCCCAGGTGTTGGCCTGGTTGATGCCGGCGGCAGTCCGGCCCACCAGGAGGCCTCCAACGAATCGATTCAACACATGGACGCAGGCTCTGACAAAATCTTCAGCCAGGTTATTGAAGACCCCACTTTTGTCGCCCTTCACGATGTGTTTGGTCAGGATGAACTTGCCACCCTTACTCGCAATTGAGTAAGAGGTGCTCATTTCCATCGGATTCCCCAACTCCGGGAACGTGTCCGTGGTCGTAGACTCCACCACGTTGCCCAGGTTGCCGAAGCCACCGCGGCTGATGTTGCTGCGGGTGAAGTAGTCGTCGACAGTCTCATCGATGTAGACGAACGGCTTCCACCACGGGTCGCCCTCCATATCCCAGAACATGTTCACGCTCTTGTTGATGGCGATGGCCAAGCAGGTGGGGAAATCGGTGCTCAGCGCCTCGTGCAGAACCGAGTTCTGGCCGATGGTGAACTCGCAGTTGCGATCGTCGCACATGTCTTGATAGATGCGCTTGATTCGCTGCATGGCCGGGTGCTTCATCAACTCGTTGTAGGCGTAGAAAGCGGCCGGGTCCGCCTCAAGCAGCGCCTGGTTGGGACGGTAGCCGCACATCAAATCCATTCGGTACTGAAGGGCCTCCTGCGGTTGGACCGTGCCGCGAGAAGAAACTTCCACGTTCTGGGACTGGACCAGGCCGTTCCCCCGGGCGGGACTGGCTACCAGGGCGCGCCGGTCATCGATCGCCTCTTGCAACTCCTCTTTGCTGGGCACCTCACCGCGAGCGATTCGGGCTTTGAACTGCTTCATGACCGACTCTTGAAGATTCGGAGCCAGACCAGACTTCATCAGAGCCAGCTCAAGCTTCACCTCCGCGAGCGACTCTTGGGCAGGAGCGGCCGCGGCAGGTTCCGCGACAGCGGGTGACGCGACTGCCACAGCAGGTTCGGCGGCCGGTTGAGCGGGAGCGGCCAGTGCGGGGATGGCCGCCGGCTTGGGCATCGTTTCCAGAAGCCCCTGGAGCAGCTCGCCAGCCTCCTGGGTTTTATTGCTGGCCAGCAAACCGAGGGCCATCGACAAAATGGCGTTCGCTCCCAGCATTTCCTGTAGCTCGCTGGCGGTGCGCGCCACAACGTCTGCTTCCTGCAAGGTCTGCAGTCCACCCACATTTTGGGACTTCTGCGCGGCGCGCAACATTAGGAACGCCAGCAGCCTCTTTAACATTGGATCATCCTCCTCATCATCTAGACCCGCTGCGATCCGGAAGTTTACCTTGCCGTTCGCCGCTGGCTTGTTAACCACGGTAGTTTCCAGGACTTTATTAACCTTCTCAACGATTAAACCGGTCCGACCTTCGATGGAACCGGGCCGCTGAGGGCCGCGTGCATCGATGCTGAGGCCGTAGTTGGGAACCATCGTCCCGCCTATGGCCTCCTGCGCGACCTGCATTTTTCGGTTCAGGGACTCGTCGGAACAGTGGAAAAGGGCCTTAGCCCTCACGTGTCCGTTGTCCATGTCCTCTGCCCAAGGTTTAGCCGTTACCCCAACCGCGTTATCGACCGTGCCGTAGTCTTCAGAGCGGTATTGGGGCGGAAGGTGCTGACCGTTCTTGTAGCGCGCAACTGTGGCGCCCTCCAGGAGCGGCAGCATCTCACGGACAACCTCGGGACTGTAGTAGCGGCCGTTTTTACTCCAGCCCGACTCAATCACGGTGCAATCCCAAACCCCCGGAGCGACCTGACCCTCGAGAAGGGCCAGGATAGGAAGAAAGCCCTCGCTGAGGGCCTCCGTCAGCTGATTGTCCGGAACCTGGTCCTGCTCGTCCTCTTGGAGGACTTCAAGATGCTGGTTGATCTTCAAATTCAACTTCTCCCGAGCGGGGTTTTAGAGTGACCGATGGAGTCACCCCGAGGATAAAGGGGTGATAAGAGCAGTTGCAATTTGGGTGCAACGGCAAACGAGGTCCGCGCTCGGGTCCAACCACGCTAAAAGTCCGTGTTGCAAAGGATCTGCATTGGGCACACGGATTAGCTCCACCGGTCAGGAATTGTTTTTTGAGGTTCGGAATCGTGCCCGCCAACTGCTCGAGCCGGCGATCAGTGGCCCGGGCCAAAGCCTCCGCCTGCCATGTCCGGACCGCCTGGGCCGCTCGAGCGTTGACCCGCTCCCAGAGGTCGCGCCCGCGGAGAACTTTGTCCAGGGATTTGCCGGCGACGATGGCCAGCCGGGCTTCTTCTTTGATGTCCTTGAACGAATTGACCACGGCCTTGTAAATCCAGCCTCGGGCCTGGCCGCTGACCAGGCGGTCGCCTGGGCTTTGCAGCTCTCTCAGCGTGGGCCGAGCTGGGCCGACCAGGCCGAGCAGCTTTAGCACCTGGTCGACCAGGTCGAACCCCAGTCCCAGGGCTTGCACTTGGAAAAGGTGGGAGTGCTTGAACTCCAGATCCTGTGCCCAGTCATAAAGCAGGTCGTTGAGGATCGGGTTGAAGACCGCTTCGATGTTCACCACCGTGACCGGGCCGGCGTCCTGCAGCCGCACCAGCAGACGGTTTTTCAAGTCATCCACTGACCGGCGGCCATCGCGCAGCGCGAGCAGCTCCACCCGATCTATCTGTGCGAACTTGCGGTTGACGTCTTTCTTGTAAGCTGCCTTGTCTTCCGCCGTTGCCTCAAGGAGCAAACGCGAGCGCATATTCGGTCTCTCGGGCTTGCAGCTCGGCGTCGAGCCGTGTGGTTGAGAAGTAGCTCCCGATCGCCTCCTGCACCTGTTGGGGATCGGGAAGGCCGCCGCCGTCTCCCGGCTGAGTTCCCTGCTGACCGCTTGCCTGCGCTTCGGGAGGGGTGTTGTCTTTGCTTTCGACCGGGTCGAGCAGTTGCCCCAGGCCCAGGCCTTGCAACACGTTGCGCCAGCAGCGACGGGCTTCCATTTGAGACATCAGCTTCGCCTGGACGGCGCCGGCGAGGGTGGTGAGGAAGTTCATCAGGCCGGTTCCGATCACCTCAAAGGCAGAAGGGTCCGGGTCGCGTGACACGATGCTGAACGTCAGCTGGTCTTCAGGGATCTTGTGGATCTCGCGGGCTTCCCACAGCGCGTGGCGGATGACCTGGCGCAGGAAGGCGATGATTGCTCGTTTGCGGTCACGGATGAAGGCCCAGATAGGAGTTCCCATCTCGGAAGCGGTGGCCTTGTTGACGTCGCCCCCTTCGCTGAACCAGTGGGGCGGAGTGTTGATGGATCCGCAGCACAGATTCAGATAGAACCGGATGAACTCGACCGAATCGGTCAATTTCATGTCAGGTGTCTGCATCGTCCACTTCACGGACTTCGTGTGGACGTTCAGGTCGCCCGGCTCAGGCGGCCCGTCTTCCTCGATCTGGTCCGCCAGGGCGATCACTTTCTCGTCGGCCGCGTCGCCATCCACCTCCACGTCGAAGACCAGCGACTTCTGCATCAGGAAACGCTCAACTTCGCACTTCAGCAGCTTGCTGAGGTCATCAAGCCAGTCGATGGCCGGCAACAGGTCCGAAAATCCGCGCGTCTGGTCGCAAAGCTTGTTGATCTGAAGCGCGTGAACGCGACCTTCAAACTCGCCGTTCTCGTTCCGGTTCACGATCGGGAGCTTATCGACTTTCATGGTCTGGCCGTTCTGCTTCAGGGTCATTTCCTTGTTGAAACAGAGATAAGCCATGCGCTCGCTGTCGAGCTCATCCGCCTCGACGCCCTTGATGTTGTCGGGAAGGACCTTGCACAGCTTCACGTCGCCCATTTCGTTGGGGTCGCAAGCGATAAACCACCACTCGCCGTCAATTCCCAGCGAATCAACGCGGGGGCCCAGGTTCTCATCCCACGAGTTCAAAAACCAGAAGCGTTCCAGACGTTTCTGGAGTTGCTCGCGGATAACGGTATCGCTCGAAGTGGCTACCACCTGGAACCCGTCAGCGGCCACAAAAGACCTCATGTTGGTGATAGCCTTTTTTGCTACGCCGTTGCGCTGCCAGAGATAACCCGAGGCCTTGCGGTGCTGGTCATATTTGACCGGGGCCATATCACGCTGCGAGTAGCCCCCGCTGACCCGGCGTGAAGTTGCCGCGAAATCCTCGTTGCTCTGATCTTCCTCCTGCAACAAGCTCGAGCGGTTGAGGTGAACGACCTGGCCCCGGGTGTCCGTGTGTCGCAGGGGCTGGTCCAACAGGCTCCCACCACCTCGCACACGCCGGGGTCGCTTTTCTTTTTCTTTGGATGGCCGCCGTGGGGATTTGGGAGTCTCGAGTTTTTCCGTGGGTCCAAGCGACTGCCGCCGGCGTTTGGGCTCCCAGATTGTCCTCGAAACTGCGACCATGTCGTTTCCTCTCGGCAAACCGGCGTCTACGGCGCGGCCGCTCATCATCTTTCGCGCGCATTGGCCTGTTGAAGTGACCTTCTTGAGCCTGCACTCGCTTGCCCGCGGGCGGAGCCGCCGGCCTGCATGGAATCAACTCTGCCACAGCGTATACCAGAGCATCAACTCGGTTCGGGCTCTTGCTCATGGCGGGATCCCAGTCGCATTGTTCGTCCTCGAGCTCACGGAAGGTGCCGATGTGGTGCACCCGGCCTTGCTCATAGAGCGCGACAACCGGTTCGGCCCGGCTCGACTTTTCTTCCTGAGTATTGATGTCGATGATTTTGGGGACCGGGCGTTTTTGGTTTTTGCAGGTCAGCGAAAGCAGGCCGTAAATGGCATCGTTCCCACGGTTCGTTTCCACCACAATGCAGTCGGCCTGGTGGGTATCATAGGCGTTCAGGATCTCGAGCGCCCAGTCTTCCGGGGACATATAGCCGGAGTAGTCGCCCAGAATGTAGGCGTGTCCATCGGTGCCCAGTCCGGCGGCCACAATTCCGGTGGCGTCACTGTCCTTGTTGTTGGTCAGGGCCGGGTCAACACCGATCACCGTGCGCACCATCTTGACCACGGGCGTTCGGAGGCTCAGCCCATCCTTGTCGACCTTGCCCCATTCGAGCTTACTCTCGGTGAGAGGCTCGACCCGGAGCAGCTCCAGCTGGCTGAGCGACCAGAGCGCGCCCTTGAGGTCCTCGAGCATGATGCCCTCGAGTTCCTGGCGGCCCAGCCGGGTGTTCCGGTACTGCTCCTCCATGCTCTCCATGTAGGACGGCGCCAGGTTGGCCCGGTTGTCTCGAGTGTCCCCGTTGGTGATCCTGACCTTGCACTCACCGGTTTCAGGGATGGGTTTGGCGCGCGCGATGAGTTTCTTGAGCAGAGTGATCGACCGCGGCGTGGTGGTGACCACACACCGGGGCTTGTTTCCGAGGCGAAGACCCATTTGCAGCTGGTCCCAAGCGTCGGCGTATTTCCATGCGCAGATCTCATCGGCCCAGGCGGCGTCATGCTGAGGTCCGCGCAGCTGGTCCGGGTTGTCGGCGGAGTAGCATTTGCAAATTCCGATCTCGACGCCATCCCGATACCATGTCAGCTGTCGCTTGGATGGCTCCCATACCGGCCGCTCCCATTCGGTGCAGCAGCTCATAATGCCGGACGGCCCGAAAATCATCACGTCGCGAACGTCGGCTGCGGTTCTTCCGATCAGGGCAATGCGCTTGGCCTGGCCGGTGAGGATCATCATTCGGACCCACTCGGAACCGGTGCGGGTCTTTCCGAATCCGCGGCCGGCCAGAATCAACCAAATGTCCCAGTCGAGTTCCGCCGGCGCGAACTGCTGGGGGCGGCCGTGCCACTTCCAGTCCTTGAGCCAGGCCTCTTTGTGCTCCCAGCTCCGCTGACTCAGCCAGTCCTTGACGTGCTGGGTGAGGGTGGGCGAAAGCGCGCAGCACTCCGCGAAGGACTTCTTTGGCAACGCCGCTTTGAGAGCGTTGATGTTTTCGCCAACCCACTGCGGCAGAGCTCCCATGGTTATTCGGTGGGCTCGGTGGGCTCGGTGGGCTCAGCTGGTTTTTGGGCGGCCAGGATTGCCGCCACCTCCGCTTCGGCCTGCTCCTGCGGGGTTCTAACCGTCGAAGTCTGGGTGGCAGCTGTGGCAGCCGCTTTGCCGGTGAGCTCCTGCACCGCGGCCCCGGTGAGTCGCTCGAAGAGATCGTCGACTTCCTTCTGTGCGGCGGCCGCCTTCTCGTTGACGTTGATCTGGACGCGCTCGACGAGAAGCCCCAAGTGTTTCATTAGCAGCTTCACCGCCGGCAGCGGGTCGCGGATCTTCACCTGCATGTTCGGCTTTAGAACCGTTTCAATCCAGGGCTTGCCGTCCTCGCCGGCGGCGTGCTGGATTTTGACTACGGTCCATGTGAGCTTGCTCTCCCCCAGCAGAGCTGCCTGTTCACGAGATAGTTTTGTAAAGTTTTTCGGCTGGCCGTCCCTTTCAAAACAGTCCCGGGGATCGGTGAACGCCAGCTCGGCCAGGCGCTCGAGCACCCGCTGGGAAGTGATGCCCAACTTCTGGGCGCGCTCTGCTTTGAGCCAGTCGAGCTCGACCTTTACGTGGGAGAACTCGGGGAGGGTGAGCAGCTGCGATCCGCTCTGGCGGGCGTTCTTGAACCCGGCTTGCTTGGCTGCCTCGGTCTGGCTGAGGCTCGGATCACTGGACAAAAGCTCGACGAACTTTTTCTGCTTGGGGGTCAGCTTTTTGGGCTTCTCCGGGCCTGTCGCACCCAGGTCCATAAAATTGGACCCCCCCCATGGCGGTTTTGGCCAGTGATGTCGGGG
>JACCDG011158256.1_pt1 | contig 15698 bp, 19 predicted proteins | sample 7442471 | NCBI WGS metagenome assembly JACCDG01 (sample SAMN15323444, study PRJNA562643) | freshwater metagenome | isolation source: river surface water | place: USA:Blue River Watershed | collected 2017-08-17 | reverse complement strand
CTACCTGCGACCACGCGCCGTTCGCCCATGCGCCAGCGCCCACGGCTGGATCGATTCCGCTGGCCGCGGCTGGCATCACCAGATAACCGGAACCGGTGACTTTGTTCATGCCGCCCACCGCGATGTCTGAGCCGCTCGCGCCCTTGATGCGCAGCTCATAGCCGGAGCCGGAGTGCGTGAGATAGAGAATTCCGTTGTCCGAATCGTCATAGATTCCCCAAGCATCGGGAAAACCTCCCGTGAGTTGGTTGAACGCCATGTAGGCGTCCCAGTCGCCCACGAAGTCATGGAAGCCCCAGCGCATCTGCCCATCCGTCCCGGACTTTAGCGCGGTGACGAAGTAGCTCGCCCCGAGGCCGCTGTTGTAGGCGGCGAACATGTGTGCGCGCAAGTTCTCGAAGTTCACATCATCGAACCAAGAGACCTTCCGTTCGTTGGCGGTGAGGACTCCTGAGTCGGTGGGGACAACCAACTCCATTCCGGTGGGCGCGAGCCTTCCAACTGGCGGGACGCCGCCCCAGGTGAACTGGGCACGCGGCGCCGCAACGCTGGCGTCGAACCGCTCGTACAGGTCAACGAGTTGCTGCGTCTCGCTCGGCACGTCACGCGGGACGTTCGAGACCGTCAGGCTCCAATCACTGCGCCCATCCGCCATGACGGTGCGCCAGTACCCCATCAGCCAGAGGTCTTCATCGATCTCGATGTACTGCCGTTTGTTCCCGCGCCGGTCGCGATCCCAGCCGCGCCACTGGACGCGCGCCTTCTGCCCCACGCGGAAGGTGTCGACCCCGTTCACGATGTGGCGCAAGCCAACCGGGCTGATGGCGAAGGTGCGGAGCGGTTGCGAGCGCCGGTCAAGGTAGGTCTTCGCCGCACCCCAGAGGGCATTGGCCGCGCGGATCCTGTCCGCCGCGGTGAGGGACTGGGGGACGATGTCCTTCACCACGATGACGTCTTCTGTGCCGTCGTTCGTCGAGTCGGGGTCTTCGATGTACCAGAAGTTAGACGAGTCGTAATCCGCCGCGCTCTGCACGAATGGCGGGCCCTCGGTCGCGAGTTCGAGTGTTACCCGGTCGCCCGAGATGCCGTTCTCCTGGCCAGCCGCAATGACGCGCTTCACGCGTGCCGTGATATCGGCCGTTTGCTGGCACCCCTGAAGCAACACGACGGAGCCGTTATCGCGAAGCCGGGGCGAGATCGGGCCTTCCCAGTTGGTGAACCGCAGTCCGGACGTTTCCCCCAGCGCGCCGAGGTCAACCGTGCGCGCCCGCGAGTCGAGACGGACAAGCCAGCCGAAGAGGTCCGCAACCTTCAGCAGGCCCGGATACCGCTTCACCCCGACGATCGCGCGGGAGTAGCTCGTGAGCGGCGGGGCCTCGAGCGAGCCAGCCGTCCACGAGGTGCCAGCGAGGAACAGCCCCACGACGGTGGGGAACGAATCGCTGTCATCGAACGTCAGGCCGAAGCGAGTAGACAGCCGCGCGAGTTCGGCCCCGACGGAGCGCCCCGATATCTCCTTGACCCCGCGTTCGCCCGGCACGTCGCGCACCATTTCGATCCGGCCCTGGAAGGTGTAGCCCTCGCCGCCGATGTAGATCTGCGCGATACGCCCCGCGGTGCATTCCGCCGCCATCCGGTCATTGAGGGGGACCTGAAACGTGAAGCCGCCGAGGCCGGAGGGTGTCTCGCCGTAGGCACACTGCAGCGCGTTGAGGATCGGGCCGGCCGCGACGCGCGTGACCCCGTCTGATTCGTAGAGGTCGATCCGGATGCCGAGCTGGGTGAGCGCTGGAAGCGTGGGGGCGGCTTCGACGTGGAACCGTGGATACCGGGGACGGAAGCCACGGAGGCGCATCGGGCCGCGGGGAAGGACGCGCGCGCGGTACTGCGGCTCCCGAAGCGGCTGCGGAGTCTCAGCCGCCATGAGGGAAGCACCCTGCAGCGGTTGCCGCAGGGTGCCCGGGGTTCGCCGCGGTCCTCGCGCCGGCACCTTAGTTCAGCGCCATCGCCAGGAGTTGGGTCATCTGAATGAGGTTCGACGCGTTGCTGGTGCCGCACGCCGCCGAAAGGTAGATGTACTGCGTCGCGCCGGGGTCCAGCGAGACCGTCAGGGTGACGTTCGCACCCGGGAGAGAGTACACGCCGCCGCCAGCCGCGAACGCGGTCCCGGCCATGACGAGCCCCTGCATGATGAGCGTGGCGTTCGACGCGCCGCCCTTGCCGCTCGAACGACAGGTGATACCGGCCTGCAGGTGCCAAGGGGCGAGCGTCACGCCGGAGCCGCACGTGATGGCCGCGGTGGATTGCCCCACGCCGCCGGCGCTCCAGGTGAGGGAAGGGATGATTCGAAGGGTGAAGGTAAACGTCGGGGTGCCGGTCGTGCCGAGCTGGCCGCGCGCGTCAACGCTCCACGAGCGCCCCACGCCTTCGTTGCCGGCGAAGAACCCAGCGGGGATCGTGATGTCCGGGAGGTTCGCCTGCAGGCTCGCCTCGGTCGTGAAGGTGTTGAGCTGCGTGCCGGTGGTGAGCGAGGCGTATTCGAGCGTCGCGTAGCTCTGCGCGAGACCAGCGCCGCCCGCGACTTCCTGCGTCAGGCCGAGCGCCTTCCGAAGGTTCTGCGGATGAACGCCCAGCAGGTCCGCGACGTAGTCCAGTTCGCGCAGGGCGATGCGGCCGGGGCGGTTCGCCATCGTGAGTGGGCGGCCGTCCCGGATGAACCGGTAGAGTTCGCTCGGGTGCGCTTGGCCGGTCTGGACGATGTCATCCAGCGCCGAGCGGTTGGGCTTCGCCATGAGGTCCCGCACTTCTTGCGGGTTGATCAGGCCGGGGTGAACGAGTGCGGGCATTGTGGTGCTCCTCCTGAGCGGACTTGGGTTCCTAGTGGAACGGGGCGTAGAAGTCGAACTCGACGATGCAATCGCCCGGTGGGGCGTCGTTCTCGATTCGGATGGTGTTGTCTCCGGGGTCGAGTGCGAACAGCCCGACCTGCGTATCCCCGAGGGTCGCGAGGTCATAGGCGTCGAAGTAGTTGGCGCCGCCGTCCTCGGTGTACTGGACCCGCCCGGTTTCGGCATCGATGAGCAGCCCGCTCGCGCCGCCGGGGGTGTAGTTGCGGCTGACCTGGATCGAATAGCCGTTTGTGAGATTCATCACCTTCGGGTTGCTGAAGCCGAAGTCGATGTAAATCTGCAGCCAGTACGCGACCGCGTTCCCCGGGTTGTTGACCGTGATTTCCCGGATGGCCGTCGTGACGTGCGGCGAGGTCTGAACGGTGGTTTGGCTGGACGCCATCCAATCGGACTTCCGGATGAAGCGGACCGCGACCGGGATGTTCGTATACGAGCGGGCCGTCGACTGGTAGTTCGGGCGGGCTGAGACGTTCGCATAGCACCAGCGCAGCGTGCCCGCCTGGTCGACCGCCCAGAGCTTCCCCTCGCCGATTTCGTAGCAGGTCGCCGTCAGCTCGTCGAAGTCGGCATCGGCGCCCGCGCCGGTATCGCCCCAGATGACGAAGCGGAGCGCCTCTTCGCCGAAGTCCTTCGTCCACGGGCGCCCGCCCTGGTGGTCAACGCCGTAGCTCGCGCCCGGGATGGGGCTCAGGACCGCGCGATAGTTCTGCGCCGCCTGGTATTCCAGTTCGTCGGTCGGAAACACGATCTCCGTGAGGCCGTCGATGCTGGTGAACTTGCTGGCGTACCGCGTCACGTCGGTGGTGGATGCCATTTAGCCGCCCATCCCGCGCGCGCGCAGTCCCACCAGGAAACCGAGGTCGTTGAGCATCATTTGGGATTCGTCCTGACCGCGGGCGTTCCAATCGCCGTAGATGTTGACCGTCACGTCCTGCTTCAACGCGCCAGGCGCTCGGCTGAGCGGGATCACGGCTTCGTCTTCGCCGCTTTCCCCCAGTACCGCCAGCGTTCCACCTGGGCGCGCACGCACGATTCCGCCGGCGGCGAGCCGGGGAATATCCGGCGCGTTCACGGTGATATCGGGCGCGCCCGGGATGGCGATCTTGAACTCCAACTTGCGATTGATGTCGTCGATGACGGTGTTCACGACGCCCTTGACCGCCGAAAGCACCGCGTCGCCTACATCCGAAGCGAACCCACCTACCGCGCCGAGGCCGTCCTTCAGCCCATCCAGCAATGATGTCCCGAGACCCTTGCCGGCGCCCAGAATCGAATCGTAGAGCCCCTTGATGTCTTCGATGAGCCCATTGAGCCCCTCGATCGTCTTGCTGCGGATGCCGAACGCGTCGGTGGCAATGAGGATGATGGGAGCGAACGGCAGAAGGATCAGCGTGCCGATGGTCTTCCAGTTGTTTTCAACGAAGTCGATGACGGGCTTCAATCCCTGTTCCCAGATGGCACGGAGCTTCGGCACGACGGCGTCCACCACGCCCGTCACCTTGTCTTCAAGCTCCTGCAGGATGGGGAACTTCTCTTTCAGGTCGTCCCAGTACTTGACCAGCGCGACGATGCCCGCGCCCAGCAGGACGAGCGAGCCGATGATGATGAGGATCGGTGCGTTGGCCGCGATGAACGCCGCCGTCTGAGCCGCCAGCGCGGTGACGTAGGCCCAGGTCGAAGCGATGGCGGGCCCGAGCGATGGCGCGATGTTCTTGAACTGCCCCACCAGCGCCGCGCCGCCGCCGATGATCCCTTCCATGCCGCCCGCCACATCCGCCGCCGCCTGGGTGTACTCGCGCATCGGCCCGAGGTTCACGCCGAACTGTTCTTCGAGCACGCCGAGCTGGTCACCCACGCCGATGAACACCCGCTCGAGGTTCCCGAAGGCGTCTGCGATTTCGCCCGTCTTGTCGAGGTCATCGACCTTGTCGCCCAACTTATCGACAGACTGCCCGAGTTCATCGACGCCGCGCTGAAGGCGATCCCAGGTGGATTCCAGTTGGGTGGAGGATGCCTCGGCTTCCTTCGTCGCCTGCGTGAAGCGGGAAGCGTCGCCCAAAATCTCGACGCGGATCTCTCTCGCCATGGCGGCAAGTGTTCCGTCAGTGGTTCGCTAGCGATTGACGGGCTTCCTGCATGAAGGCGCGGAGTTGCTCGAACTCAGACGCCGTCAGACGCCAGAAAGCCTCCGGCGAGCACCAGCTGTAGAACGCGCAGAAGGCCGGGAGCCATTCGCCGTAGCGGCTGGGCCGGCTTCGGCCGGGGGGATGTCTGCCATCTCCAGTCCGCCGATCTCCATGCCTTCGACGTCTTCCCACGTGACGTCCGGGTCAGTGCGGCGGAGGGTGGCCCAGACGAGCGCCTGTAGCCTGTGCCCGCTGCGCGTCACGTTACCCCACGGGCCGATGCGGTCTTCGATGTAGTTCAAGTCCCCGATGCTGAGTTGGTCGGGCCGTAGCAGCGTCACCTTCATTCGGATTCCCCCTCCTGGAATACTTCGTCAACGATCTTCTCCCACGCGGCCGCGAGGTCCTTGTATTCCCCGCGGATCGTTGGGTAGAGGAAATACCCGTCGCGCCCTCGGTGGATTGGGAACATGCGGGTTGTGGGGCGCCCCTGGCCGCCGAACTCGTGGCCAAAGAACCCTTCTGCCTTCGGGCCGCCGGCGACAATCGTCGCGCTCTTCTGGCTCGCGTTCGCCCGGATGCTGGCCTTCGTCCGTCCGATGGAACCGCGGCCAGGGCGACGGTTCGGGCGGTTGTCCGGGCTCGGAGTGGGCGATACCGCGTGAACCGTCGGGTACACCCTCGATCGCGCCTTCTCCGCCACCACCTCGGCAAACCGCTTGTTCGCCTCTTTGATGCGCTCCGGCACGTCCGTCCCTGCGCGCTTGTACATCTTGATCGTGGCTTCGAGGCCATCGACCGGGACGGCGAAGGACTTATCTCGGATGCGTTCGGTCGGCATCAGCTCGTCGTGTCGGAGGTGACGATCTCGATCTTCACGGTCGGGTTCGTGCCGTCGTAAACCGCTTCGAACGGCGTCGGGTTCTGCACGACTTCAGGCCCGCCGACTGCCGGTGTGTCGCCCGTGTATACGAGGTCATCGATGGTGATGGTGAGGCTGAACGGCGTCGCGGTCGTCGGAATGACGGTCGCGAGCGTGAAGGTGAGCGTCAGGGTCGCGAGTACCGTCCCGGCCACGAACGCGGCGTACCGCGTCAGGTCGTCGAACTCACAGTTGAGGGTACCGGTGACGCGCATCAGGCCCGCCGCGAGTGGTTCCCGCTTCACGTTCCCCATACCGCGCCGGTCGGTCGCGAGCGCGTTATCGCCCTTCAGGCTGAAGCCCTTCACGAACTGCGTGGTGCCGTTGAGTGCGATCACGCCTTCGGTAAAAACGAACTTCTCTGCCGTGCTCGGGAACGATGCGGATGCGAGCGCCGTGCCGGTCGTGACGGCCTTCGAATCGAGGTCGACGATGAGGAGGAGTTCGCCGCCGATATCGGCCTTCAGCTCCCAGCTCTTGACCTTGCAGCCCTGGTACGTGAACGGGCGGACGGTGCCGCCGACGTCCGGCTTGCCGACCTGCGCGGTGAACGCCTGGCCCTGCAGCGCGGCGGCGTCCGGGATGATGGTATGCGTCTTCGCTGCGCCGCCACCCGTGACGGTGTTCTGCCCGATGCAATGCTCGAGGATGAGCCCCATCCCCTTGTTCATCACCGGGATCTGAACCTGCCCCATCCCGCCGCGGCTGAACACCTTCCGGCGGTCGGAGCGAAGGAAGCGGCCACGGCCCATCGCGCGACTTTCGATGACCGCGACGTCGTTCTTCAGCGTCTCGGAGTTGAACTCGTAGAACCGATCGACCGTGGCGGCCGTGTCGTAATCCGTCTGGTCGCCAATTCCGAATTGAGCAGCTACGCCCGTTTTGATAGCCACGTTGTCGCCTCCGGAGTGGTGCCGCTAGATTCCGGTTCGGGATGTCTTGGCGGTTCGGGCAGGCTCCCAGATGCGCTGTTCGAGGAGCATCGCCGCCAGTTCGTCCGGGCACTCGACCGGCTGCAGGCGCGCGGCGGTGAGCACCTTGGGGCGCCCGTCCTCTTCGTACGGGACTTCGACCTCATCGATCGGGCCGGTGTACACGATTTTCATTCGAACTCCTCCGAGTAACGCTGGAGTGCCATTTGCAGGTCGCTGATTGACGAGATACCCAGACAATGGAGGGACGCGATACGGGCGATGCGCTTCAGGGAATCCCGCTCGCGCACAAGTCGCCTGCCCTCCGGGTAGTCAAGGACACGAACTTCGACCGTAGCTACCTTAGCCATCAGGAACTCCTCAGCGACTTTTCGCACGTGATTTCGAAATCAATCTGACAGTAGCGGCCGTTCACGTTCGCGTTCTGGTCGAAGGGAAACGCCGTCAGGTGCGCCACCTTGACCGTGTTCCCGAGCGTCGGGTCGAGGCGAAGGAAGTCCTCAACCTCGGCCAGCAACTCGAACGCGCGGTCGCGTGCGGCTTTGATGGCCGGTTCGTTCTTCCCGGCCGCGAGCGCCCACGCGAACCCGTGAATCGTGTACTCCTCTTCGCGTCGCCGGTTCCCGAGCGCGCCCCATTCCTGGTTTGCGTTGCTAACGTGCGTGAGTTGGATCGATTCCTTCTGGCTGCTGTCCTCGCCGAGGTATCCGGAACTGACCTGCAACTTCCACGTCGCGACGTTCTCGCGGGCGAGCATGCCTTCTACGAACGCGTCCATTGCGGCGGGCGCCGAGCTGGTGACGGTGTTCACGCGATGCCGGGCAGTCTGCGCGCGTAGCGCCTCAGTGCTTCGTCAACGAGCGGGATACCGAACCACGCGCCCCGTTCGCCAGGTGCCGCGATGCGGAAGGTCCCGAACTCGTTCGTCTGACTCAAGGCGCGATTCGTCAGGTTCGTTCCTGGCAGTTGGTCGCGAAGCACGACGAGCGCGGCGCGGCGGATCTCCCGCGGCACGCGTGCATGGCCATGCTGATAGTCGACCCGGATGTTGCGGCTTCCGGTCGGCCAGGAGCCGAGCGTCTCGCGCACCAGCCGGCCGTTGGGGGATACGAACAGGTCGGCCAGTTCGTCGCTCGTCAGCGCGGTCCACGTCGAGGTTGAGCGCGTGGCGGCGGCCGTGACGGATTGCGCTTGCTGAGTCGGAAGCCAGAGGGTCGAGAGTCCGTTCCCGTCGAGGATCTCCCGCGTGGCGGCCGTGCCGAAGCGTACCCCGCAGATGTCCTCGAACTGTTCCCAGATGACATCCCGGGCGGCGAGCAAATCGGCGAGCGGGTAGGTCTCTTCGTCCGCGAGCGTCGCTCCATCGAACGCCCGCGCCTCCGCGAGCGTGAACAGGAGGTCTCCCACCACTTCGTGGTACGTGGTGAACGTCATCTCGACCGCGTTGGCCGTGACGGTCCAGGCGGCTTTGATGCGGCGTGGGGTGGCGGTCTCGGCCGCCGTGAGGACCTGCAGGAGCTTGCCGGTGTTCTCTTCCGCGACGGCGGTCCCGGGCGTGATGGTCTCGCCCGTATCGGCGTTCGTGAGCACGACCGAGGGCGAACTGAGGTCAACCGTTTCGCCGTCCTGGAAAACGGTCAAACGCAACTCACCCCGCGTCCCGGCGAGGATGCGAGGTGAGTCGAGGCGTTCGGTGACGGGAGTCGGCAACGACTACTCCTTGGTCTTGGCCTTCGTGTTCCTGGGGCCGTCGACCGCTTTGTCTTCGGACTTGGCCGCGGCCTTCGCCGCGAGGATTTTGTCCGGGTTGGCTTCGCGCCAGCGCGCCGCGTCATTGCCCTTGAGCATGATGCTTCCGCCGGTGCGGGAATCTTCGGGACTGGCTATCTGGCGGCCAGTCCCGTCTTCGATGTAGATGCGGTCCTCGGCGGTCATGCGCGGTTCTGTTCCTTCCACGTGACCGAGAAGACCACGAGGGGGGAGGTGCCAGCGGCGGCCGTCGCATGGAGGCTGACGCCGCATCCCGGAGGAACGACGATCGCGCCGTCAACGCGGTCACGGATGATCCACGGTGCAACCGCGGTTGAGGCGAGAGACGCCTGCAGGCTCCCGAACACGCGGACCGGAGTCGGGGCCGGGATGGTGGCGGTCGTGAGCGCACGGCCAACGGCGGCGACGCCAGAGCCGAGCTTCATGTTCACTTCGTTGATACCGGTCCCGGTGAACGCCGCGCCTTCGTCGTCGGTGTTGACGTTCCAGGTGATGACGCCGGCGCCGAGCGTGCCGGAGACGTATCCCATCGCACCTTCGATGATGACGAGGTCGACTTCGGAGCCGATCGGGTTGTAGAGGGCGAAGGCGGCGGTCGTGCTGACCGAAGTACCGGGAGCAACGCCAGTCAGCGCCGTCATGGCGCTGAAGACGTTGCCGTCCTGGACGCTTTCGTAGAACTCGGGGTCAGCAACTGCAACAGGTGAACCGGGCATCGTATTGCCTCCTCAGGCGGTGGGGGTCAGGACTGGGAACCGACGACGGTCCAGGTCGGAGCCGCGGCGGTGCCGGTGTTGATGTATTGCTTGCCGTTCGTGGTATCGGTCAGCGTGGCGCCCTTCGGTGCCCCGCGAGCCGATGCATCGACGCCGGGTGTGGTCTCAGCAACCGCGACCGTGCCGCCGGTCAGGGAGTCATCGTTGGCGGTCATCAGCGGGATGGTCCGCTTGCCGAGCGCCGCGACGAACGTCACCGTGAGGTTGCCCACACCGGAGCTGAGGGTGCTGTCCGCGGTGGTCACGTTGGATGCGCTGCCCACGTTCGGAAGTGCCCCGAGGGCGGCATCCACGTTCGCAATGAGCGTGTTGTTCGTCGAGGACCACGTAATCGGCGCGGTCGTGAAACCGTCGAGCGTGAGGGTGAACGTGCCGGCGGACGGGGAGCCGCCGATCGTGATGGTCTGGACTTCGTCCGTTCCTGCGGTAGGAGCGCCGGCTGTCTGATAGCCCCGGTACACCCCTTCGATGATCGCCATGTTTGCTTGCTCCCTTTCGGAGGTGGCCGGGGCCTTGCGACCCCGGCCGGGCAGGGGGTGGTGCCGACTTTAGATGCTGGTCACCGTGCAGAACGCGGCCGGGCGGTACACCGCGAGGGCGAGCCGCTCTTCAGCCAGGATCGCGACCTTGTTCTCGGTGAAGTAGGTCGAGTGTTCGGTCGAGATGGTGATGGTGATTCCCTCGCGCCGGAAAATCTGGCTGAAGGGCTTGAAGGCGCCGACGAGGCCAGTGTTCTCCGTGAGGGCTGAGGTGATGCGGACCGGCAGACCCCAGATGCGCTCCGGGCCAGCATCCGCGGGCGAGCCCCAGATGTAGATACCATCGGCGGTCCGCAAAAGGCGGATGTCCTGCCAGTCGTTCGGGTGGAAGGCGGCGGCATCCGGTTCGGCGAAGGCGGTCGACCGAATCTTCGTCATCGCCTTGTAGACCGCGTCCGGGGCCGGGTCGGTGCCCTTCGCCTGCGTCTGGATGCCGGAGCGGTCCAGGATGCCGGAGATGTTCGGGGCGGTGCCGTCACCGACGAGGAGCTGGAGCTCTTCGCGCCGCTTCACCATGAAGCTGAGGCGCCCTTCGATGTACGACTGGATACCGCGCACGTCGGCGAGAAGTTCGCTCGTGGCGGGAATCCACGTCGCGATCTTGCGGACGTTGTCCGTTCGCTCAGTAAACGCGAGGGCCGATTCGGGCTTGGCATTGCCCTCGGCAGTTTCCGCCGCGTTGTTCGTGAACGTGGTCTCTTCCATGTACGTGATGGCGTTGTTGTCGGTCGTGCCCGGGAGCATCAGGTCGCCGACCGTCCGCTCTTCCTGAGCACTTGGCCGGATGCCGGGAAGGCGCGTCGCCGGGTTGTTGATGGTGCTGAGCGTCATCAGCGTCTTGGTCTCGGCGTCGCCCATCAGGTACTTCGCTTCGGCCTCGCCGAGTTCGATGACGGCGGTCTTCACGGAGCCCTGGCGGAAAGCTTCGTAGCTCTTGCTTTCCCGGAGGATCTCGCCGAACGACTTCACCGAGACGGCGTCTTCGCGGCCGTTCTGCATGTGCTCCGGACGGCCTTCGCCCTTGCGGCCAGCGATGCTGCCGAGGATTCCGGCGCGGATTCCTTCGCGCTCTTCGGCTTCCTCGATCGACTTGGCGAGCGCGGTCAGTTCGTCGTTGCGAGGCTTGATTTCCTTCGCCTCTTCGGCCGGCATATCGGTGATTTCCGGGTACTTGGCGAAGATGGCGGCGAGCTGGTCTTCCTTCGCCTTTCGCTCTTCCTTCAGTGCTGCGAGGGTAGGCACGGTGGGTTTCTCCTGAGGTGGTTAGATGACGGCCACGCCGAGACGGCGGGCGCGGAGGGCTTCGAACCGCACGTATTCAGCGAGCGGGTCGAACGACTTCGGGTCCGGGGCGGTGTCGGTCAGAAGCGTCTCGATGTCCGCGCGAATCTCCGCGAGCAGGTCGAGATGCCGCTTCAGGCGGTCCCGGTTGGCACCCGAGAGGGTGCGGCCTTCCTTCGCGCGAACGGCAGCAAGCGCCTTGACGCGATCATGGAAGCCCGCCACTGCAGCAAGCGCCGCGGCGTCTTCCTCTTCGAGGGACTGATGCCCCTTAACGAACTCGGTATGTGTCCCGACGCCCGCGCCGATCATCACGGGGGAGACTTCGAAAACCTCGACCTCTTCGAGGAAGCGGACTTCCTGGCCGTCGAACTCGCCCCGGCTCCATTTCTTCACGTTGAAGCCGTAGCTCCATTCCTGGAGTTCGCCGAGGTTCTTGACCGTGCGATAGGTGTCCGCGCCGGCGGTCACGTCGAGGAAGAATTTCCCATCGACCCACGCCTTCGAATCGTCCGATGCCAGCGCGCCGCGGCCGACCGGCAGGGCTCCCCAGTTGTGGCCCCACTGCGCGATACGGACCGCCTGGCCTGATGTGAACGCGCCCTTGCGGGTCACGTCCCCGTCCTTGTCGATGACGTCGAATGAGGAGAAGACGGCGCGGAACGAGCCCTCGTCGTCGGCTTTCAGTTCAAGCGAAACGGTCTTGCGTTCCATGCCCGAATGATTCGGCTTGCCAGGGGTCTAGCGATTTGCGTCGCCGGGAGCTGGAAGCGGGGGGCTGTCCGCTCCGGCGCCGAGCTGCCCCATGTTCAGCGGTGTGACGCGCGTATCACCTTCGGGCCCGATGCTCGCCCGGTTTTCGAGTGCCAGGATGTCGTTCACCGTGTAGACGCCGATCTCCCGCATCGTCTTGTAGAACGCCGCGCGCTCCGTTGACGTGCCGCGCAACAGGCCTTCGACTTCCCAGCGGACCGTCCGCTTCCCGAACAGCAATTCGTCCCGGATGGTCGCCTCGAACCGCCGCATGTGCGGGAGCAAACCGGTCTGCAAAAAGAACCGGTTATTGACTTCGATGCCCATACCCCAGCTCGACTGTTTGTCGTGGGCGCCGATGAGGTGTTCAGGGACGCCGAACATGCGGGCGATCTCCGCGACCTGGAACTGGCGGGTCGCTAGCATCTGGGCGTCTTCAGGGTTCATCGATGTTGCCTGCCACTTCACCCCGCCAGACAGGACCGCGACCTTGTGAGAGTTGGAGACCCCGCCGTGCGCGTCTTCCCAGGCGGCCTGCAGCGTCTTCGCCTCAGGCTCGGTCAGGTCGTCGTCGACCGTCAGGATTCCCGATGGCGTGGACCCGCTGGCGAACAGGTGCCCGGCGTACTGCTCGGCGGCCTTGGTGAGGCCAAGAGTCAGCGCGAAGAGGGCGACCGGGCTCAGGCCCTTCAGGCCGTCCGTCCCGAAGCCTGGCACGTGGACGATGTCTCCGCCGTAGAGGTAATCCCGCATGACGGTCTCGCCGTCGATGATGTACGCCTTGACGCCCTTCTCATCGCGCCGCACTCGAACTCGCTGAGGCGCAATCGGCCAGAGTTGCCACGCTTCGCCGGCGTCGTTCTTCTGCACGAACAGATACGCGTTGCCGTTCAGGACCTCATGGCCGATGACGGTCTCCCAGAAAACCACGTCTGGCACTTCCTCGTTGGGGCGTTGCCAGAGGTAAGCGTCTTCCGCGTATTCAACGGGCTGGTTAGACCCGTCGTCCTGTTTCTCATAAACATGGAGCGGCAGGGAGGCGATGGTCGAGGCGATGAGTTGCACCGCGCGATAGACCGCCGAGATGGCGATAGCCGAGTCCTCGGAAACGTTCGCGGTGATCGTCTTCAGGGGCGGCGGGTCGATGACATAGCCGTAGTTCCCGAAGGTGGTAACAGCCCGCGCGGGGTTGTCCTGGGGGAACGCCTTACGTTCGATCAGACGGCGGATGCTGGTCACTCAGGCCCCCGATCGAGTACGAGTTCGCAAGGTAGAAACCGAAACCGCCCGAGAGTATGAGGCTGCACGCCACTCCCCCGATGATCCCGCAAATTCCGTAGACCGCGAGGCTGGCACCCGCCACGAACGCGCCGGCGGACGCCAGTTCAGCCGCGGCCAGGAGGCGGGCGCGATTCCACATCTACGGTCGCACGGTACGGACGCGGCACGCATGGCGGTTCGCTGGTTCACGACGGCACGAAAATCCGGGGCTTCGCCTTCGGCGGTTGCGGCTTCGCGCCCGCGGCTAGCGCCTCGCGCCTGGCTTCCCAGCTCAACGCGCCCGCCATCGCGGCGTCGATCTTGTTTGGTGACATCGGGCGGTCTTTGGAAATCAGGTAGAGCGGGGACCCGTCGTCGCCAGGGATCCCGAGCGGTTGCTTCTGCGAGTTGCCGATGTGGCGAGCCATCACGGGGTCACCGTCGTTCGTACACTCCCCCGACCGGATTGCGCCCGCGTAGCTCTTCAGCGCCATCGCGATATGTGAGGTCCTCCGCGTCGGCCACGCCACAACCTTTCGCGGCCAGCGCCCCTCCCACCTCGCGCCCTGCGTCTCAAACCGGCTCGGGTCGTAGTTCATCCGCCACACGTCGAAGGTTTGGAACGTCGCTTCAACGACCGCGTCAACCTCGTCCTGGGGGATTTCGGGCAGCCGTTCGCTCGGCGCCCAGATGTGTACAGGCCACTGAAAGCCGGTCTCGATCTCCGTCCCCACGAGCGCGGTCGTGTCATCAGTCAACGAACCGTCGAACCCGAGCGTGATGAGCGCCCCGGGCGCAACCCGGTACCCCTCGCGGTGGTTCGCCTTCCACGCCGCCGAGTCGAATGCCTGCGCGGCCGTCGCGACCGGGCGGTTCAGGTACACGCGCTCGAGGTATTCGAAGTCAGCTTCCGGGTCCTGCCAGAGGTCGCAGATGCCTTCGATGTCCTTCCACGCGGCGGTCGGGCCGGCCGCTTCCACGACGGCCGCGCGCAGTTGTTCCGGGTCCTTCAGGTCGTAACCGTCGCTCGCTTGCCGGTGAAAGAAGAACAGCCGGGAGTCCCGAATGATTCCGCTTTCCACCTGCGCGGCATACTCCGCCGTCTGTTCGGCGACGCTGTGTTCGCCCGGGCTGTACGCCGTCGTCGTTTCCAGTTCCCACGGGTCCGCGAGTGGCAGCTTCGGCAGGTTCGCGATCATCGTGCGGTGCGCCTTGCCGAGCCGGTCGGTGGTCCAGCGGTGGGTTTCGTCCTTGTGGGCGAACGTGGTCCGCGCGCCGTCGCGGGAGTCAGGTGCGCCCGCCAGCGCGACCGCTTTCCCCTTCCCGCCCGCACGCAGGATGCGCTGTTCCCCGATATCGAACAGGTGCCGCACGGGTGAATCCTCGAGGATCGCCTTCAGCGCCCCGTACGCCAGGTCGCTCGCCTGCTCTTCGGTGTACGCCACCATCGGGATATACGGGTCGAACACCGGCCGACCGAGCGGTTTGCCGTTGGAAAATCGGTCGCACCGCACGGGCGAGTCCGGCGCCAGCTCGCACGCCGCAATCCACGCCGCGAGTTCCGTCTTCGCGCTCCCCTTCTGCGCTGACCACGCGCACCGCCTGAACCGCCGGCGCCCCGCAATCGGTTTCCCGTTCGCGTCCCGCGAGCCTTCGGGGTACACCTCGTAGAAGCTGTAAATCAGCGCCCGTTTCTCCGGGTCGATCTTCGCCGTCTGCCCGCCGAGGTCTCCCGGGCCGAACACGAGGTTCGTTTCGATGTACTGGCAGACCAGCGGGCCGAGCGTGGGCCACGGTTCGCCGTCGAGAGGCGGCACCATCAGGATCACTTCACGGCTCGCAACAACGTCCGCGGGTCCTCGGCCTCTTCCGGGAGGTCGGGAACGGGCGCGATCTCAGCCACCGGAGCGGGCTGTGACGCTTCGATGCGCCAATCGAGTGACCGCCGCGCCGGGATGTCGAGGCCCCATCGCCGTTCCTGTTGCCGAATTTCTGACGCGAGCGTGGTCAACCCCGCGCCCGTGCCGCTCCAAAAGTCGTGACGCAACCGCGCTATCAGGTACAGCCCTTCGATATCCGACTGCAGCCAACGCGCCGCCATCGGCTCTTTCCATATCGTCTTCCACCACCGCTGGACCAGCTTGTGAACCCCGCCCTTCGTCAGCCCGATGTCCGCGGCCGTGAGCGGCGGCGCCTTCAGCGATTTGGCGTCGTCGGTCTTCAGCACGTCATGCGTGGACGCCTTGTTTCGGCGTGCCCGGGTACCAGGTTCCTTCGGTACGGGTCCGGGCATCTAGTCGGCTCCAATCCTGTACGCGCAAAAAGTTGAGGAATAGGCCTCGATGGCGCGCGGGTCGATCTCCTGGCGCAGGCCGCCGTGGGCGACGATGCTCTTGAGCTCGGAGCCAAAGAGCAGCCAGCCGTCCTCGG
>JACCDG010844151.1_pt1 | contig 15698 bp, 10 predicted proteins | sample 7442471 | NCBI WGS metagenome assembly JACCDG01 (sample SAMN15323444, study PRJNA562643) | freshwater metagenome | isolation source: river surface water | place: USA:Blue River Watershed | collected 2017-08-17 | reverse complement strand
GTACAGATGGTTTTTATTATTGTGTGGTAAAATGCACGGTTGGTTCCGAAAAAAAGGAATATAAAGGAGCAGTATTCCTTGTGAGGTAATTGCTACCTTTGACTCCATGAGTTTTCTTTCCAATGCTCTCAGCACCGACCGGGGAATAAATTACACCAATATGGTATTGATGGTGCTAAGCGCAGCACTGGCTTTTTTCATTCCGTTTAAATTATTCCTCTTTGCTTATGCCGTTTTAGGCCCCCTGCATTATCTTACCGAAATTTCCTGGTTAGACAAACGTAATTTTTTTATTAAGCAGAAATACGACATCTGGCTGTTTGCTCTTATGGCGATTCTGTTAACAGTTCCCTGGTTTAACCCGCATACCAAATTTCTTCAATTGGGAACTACCTTCATTTTTACCGCTTTTTTCTTTGCACTTATTATCTTTTTTGTACAGCATAATATTCTCAAATATGCTCTTACCCTAATCGTTTTTTTTCTTTCCTACGGCTTGCGTTTTGATAAGAATGAAACTATGATTGTATGGGTAAGTATAATGTTACCCACTATTATTCACGTGTTTTTATTTACGGGATTTTTTATATTGTTTGGCGCCCTTAAAAGCAAAAGCTCCAGCGGTTTATTTTCACTTCTGGTTTTTGTGGCTTGTGCGCTGAGTTTTTTTATTGTTCATCCGGGTATAGATTATGAACAAACAGATCCTTATATTCAGAGTAGCATGGACTTTTTTTCGGTAGTGAATAAGTCACTGTTATATATTTTTAACATGGACGGGGTTGATTCATTCCGGTCGCTGGTAAGTTACCCTAAAGAGCATATATTTACACAACCAGCTGCCATTGTGGTGGCTCGTTTCATTGCATTCGCATACACGAATCATTACCTGAACTGGTTCTCTAAAACAACAGTGATAAAATGGCATGAAGTATCTAAAACCCGCCTGTGGCTTATTGCTGCACTATGGATAATATCTGTAGGGCTTTATGCATTAGATTACAGTAAAGGCTTTAAACTGCTCTTTCTGTTAAGTATGATGCACGTTTTCTTTGAATTTCCACTCAACCTCTACACGATTAAGGGAATTGTGCTGGAGCTTAAAGGGAAGGCAGGGATGAAATAGAAAATTACATCATCTGCCAAATACTCTTTACCTTTGTATCACCAAAAACCCGGCATCTAAAGTCTTGTGTCTAAAAACTAATGCCTTGTTTCTAAATCGCTTATGCAAAAACCTGCCATACCCAAAGGAACCCGTGATTTTTCGGCCATAGAAATGCAATGCCGGAATTATATTTTCGATACCATTAAAAAATACTTTCGCCTGTATGGATTCGAGCAGATAGAAACCCCCGCCATGGAAAACCTGAGTACACTTACGGGTAAATATGGCGAAGAAGGCGATCAGCTTTTGTTTAAAATACTGAATTCCCGCATACACGAATCGAAGAGTAAAGAGCAGTTGCAACAGGAATTTGCACTGAGTCTCGAAAAAGCCCGCAATACGGATGTGCTTACCGAAAAGGCCCTGCGCTACGACCTTACTGTGCCTTTTGCCCGTTATGTAGTCATGCACCAGCACGAAATCACCTTCCCCTTTAAACGTTTTCAGATACAGCCCGTATGGCGTGCCGATAAACCACAGAAGGGTCGTTACCGTGAATTTTTTCAGTGCGATGCGGATATCATTGGCAGCAACTCACTGGTGAATGAAGTGGAGTTGGTAGGTATGATGGATGCAGTGTATACTGAATTGGGTATACCCGTTACCTTTAAATTCAATAACCGGAAAATACTCAGCGGTATTGCGGAGGTTATTCAGGAACCCGATAAAATAGTGGATATTACTGTTGCTATTGATAAACTGGATAAAATAGGCCGGGAAAATGTGGAGAAGGAATTGTTGGAAAAAGGTGTAAAACCATTGGCTATTCAGCAATTGAGTCCGATATTTGAAAGTACGGGAAATAATGAAGAAAAACTGCATGTACTTCGTACTTTTTTAGCAGCCAGCGAAACAGGAAAAAAGGGAATAGAAGAGCTGCAATTCGTTTTGGAACAGGCAGTGCGCTTAAGCCTGAAAAGCGCAGTGTTGGAGCTTGATATTACCCTTGCCCGTGGACTAAACTATTATACCGGTAGCATTATTGAGGTAAAAGCCAATGCCGGAAGCCTCAGCAGCAGTATTACTGGTGGCGGTCGCTATGATGATCTCACAGGCATTTTTGGATTGAAAGGTATGAGCGGGGTTGGTATATCATTTGGTATCGACCGGATTTTCGACGTGATGAATGATCTGGACTTATTTAAAAACAAAATAAAGGATTTAGCAACCGTACAATTGCTCTTTGTCAATTTTGGTGATGCCGAACAGGCTCATGTACTCGGCCTGCTTTCTCAAATACGTTCAGCTGGTATATGTACCGAAATTTACCCCGAGCAGGCCAAACTGAAAAAACAATTCGACTACGCTGATAAAAAGAAAATACCCTATGTGTGCATTGTGGGCAGCGATGAAATTACCTCCGGCGTATACACATTTAAAAATATGCAAAGCGGAGAACAACATAAATTCAGCATAGAAGAAATTATCCGGCAGATTCAATCTTAATGTACCCTGTCTTCAGAATATGTCTGCTGCTGTTGTTTTTGTGCACCAGTGCATTAGCCCAGGACAGTTTGTTGTTGTATGAGCAATTTAACGATAACAACAGACACTGGACAACAGGCCGGGGCAAGGGCTATGATTGCACCCTGGCAGAAGGTTTTTATTCCATGCACAGTACCATAAGAGATTACGGCTTTAAAACATGCATTCAGGCGAATATTCGTGTAGAAGAGGAAAATTACCTGACCGAAGCCCTGCTTATGCCCTGCAAAAAAGAGGATGTGGCTGTGTACGGACTAGTATTGGGTATGTATGCCGACCAAAGTGAATATGTATTGTTCCTCATCAATCAGGCCGGACAATACAAAGTGGTTCATTACCTGCAGCAGCATGCACAGGTGTTAAAGGCTTGGACCAATTCCGGAGCTATACATAAACACCTTAAGAATAAGTTGGGTTTTAAGCGGGAATATAACTGCGGACGATTCTATATTAATAACGAAGAAGTATTTGCCTCCTGTTATTTTAATGGCGGAGGGTATAACTTTGGTTTTTATGTGGAAGGCGATGCTTGTGTAAATGCAGACTACCTGAGTATAAAAAAATGGCCGAAGAGTTTTCCCGTTGTTGAGGAAGGTGTTTCGACTCCCCATAAAGAGCACCTGGGAAGCGGTGTTAATACAAAATACACCGAAGTATCGCCTTTTATTTCCTATGATGGAAAAACCTTATATTTCTCACGTACTGGTGACCCGAATAACAACGGTGGAGAAAAAGACTTCGATATCTGGTACAGTACTCTTGATGCCAAAGGGCAATGGCAGGAGGCCCGGAATGCAGGATCGCCTCTAAACAATGGTGCGCCAAATGCTGTTCAATCCGTTTCACCAGATAACAATTTATTGCTATTGGCCAATGGATATAAGCCTGATGGCAGTGCAGATGGCAATGGGCTCTCCTATAGCAATTATCAGATTAACGGATGGGAAGTTCCTAAAAAAGTGAGTATTAAAAATTTTGTAAACCATAACGAGTTTGTCGACTATTTTCTGAGCAGCGATAATAAATTCCTGCTCTGTGCGATTGATAATGGAAAAACTTTCGGACAAAAAGACATCTTTGTTTGTTTTCTACAGAGCGCTAATTCCTTTTCTGAACCGCTGAACCTGGGCAAGGCCATTAATACTCCTGGAGATGAATTTGGCATTTACCTGGCCGCCGACAATAAAACACTGTACTTTTCTTCCTATGGTCACGAAAGCTATGGCAGTGCTGATGTCTTTATAAGCAAACGCCTCGACGATGGCTGGACAAATTGGAGCAGACCTTTAAATATGGGGTCGCATATAAACAGCACCGATTGGGATGGTGCCTTTAAAATTTCGGCTAAGGGCGATTACGCATATCTTTCCTGCAAGGGTCGGCAAAGTATTGGTGGTTCGGAAGATATATATCGGGTAAAATTATCGGATAAAGCCCGCCCGGAACCGGTATTACTCATTAAAGGGCGTGTAATGAATGTAAAAGACCAACAACCCATGGGAGCAAGGATTACGTATAGCGATTTGAGCGATAATAAAGAATTGGGCTTGGCTGCATCCAATCCGCAGGACGGTACCTACACCATTATTCTTCCTGCCGGAAAAACCTACAGTTTTTTGGCTGATAAGGGTGGATTCTATGCTATATCCGAGCATATTAAAACTGATAGCCTGAGTAGTTATGTGGAAATTGAACGCGATCTGTATCTGGCACCTATTGAAGCCGGGCAGACAATCAGGCTTAATAATATTTTTTTTGAATTCGATAAGTCCGATTTAAAAAGAGAATCCATTGCAGAGCTGAATCGCCTTACAAAAGCCCTGCAGGATTACCCGAATATGTGTATTGATATAGCTGGTCACACCGATAATGTGGGTACAAGCGAATATAATCTCCACCTATCGAACAACAGGTCTTTGGCAGTAATGAATTATCTCCTTAAGCAGGGTATTGCTGCAAACCGCTTGAAAAGCGAGGGCTTTGGCGAAACCAAACCTGAAAGCACAAATGATACCGAACAAGGCAGGGCGCGTAACAGAAGAGTGGAGTTTACAATTACAAAGAAGTAGTTGTCAGGAAGCCTGCGCTGCCTCTCATCTCAGACCCTTATACCAATGATCAATATATCGTCAATCTGCTCCGTATCGCCTTTCCAGTTTTCATAAAACTCGTAGAGCTTTTGTTTTTGTTGGGTTAATGGTAAAGCTGCATTACTATGCAAGAGTTCTTTTAGTTGTTTGGTGCCTATTTTTTTATTTCTTGATCCTCCAAACTGATCGGCATAGCCATCGGTAAATAAATAAATGATATCGCCTTTATTGATGTTGATGTGGTGGTTTTCAAATACCTGATGGTGTTTGGTATATCCACCCACTGAGGCTTTGGTTGGTTTTATTTCTGTAAATTCACCCTGCTTATTTACAATCCACAGGGGGCGGTTGGCTCCGGAGTAATAAAGGTTCATGTTTTGAAGGTCAATGGCGCATACGGCTATATCCATACCATCGGAAAGTCTTTCTGTATTATTCTTATTCAGGGCAAAGGGTATACGTTTGTTCAAAAACCGCAATACATCAGCCGGGCTGTTAACATCTTTCTTTTTAATAGTCTGGTTCAGTAATTCGCTGGCTATTAAACTCATAAATGCGCCTGGTACTCCATGCCCGGTGCAATCTACAGCCGCAACAACCCTTAAGTCTACCAAAGGTGTTGCCTGGGGGTTTACGCGGGTAAACCAGTAAAGGTCGCCACTTACAATATCCCTGGGTTTATAAAAGACAAAAGCCTCTTCAAAGTTTTCCAGCAGGGTTCTGTCGCTGGGTAATATGGCATTTTGTATACGTTTGGCATAATTGATACTGTCGGTAATGTCTTTATTCTTTTGAGCAAGTTCGTCTTTTTGTTTTTCTACCTGCAGTGTACGTTCCGAGACCATTTTTTCCAATTCCTTTTTAATCCTCAGTAACGATCGGGTACGCAAGCGCATATATGTATAAAAGCCAATCAGTACTGCCAGCAGGCAAAGTAAATAAAACCACCATGTTTTCCAGAAGGGTGGAAGAACGGTTATTTTCAGTGTAGTTATTTTCTGGTTCCATAAACCGTCGGAATTCGAGCCTTTTACCATAAAAGTATATCTGCCGGGGTCGAGGTTCGTGTAGGAAATGAACCGCCGGTTGCCCGCATTGATCCAGTTGTTGTTAAAATTCTCCAATTTGCACATGTACTGGTTATGGGTAGGGTTGGTGAAATCGAGAGCGGAATAACTGATAGCGATATTATTCTCATCATAGCCTAATGTTAATTCGGTAAGGGCTGAAGCATCTACCAGGCCACTATACAGCTTGTCCTGTATTTTTATTTCTGTAATAACTACAGGAGGAACAAAGGAATTGGCCTTAAGCACCTGCGGGTGAAAACGGTTGAGTCCGGAAGGTCCGCCAAAATAAATCTCGCCTTCTGCGGTTCTGAAACAGGCATTGGTATTAAATTCATAATCCTGCAGGCCATCGGAAATGTCATAATTTTTAAAGGTCTTTTCTTTGTCAAAATCACTAAGCCCTTTATTAGTGCTTATCCAGAGATGATCGTTACGATCTTCGGTTATGGCATATATAAAAGGATTAGGTAAACCATCGGCTTCATAATAACGGGTAAAATCGAGTGTACGAAGGTTAAGTTTATTTAGTCCGTTCTGGGTGCCAATCCATAAAAAGTCATTTTTATCGAGGTAAACAGTACGCACAGCGTTATGGCTGAGACTATTCTGATTGCCTGGAATTTTTTTGTATACAAAAAACACTTCGGAAGCCGGGTCAAAGCAATCTAATCCGTCGTTGGTAGCCAGCCATAGTTTCCCGTTTTTATCTTCCAGTATTTTCCAAACAGTATTGTTGCTGATACTGCTGTTAAATTTATTGTAGTACCTGAAATGTTGTGTTTCTTTATCGAAACGGTTTAATCCGTTCTCGGTACCACACCAAAGATTATTTTTACTATCGAGAAATACACAACGCACGGTATTATCACTAATAGCATATTGTTTTTTTTCATTATGCTGGTAGCTGGTAAATTTCCCAGTGTTCAGGTCTAAACGGTTTAATCCATTGTTGGTACCCAACCATAAGGCATTTTCTTTTTGGTCGTAGCATACCGACCAAACATTATCATCAATAATGGAATTACCGCTGTTGTTTTTGGTGTAATGCGTAAAGTTTCCACTTTTGGGGTCAAAACAATTTAAACCGCCCAGCAAGGTTCCCACCCATACCTGGCCTTTGCTATCCTCACATATACTGCGTACATAGTTTTCGCTAAGACTTAAGTGATTATTGATTTTTTTCTGGTAATGCTGGAATTTCTTTGATTTGAGGTTTACTTTATTCAGACCGTTACCAAGTGTACCTACCCACAGGTTATCGGAGTTGTCCAGAAAAATGGAACGTATGAAATGGTCGTTAATACCGTTTGGGTTAATCAGGTCTTTTTTGTAATTAATGAAATTTCCTGATTTGGGATTAAAAATAATCAATTCCATATCGGTACCAATCCATAAACTACCTTCCTTATCTTCAAGTATGCAGCGTATGGTATTGCCCCCATAATTATTTACAATACTGTATATGTTGGAACCGGCTAAGGCATTGTTTCTTCTGGTTGAAACCAGCTCTTCCGGCGATTTTTTAAAATAGTATGTGCTAAAGGTGTTATTGGAATGGTCATATTTATTGAGGCCATCCAGTGTACCAATCCACAAATTATTCTTTTTATCCTCATAAACCGATAGTATGATGTTACTACTGAGTGAGCCATTTTCGTTGCCGGAAAAATAATCGTTATGAGTATGTATGGTAGGAATGTAGTGCACCAGTCCGGAGGTGGTACCAAACCAATAGGTACCCTTGCTATCCTGATAAATGCAGAGTACGGTTTTTTGATGGAGTCCGGGTATATTAGGGAATTTATTTTTTAGTGAAACCAATCTGTCTGTGGCCGGGTCAAAAAGCGCAAGACCTTCCTCGGTACCAATCCAGATCAATCCGTTTTTATCTTTAAAAAGGCAATAAATTTTTTCGCTGGGAAAATTGTCGTTGTTTTTTATGAAGCGCCTGAACAGATTGGTTTTAGGGTCGTAAATATTGAATCCGTAAAGTGTACCTATACACAAACGACCTTTATTGTCTACACAAAGGGAAGTGATGAAGTTATCAGAAATACTTAGGGTGTCGGTATCTTTAGACTTATATACTACAAAGTTATAACCATCATATCGGTTTAGCCCGTCTTGTGTACCAAACCATAAAAAGCCCCGGGTGTCCTGAACAATAGACATGACAGGGTTCATAGAAAGACCATCTTTCATGGAAAGGTGCTCAAACTGAAGATCTTCCTTCTGAGCCAATAGAAAGCAGGGGAGAAATACCGTTAAAAAAGCTAGTCTTCTCAGGTGCATAAGCTTTTTAAATATAGGTATTAATTAAAGACAATAAAAGCGGCTTAACGATTAGGGCAGACCTGTAAAAGAAAACAGCCGCTCCTGTCGGGAACGGCTGTTGAGATTGGGTTTTATTGCAGGTTATAACAATGTTAAGGAGAAATAGTCCAAAAACGATTTCGAGTATTACATTGGTAAATGCCGATGGATAAATATGTTTAGGCTAATCGACTGAAAGGAGAATTGGCTTAATACATATTTCCAATCGGTATTATACGTTTGTATGGTTAAACTATGCCCTGAGTTGTAGTTTATTTTAAGCAGTTACTTCAACGCGGGGAGCAGCGGCCATAATTTCCGCATTAGCAGCACTGGCATATTGTTCAAAATTCTTAACAAATGATGCCGCCAGGTTTTGAGCCGTATGGTCAAAAGCTGCTTTATCAGCCCATGAATTGCGTGGTTCCAGAATATCGGACGGAACACCGGTACAGGCCTTTGGGAAATTGAGTTTAAAGTAAGGGGTAGTACCATATTCGGCTTTGTCTAACTCACCATTTAGTGCGGCGGTTATCAATGCACGGGTGTATGAAAGTTTAATGCGGCTACCCATTCCATATTTTCCGCCAACCCAGCCGGTATTTAGCAACCATACATTTACTTTGTGTTTTTTGAGTTTTTCGCCCAGTAATTCAGCATATTTGGTAGGGTGCAGGGGCAAAAAGGCTTTCCCGAAACAAGCCGAAAAGGTTAGAGTGGGTTCGGTAATGCCCATTTCTGTACCAGCTACTTTAGCTGTATAGCCAGAGATAAAATGGTACATAGCCTGAGCAGGGCTAAGCCTGGAAATTGGAGGCAGTACACCAAACGCATCGCAGGTAAGAAAGAAAATATTCTTTGGAATATCGCCTACAGCCGGCTCAACGGCATTGGCGATATAGTTAGAAGGATAACTTACCCGGGTATTTTCGGTTTTACTGATGTTGCAATAATCTACGGTGGTAGTATTATCGTAGAAATTGATGTTTTCCAGCAGGGACCCAAATTTAATGGCATTGAAAATCTGAGGTTCTCTTTCGGCAGACAGATCAACACACTTGGCATAACAGCCACCCTCGAAGTTAAACACCGAATTATCAGCCCAACCATGCTCGTCGTCACCTATCAGTTTCCGGTTAGGATCGGCAGAAAGGGTGGTTTTTCCTGTGCCCGAAAGACCAAAGAAGATCGCTGTATCACCATCTTTACCAATATTGGCTGAGCAGTGCATGGACAATACTTTCTTTTCGTGGGGCAGGATATAATTAAGTACTGTAAAAATTGATTTTTTGATTTCGCCGGTATAACCTGTTCCGCCTATCAATATGATTTTTTTGCTAAAATTGATAATAGCAAAATTATGCTGACGGGTGCCGTCAATTTTAGGGTCGGCCATAAAACCCGGGGCGTTTACAATCAGCCACTCGTGTTTAAAATTGGTTAATTCTTCTTGAGTTGGACGTAGAAACAGATTGTAAGCGAATAAGTTACTCCAGGAAAACTCATTTATAACTCTAATGTTAATTCTGAATTGTGGATCGGCACAAGCGTAAGCATCGCGTACATAAATTTCCTTACCCGAAAGGTAGGCAGTCATACGATGGTAAAGGCTTTCAAACTTATCTGCTTCGAAACGGTTGTTTACATCTCCCCACCACACACTGTCTTTGGTTGTTTCATCATAAACTACAAATTTGTCTTTTGGCGAACGACCGGTGAACTCGCCGGTATCAATGGCTAAGGCTCCGGTATCAGCCAAAACACCTTCCCCTCGGGAAATGGTATCTTCAATAAGTTCAGAAGGGTGTAAATTCCAGTAAGCCATGGAAACATTTCCTAATCCTAAATCACTAACACTTGCATTTTCAGGTTTTATTCCAATTTCGTTCATTATGTTACAGGGTTTGTTAATAGATGTGCAAAAATAAAAAAAAATCGGCTTGTTAGAGCCGATTTTAGTCTAAATGATTATGTGAAAATTACTTTTTAACACGCTGGGCGTGCTCTTCATAACGCACCCTTTCCGAAGTGCCAATGGCCTTTTTAGCTTCTTCCATGAATTTTTTCTTGCCCTTTGTTGAAAACTCTTTCAGATGAAAGCAATAATCTACTTCCCCTTCACGACCCCACCGGATTTTGTCTACAACTGGCTTTTTAGGGTGCGATGCCAGAAATTTTTCGAGACGATCTACAGCTTCACCGTCTATTCCATTACCAGGGCTATAAAAGGATACCACAAAGCGATATTTTATACTCTTGCCTTCGGCTGCCTGATTTACGACAGCTCCTGGCTTATGGGCATTAGTTCCAGAAGGTTGATTTTGTGGTTTAGATATTCCGGAAAACATCAGCCCTCCGGCCATAAGTATCACTAATACGTTTTTCATAATTTTAAATGTTTGTTTAGAATGAAGGTAATGCAACGAATTTAGAAATTAATAAGCCAATATAATGCCAAATTTTAGGGTTGAAAATAGATGTTCGTATATTTTTTCACAACATAATCCATAAAATACCGGAAGTTTAACTTTTCACCGCTTATTTTAACGCACAATTCAGAAGAAGTATACATTTTTCCATGTTGATGAATATTTTCGCGCAGCCAGGCTAAAAGAGCTTCCATTTTCCCATTTAGTAATTGATTATCTAGGTTCTTTAACTGTTTTTGTGCTGCTGCATAAAATTGAGCTGCATAAAAACTGCCAATAGAATAGGTAGGGAAGTATCCGAAGGAACCATGGCTCCAGTGGATGTCCTGCATAACTCCTCTGGTATTATCGGGCACCTCTATACCAAGGTATTTTTTATACAGGGCGTTCCAGAGTTCGGGCAACTCGTTGACATTTACTTTTTCTTCAATGAGTGCTTTTTCTATTTCAAAACGTATGAGTACATGAAAATGATAGGTGAGTTCATCTGCATTGGTGCGTATAAGCGACGGTGTAACCTTATTTGCGGCCTTGTAGAAATCCTGTGCACTAACGTTTTTTAGTTGTTCGGGAAAGTAGGTGCGGGCTAGGTTCATATTATTTTGCCAGTATAACAGGCTACGCCCCACGTTATTTTCCCACAGGCGCGATTGTGACTCGTGTATACCCAATGAAATATGATTGCCCAGGGGCATTCCATATTCTTCAACAGGTAATCCCTGCTCGTAAAGCCCGTGCCCACCTTCATGAATACAGCTCCAAATCATTTCACTCAAGTTGTTTTCGTCAATGCGGGTGGTTAATCTTACATCCTGCGAACTGAAATGAATGGTGAATGGATGCGCAGATATATCCTGTCGGCCTGCATTAAAATCGTAACCCATTTGTTCAAGCAGTTTTATCCCAAAATCCCATTGCTTTTGCTTATCGTAATGTTGATAGAAAAAGCTGTCGTCGACCTGAGGAGATTGTGCTATTCTTTGTACTAAGGGTATCAACTCTTTTTTCACATCATCAAACAAAACTTCCACTTCCCGGGTAGTCATGCCTTTTTCATGCTGATCAATAAGCGCATCGTAAGGGTGCTCTTTATAACCGAGAAGGTCGCATTCTTTTCGTTTTAGCTCTACCAATCGGTTAAGTACCGGGGCATACAGTTCATACTTGTTTTTTTCACGGGCGCTTTGCCAGGCCTGAAAACACTCGGACACGGTATGGCTCATTTCTTCTACAAAAGCTGTACTGTACTTCTTTTGCTTTTCATAATCTTCACTTACCAGGTTGAGGTTCTTTGTTTCTTTTTCGTTCAGCGTATTATTGCTTTTTAAGACCTTAATCATATTTCCTATAGCGGGATCGGTATACATTTTGTGGGCTATACCTGCAAGGGTAGCTAATTGCTGAGCGCGGAAAGTGGCTCCTTTCGGAGGCATATACGTTTCCTGATCCCAACTGAGTACAGCAGAGGCAAAACCAACATCGGCAATTTTTTGTAATTCTTTTTTCAGGCTGGCATAACTCATAGCAAGGTCAAATATAAGAATGGATTAGGTTTGCCGAAGGGCATGAATAAATATGCAAAGCCATCCGGCGATGAGGGCAATTCCGCCCAAGGGGGTGATGGGGCCAAGAAAACCAATATGTTCTAAACCGCTAAGCGGTCGGGTACAAAGCAGATAAAGCGATCCCGAAAACAGTAGTATACCTGCAATCATAAAGTTGGCAGCTCTGTTTAACCATTTACTACTATTGTTTTTTGCTGCAAAGTATAATACAAGTATGCAAATAGCGTGAAACAACTGATATTTACTGGCTGTATCGAAACCTGTAAGCTGGTCGGGGCTGATGATACCCGCCTGCATTTTGCCCTTAAGGTAATGAGCTCCGAGTGCCCCCAGAGCAACCGCAGTGCTTCCGAACAGGGCACTAATGCTTAAGTAGGTTTTCTTCATAATGTTTAACCCTTAAGCTGCGAAGTTAATCAATAAATTCAGCCTTATGGTTTAACTTTTGGTTCGGTTAAAGGTAGCAACTCCAGATTAATTAATGCGCAATTGCTGGCCGGGTCGGAGGTAATATCTTTTTTCAGTACCATTCAGAACGCAGAGTTGTTTTACGCTGAGTCCATAACGCCTGGCTACTTCGTACCAGTTATCGCCTTTTTGTATGGTATACATACCAGAATTGGCAGGGTATGCGGTTATACCATAACGCGTTTTTTTCACTACCAGGGTATCTCCCTGTAAACGACCATCTTCGAAAGAAATAAAATTAGAAGGATTGAGTGCCTGGCCTTTAAAACGTACTTCAAAATGCAGGTGTGGCCCTGATGAACGACCGGTAGAGCCTCCCAATCCGATAAGATGGCCAGCTTCAATCCTGTCGCCGGGCTTTACTTTTATTTTAGAAAGATGAGCATAAACTGTTTCGAGTCCGTTGTAGTGACGGATAATAATCACATTACCAAAGGCTCCTTCGCGCTTAGCAAAACGTACCATACCAGTAAAAGCGGCAAAAACCGGCGTACCACGATCCAATTCTATATCTATGCCTTTATGCATGCGTCCGTCGCGCCAGCCAAATTTGGAAGTAATCATACCCTGATGGGGATGATAATAAACACCTAAGGAATCGTTTTGAAGGGTTAAATGAGTATTTTCAGGAAACTCTGTTTCGGGGGTAATTGAAAAAACAGTACGTTCATCAAAATCACTGTAATATTCGGATCCGGGAATGTTGTTGTCTGGAGTGGCCTTACTGTTAAGTAGTTGGTGATAATGATTTACAAACTCAATTTCATGCTGTCCAATACTATCCAGCTCTAACAGAGAGTCAACCAGCATCAGCAACTCTGCTTTACTCAATTCAGTTATTTTGTGTGAGGTGTCTGGAGGTAAATGCCCCGTGTTTAATGCTTGCAGTCTTACAGTTAGCAAAAGCAGGCACACAATCAAAATGCAGTACAAATGGCTAAGCGAATTTTTCACGGCAGGCTAAAATATTAAAAATATTGTAGAATCCAAATTATTGATAATCAATTATTCATCTGGCTTTATTAAATTAATAAGTATAAGTATTTTTGGAAATTTTTCTTAGTAATACCATTTGGAAATATATATTTATCCGTCGGCATTTACCAATGTAATGCTCGAAACAGTTTTGCACTGTTTCCCGTTAACATTGGTATAAGGCGTTAAGGAAAAGATTAGGTTGTTAAGGAAAAACATTGGTAAATGCCGTTGCTATTAATGTTATGGTGCAATGTAGTGAAACGAAATTGGATCATTATATTAATGCAAACGGTATTAGCCTGAATCTGTACAGAAATGCTTGTGAGAACTGTTGGTTCAGATTCTCACCGAATCGCCAAAAAATTATACTATGTATGTCAAATGAATGTCCTGATAAAAAATCGATAGCCGTATTTTTACTTGTTCCTTTTTGTCTGACAGCCAGCCATTACCTGAGAGAAGATGATTTTGTGATTGCCCTTAGCCGGCAATGGGGTTGCACTGGTCTGGCTAATACCATGCAGGAATGGTTCTGGTATCATAAGGATGCCCGTTTGTACCGTTTATTATACTGGATATTGAGTATTGATCTGTTTTATCTTTTTGTACCGCTGTTATTTATTCGTTTTGCGCTTAAAGTACCATTTAGCACTTATGGACTTCGGTTCAATATGACCAGGCGGGATGTGGGCATTTACCTGCTCATGTTGGTATTTATGCTTCCCATAGTATGGTTTTTTTCTAAAAGCCAGAGTTTTCAGGACAAATACCCTTTCTATAGTCCTAACCCAGGCGAAAGCCAGGCAAAATTCTGCTTATGGGAGGTGTTTTACCTCACACATTTTTTTGCTGTTGAATTCTTTTTCAGAGGGTTTATGGTAAATGGTCTTAAACCGGCTTTGGGTGTTTACGCCATTTATGTAATGACGATTCCCTATTGCATGATACATTTTGGCAAGCCATTACCTGAAACGATAGCAGCCATTGCAGCTGGATTGGTGCTTGGTTATTTGAGTTATCGTGGTAAAAGTATTTTCACCGGATTTCTTATTCATATTACTGTGGCACTATGCATGGACATGGCAGCTTTGTGATATGTATTCTGTTTTCAATCGATTTTATTGCCCTTAAAATTGGTTTATATACCAATTTTTTCGTTTACTACATTTAGAATGTCGGTTTCCAGTTGTCGGGTCTTATCTTCCAGCGTTTTACCTTTGCTTACAATATCCGACACAAAGACTTTATCATCATAGCCGGCAGCATTGATTCGCACATTCATAAATGCACCCATTACTGCGCTGCGGGCACAAAGTGCTCCTACTCCCGCATCTGAAACAGAATTGGGATTGCCGGTTTCGGCCATGGCTTTTATCACCTCCATGCTATTATAGGCTGTTTGCATGACCTTATATGGTATTTCAATGGCAAACTTTGTAGCTTCCTGTATGGCTTTGCTTCGGGCAGTTTTTTCTTCTTCGGTGCTTTTGGGCAAGGCAAAAGCGGTCATAATCATATTAAAGGCTTTGGTATCGGCATCTACCAGGCGCAGCAATTCGTTTTTACAACTTTCTCCTTTTTCGGCCCAGTCGCTGAATTCTTTCCAGCGCTCGTCCCAGCCTTTTTTGTGTGAAGATAAATTAGCCACCATAGTAGCCAGAGCAGCTCCGAGAGCGCCTATATAGGCAGCAATGGAACCGCCTCCGGGAGCAGGGCTTTCGCTGGCTGTTTCATCGGCAAATTCCACCAGATTCATGCTCACTAATTTGCTGTCGGCTTTGTCTTTCAGCAGGTATTCAATAATACGCTCTTCGGGTTTAAAAGGACTCAGCTCATCCAGCCCCATTGATTTCACAGCTATTTTAATTAATTCTTTTTCGCTAACGCCGGTAGAACGTTGTTGTTTTTGCAGGAAATAACGCCCCGCATCCAGCATGGCTTTCAGGGGAATTAGTCCGACCAGCTCGGAGCCGGTAACACGAATGCCCCGTTCAGTCGCTTTTTTACATACTTCATCAAAAGCTATGTGTACGGGGGTTACTTTAATATTGGTCAGGTTCATGGAAATCTGTGCAACGCCATATTCTTCAATGAACCAGCCAATGGCTTTCACACATTTCAGAGAGCCGGGT
>JACCDG010531134.1_pt1 | contig 15698 bp, 15 predicted proteins | sample 7442471 | NCBI WGS metagenome assembly JACCDG01 (sample SAMN15323444, study PRJNA562643) | freshwater metagenome | isolation source: river surface water | place: USA:Blue River Watershed | collected 2017-08-17 | reverse complement strand
GAACTGCAGCCGTCCTGCGTGGCTGGCAGCCGACCGCACCAATAATTCGCGGCTGAAAGTCAGCTGCTCGAACAACTGAATTCACTCTCTCGACCCATTTCAGTCATTGAACTTTAAGCAGAGCGGTCAGTCCTGGAATCAGCCATTAGCAGACCTTGAAAAGTGGCACAAAGGCTCACATCAGCCTGCACCGCGCTGGATCAATCCAGCTTGAGCCTGGCATCTTGGATGACCTTGCCCCAGACCTGAGTCTCCCGCTGGATGTACTGCGCAAAGTCGTCGGGCTTGATGTCGAACCGGTTGTAGCCCAGCGCCTTGTACCGTTCCCCCAATTCGGGTGTAGCCATGGCGTCGGTGATGTCGGCTGCGATCTTGTCGCGCAAGCCCTTTGACGTGCCCTTCGGCGCGAAAACAGCGAACCAGGCATTGGAAACAAAGTCTTTGGCGCTGCTGGAAGCCGACATGCCTGGGGCGGAGGGGTAGTAAGGCGATGCCAGTGGCGCGGCCACACCGATGAAACGGACCTTACCGGTTTTTTCCATCGGCCCGGCGCTGGCCATGCTGCCCATGGCCCATTGCACTTCCCCTGTGGCCACGGCCGCGAACAACTGTGGCATTTCTTTGTAGGGAACATGCTGCATCCGGGTGCCGGTAGCCGACTGAAGGCGCAGAGCCCCCAGATGACCGGGACTGCCCTGTCCCCAGGAGCCATAGTTGAGGGTGTCGGGTTTGGCGCGTGCCGCAGACACGATGTCATCGATGGAGTTGTATGGACTGTCCTTGCCCACCACAACAAAGAAATCGGTCTGCAAGGTAGGTCGGATCGGATCGAAATCCTTTTGCGGATCGTAGGGTAGTTTGCTGTAGAGGTGCACATTGCTAGTGAGCATGGTGCTGTCCAGATGAATCAAGTCATGACCATCTGGGTTAGAGCCACGAAAAGCGTTGTACGCCACCACGCCATTGCCCCCTGGACGGTTATCCACCACTACGGATTGGCCCCATTTCTTGCTCAGCTGCTCGGAGATCAAACGCAATGACACGTCAGGGCCACTGCCAGCCGATGCAGCCGTGATGATGCGAACAGGTTTGGTGGGCCAGGACTGAGCTGCCACCGAAGTGCACAGCGCCATCAGTGACGCGACGATCCAGCAAGCGGTGTCCCTACGCGAGAGCATGGAGTTTTTCATACACTTTTCTTTCAAGGTTAGGTTAGTGCAGAAAATTTATCAGTGCGCTCTTAGGAAATGATCAGGGTTTGCGCTGCAAATTTCCTAAATCGGTTTAAGAATGATTCAGCAGAATTTGACAATGGCCGAGCAGAATCGAACAGGGCCACCACTTCGCGGGTGACTTGCGGGTTGCGCAAGGGACGTGCCACCACCCCTTTGACACCCGTCTGCACCAAGGTGTAGGCTGGCAGCACGGAAATGCCCAGACCGGCACAAATCAGGCCAATTGCCGTGTTGATGTTGGAGACTTCGTATTCGAGGCGAAGCTGGCCGGACCAGCGCTGCAGCGGCTTTTCGATCAGATCGCGCAGACCGGTGCCTGTCCTTAGCAAAATAAGTGGTACATCAATCAGATCCCCCCACTCCAGGCTTTCGCTTGCAGCCAGCGGATGTTCTTGTGGGCAAAACACGCACAGCATGTCCTGAAAGACGGTTTCGGTCTTCAAGCCCAACACATCCTGGGCTGATGTGCAGATACCCAGATCGGCCTGACCAGTCTTGACCACTTCAGCCACCGAAGCCACCGGCACGTCGAGCAACTCCAGACGGACACCGGGAAAATCGTTTTTGAAGACGGTCATCACAGGCGGCATGAGACTCGAAGCCAAGAGCGGTGAGGTCGCGATCCGCAGTGATTCGCCCTGCTGGAGGTAGCTCGTCTGCAGTTGCCTGACGGTGCTGTCGAGTTGTTCCAGGGTACGCAGCGCGGTCGGCAGGAAATCGGAACCTGCATCGGTCAGCAACACTTTGCGGGTAGTGCGCTCGAACAGTCGCAGACCCAATTCCTCTTCCAGACTCCTGACCAGCATGGACAAGGCCGAAGGCGTGAGAAACAGTTTCTGGGCGGCACGCGTCATGCTCTGTTCTTGGGCAACGAAGCAGAAGGCACGCAATTGGCGAAGGGTCAGGTGGGGTGTAGACATCCGGTCCATTGTCAAACATTGCTGATGGTTTGATCAAGATTATTCGATTGTTTGTGTTCACGATTCGCGGTCCAATCTTTTGCACAAAACGCCTCGACCCCACCGTGACCCATCAGCATCAGCCAGAATTTGACACCTTGCGCCGCGAAGATACGACCTTGCTGACCGGGCGCGCCCGCTTTGTGCACGACATCCATTGCAACGACATGGCCCATGTGGTCTTTGTTCGCAGCAGTCAAGCGCACGGAAGGCTGCTGCAGGTAGACACCCAAGCTGCCCAGCACATGCCGGGTGTTGTCGCTGTCTTCACTGCCCAGGATGTCGGCGAAAAATTCATGCCAGAAGCCAACCCACTGCTGACATTGCCAAAAGGCTTGAGCTTTGTGCTGATGGCACACACGCACATCGATCATGCTGGGCAACCGGTGGCGATGGTGATTGCCCAGAGTCTGGTTGCCGCCCGTGCGGCGGCCGAAGCCATCCAGTTTGACGTAGAGGGACAGGATCTGGTGCAGGATTTCGAGAGTGACGAAGCGGTGACCCGCGTGACTTTCGATAAGGGTTTAGCCACGACAGAACCGACAACGCAGGTGCAAGTCCGCATCGTTTGTCCTCGCGTAGCGGCCATGACGATGGAGCCTCGGGCGCTGGTGGCCGAGGTGGATGCCTCCGCAGATCGCCTTCAGGTCTGGTGCGGATCGCAGTCGCCCTCGCGCATGCAGACCGACATTGCCGCCTTGCTGGCCCTTGAAGCACAACAAGTGCACGTCGTCACACCCAACGTTGGCGGTGCATTTGGTGCGAAATCCTCCATATACCCTGAGGAGTTGCTGGTGTGCTGGGCCGCCTGGCGTCTGCAGCGTAGCCTGCGCTGGACAAGCACACGCTCTGAAGAATTTGCTTCGGCCACGCATGGCCGTGGTGCGCAACTGACAGGCACATTGCAATGCAGCCCAGACGGACAGTTGCTGGCCTTACAGGCCGATCTGAACTTTGCACTGGGCGCCTGGATGCCGTTCTCGGCCGTTGCGCCTTTACGCAATGCCACTCGCATACTGCCTGGTCCTTACCACGTACAGTCGCTCAAGGTGCAAGGCGAGGCGGCACTGAGCCATGCGGCTCCAGTCACCATCTATCGCGGGGCGGGACGCCCAGAAGCCGCCTTGCTGATAGAAACGCTGGTGGAGATGGCTGCTCGCCAAATCGGCATGGACCCGGTGGCCTTGCGCCTGCGCAACCTGATCGGTCCTGCCGAAATGCCGTTTCCAACGCCAACCGGCGAGATGCTCGACACGGGTGACTATCCCTGCTTGGTGCAACAGGCCTGCAAGAAGTTCGCGTACGAAGAAGAACGTGCTTTGCAGGCACGGCGTCGCCAGAACGGCGAGTGCGTTGGCATCGGCATGGCGCTGTATATCGAGCCGTGCGGCAAAGGCTGGGAAAGCGCACGCGTCACCCTGCAGACCAACGGCCGCGTTGAAGTGGCCAGTGGCTCGCCTGCGCAGGGCCAGGGGCACCTGACCACCTTCGCGCAGATTGCCTCAGAAGAGCTGGGAATCGATGCTTCATGGGTCGATGTCCTGTGTGGCGACACCGACACCTGCCCTCCGGGCATTGGCGCACTGGCCAGTCGCAGCGTTGCCATTGGTGGCAGCGCCATTGCCAAGGCGTGCCGGCAAGCCAAAAGTCTGCGTGACGCGGGCCAGGCGTTGCCCATCGTGGTCGATACCCGTTACGAATCGGAAGAAACCTGGAGCAGCGGCTGTGTGCTGGTGCGCATGACCATCGACACGGAAACCGGCCACCCCCGCATTGAAAAAGTCGTCTGGATCGACGATGCAGGCCAGATCATCCACCCCCAGCTGGCCCACGGGCAACTGGTGGGTGGCTTTGCCCAGGGTTTTGGCCAGGCCATGCTCGAGGAGATCGTCTACGACGGCACAGGCCAATTGCTGACCGGCTCCTTGATGGACTACGCCGTGCCCCGAGCCGAAGATCTGCCGGAGGTGGAAATCGCCAGTCACTGCACGCCCAGCACCACTAACCTGCTGGGCAGCAAAGGCGTGGGCGAAGCCGGTTGCATTGGCGTCCCCGCAGCAATCATGAACGCCGCACGCGATGCGCTGGCCCCTCTCGTGGGGGAAGTTCAACTCAATTTCCCCTTGCGACCGCAGCGCCTGTGGCAGCTGCTTCAAACGCCTATTGATTCACATCCATAACTGAGGATTCGCCATGCAATACAAAAAATCCGATGCCAAAGCCTATGCCAAGGAAAACTTCCGTGGCGTCTGGGCGGCCAATCTGACGCCCTTCGATGCAGACCTCCGCTTTGACGAGCAAGCCTACCGCGAGAACCTCAAGCACTGGCTTGAAACCCTTAACCTGGGCGGACTGTTCATTGCCGGCAAGCAGGCCGAGTTCTTTTCCATGTCGATTCTCGAGCGCAAGCGCCTGATGGACTTGGCTGTGGAAGCCGCCAGTAACGCCGGCAACCGCGATGGCATCGGCAAGCCCGGCATCGTGACGTCATGTTCCGACACAAACCTTGACGTGGTGTTGGACCTGGCGCGTTACTCTCAGAACATTGGCGCCGACTATGTGATCGTGCACAGCCCGGTTCTGCACTTTGGCGCAGACACCGAAGAGACGATCTACGAGTACTACCGTTACCTGTCAGAGCAGCTGGACATCGGCATCGCGATGTGGAACCACCCGGACTGCGGCTACACCATGACCCCCGAGTTGTGCAATCGCATCGCCGATCTGCCCAACATTGTGGCCATCAAATACAGCGCCGACCGTGAAAAATACAAACGCCTGAACGAACTGGCCGGCCACAAGATCCAGGTCAGCAACCCGTCTGAGGAGGACTGGCTCGACAACATCATCGAACTGGGCTGGAGCTTGTATCTGTGCTCGACGCCGCCCTTTCTGCTGCAAACCGCCGCGGACCAGCGCATGAACGAATACACCCGGCTCGCTTTCGAAGGCAAACACGACGAAGCCCGCAAGGTGCGTGACAGCCTGCAACCTGTGCGCGATGCCTTCCATGCCTCCAAACCCAAAGGCAAGCCGCAGGCACACGCCAAGGTCTGGCAGGAGCTGCTGGGCCAGCATGGGGGGCCGGTTCGCCGACCCTTGATTGCGATGACCCCTGAAGAGGTCGAAAAGACCCGGCAGTGCTTTGCCAACTCGGGCCTTAAGCTCAAGTGATCGACATGGACTGCGGCCACCTGAACGTCAACGGCTGCATGCACCCGATCGACACGACCGGAGGCGGGCGGCTGGTGGACGTGCTGCGCGAGCAACTTGGTCTGCGCGGGACCCACGAAGGCTGCGACACCGCGCAATGCGGTGCCTGCACCGTCAATGTAGACGGCCGTGCCATCAAGTCCTGCAACGTGCTGGCGGCGCAGATGGTGGGCAAGACCATCCGGACCATCGAATCCGTTGCCGACCACGGGAGTGGACTGCATGTCATTCAGCGCGCCTTCAGCGAGCACCATGCCCTGCAGTGCGGCTACTGCACTTCGGGTTTTGTCATGCGTACATTGGCGATGGTGCACGAAGACGTGCCAGCTGACCCCCTTGCGGTGCGCCAGGCACTGGGTGGCAATCTTTGCCGCTGCACGGGTTACGAAGGCATCGTGAATGCCGTGGTGGCCAGCCTGCGCGCCTTGCGCAACACGGCACAGGAGCAGTGAGCATGACGGCTCAATACCTGCGTGCCCCTTCACTGGCTCAAGCTTCGACCTGGCTCTGCCAATACCCGCAGGCGCGCCTGTTGGCGGGTGGGCAGAGCCTGCTGCCGGCCTTGCGGCTGGGGCTGGGCTCGGCCTCCCACCTGATCGACCTGCAGGACCTGCAGGAACTGCGCCAGATCGAGCAACGCACCGACGGACTCCTGATGGGTGCGCTGTGCACCCATGCGCAAGTGGCTCGCTCTGCGTTGGTTCGCGAGTTGCAGCCCTGGCTGTCGCACATGGTAGCGCACATCGCCGATCCCCAGGTGCGTGAAATGGGCACCCTCGGTGGCTCGCTGGCCAATGCCGATCCAGCCGCCTGCTGGCCTGCCGCGGTGCTGGCGGCGAATGCGGTCATCCACACCACGCAACGCCAGCTGCCCGCCAACGCGCTCTTCAAAGGGCTGTTTACCACAGCCCTGCAACCAGGGGAACTCATTGTCGGCGTGCTCTTTCCGCATGTCGAACAGGCGGCGTACAAAAAATTTGAACAGCCGGCTTCACGCTTTGCACACCCCGGTGTGGCGGTGGTCCGGCACACCGGTGGCCAGGTCCACGTTGCCGTCACAGGTCTGGGGCAAGGCGTGTTGCGGTGGCCGGAGGCCGAGCAGGCGCTGGGCAGGCAGTTTGCCCAGTCGGCCCTGCACAACCTGGCGCTCAGCCCGACGCTAGCCGAAGACGATCTGCACGCCTCGGCACGCTACAAGGTCCATCTGGCGCATGTCCTGTGCAGACGCATCCTATCTGAACTGACGGGCGAAGCCTATGTCCGTCTGAGTGCCGCGCACCACCAGCAGCAAGCGCAGGCCCAGGACCCATCCGTCGCCGATCAGGCCCAAGGGCTTTGCGGCGAACGCGTGATCCAGGCAACACCGCTGGCTCTTTGGAATCTCGTGCTCGAACCCAGGGTGTTGCAAGCCTGCATGCCTGGCTGCGAAGCCATCCACCGCCAGAGCAATGATCGCTACGAGGCGGTGGTGCAGGTGGGGATCGGTTTGGTGTCGGTGCGTTTTTCGAGCACAGTGGACCTGCAGCCACTGAAGATCCCAACCGACAGTGTTGGGGGACTGATGCGCCTGACCGTGGCCGGCAGTGCCGGCGCCATGGGCCGGGGCCGTGCCGAAGCCACTTTCTCGTTGGAGCCCTTGTCCGACGGGTCGACCCGGCTGCGCTGGCATGCGCTGCCCATCCTCGAAGGCAAACTCGCCCAAATCGGTCAGCGCTTTGTGTTTGCGGTGGCGCGTCAGCTCAGTGAGGAATTCCTCGACAAGCTACAGACCCAGGCCACCGGCCAGCCTCCTGAACGTGCCCGCTTGCCTTGGCACCGTCGCTGCTGGCGCTGGATTCAAAATTTCTATTCAATGTTCAAACCCTGGAGACCATGACCATGACCGCCTCTTCCCATTGGGCTGCCAACCGCTTTGGCGCCCCCATGAATTTCGACAACTGGATCGAAGCCAACCGACAACGCCTGCAGCCGCCGGTCAACAACCAGCAGATCTGGCAAAGCGAAAGCCTGATTTGTACTGTGGTGGGCGGCCCCAACCAGCGCACCGATTTTCACGATGATCCGCTGGAAGAGTATTTCCACCAAATCAAAGGCAACGCCTCTTTGATCGTTCTGGACCGCGGCAAGTTTGAACGGGTCCACCTGAAGGAAGGCGACATCTTCCTGTTGCCTGCACATGTGCGCCATTCACCGCAACGCCCCGAAGCCGGCAGCCTGTGCACGGTCATCGAGATCGCGCGGCCTCAGGGCCTGCTGGACGCATTTGAATGGTATTGCGCCAACTGTGCGGGCCAGGTTAAGCGCATTGAAGTGCAACTAAACAGCATCGTGGAAGATCTTCCCAAGGTCTATCAAAGTTTCTACGAGTCTTCGAATGCCGAGCGGACTTGCCCGCACTGCGGCAGCGTGCACCCGGGGCGTGACTGGGAAAGCTGGCACAAGCTGGCCCACGAGAAATTTCCTACATTGACCCTGACCCATCAACTTTCATGAACGCAGCACATGATGCAAACCCATGAAGTTGTATTGATTGGATTCGGCGCCATCGGATCTGCCGTTTTTGAACGGATGGCCGCATGCCCAGGCATCAGGATTACGCATGTGGTGGTCACGAAAGGTCAGTGCGAGGCGGTTCAACAGCGGCTGAGGAATCGGGCGCTAGCGGTCAGCAAAGTGCCGGCCGCAGCCACCCTGGTGCTTGAATGCGCCGGGCACAGCGCGCTGCAGCAGCATGTGCTGCCGGCATTGGCACGCGGTACCGAGTGCGCGATTCTTTCTATCGGCGCACTCGCCACCGACAATTTGCCTGAACGCCTGGAAGCGGCGGCACGACTTGGAAGCACCCGGCTGCACCTGCTGTCGGGCGCGATCGGGGGCATCGATGCGATCGCATCTGCACGCCATGCGGGGCTGGATGAAGTGGCCTACACCGGGCGTAAACCTCCCACGGGCTGGAAAAATTCACCTGCTGAACAGCTGGTGGATCTGGATACGCTCACGCAGCCTGCCGTCATTCTGGATGCGAGCGCACGCGACGCGGCCCGTCTCTACCCTAAGAATGCCAATGTGGCGGCCACGCTGTCTCTGGCGGGCATGGGCCTGGACAAGACGCGGGTGCGCCTGATCGCCGATCCGAGCGTGCGGGAAAACGTGCACGAAGTCGAGGTACGTGGTGACTTTGGCGAGATGAAAATTACCATGCGCGGCCAGCCGCTGGTCGACAACCCCAAAACCTCGGCCCTGACCGTGATGTCGGCCCTTCGCTTCCTGCACAACCGGGCATCGGCGCTGATCATCTGAGCGCCTTTTTCGGGCCCATCCTTGAACTGCTTTCACAACGGAATTGACCATGCATAGATTCACATTTCCTCGTTTTGCTCTGTTGGTCACACTGATCGGCATATGGCCACTTGCCGCACAGGCCCAGACCCCAGCCTGGCCGACCCAGCCTGTGCGCATCGTCAACAATTTTCCGGCAGGCGGGCCTTCTGACCTGATTGCCCGTGCGGTGGCCGAGGCCCTGCAGAAAAGCAGCGGCCAACCTGTCGTTGTCGAAAACAAGGCGGGAGCAGGTGGCAACATCGGTGCGACCGAAGTGGCCAAGTCAGCGCCCGATGGCCGCACCGTTTTTCTGGGCATCGACACTGCTTTCACGGTGAACCCGCACATCTTCCCTGCCATGCCCTTCAAGCTGGGCACCAAAGCGGGTGATCTCAAACCACTGGCAATCCTTTCATCCAACGGCTTGCTGCTGGGGACCTCGACAGCGAAGGGCCTTTTGTCGATGCCCGAACTGATCAGCGTGGGCAAAACCCGGGGGGTAAATTTCAGTTCAGGAGGCGCTGGCAGTCCAGGGCACCTGGGCGTGGTCATTTTTTCCCAGGCGGCCAACATCAAGATTACCCACATCCCTTACCGAGGCAACTCACCGGCCGTGCTGGCCATGGTTTCTGGCGAGGTCGATGGTGGCATCCTGTCCGTCACCGGGATGCTTCCACATGTCAAATCAGGAAAAATCGTACCCGTGGCCATGACCAGCCCCCAGCGCAGCAGACTGTTACCCGATGTTCCAACGGTTGCAGAATTGGGTTATCCCGAGCTGCAAAACGAAGTGCTGACGCTTTGCATGGTGCCCAGCGCAACCCCCGAACACCTACTGGCAGCCATGCAAGCGGCCGTACTGGATGCGATGAAAACGCCTGCACTGCAGGAGAAACTGGCCAGCTTTGACATGGTGGCCGAAAACCTGACTGGCGCAGCAGCCAGTAAGCGACTGTCCATCCTGTCGGCGCATTACGCCCGAATTATCAAATCTACAGGGATGAAAGTCGAATGAACCGACCGCAACAGATGAGCGACTCAGTCCCTGAATTCCGCAATGTCCGGCTTGGCGCCCCAGACACAGAACGATGAAGGATGCATGGGGAACTGGCGGGGTCGGTAGTTCGCCAGATCTTCGATGATCTTACGATCGCTGTTGGAGTATTCGTAGACCATGCCATCTGGTCCTTCAAAATAGAGAAAAATCCCGCCCGAGGTGGCATGCCGGCCAGGCCCGAACACGATCTTTATGCCACGTTCCTGAAGAAAATACCAGGACCGCATCACATCGTCAAAGTCCTGGACCTGGTAGTTGATGTGTTGAATGCCTTTGCGCGTGGACGGAAATAGCGCCATCTGGTGGTGGCGCGGGTTGACGCGCATGAGCGGACAGGGACCAATCCAGTCACTGACCATCGCGTTGAAATGCTTCAGCCAGAAATGCTGATCCCGCACCGGGTCGGTGGTGCATAAACCCACGTGTCCAATACCGGTGACGCCCGCATCCCGCGCAGGAAAATAACGCCGCGCGGAATCATGCGGACGCGACAGCAACTCGATCCGGTTGCCCGTCGGGTCCAGCAACCATATGAACGCATTCACATGCCGATCTGCCGCCTCTTCGGCACTGCCCCTGCCGCAGGGCACATCATGCAACTTTAGGTATTCGAAAGCGGCGTCCAAGGCGTCCGCGTGCTTCAGGTCAAACGCAAGAATCTGCTCGGAAGGGTCACCCAGAAAATAGCAAAGAGTGTGATGCCGGTGGTCACTGCGTAGGTAAAGCCGATCCGGCGTCCGGGTAACCATTTCCAGCCCCATGACCTCCGTGGCAAAACGTTCGGCAGCATCCAGATCCTGAGTGCCAATGCGGGCATAGTGGATATCTCTCAGTTCGATCATGTTGTCTCCAGAGTCTCCAACCGAGCATATCGATGCTCTCTCATTCAGACAACCAAGATTCATTGACAGTTTTTCAAATTTTTCTGAACATTGAAGTCGACGCGAGCCGGCCAAGCGGCACCCGCACGGCTCATGCTGCACGCCGACAGGCGATCTTGGAAAACAAAGACGGAAGCACGCTTGGCGATCTTCAGTTGGATCGAGTCTTGGTACAACCCCTTAAGGCGTCACAGCGGAATAGGTCAATGTTCACCCAATGCATTTGAAAGGGGATTGAACACAGAGAAATCAGACATCGATATCATTGAAGCCAACGACCACGCTCCTAAAGCCAAGAAGGTTTTGATACCCGGAGCGCAAGATGGCAAAAATTGGATACGCACGAGTCTCGTCTCACGGGCAGTCCCTTGATGTACAGCTTGAGAAGCTGAACTCCACTCTACGTGCAACCTACATCTGTTTTCGCTTTCTGAATGGCGCACCCATCTATGAGATTGCGAACAATTGCCGTACATCAGTTGCTGTGATCCAAGAGTCCTACGCAAGACATTTGGGCGCTGAAATGCTACGCAATATCAATCGTCAAGGGAAGCAACTTGTAGGTTGGGACGATTGAAAATGCGCAGATCAAAATCACTACACACTAGATAAAAATTGAAGCCAACTTGACTTTGCCTCAAAAAACAAAAACGCCCCGGAAGGGGCGTATTTGCTTGATAACTGGCGGTGGGTTGAGTCGGCTGCGAACCTGTCTCCGCGTCGAAATTCCCGGCAACAGGGAAAACAACAGGGAAATTCGCTGTCTTAAGGCTATTACAGCCAATGTGTTCGGTGAAAATCTCAATGGCCGCAAAGTGTTACAGGCGTTGAGGGGTTGCTTCCACGATTACGGAACAAGGAAATTTCGACATCGAATAGGGAATCAAATGCCGCCGAGCTGAACGGCCTGCGATCACTGTAAAGTCGGTATAGGACGCTCAGACAGCCGCACTGCAGCGATAGCAGCCGGTCAGCAGGACTGCACTGAGGTACAAGTCTTGTGCCTTTAGCGGTAATTCACGTCTGGCTGCATTGCAGAGGTTCGGTCAGAGTGGTGATTCTTAACGGTGCGGGCTTTCAGCTACCCACCTAGGCGGATAACGCTTCATCGAACTTCACGGAATTGAAGTTTTGCAAAAGGCTCCTGTCAGTGAAATTGTAAGTCTCCTACCATGAGTGTTTGAGGCTCAGTTCGCGCATTTAGGTCCTAGCAAATTTACTAACAGCTATCATCTCAAAAAGACAAGCGGACATTACTTCGTTGCATTCAATGGAACGTTACGAGCTAGTTACATTTCCAGAGAAGGCATCCACGATGGACCTGAGGGCTGCAAATCTGGGTTGTACTTATAGTTCGACAAACAGGTTTTTAGGCTTGGTATGCTTACGGGTGAATTTATGATAAACGAACCAGAACACGACCCGACGCGTGCCCAACTCCGACAGGCGCGGGTTGCGTCACGTCTTGCTGATGCCTTGAACCAAAAGGGTCTGCAAGTGGCCTATCAGCCAGAGTTTGACCTGGAAACTCGGAGAATAGTATCCTTCGAGGCGCTTTGCCGCTGGAAAGACGATGAATTGGGCATTGTGTCCCCGGATGAATTCATCGCAGTAGCTGAAGCTCGCGGTTTGGTCATACCACTTGGGCAATACATGCTCGATCAAACACTAACGGATCTTCCTGCAATCCTTCTTCGTTGTCCCCAAGCGCGAGTCGCGGTGAACGTATCTGGAGTGGAATTGGCCTTGAGAGACTTTGCCGCACGGACAGTTGCAGTTATCTATTGCGGTGCGACCGTCACCCATCACCGTGACCGCCACACCCTGACGATTCAGCAAAAAATGCAGCAGCGAAGCCTGGAAAGTGTCATCTTCGACCACGAGGATGCGTCTACCTGTCAGGGGCACAATATCTTCTCCAGATTAATCATGTGCTTGGAATGTTTCAGCGAGCGAGCCAGCTTCTGTAGCTGCCGTAATGATGAATCACAAAACCGGCAAATGCCTGCTCGTTGATCAGCGCTTGGCGTACTAGCGACAGCTCATTCTCCATTTGTTTGGGTGAAAGGTGATCAAAACTGATCTTGCGTATCTCGTTGGGAGATGTCTCTATACCTAGCCACACGGGCTTGCCGATACGTCGACCATAGGCAAGCTCGTCCATAGCGTGGCTTAGGATGCCATCCGGTCCATGCGCATGATCGCGGTAGTCCATCAGCACGACATGGTCGTAGATGTCCTGCAAGTGTTCGCTGGCGGGCTTAGTTTGACCGGCATGGGTAACAATGATGCCATCCAGCCAAAAGGCAATAGCTGGACCTATCTTCAACGTCTGATTCATTCGCCGCTTCAGAGCCATCCAGGCTTCGCTTACGCTCAGAAACATTTGCAGATATTGCACGCGGCGCGAAGACCAGTCATCAAGAACATGAGGCTCGATATCGAGATTGATGCCATCAAAGCGAGCGCTGGACGGCGCCTGTTGGTTGTAGTCCAGAACTCTTTGTACCATCTTCAAAGCCTTACCCCTGTTCTCAGGCAGGATGTAACGCTCTGTGTGCAGATGCCAAGAGCCCAGCAGCGCGTGCACCTTGAGACCTTCTCGGTGAAGGAGATCGATCAGCTGTGCATACAGCTGCGGCTGATTGACTAACAGGTTTTCGTCGGCATAAGCATCGGCATAGAGGTAAATCGTATCAATGTCCTGACGCTTGAGAAAAGAAATCTTGTCACGCGCCTGCTCTGGGCTCTTAAGCATGGCCCAGCTGTCTTCTTCCCACATCCAGATTGCGCGCTCGCGACTCTGTGCCTGCGCGTCCGTGACCAGCAGGAACATCAACATAACTAGCAGCCGATGCAGCCTAGCGAACCACAGGCACATGATATTGGCCCTTTCCGATCGGGCGCCCGGTGTCGGGGTGCGACACAATGAGCGAAAGGTAGTAGGTGCCAGCCGGCCAGTCGCGTGGCGGAAGCTGCAGCTGGACAGCCTGCGACTGTCCAGCCTTCAGGCGCATGGCCTGGCCAGACACCTCGGCCAGCTGTCGACCTTGCGAATCACTCAGGACCAACAGCGGCACGAACACTGGCGATTCCTGCCCGCCTTGGTGGATAAATTGCCCCTTCACCGCTAGGCGCTTATCGGCATCGAAATTGCCCTGGGTATCGGCTACCACGACGCCCTCAATTCGGCGGGCACGGTGCGCAGGTTCAAGAGAGCGCCCGGCCTCAGAATAAGCCATGCGTTGCTGACGCCCAGCTTCATCCACAAGGGCGCCTTGCTGTGTAATACGACCAAGACCCGTGCGCAGGATGGAAAGCTCCTGACGCATCGCCTGGTGAAGTGCAGGGTTTTCTTCGGGCTCGGATATCAAGCCATCTTGTAAGGTCATCAAACGATCCTGTGCGAGGTAGTACTCGCCCGAGATGTAATCACTCAGCTCGGTCTTGGTCTGTTTAAGAGCGACCGTGTGCAAGTTGCGCCAGTAAGGATGCAGGTCCAGCCCCTGTCCCATCCAGTGAACTCGTTGGGGCATAGCCCAGTCATAACGGTTTGAAAGCATGGCCAACAATGAAGGTGCGATATCAGCATGCGAGGACAGAGCTTTGATGCGTCGGGGTTCACGCAACATCGGCGAATACACAATCAGCGGTACGTGGTATCGCTCAATGCGAGCATCCATTGGGATTTCGGGCAAACGGTGATCACCTGTGATGAGTACGATAGTGTTTCTCCAAGCAGGTTGAGTCGCCAGTCGTTCCAAGAAACTACGTAACATGCTGTCGGTGTACATGATGCTGGCATAGATGTCCAGCTGACGCATAACCAATTCACGTTGTTCCTGCGTTAGACCAAGATCAATGATGCGTGCTTTTACCTGCTGCCGCCAGTGCTCCATACGCGGCACGATGAAGGGACTGTGCATACTCATGGTCTGCACAACCGTCACGCTTGGCGCACTCGGCCATGGTTGTGCCAGTACAGCTTCCATCAGGTCTCCGTCAGGATAACCCCACTCACTAAGCCTTTGTGCTGGCGCTTTGAAGTCGGACGCGCTCCAAAACTTGTCAACACCCATGGCTTGAAGCAATGCGCCCTGATTGTCAAAAGCCAGATCACTGCCACTGAAGTAACGCAGCTGGTAACCCTGAGATTTAAGTAAGCTGGGCAAGCTGTCATGCGCAATGGACTGATTGCCGTAAGGACCGAAGGGTAGTGAGCCGAGCAAACTGGGCAGGACAGCAAACGTGCGCCCCTGGGTGGCCAGGAAATTCTCCCAATACAACGACCGCTGGGCGAACAAGTCCAGAAATGGCGTGAAACTTCCCAAACGCGCCCCAGGCCCTGAAAAACTGCGGCCGAGTCCTTCGACCAGCAAGAATACAAGGTGCGGTGGGTTGTGTGCATCCAGGGCCAGCAAAGGTCCTAGCGTATCGGGCGTCGTCTCTTGGTGCTCGAACGGATAAGCAGCATCAAGCGGAACAGAGCTCGTGCTTCTCTGCGCAAACAATTCGCGGATCAGAAACACCAGCTTGTTGGATGCAGACTCAGCGCTTGGCGAATCATCTTGAGGCCAGCGAACAGGTAATCTTCTCTCGATTTTGGGGCTTCTACGCCACTTTCCACCAAATTGACTTGATAGTGCCTGCAACCAGAGCGTTACTGACTTCACCGCACCGTCGCGGTGAAACCAGGAGCCTCTAATGAGCACAAAATCCAAAGCAGCGAAAAACCTCTCCCAAGGAGTTGCCCCAAAAAGTCGTACCGTCAAGCCCCTCGCACGCAAAGCAAACGAACCTGTCATAGAGCAGAGTGGCACCAAGCAATCGCGCCTGATCGCCCTGCTTCAGATCTCTGGCGGCTGCTCCATAGCCCAGATGACGGATTTAACCGGATGGCAGCCACATTACGCCGATGTCTTGGTTATGCCGACCATTATCGGTAACCCGGCCTGTGTAGCGGAAAGCGCTGCGATGAAGTCGGCATAAAAAAGGTGTCACACGCATGATGAGATCCCTTATTTCAAGGAGT
>JACCDG011994357.1_pt1 | contig 15699 bp, 21 predicted proteins | sample 7442471 | NCBI WGS metagenome assembly JACCDG01 (sample SAMN15323444, study PRJNA562643) | freshwater metagenome | isolation source: river surface water | place: USA:Blue River Watershed | collected 2017-08-17 | reverse complement strand
ATGGAATGTACTTTTCCTGAACTTCGGCTACGGTCATTTCGGCTATATCGTCCTGATAAAATAGAGGAAGTTCTATCAGATTAAAACTACGCCTCAACAAATCCTTAGTTTTTTGTATTCCCTCCAGACCGGCTTGGTCCGCGTCTCTCAATAATAGCACACGCATTAGCCCAGGCGTACTTTCTAGGAGGATTTTTTGTTGTTCCGTGAGACTGCTGCCGAATGTCGCCAGCCCGATATGAATTCCAGCCTCTTCAAGGCGTAGCACGTTACCGGGGGATTCTACTAAAATGCAGCTTCCACATTTCTTGATGAAGGATTTTGCGTTCCAGTAGTTGAATAGATTAGCCTCTACTTTAAGGCTTCGGGAGTTTCGCCATTTCGAGTAAAAGTATTTATTTTCAGGCTTAGGGCAATTTCCAGTATGGTGACAGCCACATCTAGGGCATTCAGGGGTTAAGGCTCTGCCAGTACACCCAACGAAAGCTACGCCGTTCTGGTCATAAACCGGAATTATCGAGCGGCCACTTAGCTCTTTACCAGCCGCCGCTATCGGTTCCCCAACATCGTACTTATCAAGAATTTCCGGCGAGAATCCACGCTTAATAAAATAGGGAGATGGTATGTTCAGTTTTGACCGGATTTTCTCTCGGGTTACTCCTATTACTTCGGACTTCCCGGTATTAGCCGACGTAGTCAACCAATCGTTTACGAACTTCCTTTTCTTTTCTTCGAGGATGTCAATTTTAATATCCTGTGGGCGAATCTCTAAAAATTTAAAAATCCATTTAAGGGTATCCGCGAAACTTAGGCTTTGGTCGCCTTCTCTCTCCCAGCGATAGCGTTGCCGAGACAAAACCCCGCGAACTAAACCTATCAGGTTAATATTGAAGCATTTCTCACAATGACGAGTCCTACATTTCCAGTTAACTAGAGTAGTATCGCCGGAAAGTCCATGATACAGGTTAAAACTGCTCTTATTGTCCCCACCATGACATCCGCAAGCACCTACATACATTTTCCCATTCTTAACTAAATCAAGTCCAAGAGCATCAATTAAATCTAATATTTTCGTTTCCAATAATCTCTGCAAAATTTGTAATTGGCTCTGGTCTAGTCTCATTTTATAATTCTCTAATAGGATTGGCTAAATATGAGATTGCTTCCAAATATAGATTATATTTTCTTTTCATAATTTGCAATTCATCGGTAAAAAGCCAATTCAAAAAATGAACTATTTTTATATTTCCTCCAACAGCTAATTGTTTAAGAGGATAATTATCATTTGCCTTTACCCGAGAAATTGAGCAATTAATATTATTTTTAGCTAAAAATCTTTTAATTCCCTGTACAACATCTTCTGTGCTTATTATACCAAAATCATATTGCCTTAAACCATTTTCTTTATCATAAGTTATCCACCCGTTCCCTAGAAAATAGCCGTAGATAAAACTTTTAATAAGCTCCGAAGATTCAAGTTTAGGAAATTTTTTAATAAGACTTTTACGCTGAACACATCCTAGTCTTGCTAAATCTGAAGAAAACTTTCTGTTATGAAATATAATTCTATATTGGTCTTGGCGATTCTCGCCGGATATTTTACTGAATCCAATTTTATGGTTTGATTGCAAAATATTTTTCACATTTTCTATAGTATCTAAATCAATCGCTCCTAATTTTAATGAAACGTACCCATGTTTTTCACAATTATATCCATCTGAGTAAAATAAACCTAACAGTGTTGCTTGAGCCTTTGTTTTTATCTCACTAAAGAATTCGTGGTTAAAATCATACTTATTAAACTTCGTAGTTTGTACTATATTATTTTGTTTGAGAACTTTTTCTATGACTATCGGATAGGTTTTGAAAATTTTAGCGATTTTGGTTATAGATACCCTATCCATTCTTAACAAGATAATTTCTTCGATTTGTTCGTTTGTAAATTTTCTTTCGGCCCCTCTTGATTTTGTGTCAACTCCTCTTTTCTTTAGAATTCTATGTACATGGCTAACAGCAATTACGTGCATTCTGGATATTTCTGACATATTATATTTTTGGTTGACAAATAAATCTTCAATTTCGTCATACGATATTTTAATCTTCATTTATTTTCCTCAAAATGGCACTCTATCACTCTCTTCATCCATAACTTCACCACCATTATCAATAATAGAGCGTTCTTCCATTAAAGCAGTTTGTAGCGGCCCCTCAGTCATTCTAGCAATATGCCCCTCAAAGTTTACATTAATATAATCATCTTCAGCAAAATCGGGGCCATGTCTTGTTACGACTGGTTTTAACTTCCGGTTGTATAAAACTGTTCCGTGGCCTCTAGGTTGAGCGGACATTTCTTCTACAGACTGTTTTTTTAATATCGAAATATTAGAAGAGAACCATGAAATTCTGTCACTCGCGGCTAATGCTGAACTATCCTCAACACTAATACCATCCCTATTTAATTGTCCGAAAGACAAAGTTGGAATATTAAACTTATTGGAGAAATTCACTAGCGAGGTACAAATAAATCCTAATAGCTGGGTTTCCGCCAAATTCTTGCTACCCTTCAGACTAGCGTCATCCATTAACTTCAAATAATCAAGGATAATCAAGCATGGTTTAGCATGACCATTCGCTTCAAGCCCAACCGTATTCCTAACCCAACGTCTAGCATCTCCGATAATATCTTCAAAACTACGACCACAAACCGATAGATACGAAAATTTAAGGTTCTCGTATTGTTCTTGGGCTTTATCAACCCTGGCACACTTTTCCCTACTTAAACTAAATTGGCCAGTCTCGATGTCATTAATAGAAACCCCGGAAAGCATAGCCCACATTCTAGCCTGGTGTTCTACCTTCTTCATTTCAGTATCGAGGTATAGAACAGGAATGCCTTGCCCAGCCACGTTTCGGCCAATGTTACCTGCCAAAACAGATTTCCCGGTCTTAATTCTAGCACCAATAAAGCTAACGCCGCCAGGACGAATACCGCCGCCAATCCAACGGTCATAAATAGGGAAGCCTGTAGAAATACCAACGCTATCACGAACGTTTTTCTTTAGATATTCAAGGTATTCCCGACCATCACTAAAAATAAGTTCCGGCCCCTTAGAATCAGAACAGTTAATCGCGGCGGTTAAATTAATAATAGGGTTTTCTACCATTCCCAACAAATGAGATAACGGCTCATCGCCAGAGGTTTCTTGAACATGGGCTATACAACTATTCAACTCCGAAGTGATTAATCTGGCGATATGTAAACGTTTAATTCGATAGGCAAGAGACATCGCCCCATTATACTCAACGGGGAACCTCATAATAGCCTGAAGGTGTTTTTGCTCAGAGGCTTTACCGAAATAATCACCGTAACCCAGGGCGTTAGCTGCACTCACAATAGAGGGATAATCTAGTAATTCTGAGTTAGTCTGCTTAATAACATAGTCGGAACACTTCCAGATAATAGCGTTTGATGGCTCGTAGAAGGTATTAACATTAACGTACTCTGAAATTTCCGTATGCAGACGCAGTCCATATTTAATAATACCGGCGAGAACAGCCCGTTCGGCAGAAATATCAACGTTGAATAGCTGGTCGCTTGACATAGTTTAATTGCCGCCTAGCTAAGGTTAAGTAGGGAAACTAACTGTTAGGTGAGAAATGATTACAACCAAACTCTGGCCTTGTCATTATACCCCATCCAATATCGTCTTCCAGAACAACTAGGTCATTATCATCTGGTAAGTCACGATGGGTTTCCCAAAAACCTACTCTTAAATCACGGAATTTTTTAGGGCTATCGCATAATTTTAAATTAAACCTAGGAATGCTTTCTTGGCCGTAACCAGGGCCTTGTTTAATTTTGTCTACCCAATACTTGCAATCCTTACATAATCCAAACATGGCTGACGCCCTCTTAATATAATACTCTCTATTTAAACAGCCCAACGGCGTCTGAGTTAACTGCATTCATCACACCGCCACCATGGCCTAGTATCATCTTCCCCATCCTTATCAATATCTGCGTATACCTTGACTCCGTCTTGGTAGATTTTGCTCGCAAGAACAGACTTCTCAATCTTACATTTACTACAGGTAATTTTAACCTTCGGATTAGGCTTGCGGGCGGTTCGTGGGCCAGCCGTCAACTTCTTCATCAATTTCTTCATAACCTTATGGTCGTTTAGGTTAGCTGTACCATCATCATTAAAGGAATTACCGATAAATTTAACAGCTTCCCCTGCATGATTCTCCCTCCGCGTTGCGTCGGTTTTAACAACTACGTCGGTAGCAATTGATGCTTTTTTAGGTCTGCCCTTCTTAGTAGGAGACTTAACGGCAGTAACCAACAAGGATTCATCTAGCAAAGTTTGCCCAGTAAGTTCATTGTAGGCTTCGCTGATTAATTCCCAATTTTTAGTTAGGAACGCGGATTTTAGTTTTTCTGGAATACTCATATACAATTCCTCTATTTAATACTCAGTCGCCGTAGGGCTAATTAGCAATATGGTTATCTAACGTATTTCGTGTCGCTCTCTGCATCTCAGTAAACTTATCACCAAGTTCTTTTAGCCGAGCCGTTATAAAACGCAAAGCATCGTATTCAGCCTGGACTTCCCGACGTTTATTATCAAGTTCCGTGGCGAAACTATCGTAAGCGATTCCGGCTAGTTGCTTTTCTTCCCAGGCCCACGCTTTATGTTGACCTAGATTAGGGGCGATACACTTCTTAATACGGGAATTAAGGACACCTAACAACGCTTCTCGTTTATTAACTTCAAGCTGCAAGTAAAAGTTCATTTGGGCTATGCTCGCTGCCCCCTCTGACCACTCTATAGAACTAAGTTTAGTATTTTTAATATCGAGGGTCAAATAATAACGGATATCTTCTTCCGCTACACTGTAAGCTGGAATGCCAAGTTTCGCATAAGTACCGTTAATTTTACTTTCCACCCCACTAACTATTTCCCCTACTTTATTCGGATGCCCACCCAATAATTTGGTTTCGCCATTCGGATTGCTCATTATACTTTAACTCCAACAGCGTTATATTATTAATCTTGCAAAACTGCTTTTTAGCCTTATCCCTATTCTTACCAGCGATAAACTCACCTGTATTTTTATGAAATTTAGAGTTTTGGGTATAATGTTGTTCACCTTGCACTTCGACGGCAAGCCGTCTCAGCGGTAAGAAGAAGTCGAACCTCATATTATTAGAGCCGGGAAGGATGACCTCCTCAGCAATCGTATCACACGGAAAGACTTCGTGCAACGCTTCGCGGGCAAATTCGTGCAATCCGGAACAGACTCCCGGCAGGTCCGTATCAAATTTCAGGTTATAAACTTGCCCGTCTAGTCCTTTAATCTTCACTGGAATCCACCTTAACTAAACCACCAGACATAGAGGCGATTTGGCTTCGTAGAAGCTCATAATGTTCGGGATGTTCGTCCATATAAGTAGACAGCCTCTCAAGTCCCTGTAGCTTAGGAACCTTGTCTTCACCGCCGCATTGCTCAGCTAAATAGACGAGACTGCACCAGCCGCCAGCCGCCGCTTCCTCAATTAACCCGGAACTTTTACCAAATTGAAGAATTTCGGCCACTTCATCAATACCAACATTATATCGAAGGCGGCTTGATATCATCTTGTTAGGGCCACCCAGGGCAGCAGCTTCACACTTCCAGGTAATTTCTTTGCCAATCTCTTCACTGCCAGATACCCAAGGCTTGCTCATAATGAGGCGTAGCCGAACATCGGCCTGATAAAGCCATCTTGCAGAAGTTTTCTCAACTCTGGGCGGACCCTTGCCGCTAGTGTTGGAATAAATATGGTTTACACCACAAAGAATAGCATTGCGAACCGGCACTAAATTGCAGGCATTATTAACGAATTGGCTGATTAGCTTCTGATTGTTACCGCGAGTTTGAGTGCCGACGCCACCTTCAACTTCACGACCATCTGCTAGGGCGGACATACTATCAATAATAATGAAGGCCCCAGGTTGTGTTTTTAATATCGTGTCGGCAGCATTAAGGTAGTCTTCTGTGGTCATCAACTTTTCTTCAGTTGAGCCAATTAGTCTGAAACGAGATGGGTCAGTATGGATAAGTCCTTTAATGCCGTTAAGGTTCATTTCCTTGATACGCCCCTCGACATTCAAATACCATACAGTTTTATTGCCGTATTCGGGACGTTGGGCCTTAGCAGCAAGGTAAAGTAGGGAAGTTGTCTTTCCGGTTTTAGGGGGTCCACTAACTGAAACCCATGAACCCTCCGGGATACCGCCGCTCAAAATTAAATCTAGTGACGGGGACCATTTAATAATATGTTTGGGGCGAGATAGAAACTCGGCTGTATCCGTACAAACATTTTTACCAATACTTTTATTAATAGAGTCGGCAGCTAACTTAACGTAGTCAATGGCTACGCCCGGTTCTGCATTTTCTTTTGCTTTTTTTGCCATATTACACTCAAACGCCGTGTGGGCTTAGTAAAGTAAGGGGAGTTATCATTAATATTATTTCCCTATTTAAATTAAACTCGGTAGTCAACTTCGTAAAGGAATGCGGTTCCACCTAATAGTTTTCTGTTGCTGGATGTGCTTTGTACGAAAACCCTATATTCATTAACGTCGTCGGGAGGGGAATATCGCCCGGTTCCCTTAATACCTAACTTGTCTTTAGCGGCTTGCCCAGTGTAGAATCTTCCAGTGGCCTTATGCTCCAAAATCAAATCTTTATAACTTTGGATTGTGACTTTTTTGGTCCACTCGTAAAAGCCCCGACCCTTCCGAAATACTAAACCATTCTTCTCAACGAAGCTCTTAATATCGCAATCTTCATCAACCGGCAATGCCTGGAAACGACTTGGGTTTACCTCTTCTAGCCCGTCGCTCTTATGTTTGCTCGCGGCTCGTCCGCCCTTACGGCCAGCTTTTAAATCAGCTATGATTTGCTTAAAGTCGATATTGGTAATCTTTAGTTCGCCACCCTGTTGCTCGATAAACTCGTCTAGCTTACCAGCCTGATTAAAGCAGCAAGCAGAGATTAAGTTAACGCTGTTAGCGAATTGGTTTAAATCTAACTTATAACCATTAGTAATTCGAGCAAGTTCTTCGTAAAAATGCGAATTTACCGAAATATTAAGGCATTGGACAGCATAAATAATAATTCCCATTTCGGATAACTCTTTAGCTTCCTTACGCCAGTCAAGAGTAAGTCTATCCCCATTTGGAAGTCGATAGCCAGGCTCATGGCTTTTATCATCTCCGATAAGTATTAAGCCGCGTTTATCACCTTTCCACGCTAATGCCCGAGCGGTATTTAAGACGTACTCATAGCACTCTGGTAAATCGCCACCGTGAGTATTTGGGGCTTGCTCGATGAACCGGCAAATTTTCTCTTGGTCGGTTGTAAAATCCAGTTTGGTTAAAGCCTTATCCCCGTCACAGTAATCGCCATGGGCAATAACAGCTACCCTAAGTTCATTAATTGAGGAAAATAGTTTTTTGACAACGGCTACGGATTCTCTTCTAACTTGGGAGATAGCTACGCTCATTGACGCAGTATTATCAAAACTGATAAGTATATCTGTAGACATAATTAAATCTCCTCCGAAATTTCAATATATTGCAAAACTATCTTATCGCCGGTCAGATTATAATACCGTAATAAAAACTGTCCAAACGCCTGATTTTGTGGCCAGCTTTCTAAAAACATATTTGAGAATGGTTTAAATTTCGTACTTTTAGAATCTTTGTGATTGTAGAAAAATTGCTTTTCGTTTTCACTCAGGCGGTTTTCATTATCTTTTAATAGTTTCCTGTCGATATCCGTAGCCTTAACCCCGAAAGTATTGAATATACTCTCTTCGATTTTATACTCTAATGGCTTGTAAACATTATAAATCTCGGGCAGTTGCTTCACTGGAAAAACTAAATCCCCAATAAATGCCTCGGCGGAATCATGCAAAAGCCCGTACAATTTTAATCTTTTAGGCATTAAATCGTGAACGTGGCAACAATGTTGAGCTACGCTGTAGAATTCACTAAGATGCCCGCCAAATCTTGTAATCATTGAAAGTGAATGGGCAATATCAATAATACAAGCAGGTTCTTTATCAGGGAGTAAAGGATAGAATCTACGGCCAGTAAAGGTATTTAAATAGTTCAACTGCGTCGGCCTCGATTAGAGTTTACTTAGATTGGTCTTAACAGTCCCGCCGTAAAATGATTCGGGGGTTCCACTAGGAATTAAAATAGGGGAAGTTACTTCAATTCTTTTGGTTTCGGAGATTTTAGCCAAGTTAGCCCGTTTAACTGAAAACTCTTCAATTATAGGGTCAAGCCATTTAGCAGATAGGCTATGAATGCTGACGCCACGTTTGTCCTGCAATGCAGCAAGTATATCACGGAAGTCCCGATAGGCAAGTAGTTGGTCGGCATTTCGCTTTTGAAACAAGAATTCCTTGCGGTAGCGTTCGTCGGACCAGAACTTCTTAGGAAGACTTACACCAAGTTTCCGGTACTTCCGCTCGCACATTAATTCCGCAAGGTATTGGGCCGGGGTAATCTCTTTATCAGTATACTTAGAAGGTAGTTTCAAAGGAACAAGCCTTTCTTAATAAATACTAATACAGTTTCCCTACTTTATTTAGCCTTGCGGCGATTAAGCATCATCTTCTGGCGTAGCTTCCTGATTCTCGTAAAACGTCGGCAGCAAATGAACGTAATCCTTTTTAGCTTCCATAATTTCAGTTTTAGACTTTGTGGGGTTCTTAGCTAACTTATCATCAGCCATAGAACGACCCTCAGTCATCACAATCGAACCCTTGTTCCGGATGAATCCTTTAAAATTAGGACTTTTCGGTAAACCTTTAAGGGCTTTCTTGACGGAGGCGGCGGGCAGTCCAGTGTCGGCAGCTAAATCATCGACAGACTTAATCCCATTATACGTTTGCAGATAAAGAAGCTGCATTTTGTTGGGGAAAATCTCTTCGGGGGTAGTCTTAGTTTTCATTAGCAAGTTCACTCCGAGCCTTGAAATAGCAGCTATTATCAGCATGTTTCAAGAAGTTGATATAATGTTTAAAACAAGTTTCGTTAACACTTTTGAAATAATAGTCGGTGGGCCGGTTTAATTCTTCCATTGGCTTAAAAAAGTCATTGGAATTCCGGTCAAACTTAACCCAATAGACAGGGTTTTCGGAAAATTTTTCATGGATATCGGAATATGCCGCAGCTTCATTCTTATTACGGGTTTCGATACCTTCGCGATTATAGTATTTTAACATCTGAAATTCAACTCCTATTTTTAATGATTTTTAGTTGGATAGAACCATCTTCGGGGTAAAGATAGTCTTCAATTAAGGTTAGTAGCGGCCAGTCTTCATTGGATACGCCGTCAATTGGTCGGGCATAGCCTCCAGGAGCAACCCCACCAGAGATTTGTTGTTGGTAAGATTTATCACCGCAATAAGGGCAATTAGCCCAATACTTTTCGGTAATTTGAGCGTTGGGGTCGATAACCCAAATATCACATAACGGTTTTTCACAATTAGAACACTTTAAAATATGGTGCCCGGCATCCTTCAATCCTTGTGGTTCCCGGCCTTCGGCTTTGGAAAATTCAACGCTCATTTCAATTCCCTCACTCAAACGGCGTGTGCCTTAATTGGTTTCGCCTGTCATAATATATTTATCAGTATCCTTAATCTTACTTAAATCAATCGGTTTCTCGGATTTAGTAGTTCCATGTTTACCCGAACGCCACCAAGGAATTTCCTTTAAACCAGCCTTACGAGGGCCATAATACGGGTCTTCATCAATCATTTTTTCGGTTAGCTCTTTGCCAAGCCGTCGCTGATTAATTTCGGCACACTGACCAAAAGTTTTAGCTTCGTGGATGCCCGGATAATAAATGACTGTCGTCGAATAATTAGTGCCCAAAGTATGTTTTTTGCATGATGGACATTTACGACGGCGTTTAATAGTCCCGAACGGAAGCCATTCCTCGAAGACAGCTTCGCAATCTGGGTTATTACAACTATATTCGTGCCGAATTTCCTGCCTAGCAGGGCCTTTAGTTTTTGTCATATCTTATTAAATCTCTTTTAGCGGCCAGGCGGTAGCTTTTTATTCATGATGAAATGGAAAATTAAGATTTTGTTTTTGTTCCGGGTTTAATCCGGCCCAAAGCTCAAAACTTTTGTTAAGTAATATCTTGTAATCTTCACTATCTTCTTGGCCAGAGGCCCATAACTCGTAAAGTTTGTCAGAGTTTTCATTATATTGAGCAAGAAACATATTATTTACTTCCTAAAGTACAGTTACGGATTTTGCGATATTTCGGGGCCTGTCAGCGTTTAACCCCTTGGCCTTCGCAATCCAGTAAGAAAGCAGTTGCCCGGCCACATTAATGATAAGAGGGCGTATGAAAGCATAATTCGAATAGGGCACCCCTATAGTATAGTCCACTTTCGGAAGCCTGTCAAGGTTATTCTGGCAGGCGATAACCATTACCTTGCCATCGCGAGCCTGAATTTGGGCGATGTTACATGCCAAACGACCCAGGGTTTCGTAGTCCCCATCTTTAATATCAATAAGGAAAATGCTTAGTAAGTTAGCGTCCACTAATGAAATAGGGCCATGCTTGACTTCGGAGGCAAAGATTGCTTCAGCGTGAATATTCGAGACTTCTTTCAGTTTGAGGGCGAATTCTTGGGCTATCGGGTAAGTATAGTCAATCCCTAATGTCAAAATATGTTTAAATAGGGAAAGTTCACCAGACAATTCAGGAATTTCTTTATTATCGACTAATTTAGAAACCCCGTCGCAGAATTCAATTACGGCCTCTTTGGGTAAAGCCTTCTCTTCATGGATTAAATACCAGTGGTTTATTAGCGATAACGCCTGTAACGTAAATGATTTGGTCGCGGCGACAGCTTTTTCGGGGCCTGCCTGTAAGTCGATAACCTTTTCGTGGTAACACCGTTTAGCTAAAGAACTTTCCGGGTGGTTTGTCAAACAATAACGGTCGCCAGAGTCAACACCTTCGGTAGCTCTTAGAATATCAGCGGATTCCCCTGATTGAGAAACAAATAAACTCGGTTGATTACAATAATGTTCTAGGGCGTAAACAGCCTCTAACTCTTCATCGGTTTGTTCTTGCTTGCGGCTAAAGGTTTGGGCATATCGAGCCGCGTAATAACTACTACCGCAACCAACAAGCCAGAGTTTATCGTTGCGTCTACAAGTCAAAGGCGGATGTAAGCTAAAATCTACCCTTTCGGCAATTAAGGCTTGTTCTCGAATCTCATGTAACATTAGGTCGCCAGCGACAGCATTAGATTCAACAGGAATTTTAGATTTATCAATCTCTTTCCACCACGGAGTAACAGTATAAAGTAGTTTTCGGGACTTTTTATCGTAGGTTATTACTTGATAGCCCCCATCCTTCACTTCATCATACAGCTTCCCTACTTTACTTATTAAGCCAAAGTCACTCGAAACCAGCCCAACATCATTATAATAAAGCGGTCGGCCCCTCGCTGTTAATTCTAGCTCATTATCTTTATGACAAAAAACTAAAGCGTATTCACCCTTTAAATTGGCCGAAATATCTTGAGCAATATCCCTAATAGTTAAATCTAATAAATTGTCTAAATAATGATAATAATTTACAATAACTTCAGTATCGGTATCACCTTTAAAAGAATATCCATATCTTGCAAATATATCCCGGACATCTTTTTTATTACTTAAATCGCCATTATGCACAACCATTATTTGATTGCCGGAATCTTCGTCTGATAAAATCGGATGGGCATTTTCTAAACGGCGTAGCCCCTGAGTAGCCCATCGAACATGACCAACCGCCGCCCAAGAATCCTTAACCTTAAAGGTAGGAATATCCTTAACATCAAGGCTACGAAAGACTTCTGGTTTCCCCTTACGGTAGTAACCTACCCCGCACGAGTCATAGCCCCTATATTCAATCTCAGGCAGCAATTCACGAACGCGAGCGGGGGATTTAGAACCAACTGAAGCAACTATTCCGCACACGGTTTCACCGCCTTAAATCTGTTCTACTAAACCAGTAGCTTGGTCTAGTTCTTCAGTTTCTAATTGACAACAATCCCATTCGCCGCATTCAGGACAAATTTCATTAGAAGTATGCCAATAAGATTCATTTCTATCATCGTAATCATCTCGGCTATCTTTTTCTAGTTTTTTCCAGCTAAATTCGGCTCCACAATCTCGGCACTTAACTTGGCTATCTAAATATTCAAATAAGTAGTTCGCCAGCGGACGCCTAGTATGAATTGTATTATACAATTGTTTAGTCGATTGGCTGCTATGCCAGCCTACCGGCAAAGCCTCCATTACTTGCTGGTCTGGTTTAACTTTTACGGAACTAAAAGAAACCTTTACGCCTTCATGATAAACTTCGCGATGCCACCAACCATTACCGTAAAAAACCTTAACTTCTTCTGTTTCTGTGCCGATATATTGTTGGAATACAGTTTGGCCAGCATGGGGATTTTTCTTAATGCTCGCGGGGTCAATCCGTATTAAATAGGGAGTATTCATTATTTAATCACCAACCCTTATAGGTCATTGCCCAAATACAAACACCTAAAACTAGGATAATTGCAATTATAGCAATTTTGTTACTCATTATAGTAAATCCTCCGGGACGCCAACCAAAGTTAGTTTAGAACCGTCTGACATTTTAACAAGCATAAAAGGCCCGCTACCTCTAGCTTCAGTTGGCACAGCAGAAATAACTTCGTCGGTATTGATTATACAGTCTTCTTGGGGAGGGGCATAGGCAAAATTGCCGCTCCAATTTAAATATTTTACCTTTTTTAACATCTAACACCATTGATTAAATTTGATAAAAGAGTACCATCAAACCGTCCGTCTAAACTTATAAAAATTGGTTCTATAACCCTATTTTATGTTAGATTCTTGCTTCAACGACGGGCACCTATCAAGTGATTGCTCACCATCAATGAACTTCCCATCTCTGCAAGCGTTAATTTCCGTGGGACTCACGGTATTTTCTTTCAAGATAGATTTTAAATAGAAGTTTTTAATATTAATAGCGGCGTTTAAATCTCTATCTATAGATAATCCACAATCACAATTGTAAACTCTTTCAGACAATTTTTGAGATTCTTTAATTCTACCGCACCCAGAACATAATTTGCTAGAAGGAAAATATTTGTCTACCAAAATAAATGTTCTTCCGTACCAAATGGATTTTTGTTCTATTTGTCTACGAAATTTATAAAGCCCAATATCTGTTAATACTTTAGTAAAAGGCATTTTCTTTATCATATTAACAACATCAAGGTTCTCTAAAACTATAACTTGGTTCTCGTTGACAATTTTAGAAGTAGCTTTATGTATTGAGTCTTTTCTAATATTAGCGGTTTTATTATATAATCTTGTTAATTTAATATTCTCTTTATATCTATTTTGCCCGCCCTCCTTTTTTCTATCTAGCCGTCTATGTAATCTTTTTAGTCTCTTAATATTCTTTTGTAAGATTTTTCTATTTTCAAAAACTGTTCCGTCACTTAAAGTCGCTAAATTCTTAGCCCCTAAATCAACCCAAACTATATTATTTAGAATAGGCTTTAATACCTTGTCTTCTTCGAATAAAACAGAAACAAACCATTTGTCCGCCTTCCTTGATATTGTTGCCGATATTATTTTACCAGTTTTAGGTATATATCCTTTTTCTTTTAATTTAACTCTTCCTAGACTAGGCAATTGCAAATATGAGTCTGAAACAACTTTAATCCAACCAGAAAGTCTAAAACTATCTTTAGGATTCTTTTTGCTTTTGAATTTAGGGAATCCTTTTCTGTCTAGTCTTTGTTTTTTGCAGTCTCTAAAATAATTAGTGAAGGCTTCGTCTAAATCAAATAAGGCATTTTGAAAGGTACATTTACTGCATTTATAAGCCCAATGAGATAAGGAGGTTTGTTTTAGTTTAGTAAGCTCTCGTCCTAAATCTACATATCCAGGAATTTTCTCTCTTTTGTCAAAGAAAACCTTCTTCTTTTCAAGTCCCCAATTATATGTCCAACGAGCAGCCCCAATATTCATTTTCATTAATGTTATTTGAATATTAGTGGGTTCTAACTCAGTTTTGTAGGCTTTATAAATCTTATCCATATTATTTTAACGTCGGCAAGGAAGTTTAGCTATCACAGGTCATCGACAAGTCCCCCCGTCGAATATTCCTGTACCTTAGTCTCAAAGAAGTTTTTCATCTTCGGTAAGTCTGTTACTTCAGTCATCCATTCAAATGGGTTTCGGACTTCACCATGAATAATAGGGAGTCCAATTTGTTGGCAACGTCGGTCAGTCAAGTACCGAACATATTCAAGAAAGACTTTGCTATTAAGGCCCATCACACCTTTAGGGAGAGCTTCCCGACAAAATTCAATTTCAAGTTCACAAGCAGTTTTAATATGTTCAAGAGTTTCGTTTTCGAATTGCTCGTCCCAAAGTTCCGGATATTCTTTCCTTAATAATCCAATAAGATTAATGCCAAATTCAAGATGCAAGTTTTCGTCTCTCAATGAATAATTGATTTGCTCACATAGACCTTGAAATAAGTTACGTCTTTTGAATGAAAGAATTGCGGCAAAGGCCCCGTAAAAAAAGATGCCTTCGCATATAATATAATAAGTCACAAGGTTTCGCAGTAATTCTCGTTTCCCAGCCAAAGTCTCTATATCGAAGTCCTTCCTGTTAATATCCTTGGTGATTGACATTAGGAATTGGTCTTTATCACGAATAGCTTTAATATTAACATATCCGTTATAAATTTCCTCAATATCCAGATTTAAGCTATCCGAGACATAAGAAACCGTCATCGAATGCAAACTTTCCTCGAAGGCTTGCCTGGTAATATACAGCCGCAACTCCCCGTCATTAATATACCGGAATACGGTTAAGAGCAAATTATTGCCCACAAGACTTTCGCTCGCAGAGAAAAACCCTAAAATTCTCTTCACTAAAAGACGTTCGTCGGCAGTTAGTTTCTTTGACTTCCACAATTCGATATCCTGGGCCATAGAAATATCTACTGGAAGCCAGTTATTATTAGCAGCCTTAATAAAAAGGTCGTAAGCCCATCCATTCTTGCTAGGGCGAAGGTTGTTGACAATACTAATTTTACCGCCGAGAGTGGACATTTATTGTAATCTCAAATTTAAGTAAGGGAATAGTATTAGTTGGAATAACGGTAGGGTTCAGTATACAAACAGACCTTGCAATATTCATTAAGACAAAACGGCCCCAACACTTGTTCCCAGGCCCAATTATCCATCTCCGCTTTCATATCATCATAGAAAGTTAAAAATTCAAACATATTAAATTAACCTTAATGTTCCCATCATTTTTATCAGGGGGATTTAGATGGCAACAACGACAAAGGCAACTGAATTACACAAAAACCATCTGGGTCAGTATTACTTAATGCAATACCAGCAGCAGCCATCGTATCAGCATTTAATTTGTTAGTGAGACGACCGTTTGACCCGTAATAAAGTGTTTCCCCCGTCTTAACTTTATCTTGTATTTGATACCAAATCCGGCCACTATTGTAGTAATATCCGGAAATTAATTTAACCGGCACAACTTTAGTAGGACTTGAGACGGGCTTACTAACCGCCTCTTT
>JACCDG012095291.1_pt1 | contig 15705 bp, 16 predicted proteins | sample 7442471 | NCBI WGS metagenome assembly JACCDG01 (sample SAMN15323444, study PRJNA562643) | freshwater metagenome | isolation source: river surface water | place: USA:Blue River Watershed | collected 2017-08-17 | reverse complement strand
GGAGATTTATGTAAGAAAACGACTTTCACCTATACGAGTTCAAATAAATCACCTTCAACAATTGCTGAAGTTCCGTATACCTTGTCCAGTGGTGATTTGATTACTCCTTAATTGTTTTTGGAAAAGTTCAAGTTTTTGCCATGAAATGTCGATTTTCATCTAAACAAAGACAGACTGCCCCCAAAGTTTAAGGAAATCGAAAAATGGACTTAAAAACACTCGTTGACTTATTGAACGAAGATCTTAAGCACGAATATCAACATATGTTGTTTTATACTCATGCTGCCAATGTGCTTGTGGGCATGGAACGCATGTATTTGGCGGATAAGCTTAAAGAACATGCCAAGAGCGAAATGGATCACGTTTTTCAATTTGCCAATAAAATCAGAGCAAATGGTGGAGTGCCAGTATCAGGATCTAATTCTATTGAGATGCCACTGCCTCCGAATAAAGCATATGGAATTATTGATTTTGCCATCAAGCTTGAAAAAGAAGTAGTTAATAATTATCATATTCGGCACGAACAAGCAAGTAGGCTGTATGCCGAGACAGGAAAACATTACGATCTAGTAGTATTTCTTGAAGAACAAATCGAACACTCTCAAGGCGACATTGATGAATTCACCATCATAATGATGGGATTTTAAAATTAATATCACATCAGATTAAGTGCCATTCTTTTCGAAAATAAGACTTTCTTTTTTAAATTAGCTTTCTTGGATAATCCAAGAAAGCTAATTACACGTCCAGGTAACTCGCGTATTCAGATAAAATTAGAGGAAATATAATGTCGATGCTTGAAGATGCTAAAAAAATGTTAGATGCTGCATACAAGTATGCTCAAATAGATTCCGAGACATGGGAACGCCTTCAATATCCAATTAAAACTCTGACTGCTTCAATCCCATGTCGGATGGATGATGGGACACTTAAGGTATTCAAATCTTATCGCTGCCAATATGATTCAACACTTGGTCCTTGTAAAGGAGGCATTCGCTATCACCCAAATGTATGTCGTGATGAAATAGAAACACTGGCATTTCTTATGACTTTTAAAAATGCAGCCATTAAGGTTCCTTTTGGCGGAGCAAAAGGCGGAATTTGTGTTGATGCTCCTGCTCTATCACATCGCGAAAACGAACGCCTTTCACGTCTTTATATCAATGCGTATGCTGATTTTATTGGTCCAGACAAAGATATTCCAGCTCCTGATATGTACACAAACGAAAGAACTATGGGATGGATGTATTCGGAATATCAGCAAATTAAAGGAGGACATCCACGCGACATTATTACCGGCAAGCCCATTGCTCTTGGCGGTGTGCCGGGACGAACTAGTGCTACTGGGTATGGCGGCTACTACGCTCTAGAAAGACTTCTTTCGGATAAATATCGCCAAAAACTTGGCATTGCTAATAAGCCACTAAATGAAATCACTGTAGCCATTCAAGGTTTCGGCAATGTTGGTTATTGGTTTGCCAAGAAATGTCACGATAAAGGATTGAAAGTAGTTGCCATTGGAGATCAATTTGGGTCATGCTACGATCCAAATGGACTTAATTATCAAGAATGCAAGAATGCACGTGATGCAAAACAACCATGGCCAAGTGGTGTTATGCTAGGCATTCAAGATATACTTGAATTAGATGTAGATATTTTGGTTCCGGCTGCTATCGAAGGAGTGATTACTGCCGAAAACGCTGATCGAATTAAAGCTAAAGTAATTTTCGAAATGGCAAATGGTCCTTGTACCCTGGAGGCGAGCAAATATCTTGAAGATAAGGGGAAAATTGTTTCCCCGGATATTTTATGCAACGCGGGTGGCGTGTGTGTAAGTTATTTTGAATGGATTCAAAATCGTAAATTCGATAGCATGACATTAAAGCAAGTAAATCGTGAATTGCGACACAAAATGCACTATGCTGCCGATAGAGTTATTGATATAGCAATTGATACTAACACCTCCTTGCGTACCGCAGCTTATATCTTGGCACTTAAGCGAATAGGAACTGCAATAGAGTGCCTCGGTACAAAAAATTACTTCAAAGATCAGTAATAATTATTTTTGTACCTATGTGGGAAAAAGTTAATAAGTCTTAAATACATAGGTACATGGAAGAAGAAATTGATCTACTACAAATAACAGACGCACAACTAAGCAACTGCACTGATGATGAGCTTATAGCTCGGGTGCAGCAAGCTCGTCTTGAAGAAGTGCAAAAATGCGTCGAAGATTTTGGATATTTCGCACGCAGATGGATTAAAATCACCCACCCCAAGCGTGGGTTGATTCCATTTGTAATGTATAAGTACCAAGAAAGAATGATTTCTGACTACGGTACTTACAGGTTTAATTTCATTTCTAAATTCAGACAGGGTGGAGCCACCACAACAACCGTACTTTGGGCTATGTGGCGATGTCTATTCAATCTTGATCAGAAAATTCTCGTGGTTTCCATCGGTGACCGCGAAGCTATTGGTGCCGGAAAAATGGTTAAAAATGCCTTGGAAAATCTTCCGGATTGGCTACAGCCGGAAATGTCCAAGAATAATGACCACGAAAAAGAATTTGCCGATACCAATAGCTCAATCAACTTCCAATCTCCGAAATCTGTCCGCTCCATGAGCTTGACGCTCTTAATTGTAGATGAGGCAGCGTTCATTCAAAACATGGAAGTATTGTGGGCTGGTATGATGCCAGCATTGTCGGCAGGCGGTAGCTGCGTAGTGATTTCGACAGTTAATGGTATTGGGAACTGGTATGAAGAGATGTATCATAAAAGCGTGGACGGTAAAACCGATTTTCACGTTATAGACATTGATTATATTGAGCATCCTGATTACAGCCAACCAGAATTTGCTTTGAAAATGAGACCAATGGTTGGAGAAAAAAGATGGCTACAAGAATTCGAAAGAAGCTTTCTTGGCACCGGCAACACCTACATTGAAGCTTCTAAATTATCAGAATTGGATAAAGCAACAAGACACGATGAGCCAGTCCGTCGCTTGTTCCCTGAATGGGATGTGACAAAAGAAGAAGACAAAGAAGATTTCACATCCAATCAAGAATATGTTGGAGGAGCATTGTGGATCTGGAAAGAACCAGAACCAGGTCGAGAATACATCTTGGCAGCAGACGTAGCAGAAGGCGTAGGAGAAGATGGTGACTTTAGTGCTTTCCACGTTATCGATGTGCGTGATTGCGAACAAGTAGCTGAGTTTTATTCAAATCAAGTACCACCACATTTATTTGCTCATATCATTTCGCAAATAGGCATTTACTACAATACAGCTCACTGTATTGTAGAAAGTAATTTTGGTATGTCTGTCTTGAGTAGATTGCAGCACAATTTATTTTATGAAAACATGTATTATGATAACAACGACAAGGCTGGCTTGCGAGTCGGTCCACAAAACCGAAATTTAATATTGGAATCATTACAATATTGCATTAATTCAAATATTTTAAAAATTCATAGTCGGCGATTAGTAAGAGAATTAAAAACTTTTGTTTTTAATCGTTCCAGGAAAAGGGCTGAGGCTCAGAAAAATAAGCACGATGACCTGGTAATGGCACTATCATTAGCTTTATTTATTCGTGAAGAACAGGTGCGACGAGTGCCAGTTATGTCTGAAAAAATAGCAGACAACATAAACGAGGCATTTGAAACAAACCTCTATGAACGCATCAAACGAGCAATATTAGAAAACGCCCCACGTGATTATCTGTCCGTGGATGATGATCCATCTAAGTTCCGAGATGAAAAGGAAGTTCTACCAGGTGTAATTTTTAATGTTCGTAGACCATTTGAGCGGTTGCTTCGCGAGTTCGACTGGTGATTTGTGTTTGGAATGATTTTTGAAAATTATAACTAATTCGATTAGCAAATACAATCTGTGTTGATTTGGAGAAAAAAATGAGTAAAAAAATCAGCCAAATGGAAGAAGCAATAAACTTAATCCAAGCAGCAATTGGTAAATGTGGTCAGGATTTTGCAACCAGTGATATTCGCGGACACTTAATTGCTGCTCGGAACGCTGCTGAACATGTATTGCAAAAAAGAAACAAACGATTCAAACAACAAACAGCAATGGAAGAAGCAGCAGCTAAAGCCTATAACCTACACAACGATTGGTGGAGTAAAATTCAGGAATCTGTTCGCAATCAAGCAAAAGCAAACGCAGAAAAAATCGATGAAGATGCAGGGACAGAGGTATAAATACTTTCTAAATGTGAAATTTCGAAGGAATTATCTAATATGAAATTCAAAAGTTGGTTCGAAGAAGAAAAACTACAATTTCTCGATGAGGCACTAGCTGGTATTGTAGCTATTAATGTTGGTTCTTTGCTAGAAGGACGCAAAGAACCTGACCGACTACGGAATGCAGTAGTTAATCAGGACCGCATTTTCACAAATCCAACCAGAGGGTTATTCGACACTGATGATGAGTACAAATCAACCATAGATCAAGCCAAACAAGCACACCAAATCAGTAGCGGGAAACGCCCTGATTGGAAAGGCTGTGCTGTGACTCCTATTAGTGCTTATGACAAGGAAATCCGAGCACTTCAGATTTATGCTGGTGAAAGTGCCGATCACTTTGCCCAAGTTCTTTTATTCAGTCCCTTGTCTGCTAATGTAAACTTTGCGAAGCACTGGGATAACTTTCCAGTAGTAATGACGGTGCTCGTTACTGAATTTCCTGATAAAATTAAACCGAAACGGGCGAGCGACAAAGGCAAGACACCAGTAGAAATACTTCAAGATCGTCTTGCGTGGTTTGACCAAACTAAGTATGGATTAGGAGCAACTGTTGCTGGGTGGAAGTATAATACCATTGTTCATGTTTGGAACAATAGGCATGAATTAAAAGCAAAAATGGACTCCATCCACAAGAGCGGAGGCAGTGACGCCGACCTGATTATGGCAATGCAAGAAATCCCCGGAGTAGCACCAGTTAAAGCTGGTTTTATTGCCCAATTAATTTATGGACGAGCCGGATGTATAGATACTCATAATATTGATATTTACAGCAGGGCATTTCCGGATTTAAAAGGTGAGTTAAGAGATGATCTTTGGCAGAAGAATCGAGGCAAAAAAGGCGAAGATGATGGCGGTGGTATCGAAGACTCATCAGCAACTCGCAAAGCTGTTGATCGATACGCGGGGACTCTCGGTAAACTAAAAGAACGAGGGATTGGCACTAGAGAATTATGGGATGTGTGGGTGGATTTTGTTGGGCATATGTATAAAGCAATTCTTGATGGCGGCAAGGGATTGTATGCAGAAATCGGACCAGCACTGAATCCAAAAGATCCAAAATATGCCGATCTGATTACAACTGTTCCTAAAGAAAGAATACTAGCCACTGGCAAGAAACAACAAGGCGACAAAGTGGGAGTCGATACAATCACCGGCAGCAATTCCGGCGGTGGAGCTAGCATGACTCACGACTTGCCAGCTCACCACCCGCACGAAATGCTTAAACAACTTCACAAAGCAGCACGGGGCGATTCTGATACTCTGCCATTCGCCACAGCAGTAAGACGTGAGCCTAAGATGATGGGTCCACAACCTGCCGGACTGCACTATTTCGGTCCAGCCATTAATCAAGACACGGGGGACGTTGATCCAGATCGCCTAAGAGATCTACTTAGAGGATATGGTAGTGAAGGTGTCGAGAAAATGAAAAAGAAAATGGCTCGAAAAGAACTACTCAGACAGGCACAACAGTCGCAGAGATCTCTTTTCGATGAGCGGTAATTATTTTTAAATATTTCAAATGTCTTTCATAACATTGGCGACAAGAAAAAACTGTAGATGCATCTACAGTTTTTTCGTTTTTAATTGGTTTGTAAATAGAGCTTAGCTCTTTAATTCCAAGTAATGACTTAATTTCCGGAAAAGCTTCTTTGTTTATCAATTCATCCCATGTAATTGCAATTTTGTGCTTAGCTTGCTTAGCCATTTCGCATAATCTTCGCAATCTATAGGAATAATAACGTGTCGCTGACTTTTCGGTGTAACCAAGTTTAATGAGATGTCCAATAGTAGCTTCTGGTTCTCGTACTAGAAATATAAATAAACAATCTGTGTAAAAAGACTTATGGGCAAGTTCGTGGTTGAAAACAATACGGTCCACAAACATTCTGGCTTGAGGATTTATATCCAAAGTCTTTCTTTGGATATAGTCTAAGGCAATTGGGTCTGTATATGTTTGAGTAGCATCACGATACATTCTGCCAATTCTGCGATTTGCTGAGATCATATCCACAAGCATAGAGCCGCCTGCACCGAGGTGGGTGGCTATAAAAATTTGTTTATTAGTCATGATGTTAAATTAGAAATGCGTAAAAAATAAGCCGGATTTATCCGGCTTATTTTTTAATATGTTTCAAAATAAAATTAATTAGCTACTTGGTTGCAAACGGGTAGAAACTAGAATGCTAACCGTACCGGTCGATGCACCAGAAGCACTATTGTCAAACTCTAGCTTGCTAATAGTCAAGTCGCCTGGGTTGAAGATTTGGGTACTATTAGCAGCCAAGCTGATAATCGCATTTGCACTTCCGTTGATCTTCATACGGCAAGCCACTGTTGGGGTAATCTGACAGAAGGTAGCGTAACCACCAGTGTCGCCAAGAATATCAATTACATTATCTGCATAAGTCGTGCTTGAAGAAAGCGTAAAGCTATAAGATCTTGGAGCAACATTCTCGGATTCAACATCCGTGTATGGAGCACCATCATCACTTACAACTTCGATAAATGCTTGATCGAGAGGAAGTTGTGGATGTGCATAACGCTTCCAGTAATTAACATCCGTAAAAGTTTCGCCGTCCTTGAGTTTGCGATTTACTTTTCCTGGACCCATGATGTATACGGTCCGCTGATAGCTAACACCATTTGCCTGACCAGCGGTGTCCAAAGACCCCTGGGCTGTGTTGGTGAGTTTAACTCGGAAAGTGCTCATTATTGTATCTCCTAGTCCTTAGATTGGTCTACAGGTCCGCCTGTACCGTTATGTATTACTTGGGAGATATTTTTTATGACGAACTTATCTCTTTTTATTCCGAGAGAAGAATGATTCATTTTTTGTTAATTAAAAATCATTATTCATAACGTAACTATTTCACCTTCCGGCGATAGGGTTTTATATAAATTATTTCCCAATCCACTGCTAATTAAAGTTGTTTTAATGCCACGACGAATAGCCTCGAAAATAAATTCATTTTCAACTCCGATTACCCAATCAACTTCATCTAAGATTTTAAATTTTTTACTTCCTGGTCTGAAATTAGTTTTAGTTGTCCCTGGGTGGATATCGGAACCCACTATTGTTGTTTTGTAGCCGCGACTTTCTGCATATTCGCACAATTTACCACTGTCTGGGTGACTTTGTGTTGGCAAAGCACCATCTGGACAAACCAAACAATGATGGCTGATGAGTTTTGGTTTTTCAGGTCTTTCAAATATAAAATTAGGAATAGAATCACGAATAAGTGTTTCCATAACATGTGGAGCACTGGTACTTGTATTTAATTCACGAATATATGCAAAATCATTTTTGCGATCATAGATTTCTGAATACCCAAGTATGTCTGGTTCTTCTTCTAGTAAATACATGATTTCATCTCGACAACTAATAAATATTCTTAAATGTGGATAGGCTTTGTTCATGTATGGACGTAAAAGCCGCAATATAACAACATATTCGGGTACCAAGCCATAATACGATATACAATAGTTGTTACGGATCTTGGCATAACGTGTGAAGGCAAATGACATGAGTGAACCTTATTTCAGTGAGGAAGAAAAAATTAAACAAGGCTATGCAGCCTTTAAGTTGTTTTTTGACGACTTAGGACCTAATGATATTTATAAACAAATTTTGCTAGAAGCATTTTTTGAGTTCATATACAAAAATAACGGTAATTTACAGCTACTTTCAGATTCACATGAAACAGAAGAAAGTTCGTAATCTTGGCTATTGAAGTTTTTGTATGTTAGTTAGTAATACAATTTAAATAGAAATTGATAAAAAGGAATTGTAATTTATGCTTTATCTTTACTTGGCAAAAAGAGATAAAAAGGATGTTAAATTAGTAACACTTCTCAAAGGAAACTGCCCAAAACCGATTAAGTTGGTGGATTTATCGGCACTGGATTTACCAGCAGCTTGGACAAAAGCATTAAGTGAAATTATTGCACGGGACCGAATGCATTTTGATTTATGGATGGAGTCGGCATTAGACGTATTTGAATTGCAAAGACGATTAAAGAACCGTGGATTCAAGCAAATACCTATTATGATTAATCCAATTGTATGGCTATCATCTATTCCAACTGGCGTTGAAGTTGAAGAAAATAATAGATTAATACAAGGTAATTGTGCCCCGGAAATCAGCTCACTGGCTCTTAAGAAAATGCAATTAGCCCACGAAAGATTACGTCGTACCACACCGTGATGAACGAAGTTAATTTAATATTTTCCACAATATAATGTATTTGGCGTTCTCTTTAAAGTTACTAGAGATTTTTGACGATCTATTTTTTGATGGAATCAATTTAAACAGCAACCCACGAAATAATAATAACTAAATATTTTGATGATTTTCTGGCTTTGTTTAAATTTGATTTACAAAAATCAATAATCTTTATAAAAAGAAAACAGTATGATTGGTATGATTGATTACTTTAACCTGTACACAGGCAGTTATGACTGGAAAATCATCCCCGTCTTTTCGCGTTCTAAAATTCCTGTTGCCAAGAAATGGCATTCTAATTACAACCAGGAGTGGTCTCGTTTCTATATCAAAAAAAATTCAAATATAAATCTTGGATTATTACTAGGAGAAATTGTTGATGTTGAAGGCGACACCCCAGAGGCTAATGCCATATTGGATAAAGCCCTGGAAGGACACAAGCATCCAACATATCAATCAAGCAAATCAATTCATCATCTGTTTAAATCTCCTGATCAAAATTTAACTTGCCTGAAATTCAGGGGAATTGAATTTCGAGGAGATAAACATTTTTCTGTCTTGCCACCAAGCACTCATGCGGGCGGCAAAAGATATAGATGGAAAGTTGGACCAGAATGCGGGATGCCAGAAATGCCTCCTGCACTGCGTGAATTGTATGAAAGTAATAAAAAAAAATACAACATCGTAAGTCCAAAATTTATTTCTAAAATATGCCAAAATTGCGGTTGTAAAGAGCCAATTCATAAAAAAAGATTAGAATTAGAATTAAAAGCTTTTCGTCATCACGGCTGTGTTTGGACCTGCCACAAATGCCGTAAAATCGATGTTCGTGAAACTTGCCGTCTCATTAGACGTGGTAAGATAACAGAGGCTTAAATTGCCAGCTAATCAATTTTACATCTATAAAAAAAGACCATATGGTTGAAAATAACCATATGGTCTTTTTTTATAGATGTAATGAAAATTAAATCATTTTGATTTAATTTTCAATTTCATTTTTTTCAAGCAGCTCTGGACAATTTTTTTATTTTGCTCATCATCTCGAACGGCATGTTTGATAATCCAATCAAGACCATTTTCCAAATCAACATCACTGATACCAAACATATCAGACCTCTTGTTTTTGCTGGATGTTCTGGCCATATCTAACAATCTTCCAAGTTGCTGATCTGGGAAAGCCTCCCACAATACAAGAATCTTCTCCAGTATTCTTAATATTCTTGCCGGATCGCACCTGTTGTCGCTAGTGAGATTCAAAACATTAATCAATAAATTATCCAAGACTTGTTCCTCCGGCTCTAGAAACACCAACTATCAACACAAGTTTAATTAATATCTCCACTCTCCAGATAACTTGCTAATAGATTCATGGAGATTAGTTTTTAGAACCGATAATTCCTCATTGAGTTTTTCTACTGTATTGCCTTCTGTCTTAATGACATTAATGGCTTTTTTGAGATCGTCCTGGTACTCAGCAAGAGAGCCAGCATTCTCCCCTAGTCCAAGTACCTGGGTTATAGTTGTTTTGAGCTTGTTGGCTTTATCAATTTTTGCATTAGAGCTGGCAATTTCAGCAATCTTGGAATCAAGTGCATTCTTTGCTGCGATGACTTCTTTTACATCTTTGTTTTCAAAAACAGAATAATCACCAGCTACACACGCTCCAACGAACCAATCTATGTTGTTATTGATTTCCACAGACTGCGAGTCGAGACGTTTTTCAATTACCGTTACTTGTGTAACACTTTTTGGCGACAAAGAAATTGAATAACGCACTCCCGAATTCAATTCTTCGATTGGATTAATGGTATCTTTATCATCAACAGTACAAACGCACTTAGCGGTGGATGCGAGCTTTTTATCATAATCGATAAAAATAGTAAACTTTTCGTTTTTAATGTTTTGTATGGTATATTGAGTAGTGGTAGCTTGCCATGAATGATTGACAGCGACCCCGTTTGCTATAACTAAGCGGTCGAGATTGTCTTTGTTACGATTCGTGGTTGTTTTGATTGACACACCAGTTTCTTCGGCATAACAAAGCATTCTGCTCTCGCCAGGCTTAGAGGCATTAAGAACACATTTCCCTTGAAATAGATCTTTTTCAAATATCATTGCCACACCCTTGCCGAGTGTTTTATCAGTGTTATTTGTAAACATGATTGTTCGGAAGGGACGATTATCATTATTCTTTGGCATATAAACAAGAATAGATTTAGCATCACTCAAATCACAAGAAAACAATGGCATTGTTGCTGTTGTACCAGCTTGAACATTTAAAGGAGTATCCTGTTTATAAACGCAAAAATCGCCTATTTCTTCAGTTGTTGCTACTGATGACATCAATGCTTTCTGGGGTGGGCGAGCACATTCAAAGCCTCCGCCAAGCACGGTTTCGAAGCATTCATTACTCATTACAGAAGCATTCGACGGGACAGCAGGCTTACGACTCTCCATTCTATAATTAGATGGAGCTGCTGCCATTCGAACGCTATTGCTAACATACGATGGATTAGAAGTTGCAATGCCGTCTTCAGTGACATATCCGCCTTGTGCTGTAGATTCATGGATGTTGATTTTATTTCTAGTTACATCCCTTTGTTTATCTAGATCACTGATGAAGGTGAGTGGCTTGCCGGTAACAAAAGTAAAAATAGTATCATTCCAATCCGTGTCAGTGGCATTGTGAATAACACTAAAAGCATCTAATTTACAGCTTGTTTCTGTTTTGGCGAAACGATAAGACAGAGACCAGGGACTGAGTTGTTCGACCCACTGAAAATTCACTATTGTATCATCTGGGTTATTTATATTGTTAGGCTTTAACCCAATATTAAGAAACACAATTTCTGGCTTAAGGTTTCTTCGGTACGAGGTGAGTGCTTTTTCAATTTCGGATTTGATTTCCGCATCAGTGAATTCAAATTTTTTCACTTCGACCCAGGGAATTGTTTCCATTCCATCGGCAGTCATTACGGTAATAAAACGCTTCTCGTTGCTAGTTCCACCAGCAGTAATCTCTCTGTTTGTATCGGTGCCAAACAAAGTGCCTTCAATGATTTTATTACTGTACTGGAATTTAATTTTTGTGCCACGAAAACTAGCAAGCGTATCAAAGGTGGAGCCATTCAAATTGATTGATGATTTTGAGTGCTGAATAAATGAAGCTGGCTTCGTGTAAGTCACATCTCCAAAAACCGTAAAGCTAGCAAGTACATCTTCTATATTTCCTGCTTTAAATGGTAGGGTAAATTCCTGCTCGGTATTGCAGGATTTGATTTTTCGATACGTTTGTATATGTGCTTGACCATTAGAAAATATGGTAATGCCATTGTTAGTGCTGTTTGACATAATACTTTTTCCTTATTTAGGTTAACAATTGTTATGACAATACAAAAGCCTGGTCTTGATTTGTTTTAAGTTTCACAATCAGGCTTTTGTGCATAGAAAATTTGGTTTTAAGACAGAATAAAAATTAATTATATTTTTTGATTTTGCTGTCAAGGTATTTTTGTACGAATTTTTTTGAATACCCCAGGATCGGAGAAGCGAATTTAGAAGCATTAATTGCATCTTCGAAATACAAAGTATGATGACCTTCGCTGCGTTCCGCAATAGTCAAATTGTAACCATTAGCCTTAAGCGAGTCCCGCGTTGGCAGGTATCTCTCGTGCCAATCAAAGCAATCATCTAATTTATTGTGTTGTAAGAAAATTGGAGTCTGATTTTTAGCCTTAACAACCTTGTGAGGCTCAAAAATAGCACCAGCAAAACTAATACATGCTGCAAACGGCTCATTTGCTTGTATTGCTAGCTGTAACCCGACAACTGCTCCAGCACTGAAGCCCATGAGAACAATTTGATTGTTCTTAATATCGGTAGCTTTCTTTATTTTTTCAATGGAATCCCGAGCAGCAGCAACAGCATATGGAAGCCCCATAACAGTGCGTGCCTGATCTCGAATACCATTTGGCCTTGGATACCAGGCGAGGCGATATGGCTCCAAAGCAGCCATTACAGTCCTTTTTAATTCCATGTGCTTTGCAAATTTAAGCATAACATACGCTGGCACACCTAAGCCAGGCAAGCATACAACACACCCCTTGGGTGGATTATTGCTTAATGGATTTTTAATAATTATCTTACGTACTCTCATAATGCAACTCCCGCATGGCTTATTTGTTGTGGCTTATTAAAACTCAAAGCCTAAGGAGAATTTGGAAGCAAAACCCTCACACAGGTTTGAGTCCAAATCTCCATTAGGCTTTGAGAAGCACTTTCAAGAATGGCCGGCGGCTCATCACCCCCGACTTGCAGTTTTTTACACCCCCTCCCGGAACGATCCTTATCACATTTTGGCGTGATTGCCCGTTCACACCTTTTATGATCTACAATTCCACATAGCGTAAACACTTGTGAATTATTAGATTCAAGTGAGAACATAAGGAGAAGGCTAGGGCTGCCGAACCCAGACAGTTATCTAGCATCAGATAAGTTATAAAAACCACTGATTGCCTTATCGGCTGTCTATTCCGAATCAGACTTGCTAGATGCAGCGAATTTCTTCGCTCATTCTTTTGGTGCTTGGCTTGTTACATAGTCAAAAGGACTATGTTTTATTTCAATCCCCAGGAACTATAAAAATCCTGTTGGGGTAAATTGCGAACTGCTTCGACTTCCGCTCGCAAAGATTCTGGTAAATTGACGGCTACTTTTTTCCAAATATCAGCAGCGACAACTCGGTCGCCTTTATCGATTGTATTTCTCAGTAAATCTGCGTGCTCTTCCCAAAGATTGTGGTGTCCGCTGTTGGTTTGCATAAAGTCGATAACAAAACCACACAAATCATGCTGTAGAGATACGAGACGAGGGCACGATAGCCAGAAATTGGACATTGTGCGATATTCAATGCCATATTCTTTCGGACGCATGTTGCCAGCACCACCATACAACTTGCGACGATCTTGCGAAGTTGGGTCATTGTCAATTAAAATTGATGGTAAACCAACAAATAAATCCATCATCCTGGTCAGCCACCATCTTCCAAAATAATCTGTAAGAGGATAAGATGGCCCGTCGATATAGCCCAGATGAATGTGTCCACCACCAGAACGAAAAGTATTACCAGGTTCGCAGATCGGAGGATTTACCGTAGTCATGTCATAAGCATTCTCTTCGGGAGAACATCCGAAAGCCATTGCGGCTGGATGTAGACACTCTTCTTTCGGATAAGTGTGTGATGCTTGTGGTTTAAGTTTAAATGGAGCAATGGCGTTTGCGTATCGTTGAAAGCAATCGCGAAAATTAGTGATAACTTCTTCTTTAGTTTTGCCGTAATGAGGACAACACTCGGCTAGCACATTATCGTGAAAAGCAAAGTGACCATTGCCAAGAGGAAGCATATCTTCCTTGGTGCCATTAACAATTCCAATAGCCGATACATAATTTCCTTGCGGAGAAATCACCATGAATTCAGGATCACTCCCAAATGAAAAATTCACTGCCATGAAAAAGGCTCCTTTTTGACATGGTGTAATTCATCCACACCATGTTACGATAAATACATCACTTATGTCAATGTGTTTAAAAAGTCAACATTTTTTAATACGAGCTTCAGTGTTATCGATTAACTTAACAAATAAGAGTATTAACTTTCACTTCAAGTTACGTCAAGGGCATTTACGTCATAAAATTTACAAAAATTCTCGGCAGAAATAATAAAAATCACATGACAAATTGCACTGACTTTTTACTGCTTTTTGATTTATGACGTAAATGTAATTAGAACTTTATTTGCTGTCAATAGAGCTTGTGTGATTAATCTTTGCCAGCAAGTTTTTTTGCATTAGCAGCCGGAACCTTCTTTGCTTTCGGCTCAATTAATCTGTACCAATAAGGCATATTTTGCTTAACTTTTTTTTGTGAAAAACCGACAATTCCACAACGATCATGCATTGTGCTAACATGAATTTCTTCTGGGAAATTACGAGCTGCATCTTTGTAAAACAAGCGTGCATAGCCATGTTTTACAATTGCTTTAATGCCTGGCTGGCTATCTTTTAAATACTTATCGTCATTGCACCCGGACTGCCGTGTGTTTTTTTTGCCAATCAACTGGACATTTCCGGAAATAATTTCCTTGCAAGTTTTATCAAAATCGTCACCTTTGACGTGGGAAAAACCACATCGAAGGAGTAGGGTATATAAAGAAATCATAGGTGGTGCTTGCATCCATCGCCCACTACCTTCAAACATGTACACTCCTGACTTTTTCCATTTATCCGGAACAGGATCGCATTTATAAGCTTTTGTACGACGAAGATGAAGTCGCTTCTCGAACTGTCCAATAAAATCTAAGACGTTTTCGATTTTGGAACCCATATCATCGTCTAGTGTATTGCCAATTAAAACGCGAAATCGATCAAAGGAAAGAGGGGGAGCGGTATTTGGATCATATTTGAAGCCAAAAATTTCTCTTTTTTTACCCAAATAGGAAGCCTGTGCAGCATCCTGAAAAAAATCCTTACAAGTAACAAAGGTAGTTGCTTTTTGATATTCGCCAGCTTCATTTGGAGGAGAGCATAATGCCATTTGCAATCCGCCGGAATAAATTTCGGCTAAACTCCAATCCTTGTTCCATTTAACATTACGAATTTCCACTATCTTTATCTCCGGGTTTTGTTGTTTCTTCCCTAAATATGGACATGAATGGTTTCAAAGATTTTTTTATCACCGAGTCCATGCTCAATTCACATGGTAGTATCGACAACCGAATCGTTCAACTTTATCTTTCTGGCAGAAAAGTCGGGGAAATTGAGAAAGATACCGGGAAGTGGCGGGCGTATATTTACAACGTACTAAAAAAAGAAGGCATTTCTCCACATCGCTTGAATCAGCAACGAGAATTGACTATACAGTTAAGTAACTCCGGTATTTCTGCTAAAAAAATTGCGGAAATAACTTTGCAGACCGAAAGAAATGTCCGCGAAGTCATTAACAAACACAGGAAGCATGGTCATGCCATCCACGATCAGCGACATTGGTGATGGACTAGAACGTCCAATTTACTACATGGGTCACCCCTGTGAAGCCTATGTTAAAAGCTATAATATTTTTCTTGGGCAAATGAAATGCGATGGAGATGTTTACGACGCCTATACTTACTACATACCAATAGAAACAGTAAGGCTTATTCCTCTTATTAATGAATATTTCTG
>JACCDG010494487.1_pt1 | contig 15706 bp, 13 predicted proteins | sample 7442471 | NCBI WGS metagenome assembly JACCDG01 (sample SAMN15323444, study PRJNA562643) | freshwater metagenome | isolation source: river surface water | place: USA:Blue River Watershed | collected 2017-08-17 | reverse complement strand
GGTAAACGTCGTAGACGTTATCTATTCTCCGGACCTGATTTAGTAAATGATCCAGATGCGATGGGTCCGCCATCTCAAAGACGAATCTGCTCAGAGCTACTCGGTCCCTGCCTGTCGACACTGTCGCACTGAGAATGTTTACGTGATTTTCGGTAAGGACCCTTGTCACATCGGAAAGTAATCCGCTTCGATCCAGAGCTTCCACCTGAATCTGGACCATGAACACTCCCCTTGAATCCTCTGACCAAGACACCTCCACGATTCGTTCAGGCTTTAGGCCCTTTACGTTCTTGCAGTCGGCGCGATGAACCGACACTCCGTCACCTCTGGTTATAAATCCGAGAATCTCGTCCCCTGGTACGGGTGTGCAACAGCGTGCCATTTTCGTCATGACATCCGCCGAACCCTTGACTAGGACTCCCTGACTGCCCGTCCTTGGTCCTCGCAGGGACTTAGGAACCTGTATGGGTATTTCCTCTGTGTCTGGGCCACTTATCCCCTGCAACAGTTTCAATCGCTCTATAACAGAGATTGCTGAAATTTGGCCCTGTCCGATCATCGAGAACAGTGCTGACACATCACTTAGCTTGTACTCCTCGGCTATTTCCATAAGCAGCTCGGAATTCACCATTGATTGAACGGGTAAACCTTGCCGACGCAGCGCTCGTGCTAGTGCGTCCTTACCTTCCTCAGAAAACAACTCCTTGCGCTCTTGAGTGAACCAGTGCTTAATCTTCGCTCTAGCTCTTGGACTTGCTATGAAGCTAAGCCAATCCTTGCTAGGAGCAGCTGATTCAGACTTTGACGTCAGAATCTCTACAACATCACCAGCCTGGAGCTTGGTCTCTAGCGGCACCAATCGTCCGTTTACCTTGGCACCGATTGTCTTATGACCGACTTCAGTGTGGACTGCGTAGGCGAAATCGATGGGCGTTGAGCCAGCTGACAGACCAATGACACGACCCTTTGGCGTAAATACATAGAGCTCCTTGGCTCCAATTTCAAACCGCAGGTTATCGAGAAACTCTCCAGGGTCAGCTGTTTCTTCTTGCCAGTCACTCAGCTGCTTTAGCCAGGCTAGATCAACCTCCCGGCCGGCCTCTTTGCCGCTGCCCTGCTTGTATTTCCAGTGGGCAGCAACACCGTATTCGGCGCGCTGGTGCATTTCGTTAGTTCTAATTTGAATCTCAACCGACCTTCCTTCGGGTCCAAGGACTGTTGTGTGAAGGGATTGGTAGAGATTGAACTTAGGCATCGCAACATAATCTTTGAAGCGTCCCGGAAGTGGTGACCAGCGAGCGTGGATAGCACCCAAAGCTGCGTAGCAATCTCGAACGGAAGGAACGATTACGCGGATGCCAACCAGGTCATATATGTCTTCGAACTCTCTGCCTTTAAGGACCATCTTCTGGTAGATCGAGTAGTACTGCTTGGGCCTTCCCTCAATCTGTGCTTTTACCTTTGCCGAACGAAGATCTTCTTCAATCTCCGAAATCACATTGCTCGTGTATTCGCTTCGCAGAGGATTGCGCTGCTTCACTAGGGAGACGATCTCTTCATAGACCTTGGGATAGAGAACAGAGAAACTAATGTCCTCGAGCTCAACCTTCATTGTTGAGATTCCTAGTCGATGTGCTAGAGGAGCGTAAATCTCGAGTGTTTCCTGCGCTTTTCGACGAGCTGAATCAGGATCAACAAAGCCCCAGGTTCGGGCATTATGCAAACGATCCGCAAGCTTAATTACCAATACCCGGACATCCTTGCTCATGGCCACAACCATTTTTCGCATGGTTTCAGCCTGAGCTGTGTCACCGAATTTCATTCGGTCGAGCTTGGTAACACCATCGACGAGAAGTGCAACTTCATCACCAAAATCTGCTCTTAGCTGCTCAATCGAATAGTCCGTGTCTTCAACAGTGTCGTGCAGAAGGGCTGCGGCAATGGTTGCTGGGCCAGAGCCTAGGTCAGCCAATATCCTCGCTACAGCAAGGGGGTGGGTTATGTAGTCTTCTCCAGACTTGCGCTTTTGACCCTCGTGGTACTTCTCCGCAACTCGATAGGCGCGATCGATAAGCGCATAGTCACTCTTGGGATGATTCTGCTTTACAGTCTTTACGAGATTGGCTAACTCTTCTCCAACGGCTCCTGTTGCTCTTTGAAAGATCCAAGGCAGGCGCGATCGAAGCGAGTTGGCAAGACTGTCAGTCATCTCACTCCCATCAAAGAGGTAGTGAGAATTCTATTGGCGAGCGGCCATTACCCTCTCGGCTGCGGCCTTGAGGGCTGGCTCCCTTTCCCTCAGGTGCACATAGACAGGGGCCGCAAGGAAGATTGACGAATAGGTTCCGACGATCGTGCCTACAAACAAAGCCAGTGAGATGTCCCTGAGTGTTCCAGCGCCGAGCAGAGCCGAACCTATAAACAAGATCGCTGCCACGGGTAGAACCGAAACGATCGATGTGTTAATAGAGCGAACAAGGGTCTGGTTGACTGCGAGATTGACAGCCTCACCGAATGTTCGGGTCTCAGAAAGCTCTATGTCGAGAGTGTTTTCCCTCACCTTGTCAAAAACAACCACGGTGTCGTAAAGCGAGTAGGCAAGAATCGTCAAAAATCCGATAACTGCCGCTGGCGTTACCTCAAAACCAACACCAGCGTAGACACCAAGAGTAAAGACAAGGTCGTGGGCAAGAGCGACCAGGGCCGCCGCAGACATCTTCCATGATCTGAAATAGAACGCCATGAGTACTGAGACGATCAAAAGGAAGACTGCCAAACCTATAAGTGCCTGCCTTGTGATTTCGGCTCCCCAGTTTGGACCGATAAAGCTTGAGGCAACTAGCGAGGAATCGATGCTGAATGCTTCAGCGAGGGCCAATCTGACCGCTTCCGATTCAACATCTTCGAGCTGCTGCGTTTGAATTCTCAAATCGCTAACACCAACGTTTGTAACCGACACCTGGGCCAGCGGCACAACAGACTGAACAGCATCGACAGCAACGTTCTGGGAAAGCCCCTGCGAATTGGTGAGCCTGAATTCGCTACCGCCGCGGAATTCGATACCGAAGTTAAATCCGCCTCGCAGAATTGGAAGAACGATGGCCAAGATCACTGCAAAAGCTGCGACGATGTACCAAATCTTGCGTCTACCGATGAAGTCGAAGGATTTCTCACCTGAATAGAGCTGATTTCCAAACTCACGCATTTTACTCATGAGGCTCCTGACCCTGCATTGCCTTGCGCTCAGCAATTGTCTGACGCTTCTGCGCTTCCTTTGAGCTCTTCAATACTTTGCTCTCAGGGAGCTCTCTCGAGATCCTGAACTCTCCCCTGCCCTTGTAGGAAGCCTCTCGTGCCGAAAGGTCAAATCCTGAGAACTTATGACCTGAAGCGAAGAACTTGTTTCTTGAAAGTAGCTGAACAAGTGGATGTGTAAACAGTGCAACCAGTAGCACGTTGATCAAAGTAGTAAGACCAAGCGTAAAGGCAAATCCACGAACTGCCGCACTGGTAAGAACGTAGAGAATTGCGGCGGCACTAAAGGAGACGGCATTTGAAGCCAGGATGGTGCGGAAAGCTCTCTTCCAACCAGCCTCGACTGCTACCTCTAGGCTCTTTCCTTCTCGAAGTTCATCCCTGATTCTCTCGAAGTAGACGATGAACGAGTCGGCTGTAATACCCACCGAGATGATAAGACCGGCAACACCGGCGAGGGACAGGCGGTACCCCTGGCGCCAAGACAGAAACGCAACGGCTAGATACACGAGCAGAGCTGCGATTACCAAAGAACCAAGAACAACCGTTGCTAGACCTCGATACTGAACGGTCATGTAGACCATAACCAATGCAAATCCAATCAAACCGGCAATTACACCAGAGTTGAGCGAGTCCTCACCCAGAGTTGCGGAAATGTTCTCCTGGCTTTGAACTTCAAAACCTATTGGCAGAGCACCGTACTTAAGCTGATCGGCAAGGATTGTGGCCGTTTCCTGAGTGAAGTTACCCGTAATCTGCGCCTGCCCATTTGGAATAACAGCATTAGTTGCCGGAGCGGTGATGATGTAGCCATCTAGAACGATGGCAAATTGATTCTGTGGCGAGGGAAGGCTGAACAGCCTCTGAGTGACAGCACCGAAAGACTGTGTTCCCTCTGCATCAAATTCGAGATTGACAGCCCAGGTGTTTGTGCTGGCACCCGTTTGAGTCGTAATGGTTCCGGCAAAGGCATCCGAGATGTTTTCTCCCCGAACCTCGACTGGTCCGAGAATGTACTTGTAGAGCAAAAACTCGTCGCAAGTAACCAGCGGTTTGGCTGGATCGTCCACTTGTCCCGCAGTTCTGAAAGGTTGTGCACAGTCCAACTGGTTGAAGTCCGCTTCTACCTTTTGCGTTACCCAGGCAGCGTCCGAGGCGTTTACAGGAGGCGTAGCAGGCGTGTCATTAAGGCCAGAGGTATCAACCGGAGCCGTTCCCTCTGGAAGCGGGGTCGACTCTGCGAAAGTAATTACAGGCCTGAATTCCAGAAGTGCAGAAGCTTTGATCAGTTGGAGTGTGTTCTCGTCTGGAACTCCAGGGATAGAAACGACAATGTTTTCATTGCCTTGAACTGTCACAGTTGCTTCACCAACACCAGAACCGTCAATTCTCTGGCGGATGATTTCAACAGCTTGATTAAGCTGCTCTAAAGAAGCGGCTTGGCCATCGGCTACAGATGGAGTCAAGATCAGCTGGGTTCCACCCTGCAAATCAAGCGCTAGTTCAGGAGTGAAGCTTGCACCCGGTTGAGCAGTGACCGTTCCCCAGGTAATGAGTGCGGTAAAGAAGACCGCAATGCCCCCGACCCAAGTTAGTTTTCGGCGAGCCGATCTGGTAGTAGTGCTTTCAGCCAAGACTTACTTCTCTCCCGCCGGCAGAACCTTGCCTACCGCTCCCCTGAGAACCACAAGCTTGCTGCCCGCTGAATCAATCTCGACCTCGTCGTTATTGATGGCCGTAACTTTGCCCTTAATGCCTGCGTGAAGGATGACCTCAGCACCAACTGCCAAGCTTCCCTGCATTGCCTCTATTTCCTTGCGACGCCTTCTGTTCTGAAGGATCAACAAAATCAGTAGCAAGGCCAGAGCGCCAAAGAGCAGCACATCAATAGTCAAAGGTTTTCCTTACCGAATGGTCCCTCGAAATTATAGGCGGAAAAGGCCGATTTCTAGCCCGCTAGGTGGTCAATACCCGCCTGGGTAATCTCCCTACCCCGCTGAGTTCTGGCCAACAGGCCTGAGCGAATCAGGAAGGGTTCAATGACGGCCTCGATAGTTTCGGGCTCCTCACCAAGAGCGACGGCCAGTGTGGATAATCCCACTGGCCTGGTGTTGAATTTCTCGGCTAGCAGGGTCAGCAGGTCCCGATCAACCCGATCGAGCCCAAGAGTGTCAACGCCAAAAAGGTCCATTGCAGCTTGAACGGTTTCACTCGTCACTGCAGGACGTCGATTCACTGCTGCAAAGTCTCTAACCCTCTTGAGTAGTCGATTGGCGATTCTGGGTGTTCCACGGGATCGCTTTGCAAGTTCTGTAACAGCTTGATCATCTATTGCAACCCCGAGCTTGCTCGCAGATTTACCGATCACTTCTGCCAACTCTGAATTTCCATAAAACTCCAAAAAGGCAGTGAAGCCAAATCTGTCCCTAAGTGGAGTTGGCAGCATGCCGCTGCGGGTTGTAGCTCCGACCAGAGTAAAGGGCGCAATTTCGAGTGAGATGGAACTTGCACCAGGCCCTTTTCCAACCATCACGTCTACTCGAAAATCTTCCATTGCTAGGTAAAGCATCTCCTCCGCAGGACGAGATAGGCGATGTATCTCGTCAATGAAAAGAACATCGCCGGTCTCTAAGGAAGAAAGTACGGCTGCTAGATCACCTGCACTTTGAATTGCTGGTCCAGAAGAAAGGCGCAGTGCTCGATCAGATTCCTTTGCAACAATCATTGCCAGAGTGGTCTTACCTAAGCCTGGCGGTCCGGCGAGCAAGATATGGTCGGGGGTTCGCTTGTCTAGTTTTGCCGCTTGAATAATTAGTGAGACCTGAGAGACAACCTTGCTCTGTCCAACGAACTCCCCCAAAGAAGTGGGTCGAAGTCTTGCATCTAGTTCCTTGTCTTCGTCAATCACTTTGCCTCACCAATTAGCTTGAGGGCCTGCTTTAGCATCTGAGATTCCGAAAGGTTGCCATCCAGCTGAGCCAAGACTGTCCTTGCTACAACTTCATCTGTTCCAAGTTGCTTTAGTGCGGCCAATACCTTCGTGGCGCTCGCTGGAATCGAGGCCTGAATCTTTCCGCTGAGAGTCAAAAGGATTAGCTTCGCGGTTTTTTGACCAATGCCAGGGATGTTTCTGAAAGCTTGTTCGTCTTGATCAGCTATCGCCTTGGAGAATGTCCCGGAATCCATCCCCGATAACACAGTCATTGCAAGCTTTGGGCCAATCCCAGATACAGAGCAGAGAAGGTCAAACTGATCCCTTTCTTGCCTATCAGAGAATCCAAATAGGGAGACATCGTCCTCTCGCACCACCATTCGGGTGTGCAGAGTCGCTTCGGCTGAGACTTTCAGATTCAAAAGGTGCCGTGGGGTAACTCGTACCTCGTATCCAACACCAGAAACCGAGATCACTACAGAATCATTGCTGAGCTCGAGAATTGCTCCGGTTAGAGTCGATATCACAGGGCTAACCTAGCTTTCGTTTCGCTGCTTTCTCAGCTGCCACCCACTTCTTTCTTGCGGGTGTGGAGGCTATCTGCGACTTATTCTGCGCACAAAGAGCAACTGCGAGGGCATCGGCGACATCTGCAGGTTTAGGCACTTCCTTCAGTCCAAGGAGTCTGGTAACCATTTGGGCGACCTGATCTTTACTAGCCCGACCGTGCCCGGCCACGGATGCTTTCACCTCGCTAGGGGTAAAAAACTCAATAGGAATCGATCGTTCATGGGCGATAGCCATAAGTGCTCCTGAAATTTGGGCTACACCCATTACTGAGCGGAGATTGGCCTGGGCAAAAACTCTTTCAAGCGCAATGAGCGCGGGATTGTGCTTTGCAATCAATTGCTCAAGTTCTAAGGCAATCTTTCCAACCCTCTTGGTTGGGTCATCTGATTTATCGGATTGAAACATTCCATAGCCAATGGCCTTGGACCCAGACACCAGACCGAAACCGCAGCGAGTAAGGCCAGGGTCGACTCCGAGTACGAGCGTCATCGCTAGCTCAATTGCGCTAGAACTTCTGAGGACAAATCCATGTTTGTGTAGACGTCCTGAACATCATCTAAGTCTTCGAGAGCTTCAACAAGTTTGATGATTTTCTCGGCTGTTTCCTTATCTGCATTTATCTTGAGCGAAGATACGAACTCAACGTCAGCAGACTCATAATCCACAGCTGCCTTTTGGAGTGATTCTCTGACCTCTGTCAGTGAACTGGCCTCGCAGGTAAGGACGAATCCATCGGGCGTAGGCGCAATGTCCTCTAAACCGTGCTCAATCGTTGCCTCAAGCACCTGGTCCTCGGCCACACCCTCGGAGACAACAATCACGCCTTTTCGACTGAACTGGTAGGCAACCGAACCTGGATCAGCCAAGTTGCCGCTATTTTTCGTGAAAGCTAATCTCACTTCCGCAGCTGCACGATTTTTATTGTCAGTAAGGCATTCGACCAAGATCGCAATTCCGCCTGGTCCGTAACCTTCATAGAGGATGTTCTGATAGTCAACCCCGTCGCCACCTGCTCCGGACCCTCTTTTTATTGCTCTGTCGATGTTGTCGTTTGGTACAGAGTTCTTTCTTGCTTTGTAGACGGCATCGTAAAGTGTTGGATTGCCCTCAATGTCCGGTCCACCGCTTCGCGCTGCAACTTCAATGTTGCGAATTAGCTTCGCCCAGAGCTTCGCCCTACGCGCATCGTTGGCGGCTTTCTTGTGCTTGGTGGTTGCCCACTTGGAATGACCTGACATAGTGAACCTAAACTACCCTTTTCCTACCCGTAGGTTGCGTTCAGAAGAAGACTGTGGAGAAATGTCGCTCCCGTGAGCTCGGGGTGAAAACTAGCCCCGAACAGATTTCCCTGACGGACGGCAACTGGCTCCTGCCCTAACTTGGCAATGACCTCAACCCTGCTAGCGTCCAGAATTCTCGGAGCTCGGATGAATGCAACTCTTTCGCTCTGCGACCCGAAATCCACTTCTGCCTCGAAGCTGTGCGTCTGGCCGCCATAGGCATTCCGAGAGACTTTTACCGCCAGACCGCCAATCATCTCTTGATCTGCCAGCGCTCCCTCAACCTCATCACTTAAGAGAATTAGTCCTGCACAAGTTCCAAGAGTTGGCTTCTCCTTCGTAAAAGCTCGGACCGCTTCCATCAGATTGAATGCAACGAGCAGTTTGGAGATGGTTGTCGATTCGCCGCCTGGAATAACTAGTGCGGCAACATCGAGTAGCTCTTCTTTAGTCTTTACTGGAACAGCTTCGCGACCTAGCTTCTGGATAAGAGCAACGTGCTCTCTGACATCACCTTGAAGGGCGAGTACCCCAACCGTCAATTACCAGCCACGCTCCGCTAGACGATGTGGAGCGGGTAGGTCATTCACATTGATGCCCACCATCGCTTCGCCCAGTCCCCTGGAAGCTTCCGCAATTACTTTCGCGTCCTTGTAATAGGTCGTAGCCTTCACAATGGCCGCTGCTCGCTTGGCAGGATCGCCGGATTTAAAGATTCCAGAACCTACGAACACCCCGTCGGCACCAAGCTGCATCATCATTGCCGCATCTGCTGGTGTAGCGATTCCCCCGGCAACGAACATAACCACGGGAAGCTTGCCCGTCTGGGCCACTTCACGAACTAATTGATAGGGAGCTTGCAGTTCCTTTGCGGCAACATAGAGTTCGTCTTCGCTCTTGGACTTCAAATTTGCTATCTCTGAGTTGATTGTCCTGATGTGCTTCATCGCCTCGGAGACATCGCCCGTGCCAGCTTCACCCTTAGAGCGAATCATTGCCGCTCCCTCAGTGATTCTGCGCAGGGCCTCACCCAGATTGGTTGCACCACACACAAAGGGAACATTGAACTTCCACTTATCGATGTGATTTACATAGTCAGCGGGTGAAAGTACCTCTGACTCGTCTATGTAGTCAACCTCTAGGGCCTCTAGAATCTGCGCCTCAACAAAGTGACCAATTCGTGCCTTAGCCATCACTGGAATTGATACCGAGTTGATTATCTGTTGGATTAGGTCCGGATCGCTCATGCGAGCTACGCCACCCTGCGCCCTGATGTCTGCAGGAACTCTTTCCAAAGCCATCACAGCCACGGCACCGGCATCCTCGGCAATCTTTGCTTGCTCTGCGGTAACAACGTCCATGATGACGCCGCCTTTAAGCATCTCTGCTAGGCCGCGCTTAACGAGGTCAGTTCCTTCATATTTTTCTTGGGGCATATCTCAATCCTAAACTTATTCGACCCAGCTTTTAGCTATCGTCTGTTGCATCTGGCCCAGCAGCACTGGCATTGCCTTGGTTTGGGCAATAATCGGGAAGAAATTAGCATCGTTTCTCCACCTGGGAACGATGTGCTGGTGAAGGTGTGAGGCAATTCCTGCTCCAGCCACCTCTCCCTGATTCATACCTATGTTGAACCCCTCAACCTTGGAAACCTTCCCGAGAGTCAGCATTGCCTGCTGCGTGAGCAGAGCCATTTCAGCAACTTCCTCGTTCGTAGCCTTGTCGTAAGTGTCAACATGGCGATAAGGACACACCAGCATGTGGCCGGGGTTGTAGGGGAAGAGATTTAGCAAGACAAAGCAGGTCTTTCCCCGTTTTACCACTAAGCCATCTTCTGCGCTTTTATCAGGTGCGGCACAAAACGGGCAGTCCTCATCCGCAGGCTGTTGGAGCTCCTGCAGATAAACCAGTCTGTGCGGAGTCCAAAGTCGCTCGAATCCGTCTTTCATGGGAGAAAAGTCGGATAGAAAGTCCTCCATCAGACTTGCTTCTTATCGCGGATAGCTGAAGTGATCATTTCAACAGCCTTAGCTAATGGGATGTCGTTCTCTTGCTCACCACTTCTGTAGCGGAAGCTAACGGTCTTCTGCGCAACATCGCGCTCCCCAGCCAGGAGAATAAATGGAACCTTGGCGAGTGTGTGATCCCTAATCTTCTTCTGCATTCGGTTATCGCTTCGATCAATCTCAATGCGCACACCCTTATCGCGCAAGTCACCCGCCAACTTTTCTAAATACGGAGCGAAGTCGTCGGCGATTGGAATGCCCACTACCTGGACCGGCGCAAGCCATGGCGGGAAGTGACCGGCATAGTGTTCCGTGAGTACTCCAAAGAATCGTTCGATGGACCCAAACAGAGCTCGGTGAATCATGATTGGACGATGTCTCTCGCCATCGCTACCAACGTATTCGAGCTCAAATCTCTCTGGCAGATTGAAATCAAGTTGGATGGTGCTCATTTGCCAAGTGCGGCCAATTGCGTCCTTTGCCTGAACCGAAATCTTTGGTCCGTAGAACGCAGCTCCTCCTGGATCTGGAACTAGCTTCAAACCACTGCGCTCTGCAACGCTCTTTAGTGTGTTGGTAGCGCTCTCCCAAATTTCATCGCTACCGACAAATTTTTCATTTTCAGGATCTCTGGTCGAGAGTTCAAGATAGAAATCGTTAAGTCCATAATCCCTAAGAAGATCAAGAACAAACTTCAATACGCTCTCCAGCTCTACCTCTAGCTGATCTGGCGTAACGAAAAGGTGCGCATCGTCCTGTGTCATGCCTCTTACGCGCGTAAGACCGTGCAGAACGCCGGACTTCTCATAACGGTAGACGCTGCCAAACTCAAACATTCGAAGCGGAAGCTCCCTATAGCTTCTCGCTCTAGATCTAAAAATCAGTATGTGAAACGGACAGTTCATCGGCTTTAGGTAGTAGTCCTGGCCCTGTTTCCTGATCGCACCTGCCTCGTCCACCTCAGCATCCAGCTTCATCGCCGGAAACATTCCATCTGCGTACCATTGCAGATGGCCTGAGGTCTCAAACAAATTCGATTTGGTGATGTGAGGCGAGTAAACAAATTCATAGCCAGCGGCTTCATGTCGCTGACGTGAATAATCCTCCATAACCTTTCGCATGATTCCACCTTTGGGGTGGAACACGGCCAGTCCGGAACCAATTTCATCTGGAAAACTAAAGAGATCTAGTTCAACACCAAGCTTGCGATGGTCTCTGCGTTGGGCTTCAGCAAGTCTTTCTATGTAGGCATCGTGCTCTTCCGAGGAGGGCCAGGCAGTCCCATAAATGCGCTGCAGCTGTTTGTTCTTCTCATTGCCCCGCCAGTATGCGGCCGCAGTTCTGGTGAGAGAAAAACCCTTGCCTATCTGCCTTGTGTTTGGAAGATGCGGACCTCGACACAAATCCCTCCATGCAACACTTCCATCCGGGTTGACATTTTCATAAACCGATAGACCATCGGCTGAAACTTCAACCGAACCTTCCCCGACATCAGAGGACTTAAGGCCGATTAGCTCAAGCTTGTATGGCTCATTTGCCATAAGTTCGAGAGCCTCCTTGTCAGAAACTTCCCTTCTAACAAATCTCTGGCTCTTACTTACCAGCTCTTTCATTCTTTTCTCAAGCTTCTTGAGATCCTCTGGCGTGAATGGCTCCTGCGGTTCGAAATCGTAGTAAAAGCCATCTTGAATGGGTGGACCAATGCCAAGGCGGGTCTGGGGAAATAGTTCCTGCACGGCCTGTGCCAAAACATGTGCGGTTGAGTGTCGAAGAATTGCCAAGCCATCTACTGACCCAATGGCGACACCCTCCACATCGTCATCGTCCGCGAGTTGATGGGAAAGATCGCGTAAAGCGCCGTTTACCCTAAGCGCAATGACGCTCCGGTCTTCAAACAAGTCGAATCCGGTGGCTCCCTCACTTACCTGGTGAGTCTTCCCGTCGAGCTGTATCTTCACTGCTCTCCTAACTCCGCCAAGTCTAGCTAGTTAGGTATGCCTTGCTAGAAATCAATGCCGCTTCAGAGGAAAATGCAGTGGTGCTCGTCAAAGATAAATCACTCGATAACAAACTCAACTGGCTGAGGGCTGCTGTCCTCGGGGCTAACGATGGAATCATCTCGGTTGCTGGACTAGTGATGGGCGTGGCTGGCGCTGGTGGGGATCGCAACGCACTCCTCCTCGCTGGAATTGCTGCAGTAGTTGCAGGCGCAATATCAATGGGTGGTGGAGAGTACATAAGCGTCAGTGCTCAGAAGGACACCGAAATTTCGGCCGGAAGACGTTTCGACCTCATTACGGCAAACCCCTGGGCAGCCTCTTGGAGTTCAGCTACTGCCTTCACCTTGGGAGCAGCGCTTCCGTTGATAGCTATCACGGGGCCATGGGAGCAGCGAGAGCTGGCTACCGCAATTGCTGTGATCACGGCACTGTCGCTAACCGGTTGGTGGGCAGGTTGGGCAGGAAAGTTCCACATCGGTAAATCCATTCTGCGCAATGTCGTGGTCAGTATTTTGACTATGGGACTGTCCTATCTGATTGGCCAACTTCTGGGTGTCACTGTCATCTAGCCAGTACCCTTAGTGCATGCCCACAAACGAGAAGTTTGATTTTGCGCTGGTTGGCGCAGGCATCATGTCTGCCACTCTTGCAACCTTCATAAAGTTGGCAAATCCAAAGAGCAAAGTCGTAGTTTATGAGCGACTCGATCATGTCGCAGGTGAATCCTCTGATGCTTGGAATAACGCCGGCACCGGACACGCTGCTCTGTGTGAACTCAACTACATGCCTGACACTTCTGACGGATCTTTGCCGGATGCAAAGAAGGCAATAGCAATCAACGAACATTTCCAAGCCTCCAGGGCTTTTTGGGCCTACTGTGTCGAGCAAGGAATTCTTCATAATCCAGAGAGCTTCATCCGAACCGTTCCGCACATGTCATTCGTCATCGGAGACAAGGATGTTGACTACCTAAGGCGTCGGCATCAAGCGCTGAAGGACTCCCCGCTTTTTGCAGGCATGGAGTTCTCAACCAGTCCAGCAAAGTTACGGGAATGGGCTCCTCTAATAATGCAGGGTCGAGAAAACCAGAGTATGGCGGCCACCTGGATTGAACAGGGAACTGATGTGGACTACGGAGAGATAACGAGACAGCTCTTCTCCTGGCTTACAAAAAAGGGTGTCCAGCTTGAACTCTCAACTGAGGTCAAGCGTCTTTACCAATCCTCTCGCGGTGATTGGCAAGTATGGCTCGGTAGTTCTGCTCAGAGATTCATCAGGGCCAACAGAGTGTTTGTGGGTGCAGGTGGCTGGGCACTGAAGATGCTGCAGGGCGCAGGGCTTGAGGAAATAAAGGGATATGGAACATTTCCCGTGAGCGGTCATTTTCTCAGAACAGACAACCCAGAGATCGTTGCTAAGCACAATGCGAAGGTTTACTCGCAAGCTCCTGTCGGAGCTCCACCTATGTCAGTTCCGCATCTAGACAAAAGAGTCGTTGATGGAAAAGAAAGCCTGCTCTTTGGGCCATTTGCAGGCATCAACCCTAAGTTTTTGAAGAAGGGCTCCGTTTTTGATCTACCCCTGTCAGTCCGCCCGCATAACCTACTACCGTATCTCTCAGTAGCAATAAAGAACTTTGATCTGTTGCGATACCTGATTCGCGAAGTAACTAAGTCGCGCAGTGCCAAAATTTCACAACTTCGTGAATTCGTTCCAAGTGCTGAACCCAGCGACTGGACCTACTACGAAGCTGGGCAGCGAGCTCAAATCATCAAACCTATTGGTAATGCCGGTTCCCTGCAGTTCGGAACGGAAGTAATTTCTTCAAAGGATGGATCGATTGCAGGACTTCTGGGTGCAAGTCCTGGAGCATCAGTATCCGCTCACATCATGCTCGAGGTTTGTAAAAAGCTATTTGGTGACGCAGTTGCACAGAAAGTTAGTTCCGTAGTGCAGGGCATGGATGGCGGACTAAATCTAGACAGTGCAAAAGCTCAGTCTCACCTAGCCAGAACGGCAAAGGTTCTAAAGCTACGGGCATAAAAAGAGGGAGGGTTTCCCCTCCCCCTTTTGCTACTTATCTACTACTTGATGACCGTCATTCGACCATCGAGCTTCATTTCCGTCACCTTGCCAGCTGCAGCATCGGCGCGAAGCGCCTCAGCAATCACTTCGGCATCAAGGTCGCGAACCTGGAGCTTCGAGACATCGAACATGTTGTAACCGTCTCCACCCTTAGCGACAAAGTCGGTTAGGGCGAGGGTGTACTTAGTGCCATCCTTTGGAATTTCCTTTCCGGCCAGATCAGTGATGCTCACAATTCTGGAACCGGCTGGTTTAGTTACATTCACTGTGAACTTCATTCCAGAGACGTGTGGCCACCTTCCATCGGATGGGTAACGTGAAACACCGTTTTCAAGTGCGGCCCAAATCTGAGTGCCAGTAACTTCAATCACGCTGAATACGTTTCCGAATGGGTGAATTGTGTAGATGTCACCCAGAACGATGTCGTATGGACCAGTTGCGCCGCTGCGGACTAATGTCTTGTCGGCTGGCACATAGGTTGATGCTGGGAAGGTCGATCGGATACCTCCTCCATTCATCAGAGCGAAGTCTGTCTTGTACTTTGCCCTAACGATGTCAGCTGACCAGTTTCCAAAGGCATGCTCACCGGATCTCTGAACTGGTGGTGTTCCACCAATCGGAGTGATAGTTGCAACCTTTCCAACCTTTACGTCCATCTTCGCGTTGAGCTTGGCCTTGTAGCCAGCAATCATTGCCGTGATGGTTGCATCACTACCGGTCTTTACAGGTGCTGTCGTTCTGGTAACGACCTCGTTGGAGGCTCCAAGAACTTCATTTGTTTCGGTGTTTACACAAACCTGGGTCTTGTTGTATTCCACTCCGGCATTTCTTACCATTGCGGTCAGTTTGCCGTTGTGCACCGAGGAGTAGGTCTGGTGAGAGTGGGCACCGTAGACAACATCAACGTCCAGGGTCTTGGCGTAGTCAATCAGCGGACCGACAGCCTCTCCCCCAGTGTTTGAATTCCAACCTTCGTGAATCAGTGCAACAACCATGTCTGCACCTGCTGCTCTCGCCGCAGCTGCTACTGAATTGATTCGAGACGCATCATCTGAGATTTCAATTGAGTAGCTCTTGCCTGCGAAGGTGAAATCAAGGTTGCCAGGCATGATCTGATCTGGAGTGTCTTTGGTGTTTACTCCTACAACTCCAACCTTCACGCCCCCGCGGTCCAAGATCACATAGCTCTTGGCCCTCTTGCCGTTTCCAGCATCGAGTCCCCTCAGGGTGCTGTAGTTCGATGTGACCCACTGAAACTCTGAGTAGCGGATCATTTGCCTAAGGTGCGCAAGTGGCCTGTCGTGCTCGTGGTTTCCAAAGTTTGAAACATCGAACTTCATCAGATTTAGAGCCTTGATGGTTGGAAGCTCTGCAAACTGTGATGAAATCGGTGGTGCCGCTCCAATGTTGTCACCTGAAGAGAAAGTAAATGTTGCGCTGTTGTTCGCACGCTCCGCTTCAAGATTAAGTGCCATCAGCGACGCACCAAAGCTGTTATTCGCTTCGACCTGACCGTGGAAATCACTCAGTTGCAATAGCTGGACGCTCTTGAGCGGAAGCTTGGATGCAGACATGGGC
>JACCDG011826913.1_pt1 | contig 15707 bp, 23 predicted proteins | sample 7442471 | NCBI WGS metagenome assembly JACCDG01 (sample SAMN15323444, study PRJNA562643) | freshwater metagenome | isolation source: river surface water | place: USA:Blue River Watershed | collected 2017-08-17 | reverse complement strand
TGCAGCGCTCCATCGAGGACTACGTTTCGGGCGTAACGGCTGAACGTTTGGATGCCCTCGAAGCTCGTACGCTGGCCGCAGGGGTCGCGATCGGGCTGCCCGACGAGTACTTGGCCCGTGTGCAGGCCGAGGCACGCTACGAGGACGCTATTGCATCGTGGAATAAGTATCAAGCGTGGGCCAAGAATCGCAACCCGGCACGTGCGCAGTTGGAAGCACAGTTTGGCTATGATACAAAGCACGGTTCTCATGTCGTACGGTTAGGTAGACAGGGTTTGGAAGCGCTGCGCACTGGCGTTATGCAAACCAAGCGACCGGACGCTGAGGAGCTTTTGGCCATTCGACGCGGTGCATGGACATATGACCAACTCGAAGAGTACGCAGCGTCGATCGATGCAGAATTCAAGGAAGCTATGGCGATGTCGCCGCTTTCTTCGAAACCTGACTTGAAGACCATCGACAACATCTTGACTAACTGTGTCGAAATGTGGGGGTCTTAAATGAGCGACGCCGAAACCTTCCGAGACCGCGCGATTCGCTTGGCACAGGACGCTAAGGACAAAGCAACGGTCGACACGACAGCGGCCTACCACTCGATGGCAGCACTGGCAGGCGACGCCGCAGATGCAAGTCGTGTTGTCATGACGGCTTATCGCCAACTCTTGCTAGAGCACGGCTCCAAGCTTACGTCTCCTGACGTTGTCGACAAGACCAAGCTGCCCATACGTTACAAGACGAACGTATACGGGCATGCGTTGTCAATACGAGAACAGCTCATTCTCTTAGTAAAAGACACGCAGTTTGACGAAATCGAAATTGGGATTGACTGTGAGCCCGCAAGTGTGGTTCTCGACGTCAACATTCGTGGCCACTTGCTGTGCGTCGTACGCGTTTTTGACGTGGCTGTTGCGTCGCCTTCGATTTATGCGCATATGTCAACGATTTATGACCGGGGGTTGACGGCGTGGCCTGATACAGGATATCGACAGGCGTTTTCAGTGTTGACAATCTTAGAATTGTTCACTGCCACGCTTGAACACGCCTTCGGGTCTGTTGAAGCTCCTGTCGAATCGGTGAATTCGACAACGCAAGAACCTGCTCCGCAAGAACCGGCACAGAACATGCAGAAAGACCCTCCCCATGACATCAGCATCTAACACTTTTCGCGAAATTCGTGTTGACGAAGTCAAGCATGACTGGGTTGACAGCGAAGACCAGGTCTGCGTGACCTGCTACAAGCACATGACCGACGGCCAGCTCGCGCTGCGCGTTAAATTCGCCGTAATGGGCTTGTCTGCTCGTACCGTGTGGGTGTGTGACGAAGGCATGTGCTGGATTCGGCTGTCAAAGCAGTTGACGCCGGACATCCTGGCTGTTACGGAGACGGCATGAACAGCATTCTACGCAACATTCTCTACAGTGGCTGTATTGTTATGTTCTTGACAGGGTCAACGCTGTCCGGCAACAACACGGGCGACATTGGGTGCTCTGTCGGCTGCACTTCCTGCAACGAGGAGACCCCTGAGACAAAGGAACCTCCGTGCACGTCGTTGTGGGCCGACTGGATTGAGTCTGACTGGCCTCAGGCGGAGTTTACCGACGATGCCGGCGTCGTTACGTATCCTGACGACTGGGCAGTAAAGCTCGACGAGAGCTACGGCAACTTTTGCGCCAGCTACGGGCGTTGCTGTCCAGAACTTGAAGCTGGACAGCTTGACGCAGGCGTGATTCCTAGTCACGACGCAGGCGAGTACCGCCCGCCCGTGTACTATCCTGACGCCCAGCCCTGCGATCCATCGCGCCCCTACGCTTGTGGCCACGACGCCGAATAGGCCTTGACAACGCCGATCGACTACAGTATTGGAGGCACCATGAATGACCTTGCAGTTGCAGACACCTTGACCCCTGTTCCAGAAGTCGTGCCGCCCGAGCAGGACACTCGGCCTTCGGAATGCGTCGTCGAGATCGTGCGCATCGGTGCCGTGACCCCGCACCCCAATCCCGAGTCGACGATGCTTGAAGTGACCACGGTACACGATGGCTATCCTTGCCTGTTCCGTAAGGGCGACTTCAAGCGTGGGGACCGCGCGCTCTATGTGCCGATCGACATGGTGGTACCTGTGACCCCTGGCACGCCGTTCGCGTTTCTTGCACGTTCGACGGAGCGCAAGACGGAGCGCATCAAGGCACGGCGGCTGAAGGGATTTTTCAGCATGGGGCTTCTGGTGCCTGCGCCTGCGGAGCTGGCGGACGTGCCCGAGGGTGTGGACGTCGCCGAACGGCTAGGCATCACGCGCTACGAGGAGCACGACCCTTACGTCAAGGGGAGGGGTAACGGCGTCGTTTCGACGAACGCCAACAAGTATTACCCCACGTACGGCATCGAGAGCTTCCGCAAGCTGGGACGTGCATTCGAGGACAGGGCATGGCTCAATCAGCCCCAGCGGCCCCAGACAACGGGTCTGCAGGGCTTGATCGACCGCGTGCGGTACAAGTGGGCGCTATGGCAGCATGGACGCAAGCTTATCCAAGCGCCTGTCGAGATCATCGTGACCGAGAAGATCGACGGGCAGAATTGGCGTGGCGCCTATCTGAGCCGTAAGGCCGACAACAAGGTCGTGATCGGGTCGAGCGGCACCTATCGTGACTTGAACGACACGTCATCAGGCAACTACCACTCGTACGTAGCGCGAGTCACGGGTCTGCACGAGGCGATGCAGCGCTTTCCTGACACGGTGTTCTACGGCGAGGTGTATGGTACGCCCAAGGGCGGGCATGGAAAGCTCACGTACGGGGCTAAGGGTAAGAACGGCGCCGTGGACACGGACAAGGTGGCACTCGTGCTGTTCGACGCGCTTGACTTGCGTACGCATCGGTGGTGGAGCTTCGACGAGCTGCAGGCCGTAGCGACCGAGGTCTTCGGACTCTCGACGCCGCCCGTGCTGTACCGCGGTCCGTTCCAGGGCGCTGAGCACTTGGCGTCGCTGACCAATGGCCCGTCGGTGCTGGCTGAGGGCGCTCACATTCGCGAGGGTATCGTGGTGCAGACCGCTGAGGAGCGCCGAACCCGCAAGGGTCAGCGCATGAAAATGAAGTTCGTCGGCTCAGACTACCTCGAAAGCAAGGGCTGAGCGTGAGCGACGCCGTCGAGTTGACCCACTGGGACCGGCGTTTTATTACGCAAGCGCACCAGGTGGCTGTGTGGTCCAAGGACCCCTCGACGCAAGTGGGGGTCGTGGTCGTATTTGAAAGTGACCACGACCCCCGAGTGCAGGCCTACAACGGCATGCCGCGGGGCCTCGACGACGCACGACCAGAACGTTGGACGCGCCCCGTCAAGTACCTCTGGGTAGAACACGCCGAACGTAACGCCGTAGCGCTTGCGGCGCGTCGCGGTACGTCTTTGCTGGGCTGTACCGCGTACATCACACATCCACCCTGCGCTGACTGCGCGCGTAGCCTGATTCAAGCGGGCATCGTGCGCGTGGTCGCACCCGTCATTCCACAGGCCGAAGATGAAACGCAGCCACAGGCCAGCACTTGGCGTGATTCCTGCTCTTTGGCGTTGGACATGCTGCAAGAGGCGGGTGTAATTTGTACGAGCTACGACAAGTAGCAGAAAGTCAAGGGCTATGAGCGTTGTTGTTTTTCACAATCCCAAGATGATCGCAGATGTCAAGTCGGTATCACCCTCAGCCGGCAAGCCGACGGCGGTTATCCAACGCTGGTTCGAGGACCATAAGTTCGATTTGTCTTTACGTAAAAGTGAAGCTGTGCTTCCTGACGGTATTTTGTCGGAAGTCCACGACCCGGCATATGTCAAGGGAATTTTGGATGGGTCTATTAGTACAGGGTTCGACGTCGCCGACGCTGCTGTAGGTCAGTCGTGTCTGTACACCGTCGGTGCGATGATGACCGCTGCGCGACACGTGTGCGAATCTGACACGCACGACGGGGCGCAATTCGCCGTCGCGCCTGTGAGTGGATTTCACCATGCACAGTACAAGCAGGCCGCTGGTTTCTGTACTTTCAACGGGCTGGTCGTAGCGGCACTTGACATTGTGCAACGTGGCGGCCGTGTTGGCATTTTGGACTGCGACCAGCACTACGGCGACGGAACAGACGCACTGCTAAACCGTTTGCAAGCAAACGGTCAACTAAACCCACACGACGTGATGCACTGGACCCAGGGTGCGTTATACGGACGTCAGAAGCTCTCTATGAAAACCGAGGAGAGCTACTGGGACGCTTTGACGCGTGAAGCTCAAAAGATGTTCACGATGTGTGACGTGGTGCTTTACCAGGCCGGCGCCGATCCGCACAAGGACGACCCTTATGGCGGTTGGATGACGGACGACGACCTGCGCTTGCGTGACGCCATCGTGTTCTCGACGTGCGCGAGACTGCGCGGCCGCTGCGCATGGAACCTTGCAGGGGGCTACCAGCGCGACGAAGACGGCGGCATCACTCCGGTGCTCAACATCCACGCCGCAACGATGGAGGAGTGCCTACGCGCCAGCATGCTTGGGTCGTCATTCATTTGACACAGTGCGTTAGTCGATTTCTGAGAAAGCTCTTGTAACCGGCACCAATATGAGATACAACGAACCTACGGTGACGGCACGCGATGAGCGCGCCACAATCACTGGACGGCCTGACAATTGAATAGCACTGGGTTTGTATGCCTCGGAAGTTTTTAAGTGGTAAGAACTCCGCTATACGGCCAGGGACTTGTTCCCTTCGCGGGAGGTTGTAGGTTCAATTCCTACCTGGGGCATTTTGTTTGATGGCTTACATACGAGTCTTTACTCGTGCGTAGGGCGCACGGCGTGGTAAGAGTCGCGGACCTATAGCCTGAGGTCTGTGGCTGTCTGCATCTGCTCCTCACAGGTGCCTACGCCGTGCGCCCTTTGGGCTGCGTTTATCAGGTCGGTAGTTCCAATTGGATAGAACGGCGGATTCCAAACCCGCTCGCTAAGGGTTCGAATCCCTTCCGGCCTGTTTGTATTGTTTGGAGCGGTGGCCGAGTGGTTTAAGGCTGCGGTTTTGAAAACCGCCGATCCGCAAGGGTCCGGGGGTTCGAATCCCTCCTGCTCCGGTTTGTGTTGACATCGACGAAAATTCAAAGTACGGTAGATGCGAGCCTAATTCAGCGGTAGAATGCTAGGCTTCCAACCTGGACGTCGAGGGTTCGAATCCCTCGGCCCGCTTTTTGAAGGAGAAACGATGAACAGCGTCAACAGCTTGAACAACGTTCCTGTAACTAACAACGAGGCTCTAATGGACATGCAGCACCTGCTAGCGTGCGTCATCAGTGACCGTACAGCACTTGACGGCCGTGTCGCTCTGCGTGGCAAGGCTACCAAGGCGGAGCTGGCCAGGCTGCACTATCTCGACGGCGAGGTTCAACGGCTGCGGTCAACCATCACTGCGATGGTGCGAATCTAAAATAGTCCTTGCGTCGCGAGTCGAAATGTGAGAAGGTAACAGCATGAACAGCGCGACGAAGACTCAGAACGGTAACGGTATTTGAAAATGTGCTCGTGTGGGGGAGTGGTTGTCCCCGCTGCGTTGTCTGCGCACGAGACCGAGAGTTCGAATCTCTCCACGAGCGGATAGTAATCCTGCAGGCTAAGGCAGTTTGTGCACGCATGTCAATGAAGTAAATCAAAGAGCGTGCACAAAAGCTGGATAGCAGGACGGGCAATGGAGTAGTGGCCTCGTTAAGTGGGTACAAATCGGCGGTGAAAGTCCGCCCTACTCCGTGCCTAAATCAGGGCGTAGCGCAGTCTGGCTAGCGCACCTGTTTTGGAAACAGGGGGTCGGAGGTTCGAATCTTCCCGCCCTGATCGTAGTAGGGGCTTCCGACGGGAAGTCCAGAAAACACAGCGGCCGTATGCTGAGGGAGACTAAAATGCCACTCTCCCTGGCTGGCTAGGCTGATACCCCGCAGATTAGGCATATTGCTGCGGTTATGTCGGTGGCGAGGGGAATACCTGTAGTCTGTGTTTTCAAATTTCGTTTGGCAATTGAGCCCCTTTCGTCTAGAGGCCTAGGACAGCGGTTTTTCAAGTCGCACACGCGAGTTCGAATCTCGCAAGGGGTATGTGTTTTAGTATTGCTGGGGCGTCGCCAAGTGGCTTAAGGCAGTGGGCTTTGACCCCGCCATTCGTAGGTTCGAATCCTACCGCCCCTATCGTATTGGAAATGTGTTGCAGTGTGTTAGCTCAGATGGTTAGAGTGCCTGTCTGATAAGCAGGAGGTCCTAGGTTCAACTCCTAGACGCCCTATCGAGTAGTGTATTTCGGGGTAGTAACTCAGTTGGGAGAGTGTTGCCTTTGCAAGGCAAAAGTCGCAAGTTCGATCCTTGTCTACTCCATGTGTTCGTAGCTCAAAGGCAGAGCGCTGGAATGTGGCTCCAGAGGTTGCGGTTTCAAGATCCGTCGAGCACCTAACCGTAAACGTAGCTACAAGGAGACTGAATGAATGATTGAACAGAGAGTTACCATCATCTGCGATAATCCAAACTGCAACAGCAGCACGACTTTTGGCCGCAAGACGTTTAGGGCGTACGACGCCAAGGCGAGTCAAACTGCGACAGTACAAGAGGCCCTCATGGATGGATGGTCAACGGTGACGACGGCAGTTAGTACCAAGTATTACTGCAATGGCTGCCGCGTCGTGCCTATGGCGAAGGTTACATAGTATAACAACGGTTCTTAGCTCAACTGGATAGAGCACTGGACTACGAATCCAGAGATTCAGGTTCGACTCCTGCGGGACCGATTCGACGTGCCTCTGTACGATGACTAACTGACCTCTTAGAGGTTTTAACCGCGCAGAACCTGCGCAGATTGGAATTGACATGTATCGTGTTGTGATGAGTCTTGTGGCGGCGCTTTGTGTGAGCGCGTGTAGCGTGGCGTCGATGGAGTCGGATGCTGCTGTGCCGGCGCCGGTCGCGGACGTTTCGACGGTAACGGGGACCGTGTCGTCTGCGGATCCTCACACGATGGGCATTAAGCCCAAGAATTGCATGAGCTGCCACTATGCAGCGCCGCCGAAGGACCTCGCGTCGCGTATGACGCTGCCAATCGACGGTTGACAGAACCGGTCTCCTTAGCTCAACTGGCAGAGCGTGGGTCTGAAAAGCCCGAGGTTGTGGTTCGAGTCCACGAGGAGACATTTCGCTATTTTCGTCACTCTCAACGGTTCTTAGCTCAACTGGTAGAGCAAGGGATTCTTAATCCCGAGGTTGAGAGTTCAAGTCTCTCAGGACCGATTTAGTCTTGACGGCTCAAAGCAGAAAGGGTAGTGTGCTTATATGAACTGCAGCGACATCAACAGCGCCGTCACCATCCTTGACATGAGCCCGGGGACCTACTACATCGGCGACCTCTGCTACGTGATGCACGACGTGTGGGACGAGGTGTGTGCGTTACTGGACGCTGCAGAGTCTGACTCTGTTCTTCGGTCGGATGGTAAGTACACGCTGAAGGATGGCCGAGAATTCGCGCTGTTTTTCACGGCGTACGGCGACGGCGCGTTTCATACCAGCGCTGGAAACATTCTTGGTGTCGACGCGGGAATCCTCGGTTGCATCAAGGTAGCAGATATTACGGACAAGAGCGCGGAGCTGCCGCTGGGAATGACCGTGGAATTCACGAAGCCTTTTTCGTGCGTTAGTGCTGGTGGTGACATGCGTTTCGGGCACATCAGGGTCAACACGCGCGACGACTTCTACGAGGATGACGCCGAATGACACAAACAGAGAATTCATTCTTGCTTTTGTACACAGGTCGTGCTGACCGCCTGCGAGCTAAGATGGTGGCTTTGCTGCCTCACCGTTGCGTAGAGTTGGCTGCGTTGCCAGCGCTATCGAGCGAAAGTTTCAATAACTGGGCCTTGACAGCCATGGATGTTTGGGCTTCCGTTGAAGCAGACCATTGTCGTGCATGGGGAACGTTAGCGCTACGCCAGGCTACACTCTCGGCAACGGCACAAGAGGAAGAAATGCTGCGGCCACTCAAAGATTTTCTTCGACTAGCCGCAACGTTGTTTGACAATTTGCTAGCAGTCGCTGGAGAACGAATTTACCCGCTGGACGTCCCCAGCCAGGAGGAGCTAGATGCGGTACTTGGTAGCTAAGAATTCGAGAACTTGCGGCTGGTTGTACAGCACCGGGGGCGCCTGTCCTCAGTACGTCGAAAATATCGACCGTGCTAAGCTGTGGACGGGCATGGGGCCGGTGAAGAACCACTTGAACCAGTTGTCCGTCGCAGAGCAGAAGACACTGACGGTGTTTCCTGTGACCGTGCTGTGTGGTGCTGACTCACAGGCTATCCCGGCGCGGTCGCTCACTGAGGAAGCGCAGAAGGCCCGAGAGGACCGCGCCGAAGCTGCGAAAAAGGCGGACAAGATTCGGCGAATCGAAGAGTTGAAAAAAGAGCTGTACAAGCTCAAGAGCGAAGGGTAAGGTACAACGAATGCGCGGTGGTGGCGGAATGGTAGACGCGCGGGTCTCAAAAGCCTGAGTCGAAAGACGTGAGAGTTCGAGTCTCTCCCGCCGCAATATGGAGCGATGACTGAGTGGTTGAAGGTAGCGGTTTGCTAAACCGCCGAGGGGTTCGAAAAACTCCTCCGCAAGTTCGAATCTTGCTCGCTCCGTGAAATTTAGCGCGCCTGTGGCTGGAATTGGTAGACGCACCGGGCTTAAAACCTGGCGCCGAAAGGCAACTGAGGGTTCGAGTCCCTCTGGGCGCAAAAGACTAGACAACAGGCAGAGAATATGCGAGGATGGCGGAACTGGCAGACGCACCGGATTTAGACTCCGGCGCCGAAAGGCGTAGAGGTTCAAATCCTCTTCTTCGCAATTGACTTGACGGCTCTTAGCTCAGTTGGTAGAGCAGGGGACTTTTAATCCCAGGGTCGGGGGTTCGAGCCCCTCAGGGCCGATCTAGCGAAAGGACGACGATAACCATGAGTGACTCAAGATCAGCAGCGGCCGACGACGAGCGGGCCGGCGTGTACGACCTTGTGCCGTATAACTGTACGCACTGCGGCGTAGAGTTTCAGGACTACCGAGGGGTAGAGAAGTACGAAGACCCGCATTCGGACACCAGGCCGACCACGCGGCAACGTGGCTGCTCTAAATGCCACCGAACGATCGTGGCGATGACGACGGGCTTGTGGGAAGTTCAAGAGGCACTTAAAGGTTTGCACAACGACAAGTTGCGAGCAGAGGTAAAAAACCGTATGGTACGCGCGAGTAACTATGACGCAGCAGTCGCCCTTGACGTCCCGTCTGTGATCGCGCAGCTCAACGCACTGTTGGGTTTGAAGTAAGACAATTGCCTGAGTAATTCAGTGGTAGCATGACAAACTGTTAATTTGGGCTTCAACGTTTTGACCATAGTAGCTCAATTGGATAGAGCGGCGGACTTCTAAGCCGCTGGTTACAGGTTCGAGTCCTGTCTGTGGTATTCAGCGGTATTTAAACGCGCACACAAACGACTTGACAACCCTCTCACCCAAGGATAAGGTGCAAGGCATGACGACCAAGACGCTGGGATTCATTCTCGACGGGTTCACGATGGCCGAGCAGATGCTCTTCAAGCGGGAGGTGTTCGATAAGCTCAAGCCGAACGACGGGCTGTCCATCCGCATGGACATCTTTGACCTGGAAGTGCGAGGCGGCTGGCAGTACTCAGCCTTTTTTGCCGACCAGGACACTACGCTCGTGCTGGTAACCATGCGGCGGTCGGCTGAATTCGAGCGCTACGTCGGGGGTATGATGGCCTATGCTTCGCGCCGGGAGGCCACGTGGGTCATTACGGCCGACGCGTCGTTCGTCCCTGCGAATCCCAAGAACGTGCCCGTGACATACGTGGTGAGTCGGTACTCTCCCGCGCAGCTGCACGAGAAGATCCTGGCCCGAGTCCAGCATTTTCTCGATTGACAACGATTCTCGGTTCGACTAAGCTTCGATAGCTGTAGGGCGTCAGGGCGCCCGGTCGATATGCCCCTGTAGCTCAGTTGGTAGAGCAGGTGCTTTGTAAGCACTTGGTCGCAGGTTCGACTCCTGTCGGGGGCTTCATGACAACACAACAAAAATACTACGCATATGCTGCACGGTCACGAGACCCGTATGATGACGACGTCATTGCAGTAGCCATTTGCCCTGTTGAAGTGTTTGACCGTACAGGCTATTGTTATGACCAGCATCTTGGCGAATTACCAGGACTACGTGATTTTCTTGAAGAAGTGCAGGAATCTTTATACTTTTTGAAGTCAACGCACGAAGACTTGACGGTCGAGAACGTGATTGACCTTCTCACAAAATTAGGATACATCACAGACAACGAAAAGTATAACAATCACTGCCGACGTTCTGATCCGTTCGTTTAACCTTGCAACCCGACTAAAGGAGAAAACATGCCTACCATTCGAAACGCTGACGGTGTCGCCGTCTATACCAAGCCCGCCAAGCCCGCCAAGCATCGGCGTCGTAACCCGTCGACGCAACGCCTTGCTGCCGCGACGCACGCGACGAACACTATGGATCCGCGCCCTACTCGTTGGGTGCTCAAGCCTACGCCCAACGCTCTGCGCAGGGTCGCGGAGTACACGCGCATCGCCGAGCGCGAGGCGGCAGCCCGTGAGGCTGCCCGTATCACCGAGGAGGCTCGAGAGGCTGCTCTAGATGCCAAGCTGGCCGCACGCGCCGAGGCCAAGCTCGCCAAGCGCAAGCGCGTCGAGGAGGGTGCGGCCGTGGTGTCGGCGGTGCAGAAGGAGCTTGACCAGGCGCTCGACGCCTGAGTAGACGTAGGCCAGCAGCGACGTCACGCGCCTAACAACCCGTCAAGTTCGTGCACCAGCGGAAACGGGCTTAAATAAGGGTGTACCTACTCGGGCTTCGTAGTAGTTTAGAAACGAAGCATCCAAGGGTGTTTACCAAAGTGGCAAACGGGCCTGACTGTAAATCAGGTGCTTCGGCTTCGTAGGTTCGAGTCCTACCGCACCCATCGCTACAATATTTCGGGCGGGTAGCTCAGTTGGTAGAGCTGCGCCTTTACACGGCGCCGGTCGCAGGTTCGAGTCCTGTCCCTCCCATTCAGTTCTTGACACCGCGCCAACCGCATGAAAGGATGCCGCTATGAAAGTGCTCGTACGATTCGGAGACAATGACTTCAGATCGGTGATGGAAGCGTTCGGCAACCTGCTCTTGCGCCGCGTGCAGGCCCAAGACGCGCTCACGCCCGAGAAGATTGCGTCGTGGTTTAACGAGGTGTCGTACGTACTTTACGAGATGGCCCAGTGCTCAGACAGATACTGGGTGCCCGCGCCGACGGCTGCGGACGTCGCTTCGACGCGCGCCTATCTGCAAATCGAGCCGAAGGACGTGTACATCGACGCGGCGGTCGACGAGAAGCTCAAGACCGCTGACTCATGGGCGAATGGCGACTCGGTGCTTGTTGATGGCGCCGACCACGCACGGCTGCCGGTCTATATCATCTGATAGTTCTTGACGACTGTGCAGAAAGGGGCTAAGGTCGACACATGCTGACGTTCCAATTCTCCCTCCAGTCCATGTCGTTTCAGGCGCACCTGAAGTACGACCAGCTGCGCGAGCGCCCGATCGTGGACTTCGCCGACCCAGTGTATCTCTACGGCGCGCTCGCCGAGACCACGCAAGAGGTCGAGAAGCTGTCCGAGACTGTACTGTCCGCGGAGGACGTGGCCGAAGCTCGTCTTCGTTTGGAAGACCTGGGCTACGTGCTGGAGGTCGTGTAATGGCACGTCCAAGCCACGAGAAGGTCGATCAGGCCTTGGCCGAAGCCAACAAGGACGTGCTCGCCTTAGCTAAGGCCAACCCGCTCGACTCGACACCGGGCATCCTGTGGGTGCGTATCGCGGACGCTCTGGACCGCATGAACATGGCCCACGGGTACGGCGTGTATCACGCGGCGCTTGACGCGCTGGTGCATGTCGTGCGTACGACGAGTCCGTACATGATGTTGGGCACCTGGGCGCGTGAGCACTCGATGACGGACTGGATGCGCCTCGTGACGCAAGCGCGTGCACACCTGAAGTCGGCGCCCGTCGAGCCCGAGGAACCCGAGCCCGCGGAAGACGAGGCGCCCGTATGCGAGTAGCTGCACCGCACGAAAGAGGTTGGTATGACAAAGCAGAAGCAGAAACACACGAAGAAGCCACGAACACCAAAGCCTAAGATCGGTGACGTCATCAGGCCAGAAGACGAAATCTTCAAGCCAATTGTGGAAATGACCGACCTGGCGGCACGGAAGCTGTATCTTGCGGCCGAGAAGGCCTTGCAGTTTCCGACAGAACAACCAGCAGACATCGGAAAGCCTTTGTACGCAATTGAAGTGTTTGCTCCGGTGCTTGATCAGCGCGATTCCAGACATGACCGGCTGCCGGATTTTCCGACGGCTGTGTTCGTGCCACAAACGAAAACCTGGAGGTCTCTGACTGTTGACAATCTGGCGCGCCGGGGCAAATTCGTGCCGTTGTCGCAGCTGTCGGCAGCTGCGTACAGCCGCCTAGCAGGCTGGCCTGTGCGTCGCTGCACGTGGACCCAGAGCGACCTTATGCTGAGCCGTGCTCTGTACCGTATCGAGGTGCTAGAGCAGCGCCTGGAGCGGTATTCCAGCGACCTGGACGACCTCGACACAGAGGTACGGCGCCTCGACAATTCGTCCGCGGGCCGTGGCTGCGGCTGCTGTGCTTGTGGCTGCCGCTGAAAATAGCTGTTGACGGCGAGTCTGCTTTGGCGTAGTGTTCTTTTCATGAACGACGCCACCTCCGCCAACACCAACCCCGCCCTCGCCGCCGTTCTGGACAAGGTCCAGAAGCTTCTGAAGCTCAGCCAGTCGCCGAACGTGCACGAGGCTGCTCTGGCCCTGGCCAAGGCGCAGAAGCTCATGCTGGAGCACCAGATCGACATGGAGGCCGTGCGCCTGCAGAACAAGGCCCCCGAGGAGCCCATCGTAGGTACGAACCCGTTTTCTTCGCCGACGATGGGGGCGCCCGGTCGGCTGGAGAGCTGGCGTAAGTTCCTGGCGAATGTCGTGGCGAGGCACTGCGGTGTCGCGCTGTTCACTCGTCGCGTGTCGCATCGCGACAACGTGTTTTCGTTGGTGGGGCGCACTTCGGACATTCAGGCCGCGCAGTATCTCTACGAGTTGCTCGCGAGCGAGACGGATCGCCTGGTCGCGGCGCAGCCGAAGGGACAGGGTCGGGCGTGGTTTCTCACCTTCCGTACGGGGTGCGTGGCAGCGTATGCAAAGACGCTGCAGGACATGCGCAACAGCCTGCGTGAGGATATCGAGCGTGCCGCAGCGTCGTCCAGCACGGCGCTGGTGCGGTTGAACGCGCTCGACGTACTGGACCGTCGTGCCAAGGAGGCCAAGGAAGCGCTGAATGCAGCCATCGAGACGCGGCCGGCGCCGGCCAGCCGTGCTTCGTTCAGCGCTTCGGCGTACTTGGCTGGTCGGGACGCTGGTGCGACGGTGCAGATCAACGGCACCAAGGGCTCGATGGCCACGGGCGCAAAGGGCTTGACTTCGGGCCGCTGATTCGCTAGGAAGTCCACATGTTGCCCATGTGGATTTACAATGCACTCTCTCTTCTCTGCGTCTCGTTAGGGGTGCTTTTATTGACCCTAGCTCTGGTGTGGGTCATGAGTGTTGTAGTCGCCCAACTTCTACGCCAACTCGGGGCTTGGCCAGCGTTTGTGAAGTTCGTGCGCGCTTACCGGGGGGACGTACGCCGGGCGCTCGAAGACTACAACTACGTACAACGTCGACTGGACGACGCGCTCAAACACATCGACACCCTGTACAGAGGATACGTGCACATTCTGCCGAAGCTCCACGCGATCGACTTCTCTAACGTGACCAGCGTAGAGGTTCTCGTCGGTGACCAAGACCACGGACCTCTGATCGATTTGGTGGTGAGGGAGTTACTCGGTTTTTCAAGTTCTGAAAATACGCAAGCCTCGCCGTACTTACGGTTGTGGGCACTCGCTAAGGCCTCGAAGCTGCCGGCGTGTGTCGTTGTGCGTATCTCACGGGAGTACTATGAGAATTACGGCGCTACGATTCCTGAAGTGGTGGGCGCTTGGGCTGAGCTTCAAGCGTCCACGCTCTGGCCGAAGCCGCCGCGGTCGACGTTGTTTTTAGTAATCGAGGAGGAGGCTGAAAAGAATTCTTGACGGTCTGCGCGATCTGTGGCACAACATAACCCATGAACGACACTGCTTCCGAGATTCCCACTACTGCTGCTGAGTGCGACGGCATCGTCAACACCATCGTCGCGCACCTTGGCGGCGTCGGCCGACTCCGGGCTATGCTGGGCGCGGAGCTGCTCGCCGATCCGAACCACCTAGCGCTGCACGTGCGGATCAAGGCGCGCGGCTCCAAGGCGTCTCTGGTGCGGATTACGCTGAAGCTGGCGACCGACACCTACACGGTCGACACGTTCACCGGGCGCGGCACCAAGATCCGCGCCTCGACCTCGGTCGATGGCATTCATGCCGAAGACCTGCGCCGCACCTGCGAGGAGCTGACCGGCCTGGCTTGGGCTTGGGTCTGACTTCTGCACATACGAAAGACGAGAGGGGCTACATCATGGCTAAGACCAAACTGTTCGTTGTCCAAGGATGCCACAGCTGTCCACATGTCAAGAGCGAGCGTACCCCTGGTGCTGGATACGCTCACGATTACACGTGTAGTCTTACGTCGCGGCTGGTGGCCGGCTACGTCGAGTGGGAGCGAGAGAGGCGGCCCGACGGCGACTTCCCGGCCGACTGCCCCTTGACAGACGGAACACCAACCGAGTAGTGTTGTTTTCACGGGCCCATAGCTCAGCGGTGAGAGCAGTCGGCTCATAACCGATCGGTCGCTGGTTCGATTCCAGCTGGGCCCAAAATTGGCATGCGTTATGCAGGCAGGAGTCGGTTGATGACCATTGTCGCAGCAAGCACAAATGCAGAGCTTATGGCTGTCTTGGGTCCGTGTGACCGCATTTTTCGTGGGTCTTACTCGAGCCTTGCGCAATACAAGGCGGCGGTCGCATTGCACCAGCGACTGCGTCTACAGTTGTACACGTTCAATGGCGGGCATCGTCACCTCCTCAAGGCCGCCAAGGAGCTGGCGCAGCACAGGCGTCGACTCAAAGCCGCCTGCCGTGAGATACCGTTGGCGCACGGCACGCGGCCCTTGTACGGTACGGAAACGGTTTGGGGAAGTGGACCTGGGGCAGGGCCGGTTATCGTATCGGTGTACCGGCAGCAATGGGATTGGCGCCAGACGTCGATTAACATGCAGGACATGTCCAAGCATTTTGAGGGCCTGGAAGCATACGTCAACACGGAAAGGTTTCTTGCGCAACGGCCGTACATGCGGCAAACAGGATTCACGGGGCACACGCCCGTGTTTCGGCGTGATTATATCGAATACCACCGCGTCAGCCGCATGTGCGAGCTGTACTCACGCGTTTTAAAGCACGGAGGAACGCACTACACAGGGGATGCGCCGGAGCACCAAGCGTATCCTAGGTGCGAGACCTGGGGGTTTTGGTGGATTTGCGTAGTGCAAAACGTGCGCGCGGCGCTCGCCGCCCAGCGGCAGTTGGGCAACGTGCAAGAGCCTTGGGGGCGCGTGTGGGCTTGGGGCGGGTCGAGT
>JACCDG010169209.1_pt1 | contig 15715 bp, 10 predicted proteins | sample 7442471 | NCBI WGS metagenome assembly JACCDG01 (sample SAMN15323444, study PRJNA562643) | freshwater metagenome | isolation source: river surface water | place: USA:Blue River Watershed | collected 2017-08-17 | reverse complement strand
GTTGGTCAGCATGCCGCCCAGCCAGCGCTGGTCGACGTAGGGCTGGCCGGCGCGCTGCGCCTCCATCGCGATGACCTCGCGCGCCTGGCGCTTGGTGCCGACCAGCAGGATGGTGCCGCGATTGGCCGACAGTTGGCGGATATACTTCATCGCCTCCTGGAACATGGCCATGGTCTTTTCCAGGTTGACGATATGAATCTTGTTGCGGTGGCCGAAAATGAACGGGGCCATCTTCGGGTTCCAGAAGCGGGCCTGGTGGCCGAAATGGACACCGGCTTCCAGCATTTCACGCATGGTAACGGACATGTTGTCTCTCCAGGGTTGGGTCTTGAGCCAGGCCAGTAACCCTGCCGTTTCCGGTTCGGGCACCCTTGTCGGCGCGGGCTCGCGATTTCAAAAAATACGGGCACGGGGCCCGCTGGTTTCATCAGCGAGGGGGACAAACCGGCTTGCACCGGCTACTCATTCCAAGCTAACCCGCGATTCTACCCGAAAAGACCGGGGTTTTACAATGCCTCAAGGCTTTCACCGCCCAACGGTGGCGCTGGCCGACAGACGGGGCGGCCATAGCCCCTCTGGACTATAATTTTGCCTTTACAGTCACATGCGCCGGCCGCAGCGCCAGCGCCCAAGGCATTACATAATGGGCAACATCACCATCAAGACCCCGGACGACATCGCGGGCATGCGCGTGGCCGGGCGGCTGGCCTCCGAAGTGCTCGACTACATCACGCCCCACGTGAAGGCCGGCATCACCACCGGCGAGATCGACCGCCTCTGCCATGAGTACATGGTCAATGTCCAGGGCACGATACCGGCACCGCTGAACTATTGCCCGCCGGGCTACACCCCTTACCCGAAATCGATCTGCACCTCGGTCAATGACGTGGTCTGCCACGGCATCCCCGGCGACAAGCTGCTCAAGAACGGCGATGTGGTGAACCTCGACATCACCGTCATCAAGGATGGCTACCACGGCGACACCAGCCGCATGTTCTATGTGGGCGAACCCTCCATCCTGGCCAAGCGCCTGGGCGACATCACCTATGAATGCATGTGGCTGGGCATCTCGGTGATCAAGCCTGGCGCACGGCTGGGCGACATCGGCCACATCATCCAGCAGTATGCGGAGAAGGCCGGCTTCTCGGTGGTGCGCGAGTTCTGCGGCCACGGCATCGGCAAGGTCTTCCATGAAGAGCCGCAGGTGCTGCACTACGGCCGCCCGGGCACGCTGGACGAACTGGTGCCGGGCATGATCTTCACCGTCGAGCCGATGATCAATGCCGGCCGGCGCGAGATCCGCGAAATGGGCGATGGCTGGACCATCAAGACCCGCGACCGCAGCCTGTCGGCCCAATGGGAGCACACGGTGCTGGTCACCGAAACCGGCTTTGAGGTGCTGACTGTGTCGGCCGGCTCACCGCTGCCGCCCGCCTTCATCAAGGAGCAGCAAGCCGGCAACCCGGCTGCCGTCGCCTGATGGCCTCGCTGGCGCTGTCGCTGCGCGAGCAACTGCGCGAAGGCCGCCGCGCGATCGTCGCCGACTACGAAGTCGACCACCGACCCGAGCGCCTGCTCAAGCGCATCAGCCAGAACACCGACGAGGTGCTGGTCCATGCATGGCGCGAGTTCGGCATGCCCTCCTCGGCCGCGCTGGTGGCCGTCGGCGGCTATGGGCGCGGCGAGCTTTTCCCGCATTCCGATGTCGATGTGCTGATCCTGCTGAAGCAGGCGCCTGATGCGGCGCTGCGCGACAAGCTCGAGCAACTGGTGCAACTGTTATGGGACCTCGGGCTCGAGGTCGGCCACAGCATACGCACGGTCGACGAATGCCTGACCGAGGCCGCAGCTGACATCACGGTGCAGACCAGCCTGCTGGAGGCGCGCCTGATCACGGGCAGCCGCAAGAACTTTGGCGAGCTGGCCCTGCGCTGCGCCAGCGCGATGGATGCCCGGGCCTTTTTCCAGGACAAGATCCTCGAACTGCGCCAGCGCCATGTCAAATACGAAAACACGCCCTACAGCCTGGAGCCCAATTGCAAGGAAAGCCCGGGTGGCCTGCGCGATTTGCAGGTGATCTTGTGGGTAGCGAAGGCGGCCGGGCTTGGCAATTCATGGAAGCAGCTGGCCGAGTCCAACATGATCACGCCGACCGAGGCGCGCCAGCTGGCGGCCAAGGAAAAAGCGTTCAAGGACATCCGCATCCGGCTGCACTTGCACACGAAACGGCGCGAGGACCGCCTGGTGTTCGATTTGCAGGGCGCGATCGCCGACAGCTTCGGCTTCGAGACCACCGAAGCCCGGCGCGCCAGCGAAGTGCTGATGCAGCGCTACTACTGGGCGGCCAAGGCGGTCACTCAGCTCAATACCATCCTGCTGCAAAACATTGAAGCCCACCTGTTCCCGCAGGTGTCCGTGTCGCGCCCGATCAACGAGCGCTTCAATGAAGTCAACGGCATGGTCGACATGGCGCATGACCGGGTCTTCGAGCAGACGCCGTCGGCGATGCTGGAAATTTTCCTGGTGCTCGAGCAGCACGGCAGCCTGAAAGGCATGACGGCGCGCACCCAGCGCGCGCTGTGGCATGCGCGCTTCGGCATCGATGGCAAATTCCGGCGCGACCCGGCCAACCGCGCGCTGTTCCTGCAGATACTGCAGGCGCCGACCGGCATCACGCGGGCGCTGCGCAACATGAACCAGCTGTCCATCCTCGGACGCTACCTGCCGAATTTCCGCCGCATCATCGGCCAGATGCAGCATGACCTGTTCCATGTGTACACGGTCGACCAGCACATCCTGATGGTGGTGCGCAATGTGCGCCGCTTCGCGATCCCCGAGCATGCGCACGAGTACCCGTTCTGCAGCCAGCTGATGGCCAACTATCCGCAGCCCTGGCTGATCTACATCGCCGCGCTGTTCCACGATATCGCCAAGGGCCGCGGCGGCGACCACTCGACACTGGGCATGTCCGATGCGCGCCGCTTCTGCCGCGAGCATGGCCTGTCCCGACAGGACACCGAGCTGGTCGTGTTCCTGGTGCAGCACCATCTGCTGATGTCCACCGTCGCACAGAAGCAGGACTTGTCCGACCCGGATGTGGTGCGCGCCTTCGTCAAGACCGCGAAAGACGAACGCCACCTGACGGCGCTCTACCTGCTGACGGTGGCCGACATCCGCGGCACCAGCCCCAAGGTGTGGAACACCTGGAAAGGCAAGCTGCTCGAAGACCTGTACCGGATGAGCCTGCGCGTGCTGGGCGGCGAGACGCCCTCGGCCGACCGCGAGCTGCAGAACCGGCAGCAGGAGGCGCTGGCCACGCTGCGCCTGTACGGGCTCGACCGCGATGTGCACGAGCCGCTGTGGAAGACGCTGGACGTCGGCTATTTCCTGCGCCATGACGCCTCCGAGATCGCCTGGCAGACCCGAGTGCTGCATGAGCACATGAACACGCAAAAGCCGATCGTGCGCTGCCGCCTCGGCCCGGTCGGCGAGGGCCTGCAGGTGGTGGTCTACCTGCCCGACCGCCCTGACCTGTTCGCGCTGATCTGCAGCTATTTTGACCGCAAGAATTTCAGCATTCTGGATGCGAAGATCCAGACCACGCGCAACGGTTATGCGCTGGACTCTTTCCTCGTCAGCGAGCCGACCTTCGCCGATAACTACCGCGAGCTGATCTCGCTGATCGAGCATGACCTCGAACTGTGGCTGCAGGGGGCGAGCGACATGCCGGTGCCGGTCAAGCCGCGCCTGTCGCGGCTCTCGCGCGCCTTCCCGATCACGCCGGTGGTGAACCTGCAGCCCGACGAGCGCGGCCAGTACCATCTGCTGTCGATTTCGGCATCCGACCGCACCGGCCTGCTGTACTCGGTCGCCAGCGTGCTGGCGCGTTACAAGGTCAACCTGCACACCGCGAAGATCACCACGCTGGGCGAGCGGGTCGAGGACGTGTTCCTCGTCGATGGCCCGCAACTGTCGAATGCCCGCACGCAGATTGCGCTCGAATCCGATCTGCTGGACGCGCTCAGGGTCTGATCCTGAATCTGATCCTGAATCTGACCCTGATCCTGAGCCTGCGCCCTTTCCCGAACTCACCTGATTGTCGATTTCCTGTCCATGACTGAACCCGTACGCCTCTCCAAACGCATGTCCGAACTGGGCCTGTCGTCACGTCGCGAAGCCGATGAATGGATCGCCAAGGGCTGGGTGCGGGTCGACGGCCAGATCGTCTCCGAGCTCGGCAGCAAGGTGCTGCCGCACCAGAAGATCAGCATCGACAAGCATGCCCAGGCGCAGCAGGCCAAGCGGGTGACGGTCCTGATCAACAAGCCGATGGGCTATGTCAGCGGCCAGGCCGAAGACGGTTACAAGCCGGCTTTCGTGCTGGTGCAGCCCGAGAATCGTTGGGCCGAGGATGACTCGCCCATCCAGTTCTCGCCCGCGCAGCTGAAAAGCCTGGTGCCGGCCGGGCGGCTCGACATCGACTCCGTCGGCCTGCTGGTGCTGACCCAGGATGGCCGCATCGCCAAGCACCTGATCGGCGAGGACACGGCGATCGAAAAAGAATACCTGGTGCGCGTGCAATACTCGCGCCCCGGCCAGCTGCCCGAGCATGAACTCAAGCGCCTCAATCACGGGCTGACGCTGGATGGCAAGAAGCTGCTGCCGGCCAGGGTCAGCTGGCAGAACGAAGACCAGCTGCGCTTCATCCTCAAAGAAGGCAAGAAGCGCCAGATCCGCCGCATGTGCGAAATGGTGGGATTGAAAGTGATCGGCCTCAAGCGCGTGCGCATCGGCCGCGTGAAGCTGGGTGACTTGCCGGTCGGGCAGTGGCGCTACCTGCGGGATGACGAAGTATTCTGAGGCCCGTCCTGTCGCAGCCAGGCCCACCGGCCCTGCAGTTGCCCTGCAGTTGCCCTTCAGTTGCTCTGCCTTAACCCTGCATCCCCACTCGCGCATGGCGCTGATCCACGGTGGCGACGCTGTCTACGCCAGAAAGATATCGAGATGAAGCTCGCGCAAATGATTACCGGCCGCAAAAGAACCGTCATGGCGCTGTTGGCGATCGTCTTGCTGACGGCACTCGGCTCCTGCGCACTGATGGTCGCCCGCGATCGCGGCGCTGCCGATCTCAAGCCCGGCCCGTTCAGGAATGCCTATGTCATTCCTGAAGACACGGGCGAGCGAGTCAAGGGTACCTATTTCTTCCGCCGCGCCTGGGTGCAGCTGACGCGCGACCTTGCCAGTACCGAGGTGCCGCCGGTCATCCCGCTGGACCTGGCAGCGATGCAGCAACAATCCTTTGCCGTCGCCTGGCTCGGCCATGCCAGCCTGCTGGTGCGCGCCGGCTCCCTGTGGATCCTGATCGATCCGGTCTTGTCGGACACCGCAGGGCCCGTGCAGGGATTCGGACCGGCCCGCTTGCCACCCTTGCCGCTGCAGCCCGGGCAGCTGCCGCATATCGATGTGGTGCTGGTCTCGCATGACCACTACGATCACCTCGACTTGTCGACCGTGCAGAAAGTAGCGACGCAAGCCGGTGGCGCACCGCAATTCTTCGTCGGCCGCGGGCTGTCCGAGTGGTTCCAATGGAATGCCGGATCGGCAGCACGCGAATTCGACTGGTGGGACGAAGCCAGGGTCGGCGACACGGCTTTCCGCTTCGTGCCGGCCCAGCACAACAGCGGCCGCCTGCCCTTTCACAAGAACACCACGCTGTGGGGCGGCTGGGTGATTGCCCATGCCGGCAAGCAGTTCTACTTCCCGGGCGACACGGCCTTCGTCAACGCCTTGTTTGAAGACATACAGCGCCGCACCGGCCGCATCGATCTGGCCGCCTTACCGATAGGCTCGTATGAGCCGCGCGCGCTGATGCGCTTCGAACACCTGAACCCGGATGATGCCTTGCATGCGCACCAGTCACTGCAGGCCAGGCGTTCATTCGGCGTGCACTGGGGAACTTTCCAGCTGGGCGATGAAGAGCCCTTCCAGGCCGCCACCGATCTGGCACTGGCGATGAAGACGCGCACCTCTGCCGAGATCGGGCTGATGCCGATCGGCGGCTTTGTCGCGGTTGAATGCTGCGCGGCCGGGGACCTGCGGCGGGCAGGCGATTTGCAGCCCGTCCGTGCCCGCCCGGCGACTGAAGGGGCGGCGCTGGCGTCCGGCCAGCGCTGAGCCTCAGTCGTCCGAGGCCGGATCGAGTCCGGGAAAGAGGATTTCCGTATAGCCGAACTGGCTGAAGTCGCGGATTCGCATCGGGTACAGCACGCCGATCAGGTGATCGCATTCATGCTGAACTACGCGGGCATGAAAGCCGTCGACATCGCGCGCAATAGGCTGGCCGTGCGGGTCGAAGCCGCTGTAGTGCAGCTGCGTGTAACGCGGCACCACGCCGCGCAGGCCGGGCACCGACAGGCAGCCCTCCCAGCCGTCTTCCATCGCGTCCGACAAGGGCTTGAGGACAGGATTGATCAGGACCGTCTTTGGCACGGCCGGCGCATCGGGATAGCGGTCATTGCGATCGAAACCGAAGATCACCAACTGCAGGTTGACGCCGATTTGCGGCGCGGCCAGCCCGGCGCCATTGGCCGCCTGCATGGTGTCGAACATGTCGGCGATCAGCTGCTGCAGTTCCGGCGTATCGAAGGCCGTCACTGGCTCGGCCTGCCGCAGCAGGCGCGGGTCGCCCATTTTCAGAATCTCGCGTACGGCCATGGTGGCTCCTCTCGACGACCTCGGTGTTAGCCGCGCCTGGCCAGCCAGTCGGCAAAGGCCGCGCCGGTTTCCGCATGCTGGAGTCCGATCTCGACCGCGGCCTGCAGGTAGCCGAGCTTGGAGCCGCAATCGAAGCGACGGCCGTGGTAGCGATAGGCGAGCACGGTCTCGTACTGCATCAGCGCCTCGATGCCATCGGTCAGCTGGATCTCGCCACCGGCGCCCTTGCCGATCTTTTCCAGGCAGGCAAAGATGCGGTTGGTCAGCACATAGCGGCCGACGACGGCCAGCGTCGAGGGCGCCACATCGGGCGCCGGCTTTTCGACGATGCCCTTGACCTTCTCCAGTCGTTCGCCGAAAGCATCGGTGCTGACGATGCCGTACTGCTTCGTATGTTCGCGCGGCACGTCTTGCACACCGAGGATGCTGGCCTGCTCTTTCGCAAATTGCGCGGTCATCTGCTGCATCACGCCGGGGCCGCCGGCTTCGCCCTGCATGAAGTCGTCGGCCAGCAGTACAGCGAACGGATCGGTGCCGACGATGGGACGCGCGCACAGCACCGCATGGCCCAGGCCCAGTGCCTGCGGCTGGCGGATGTACATGCAGTTGACCTTCTTCGGGATCACCTCGCGCACCATGTCCAGCAGCTGCTGCTTGCCGGCCGCCTCGAGCTCGGCTTCGAGCTCATAGGCCTTGTCGAAATGGTCTTCGATGGCGCGCTTGTTGCGGCCGGTAATGAAGATCATCTCGGTGATGCCGGCCTCGACCGCTTCCTCGACCGCATACTGGATCAGCGGCTTGTCGACGATGGGCAGCATCTCTTTCGGTTGCGCCTTGGTCGCCGGCAAGAAGCGGCTGCCCAGTCCCGCGACGGGAAAGACAGCCTTGGTGATCACGGATTTGCTCATGCAGACTCCAGCAGTTTCATCAATCCCGGTTCGTCGAGGATGGGAATGCCCAGTGCCTCGGCCTTGGCCAGCTTGCTGCCGGCTTCTTCGCCGGCGACCGCATAACTGGTTTTTTTCGATACCGACCCCGACACCTTGCCACCGGCGGCCTCGATCATGGCCTGCGCATCATCGCGCTTGAGCGTGGGCAAGGTACCGGTCAGCACAAAGGTCTTGCCGGCCAGGTGCTGGCGGCCGGCTTCGGGCTCTTGTTCATCCCAGTGCAGGCCGGCGGCGCGCAGTTGTTCGATCAGCTCGCGATTCAAAGGGTCTGACAGGAAAGTCTGGATGGCGTGCGCGACCACCGGGCCGATGTCATCGACGGCCAGAATCCGGTCTTCGGAAGCTTCCAGCAATGCATCAAGTTTGCCAAAGGACTTGGCCAGTGCCTTGGCGGTGGATTCACCGACGTGGCGGATGCCCAGCGCATAGATGAAGCGCGCCAGCGTGGTCGCCTTGGATTTGTCCAGCGCATCGAGCACGTTCTGCGCCGACTTGGTCGCCATCCGGTCCAGCTCCGCCAGCGTCACCAAACCCAGCTTGTAAAAATCGGCGGCCGTGGTGACCAGCCCCTTGTCGACCAGTTGCTCGACCAGTTGCTCACCGAGGCCTTCGATATCCATCGCGCGGCGCGAGACGAAGTGCAGCAGGCCGCCCTTGCGCTGTGCGGCACATTTGATCCAGCCGCCGGAGCAGCGGGCGACCGCCTCTTCTTCGGCACGCTCGACCGGTGAGCCGCACACCGGGCATTCAACCGGCATCACGAATTCGCGCGCATCGGCCGGACGGCGCTCGGGCACATGGGCCACCACTTCGGGGATCACATCACCGGCACGCCGCACGATCACGTTGTCGCCGATGCGGATGTCCTTGCGCCTGACTTCATCTTCGTTGTGCAGTGTCGCATTGGTGACGGTCACGCCACCGACCGAGACCGGTGCCAGTCGCGCAACCGGCGTCAGCGCGCCGGTGCGGCCGACCTGGATATCGATGCCCAGCACGGTCGTGGTCGCTTCTTCGGCCGGAAATTTGTGTGCAATGGCAAAGCGCGGCGCGCGCGAGACAAAGCCGAGCTGCTTTTGCTGGTCGACGCGATTGACCTTGTAGACCACGCCATCGATGTCATACGGCAGCTGCGGGCGCTTGGTTCCGATGTCGGCAAAGAAGGCCAGCAGGCCTTCCGCGCCCTGCACCACGGCGCGCTCGGCGCACACCGGTATGCCCAGCGTCTGATACCAGTCGAGCAGCGCCGAATGCGACTCGGGAAAAGGCGCGCCATCGAGGCGACCGATGCCGTAGGCGAAAAAGCGCAGGCTGCGCTGGGCGGTGATCCTGGAATCGAGCTGGCGCAGGCTGCCGGCGGCGGCATTGCGCGGGTTGGCAAATTCTTTCTGGCCGGCGTCGCGCTGGCGCTGGTTCAGGCGCGCGAAATCGGCCTTGAACATCAGCACCTCGCCGCGCACATCGATCAATGCCGGAAGCTGCTTGCCGTGCAGCTGCAGGGGTATCGAGCGCACGGTACGGATATTGGCGGTGACGTCTTCACCGGTGCTGCCGTCGCCGCGGGTCGCGGCCTGCACCAGCACGCCATGCTCATAGCGCAGGTTGATCGCCAGCCCGTCGAACTTCAGCTCGCACGCGTACTCGACCGGCGGGCCCGCCTGGGCAGCCGGCGCGAGGGCCGGGGCTTCGGCGCGCTGCAGTCCTTCGCGCACGCGGCGGTCGAAGCCGGTCACATCGTCGTTGGAAAAACCGTTGTTGATGGACAGCATGGGCACGTCATGCTGCACCTGACTGAACACCGGTAGCGGTGCGCCACCGACGCGCCGGGTCGGCGAATCCGGCGTCTGCAGCTCGGGATGGGCGGCCTCCAGGGCCTGCAGCTCGGCGAACAGTTGGTCGTATTCGGCGTCCGGGATGGTGGGCTGGTCGAGCACGTAATAGGCGTGCCCGTGGCGGTTGAGCTCAGCGCGCAGCCAATGGGCACGCGCCGGCCAGTCGGCCGGATCGGGCGCCGGCAGCGCGGCCGAAGCCGGGGCCGCTGCACTGGCCTGAGCAGGCGCGCCGAACAGGGAGTGCTGGGCCATCAGGCGAACAGGCGCTGGGCCCTCGCAGACCCGGCAGGAATGCCGGCCTGCTCCATCTGCTGGTAGAACTCGCCGACCTGGGCGCCGATGGCAGCCAGCGCAGCATCGGACAGCGGCTGGCCTTCGTCATCGACGACAACGCCCGACAGCCGGGTGGCCAGCGACTTCGCGAACGAGGACATGGCCTTGAATGCGCCGAAGGCCGGCGCGACGCGCGCCACCGGCAGCAGCAGCGTGATCAGGCGGCTGGTGTCGTCGGGCTCGGCATTGGGCAAGACGGAGAACATCAGGCCGCCCTCGCCGTCCGGCATCACCAGACGGCCGTCCGGGCGCAACTCCATGCCCTGGCGCTGCAGCGCCGGCTTCAGCGTGCCCATGCTCCAGGGCGCACCGCTGGCGCGCACATTGACGGAGAGCTGGACGTCGAAATCCTGTACCTGCTGGTGCAACGCGCGGGCAGTGGCGATGGCGGCGGCCATTTCGGGCAGGTCCGGCGTCGAACCCAGCTCGTCGGACACCTGGTTCAGGAAGCTGGCCAGTTCGGAAAACTCCAGCTCGGTCAGCGCGCCGGCGCGGGTGGCCAGTTGCACGCCCACCTGCAGCGCGGTGTAGATGCCGCCGACGGCAACCGGCTCCCAGTGGCCGCTCTCGTTCTCGCCGATCACGCGGACCGGCTTGTTGCCGACGATGTGCAGCTTCTGGAAAGCGGCGGCGACTTTTTCGCCGCGCAGCGGCGCTTCCAGCGCCAGCGGCACGATGCAATCGATGCTCTCATCGAGCAGGTTGGGACGGGCATGAGGCTCGATGAATTGGGCATCCTGCGGCTCGCCCGACGTGTCGGCGGCGCCATGCAGCTCTTCATGCAGATCTTCATGCAGCACCGAATCATGCGCATGGGCGACCACGGCGTCCGGGCCCTCGAAGGGCGTCAGCACCGGCTCCTGGCGCGCACCCTGGGCGTTGCCGCCGCCCATCAGCACATCATCTTGCAGCGGTGAAAAGGCCTGGTCCACGGACTTTCGGGCGCGCCATTCCTGCCATTTGTTGTAAGAAATGACGCCCACCACGATTACGCCGCCTATGGCCATCAGGCTTGCCTGCAGCTCAGTCATTCCGCGCTCTTTCGATCAAAGATATTCATAAAGAAACATTTTACGGGAAGTCGGGGCTGCCGCCACCTGCGCTTTCCGGAGATTTCCCCTGCCAGCCACACCCGGGCGGCAAGTTCCCGGCCATGTGCTTGAAAAGTTGACACTGATCAAGAACCTGAAAAGTTTTGTCATTACGATAACAAAACAATCACCTCAGGGAGGACAACCGCATGGCCACCACCTCGGAAATCAAGCTCAACTCACTCACCATGCTGTCAGTCCGGCCGATTTCCCGCTGGGTTCGTCAATGGTGGTACAAGCGCGCCGAAGAGCATTACCTGATCTGCGCCGCAGTCGAACATGCCCGCGCCCGTGAGGCCGAAGAGAACGAGGCCTACTACCAGAAGCGCGCCGCGATGGCCCGCTCGGCCGCCCTCTGGGACTGAGGCCGGCCGGCGGCGGCGGGCACTAGGCGGCTTGTTGCTCGGTCGCCAGGTTCGCCGCCGACTCCATATCCACGGCCACGATGCGGGACACGCCCTGTTCCTGCATCGTCACGCCGATCAGCTGCTGGGCCATCTCCATCGCGATCTTGTTGTGCGAGATGAACAGGAACTGCGTGTAAGCCGACATCTTCTTGACCATGTTGCAGAAGCGCTCGGTGTTGGCGTCGTCCAGCGGCGCGTCCACCTCGGCCAGCAGGCAGAACGGGGCCGGGTTGAGCTGGAAGATCGAGAACACCAGGGCGGTCGCGGTCAGCGCTTTTTCGCCGCCTGACAGCAGGTGGATGGTCGCGTTCTTCTTGCCCGGCGGCTGGGCCATCACCTGCACGCCCGAATCCAGAATCTCTTCGCCCGTCATCACCAGCTTCGCATTGCCGCCACCGAACAGGATGGGGAACAGCTCGCCGAAGTGATGGTTGACCTTGTCGAAGGTGCCTTGCAGCAGGTCGCGGGTCTCGATGTCGATCTTCGCGATCGCGTCTTCCAGCGTCGTGATCGCCTCCATCAGGTCGGCGTTCTGTGCGTCGAGGAAGTTCTTGCGCTCCGAGGCCTGGGCCAGTTCGTCCAGCGCGGCCAGGTTGACCGGGCCGAGGGCATTGATCTGGTTGGTCAGGCGGGTCACCTCGCCCTGCAGGTAGGACGGACGCATGTCATCGGTCAGCTTGGCCTGCAGCGCGGCCTCATCGGCGCCGGTATTGGCCAGTGCCTCGGCAAACTGCTCCTGGTTCAGGCGCGCGGCCTGTTCCTTGAGCTGCAGTTCGACGATGCGCTCGCGCATCGGCTGCAGCGCGCGCTCGGCCGCCAGCTTGCCTTCATCCATGCCGCGCATGCGCTGGGTCAGCTGATCGAGCTCGTGGCGCGCATTGGCCAGCACCACTTCCTGTTCGCTGCGGCGCTCGAGCAGTGACTGCAGGCCGGCCTGGGCGGTCTGGTCGTCCAGCGATTCCAGCTCCAGCTGGCCCTGTTCCATGGTGGCGAACAGTTGTGCGGTCTGCTCCAGCGCGGTGGCGATGCTGCGCTTGAGTTCTTCGATCCGGTTCTCGTGGGACTTCTGGGCGAACTCGGCCTGTTGCGCGGCCAGTTGCATCTCGCGCAGCGTCTCACGCGCGGCATTGAGCTGCTGCTCGCGCTCCAGATAGACGGTCTGGCCATCTTCATGGGTTTCCTGCACCTGGCCCAGCTCGACATCGAGCTGTTCCAACGCTTGCTCGGCCTCGGCCGTGATGGCCTGCTGCTCGGCCTCCTGGGCGGCGATCTCGGCCAGGTCGTTGTGGATCTGGGTGCTGCGCTGGCTGAAGCGCTCGACCGCCTCGGTCAGCTTCAGCAGTTCGATCTGCAGGCCGTGCATGCCCTGGGTCAGCTGCGCGACCTGCTGGGTCAGCTGCTGCAGGCGCGCCGTGCCTTGGGTCAGCGCCGCATCGGCGCGCACCGAGCGCTGGCGCGCTTCATCGGCCAGCAGCGATTGCGCGCGCACCTGGCGCTCGAGGTTGTCGATTTCCTGCTGGCGGGCCAGCATGCCATCCTGTTCGGAGTCCGATGCATAGAAGCGCACCGCCATGCGGCTGACCAGATGGCCTTCGCGCGTGACCAGGGTGGCGCCGGCCGGCAGCGTCGCACGCCGGGCCAGGGCGGAAGCCGCATCGTCGGCAACGTAGACCCCGTGCAGCCAGTCCTGCATCAGTGCGCGCAGGCCCGGGTCGTTCAATTGCATCAGCGACATCAGCGGCTTGAAGCCGGCCGGTGCCGGCACATCGGCCTGCGGGGTGCCGGCCGGCGAGTACAGAGACAGCTTGGCCGGCGGCGCATCGCTGAAGAAGGCCTTGGCCCAGTCGAGGTTCGAGACTTCGAGCGCGCCGGTGCGCTCGCGCAGCACCGCTTCGAGCGCCGTTTCCCAACCGGATTCGATGGCCAGCTTCTGCCACAGGCGGGGCAGCTTGCCCAGCTCGTGCTTGTCCAGCCAGGGCGCGACCTTGCCCTCGGTCTGCACGTTTTCCTGCAGCTGGCGCAGCGCGGCCAGGCGCGCCTCGAATTGCGCGTGGGCGGCGGATTCGCGGTTGACCGCTTCCTGCGCGTCGCGGCGTTCCTGCTCGAGCTGCGGCTGGGCTTCGCGCGCGGCATCAAGCTCGCCCTGCGCCTGCTCCAGCTGCATCTGCTTTTCTTCGGCCTGCATCTTCAGCTCATCGAGCTGCGAGGTGTCGGGCGAGGCCAGCAGGTTCTTTTCCTGCGCCAGGCGCTCGCGGCGCTGCGCGAGGTTGTTCAGGATGTTGGAGGCATTGCGCTGGTGCGCCGATTCCAGCTCGATGCGCTGCTGCACCTGCATGATCTTCGAGCGCGATTCGGTGCTGGCCAGCTGGGCCGCACGCCAGGCCTCTTCCAGCGCCGGCAGGTCGTCCTGCTTGTTCTGTACCGATTGCTGGGCCTCGGCGACCCGCATCGCGAATTCTTCGAGGCTGACTTCGGCATCGGCCAGCTCGTCCTGGAATTGCGTGCCCTGGCGCTGCCACTGGTCGCGCTGCGCCGTCAGCGAATTGAGCTGGGTCTGCAGACGCTGACGCGATTCGATCACGAACTTGATCTGCGCTTCCAGGCTGCCGATCTCGGAATTGGTCTGGTACAGCGAGCCCTGCGCGAGGTGCATGCGATCGCCGGCCGCATAATGCGCCTGGCGCATATGTTCCAGCTCGGTCTCGATGTGACGAAGCTTGGCAGTCTGCTCTTCAAGATCCGTCTGCGCCCGGGCGATATCGCGCGTGAACTTGTCTTGCTCGCTCTTCGCCTCGTTCTTGCGCAGCAGCCACAGCAGCTTTTGTTTCTCTTCCTGGTCGCCCTGCAGCTCGTGGTAGCGGGTCGCGACTTCGGCCTGCTTTTCCAGTTTTTCGAGGTTGGCGTTCAGCTCGCGCAGGATGTCATCGACCCGCTGCAGGTTCTCGCGGGTGTCTTGCAGGCGGTTTTCGGTCTCGCGGCGGCGCTCTTTGTACTTGGAGACGCCGGCGGCTTCCTCGAGGAAGATGCGCAGCTCTTCAGGGCGAGCCTCGATGATGCGCGAGATCATGCCCTGGCCAATGATCGCGTAGGCGCGCGGGCCGAGGCCGGTGCCGAGGAAGATGTCCTGGACATCGCGGCGGCGTACCGACTGGTTGTTGATGTAGTAGGTCGAGGTGCCGTCGCGGGTCAGTGTGCGCTTGACCGAGATCTCAGCATAGGTGCTCCACTGGCCGGCGGCCTTGCCGGCCGAGTTATCGAACAGCAGCTCGACCGACGCCCGGCCGGCCGGCTTGCGATTTGACGAACCATTGAAGATCACGTCCTGCATGGACTCGCCGCGCAGCTCGGAGGCCTTGGATTCGCCCAGTACCCAGCGCACGGCATCAATGATGTTGGATTTGCCGCAACCATTGGGCCCGACCACGCCGACCAGCTGGCCGGGGACCTGGAAATTGGTGGGATCGACGAAGGACTTGAAGCCCGATAATTTGATGGAGGTTAACCGCACGTCTTTTCCAGCATGAAAAAAGAGAAACCGGGATGTCAGGCAGCCTGTGCAATACGATCGCAGGCTATGCAGGCGCCCATCCCGGCGGGTCAGTAGAATCGCGCAATCATAACATCCGGCCGTTCGCAAACCCTACTCCCCGAGGGGCAATCGGCCGGTTCCCGTCCATTCCCCTCGATTCATCTCGATTCATCTCGATTCACCTCGATTCCCATCGATTCCCACCGCCCGCCGCTGATTGCCGCTGATTGCCGCTGATTCCTGCCGATTCCTGCTGATTCCTGCTGATTCCTGCTGATTCCTGCCGATTCCTGCCGATTCCTGTCGGTTCCGCCTGATCCGGCCTGATCTGACCGTATCAGGCCGGATCAGGCCCTGGACGGCGCAGGCAAGGCGCCCCGCAGGTATAATCGCGGCCGCTGCAATCGCTTGAATTTCCAGAACAATTTCAGACCTAACCCACCTCGCCCGCCGCCGTGAATCCGCTTCTCGCCAAACTCCAGCCTTATCCTTTTGAAAAACTCCGGCATTTGTTTGCCGATGTGAAAGCCAACGCCGCTTACCCGGCGATCAGTCTCGGCATCGGCGAGCCCAAGCACCCGACCCCGGCCTTCATCCGGCAATCGCTGGCCGATCACCTCGGCGGCCTTGCCAGTTACCCGACCTCGGCCGGCAGCGATGCGCTGCGCGAAGCGATCTGCGGCTGGCTGGAACGCCGCTATGCGCTGCCCAAACTGGACCCGGCGACCGAGGTCTTGCCCGTGAACGGTTCGCGCGAGGCGCTGTTTGCGCTGGCCCAGGCCGTGATCGACCCGGCCGCAAAGGCCGTCGTGGTCTGCCCGAACCCGTTCTATCAAATTTACGAGGGCGCCGCCTTCCT
>JACCDG010050157.1_pt1 | contig 15716 bp, 19 predicted proteins | sample 7442471 | NCBI WGS metagenome assembly JACCDG01 (sample SAMN15323444, study PRJNA562643) | freshwater metagenome | isolation source: river surface water | place: USA:Blue River Watershed | collected 2017-08-17 | reverse complement strand
TACGTGCAAACTGTGCAGGTGGATTTTTGCGATGGTGTATTTGTGCCGTCGCGCACCTGGCCGTACGCCGGCAAAGATGAAGAATTTTTCCATCAGATTTTAAATGAAGAAGAAGGAATGCCGTATTGGGAAAACGTGGACTTCGAATTCGACCTCATGATTGCAGATGCGACCGCGCAAGCAGAAACATTTACTAAGCTTGGGGCACGACGCATCATATTTCATATTGAAGGTGTACCTACTGTTCGCGAATATCTCGAAGGACTCGATTCATATACACGTGATATTACAGAAATAGGACTTGCTATCAACACAAGTACTCCACTCTCCGAAATCATTCCGCATATCAACAATATTGATTTTGTACAATGTATGGGTATTTCACAGATCGGTTTTCAAGGCAATCCATTTGATCCGAAGGTTATTGAAAACATCGCTACACTTCATAAAGAATATCCTGACTTAATAATCAGTGTTGATGGTTCAGTGACGCTGGTGACTGGTAGAGAATTGGTAAAAGCTGGGGCAACGCGGCTTGTTTCAGGCTCAGGCATATTTAAGGCTGAAAATATACCCGCTACCATTCAAGCATTTCAAATGCTCGATCAGGATTTGTAGAATTTCTGGAGTGGTTCTGGTATACTCTGTGTGCAAACATGTATGGAAACTCTTACTGATCAACAAACAAAAGACCTCACGCTAAAGGCCAATGAAATTCGCCAGTCAGTTCTGCGTTCGCTTTTATCCACTGGAGGCTCAGGGCACACTGCAGGACCGCTCGGTATGGCAGATATTTTCACCGCACTCTATTTTCACCTCATGAAGCATGATCCAAAGCGGCCTGATTGGTCAGAGCGTGATAGGCTCGTACTCTCCAACGGCCATATTTGCCCAATACTCTACGCCACCATGGCTCATGCGGGATATTTCCCTCTAGAAGAGCTCCTTACGCTCCGTAAGCTCGGCTCCCGTCTTCAAGGCCATCCACATCGTGAATATCTTCCCATGCTTGAGACATCGTCCGGGCCGCTCGGCTCTGGACTTTCGCAAGCGGCTGGGATGGCGCTTGCCGATAAAATTGATTTTGGAGTGAAATCATCTCGGAATATTTTTTGTCTTATGAGCGACGGTGAACTTCAAGAAGGTAATACTTGGGAAGCAATACAGCTGGCCGGTAAATATCGCTTGCACAATCTTGTCGCTATTATTGATCGCAATAACATTCAGATCGAAGGTAACACTGAAGACATCATGCCGCTTGAACCCTTGGCTGCTAAATGGGAAAGCCACAACTGGCATGTGCAAGAGATAGACGGGCACAACTTCAACGACATCGTGGGCTCGGTGATGCGATCAAAAGCAGTATTTGAAAAGCCATCAGTGATCATTGCGCGCACCATTCCCGGCAAAGGCGTATCTTTTATGGAGCGTGATTATAAATGGCATGGCCGTCCGCCAACAAAAGAGGAAGGGGAGAAAGCATTAACAGAACTCGAATCTATCCGCTTGGCGATGACAAACTAATATGAAAATACTTCTTACATTTATTATTATTGGCGGAGCAGTTGCACTGTTGTATTATTTTTTTTATACCGACCATAAGCCAATTGATTTGCAGATACAAGAGCCAATAACCGTGAAGTGCGAGAAGGCAATGCAGACCATGCGATTTGATAGTCCAGAATCGAGCAATCAGTATTATATCGATTGTTTGGCAGGGAAATTTGAAAACTAACATGCTTAACCCAAATCAAAAACTAAATCCAAATATTTTTGCAGATGATGTAGAGCAGATTCCGATCCGCCAAGGCTTTGGTGAGGGGCTTTTAGAAGCTGGTACGAAAGACAAAAATGTAGTTGGTCTTTGTGCAGACCTGACTGAAAGTACCAAGATGAATCTTTTTGCCGACAAGTTTCCTGAGCGGTTTATCCAAGTAGGGGTAGCAGAGCAAAATCTTGTCACGGTAGCTTCAGGTATGGCAGCAATGGGCAAAGTTCCATTTACGAGTTCATATGCGATGTTTAGTCCGGGACGCAACTGGGAGCAGATCCGCACTACTTGTGCCTACAACGACCGCAAAGTTATCATCGTAGGCTCGCATGCCGGCATTTCTGTGGGACCAGACGGTGGCACGCACCAGGCCATCGAAGATATGGCTATTATGCGCGCTATGCCTCATATGATAGTCCTTTCACCGTGCGATAGTATGGAGGCCAAAAAAGCCACCCTTGCTCTCGCTGACGCAACCAATAGCAAACCAGCCTATATACGTCTCGGTCGCGAAAAAACTCCTATTATGACCACGGTAGACACGCCGTTTGAGCTTGGTAAGGCACAAATCGTTTGGTCACCAGAGGGCACTTCCGACTCCGCAGAAGGCTCCGTCGTGACAAAGCCGCAAGTGGGAATTATTGCCACTGGCGCACTTTTGCATAAAGCATTACTCGCTGCGAAAGACCTTGAGAGCGAAGGAACAAAAGTTAAAGTTATGAATCTTGCCACAATCAAGCCTCTTGATGAAGAAGCAGTCATTGCACTTGCAAAAGAATGTGGAAAAATTGTGACAGTTGAAGAACACCAAATCGCCGGTGGTATGGGATCTGCTGTGGCAGAATGCCTCGCACAAAACTTTCCTGTACCAATCGAATTTATCGGCGTACGAGATCTCTTCGGTCAATCAGGAACTCCAAAAGAACTCATCGAGCACTATGGGATGGGAAAAGATGCGATCAAGAATGCAGTTACTAAGGTTCTAAAACGCTAATCTAAACTAATTACTGATATTGCGGCACTCCTCACGTAGCATTGACAGGACTAGCGAAAAGCTTTCATACCATTCTTCCTTAACTTTTAAATTTGCGAAAAGATTTTGATAGCGTTCAGATTCTCGGTCTAGTTGTTTTGCTACTTCCCTCAAGCGTGCTTCACCGACGGTAAGATCATTGTTGTGAACTAAATTTTTAATCCGAATTAAGGATTGATCTAGCTGTCCCTCTATGTTACTTCTTGATTGTGAGATTTTTTCAAGCTCAATAAAATACTTTTGAATGGTAGCATCGAGCTCACGTAATATGTCCACAAACTTTTTAAGCGGGTTTTGGTTTTCGAAACTATTTTCCTCCATTTCTATATCTCTTTCACCTTATAATCCTCCGGGGCATTTTTGATATATTCTTCAAGCTTCTCCCGAGAGAGAAGACCTTTTTGTGCACCAACTTGGAGAGTGACCGACATTGCATTGATCGGTGCCCATAGAAGAGCCTCGGCGAAGCTTTTACCAAGTACTAGGGCAGAAGCGAATGTGGAAGTAAATGCATCTCCGGCGCCAGTACGCTCAAATGGTGCATGTGGATAGACAGGTACAAAGTAAGACTTTTCTCCATCATATGCATAGGCACCTTTGATACCGTCGGTAAGCAAAATCTTTTTTGGCCCAATTGCACGGAGCATTTCCATCAGTTTTTTATGGTCTTTTTCTGTACTATTTAAAATACGCTGTGCTTCCTCGACATTGCAAGAAAAAAGCTCAGTGTGCTCATAAATTGTTTTTGTTTTTTCAATACCGAGCTTCATTTGAAATGTGCCGGGCTGGTAGACCAGTTTGGTATTTGGATGGTTTGATAAGTATTCTGCTATTTGTTCGTGATATGGCGCAGAGTTTGACGCAAGGGAAGAAAGATACATCCACTTGGGTTCTGGAAGATCCATGGGAAAAGAGTAGGGGAATTCGGTGTGTTTCACTAAGATTGTGCGTTCGACGTCGTACCAAAGGACATAGTGATAGTTGGAAGCGTAGCCGGCTTCTGTCTTCATATAGTCAGTATGAACACCATTTTTAGTGAGCTCTTCAAGATTGCCGTGGCCGATCAAGTCATCGCCAATGTAGCTCATGAGATAGCTTTTTACTCCAAGACGGGCAGCTGATACGGCAGCGTTGGCACTGTTACCTACTGCGCGCATAACTTCAGCAGATTCGTATGGCACTTTGTCGCCAAATCGGACGCAAAGCTTGCAATGTTCTTGATCAAGATCACACGTAGCTTCAGCGTCTTCGAGTCTGATAAACGGTTCGGTGACAACATCACCGATAGCAACAAATTCTATTTCGTTTGGTGTATTCATACCCTCTATTTTAGCCTGTATCGCCAGGTTTCCATAGTCTTGACTAAAAAGATAAAATAGTGTACAATACTGCCGAAAACTCTAACTCTACATACATTTTTTCATCTTTTAAAACAAAAAAACAATGATACAGAAAATCTTTTTACTTGCTCTTTTGGCACAAATGCTGTCAGGAGTGCTTGCCGCACAGGAAAATGAATACCAGATAATTGATTCTATGCCGAGCATTGCAGGACGTGGCGTAGTAGACATGAAAAGCTTTAGTTATGCTGCTACGGTGGTTAATGGTGAGAAGCTTGACGAGGTTTCTATTGGAGAGCTTAAAAATAAGCAGGACTCAATAATTACTGTAAACTCAAAACTTGTGTTTATTTTGCCAAGCCATACTGCGAATTACAAAAAACACAGCAGGCCAATGTTTGCTGATTATGCTTTAGTAAAAAATATAAATGGACATTTTATTCTATGGCGTGACGCAAAGGATAAAACCGCTGTACCAAGAATATTCAAATATGGAAACCAAGTACCACTACAGGGAAAAAGTATTTCGCTTGAAGATTTTTTAAAGGTAGATAGCGTAGATGACAAGCGAATACTCGGAGCTCTGGACTTAGAGAAAGTTATTTTTTATGAAATGATTTTCAAAAAGCCAGGACCCGATCTTGCTATTTGGCAGACTGCTATGACGCAATACGATACTGTAGGAGATAAGGTGTACCGAACAATGCGACTAATAAACTTTATTAATGCATCCGATACCGTTGGACTCACTAGTAGAAGTACGGCAGCATTGATTGAATTGGTACCATCAGTTTGGAGTAATCAGTTGAACAAATTCGTTGCTCTTTCTGAAACTCCATGGAGGAGTAAAGCTAAAACAAAAAGACTTGCTTTAGACATTGCCTTCAATGCTGATTCAGAAAATCCTCCAAAGAGTAAAGGTAGGGATAAATCTTCTGATAAATCACAAGGTGGTGAAAAAGATAAAGATGAAACAATAGTCCCAATCCAACTGATTGAAGCAAAAAGTAATTCTTTTATCGTTAAGATTGATCCTGTACAGAAGGCCAAAAGTTATATAGTCACCATAGCCACTGACGAAGATATGAAAAATAAAGTGTCAGATCAAAAAGCACAAGGAATGTTGAATAGAGTATCTCTTAATGAGGAAAATGGTAAAAAAATAATAGCGAACACTACTTACTATATTCAATACAAAGGATACTCAGGAGATGAAGGATCGGGAGATCTTGTTTTTACAAGTGATGTCTATACCATCAAAAGTGGAAAATAAGTAGTTTGATATTTGCAGAAGGCGTTTCGTTAGAAGCGCCTTCTTTTTATTTTATAAATGCTATAATTTCCCCATGAAAGAAGAAATTATGAAGTTTTTCAAGGGCGATATTGCTGATGACGACAACACACTTTTAGCCTATTCGCACGATGCAAGCTTGTTTGAAGTCCGTCCAAAGCTTGTGCTTTTTGCCAAAGATTCTCTTGATATTCAAAACCTCGTGAAATGGGCAGGGGAGGCAAAATCACGCTATTCCGACCTATCTATTACTGTCCGCGCAGCCGGTACCTGCATGTCTGGTGGTCCACTCAATCATTCAATCATCCTCGATACCAACAAATACATGAATGCCATAAAAAGCGTTCGCAAAGTGGATCCATACATGATCAAACCACTTTTCCCAGGCAGTGTACCTGTCGAGATAGTGGGGGAAGCTATTGTAGAGCCTGGATGTTTTTATCGAGATTTTGAAGCAAGCACACTCAAGCAAGAGCTCTTGCTTCCATGTTTTACCGCTTCAAAAAGTATTAATGCCGTCGGCGGCATGGTTGGTAACAATTCAGCCGGCGAGCTGACGCTTCGCTATGGCAAAACAGAAGATTATGTTTCGCAACTTAAAATTGTCCTTGCTGATGGCAACGAATACACGGTAAAGCCACTTACAGAAAGTGAATTTCAATTAAAGATTACTCAAAAGGATTTTGAAGGCAATCTGTATCGTTCGCTGTACGATCTTTTGCGAAAAAACCAGGAGCTTTTGGAGAATGCTAAGCCAAATGTTTCCAAAAATTCTGCTGGCTACTATCTTTGGAATATTTTAGGGAAAAATCAAAACGGGGAAACTATGTTTGACGTCTGCAAGCTCATTGTCGGATCGCAGGGTACGCTTGGTATTGTGACTGAGATCACATTTCGTTTGATCGAAACACCTAAAAATATGAAACTTGCAGTCGTATTTCTTAAAGATTCAAAAAATCTTGGTAAAATTGTTGACGAGATTCTTCTCAGTCATCCGATTTCAGTCGAATCCTATGATGATAAGACTTTCAAGCTCGGAGTACGCTTTTTTCGCGACTTCGTACATGCGAAAGGTGTATGGGGAGCGCTTCGTTTTGGACTTTCATTTATGCCTGAGTTTGCTATGAATCTTTTTGGTGGTATTCCAGCGTTAATACTTTTGGTAGAGTATGATGGAAAAACACCCGGAGAAGTAGATGCAAAGTGTAAAGCACTAAAAACCAGTCTGGCCGCGTTTCCTGTCAAAATTCATATCACTAAAAATCCAAGAGAGAGCGAGAAGTATTGGACATTTAGACGTGACAGTTTTGCACTTCTCCGAAAGCATGTGGCGCATATGCGCACCGCACCTTTTATCGATGACATCATAGTCAACCCGGAGTTTCTACCTGACTTTCTGCCTAAAATTAATGCCCTCGTGCAACAGTATCCTGATCTCACCTATACTATCGCTGGTCATGCCGCAAACGGTAATTTCCATATTATTCCATTAGTACCTGAACACGACACTGATCTCAAAGAGACGGTGCTGGAGCTTTCTAAAAAAGTCTATGATTTGGTGTTGTCATACAAAGGCTCGATAACAGCAGAGCATAACGACGGCATTATTCGCACTCCATTTTTAAAACAAATGTATGGCGAAACTATTTGCGCTCTTTTTGAAGCAACCAAGAAAATATTTGATCCGTCGGTCATTTTCAATCCTGGTAAAAAAGTTGGTGGTACCGAAGCAGACCTTGTAAACGCTTTTAAGCCCTAAGGCTAAAACTAGGCTCGTGTCCAAAGATCACTGACTGAATCTGAGTTGTGGAGATTGTCGACGATTTGTGCGAGCAACCGTGATACGGAAATAACACACAATTTTTTCCCGGATTTTTTCACGGCTTCAATAAAAGTTTTAGGCACTGGCACGGTATCAGTAACCCAAATTTCTTTAAACTTCGATTCTGTCATGTTCTCGAGTGTTTCGTCGCCAAAATCTGCATGGGTTGCGGCTGCATAAAAATTTTTGATCCGCGGATGCTCTTTGTAGACGGCATCAGCTGCTTTTCGAAGTGTGCCAAATGTACTAATAAGATCATCCACAAATACCACATCTTTTATTTTGTCTGAAATAGTACCGTAGGTATACACCTTCATTACTGTTGTATTTCCGTTTTTTAAATCTCGCTCCTTGTCAGCAATGATAATTGGAGTACCAAGTTTGTTTGCGATCTTGCGACAATATTTTGCTCCCCCCATATCGCCAGTTGCGATAGCGACTTCGGAAAGATTTGGGAAACGTTTTTTTATTTCGTGTATGATGAGCGGTGTGGTATCGGCATTTTCCATCGGAGGGTTTTCAGTGCGGCTGGCTGGGTTGTGGAGTTTGCACACAACGAGATGGTCCGCTCCAGCTGCTTTTAAAAGATCAGGAAAAAAGCTTACCATAGGAGGCTCGCGATCTTCGAGATTTTCGACATCTTGCCGTTGGTGAGGGAGTTTTGGTAAAACAACTGTTATTTTATGGGGTCCTCGTGCTTTGATCGCACGAATAAAACGCAAGTAATCCATAAGCCAATAATCAATATTGCCACCACATTGGCTCGTGAATATTACAAAAACATCTCGTCCACGTACTGTTTCCAATTGATGTGGCATCCGTTCGCCATCAGGAAATAGTTTGGTTTCATGCGTGGCTGGTCGCTCTTTCAATAATTTAGCAATCGTATCTCCTAAAGTAGTATCGCTGCCAAACACAAAAATTTGTTTTGGGTAGGGGTGTTTGATATTCATGTAAGTATTTTCGTACCAAAAGAGTATATCATATCATCTAAAAATCAATGCCCATTTCGGGTAGATATCCGTTGACTCAAAGGTTCTTCTTTGATATACTCCCAAAACCAATATGTTAACCCTGAAAGCAGACATACGAGATCCCAAGGTAAATCTTGCAGATCTTCGAAAGAGCGGCAAAATGCCGGCTGTTTTTTATGGACTCAAAAAGACCTCCACTGCGATTAGTCTTTCACAGAGCGCATTTCAAAAAGCTTGGAAGGAAGCCGGTGAATCTACGGCTATTTCACTTGAAACCCCCAACGGTACCCTTGACGTGATGATTCATGATGTCAACATCGACCCTATGAAAGGCCGTCCGATACATGCTGATTTTCTCGTGATTGATACTTCGAAAGCTATTGAAGTCGGTGTGCCGCTTGAATTCGTCGGTATATCAGAACCTGTCAAAAACGGCAGTGGTATTCTGGTCAAAGTTATGCACGAACTTGAAATTAGCGCACTTCCAAAAGACCTACCGCATTCAATTGAGATTGATATCAGTGTTATGGGTGCTATCAACGACCAGATCACCGTGGAAGATATCAAACTTCCTCACGGCGTCACTGCGATTACAAAACTCACCGAAGTTGTGGCCCTGATCTCTGAAGCAAAAGAAGAAAAAGAAGAAGACGTAGCGCCGGTGGATCTCTCTGCGATTGAAGTAGAGAAAAAAGGTAAAAAAGAAGAAGATGCTGTTCCTGAAGATGACAAAAAGGCCTCCTAGAGGCCTTTTTTCTAAGTCCAAATAAAAGACCGTAACATCAATCGTTCTCACACGTCTTATATGGTACAATGTATCTTATGAGAAATCGTTTTTTTGCGTATATGTTGCTCATCGTGATGGCTGTGGGCCTTGTTATTTCTTCTGTTGGTATTCCTGCACTCGCCCAAACCACTTCTGGCACACAATTGCAAAGTGCTGAACAACAAAAAGCAGCACTTCAAGCAGAGCTCGCAGGTCTTGAAAAAGAAATTGCCGAGAAAGAAGCGTTGTTAAAGCTGCAGCAAAACCATTCAGGTACACTCTCGGGTGAAATCGCCGCGCTGACTACTCAAATCAATAAAAAAAAGCTCGATATTAAAGCAAAAAATCTTGTTATTCAACAGCTGGGCGGTGAAATCACTGAAAAAGGTAAAACCATCCGATCACTGGAAGAAAAAATCGCTATTGAAAAGGAATCTCTGGCACAATTGATACGCAAAACCAACGAAATCGACAAGCATCCGTTGATCCATATTGTCATGTCGAGCACCAATTTGTCGGATTTTTACAACGATGTTGCTGCGTACAATTCTTTGAAGGCATCAGTCAATGATTCGGTCAATGAAATTAAGGGAGTTAAGCAAGTGACGCTGACCGAAAAAGAGCAACTTGAGAAAAAACAAAGTGAAGAAATGGACGTCAAAGCTGCACTTGAAGATGCGCAGCGCACCGTAGAAAAAGATCAAGCCAATCAGAAACAACTTCTTTCAATCAGTAAGAACAAAGAAACAGAATACAAAGCGTTGGTTGCAGAACGTCAGAAAAAAGCTGCCGAGATCCGTACGCGGCTATTCCAGTTTTCAAGTGGCGCTGCTGTGCCGGCAATACAATTTGCTGATGCAGTACGGTATGCTGACGTGGCTTCAAAAGCTACCGGTGTTCGTAGCGCTCTCATCTTAGCTATTGTGAAGCAAGAAACTGATTTTGGAAACAATACTGGATCTTGTTATCTCACAAATCCAGTGACGGGTGCAGGAGCAGGTGCCAATACAGGGTCTCCATTTCCAAATGTTATGAAGCCAACACGCGACGTAGCTCCATTTTTGGAAATTATGCAAGGACTTGGCCGTGATCCATACAAAACACGCGTATCCTGTCCGGTTGGAGCAACATTCGTCAATACAACAGTGGGGTATATCAATCCTTTTGGGTATGGAGGCGCCATGGGCTATACGCAGTTTATTCCTTCTACCTGGAAGCTTTTCCAATCTCGAGTGGCCGCTGCTGTGGGCAAGGCAGTTCCAGATCCTTGGGTAGCAACTGATGCTTTTGCCGCTACAGGGTTATATCTAAAAGACTTAGGTGCAGGTGCTCAAACATATTCTGCAGAAATTGGTGCTGCCTGTAGATATTATGGTACTGGAGGAACTACCTGTGCCTATGGAAAAAGTGTTATGGCGATCGCTCAAGGGCTCCAGGACGACATAGATTATGTCAACCAGTACGGAGTTGCAAAATAAATATTTCGTGCTACTATACACAGATATGAAAAAAGACGTACATCCGAAATATTTTCCTGCTGCCAAAGTGACCTGCGTATGCGGTCAGGTATTTTCTGTTGGCTCAACGCTTGAAGATTTTACTGTTGAAATCTGCAGTGCGTGCCACCCATTTTATACAGGCAATGAAAAAATACTTGATACTGCTGGACGCGTAGACAAATTCAAAAAGCGCAAAGTTGCTTCTGATCTCAAAAAAGCTAAATAGCGAATCTTACAAAAGTCGCTCTATCTCGGGCGGCTTTTGTATTGTACGTGAGTTTGAGTTATGCTGAACTAGGTAAATATATGTCATTTGATTTAGAAGAAACAAAAAAGAACTACAAAACGACTTATCTCGCCGAACAATACGAGCATCTTCTGCGTGAAGAAGAAAAAGTACAAAGCTTACTGACAAGTGACCCTTCCATGGAAGAACTTGCGGCGGAAGAGCTTGGAACTATTCGCGAACAAAAAGAAGCCATTGAGCGACAAGTAGAAGAGATACTTAAAAGCGAAGAAGTCGCTGAGGAATTTCCCAACGAAATCATTCTTGAAGTCCGTGCTGGCGCGGGAGGGGATGAAGCATCGCTTTTTGCCCGTGAAGTTGCCGAAATGTATACCAAGTACGCAGACAAAGTGGGTTGGGAATGGAAGACACTCTACGAATCAGAAAGTGCCGCCGGCGGCTACAAAGAAGCTTCGTTTGAAATCCATGGACGTGAAGCCTACAAAAAAATGCGCTTTGAAACAGGAGTGCATCGTATTCAGCGCATCCCGGCCACAGAAAAAAACGGCCGCATCCACACTTCGACTGCGTCAGTGGCCGTGCTTCCGATCCGCAAGAAAGTAACCGTGGAGATCAATCCAGTGGACTTGGAAATGGAATACTCACGCTCGGGTGGTGCTGGTGGACAAAACGTCAACAAAGTAGAAACAGCAGTGCGGCTCATCCACAAGCCGACCGGTATTGATGTGCGTTCTACGAGTGAGCGTAGCCAGCTCAAGAATCGCGAAAAAGCTATGTCGATTCTTTTGGCCAAACTCCAACAGCTCAAAGAAGAGGAAGAAGCTAAAAAATATTCTGCAGATCGTAAAAGCCAAATCGGCACGGCTGATCGCAGCGAGAAAATCCGTACCTACAACGGCCCCCAAGATCGCGTGACTGATCATCGTATCAAACAATCCTGGCACAATTTGCCTGGCATATTTTTAGGCAACATCGACCCAATCATTGAAGCGCTTGAATCTGGGACAGTCGGGGAAGTGGAGGAGGAATAGAATAAATTTCTAAAACATAGACCTAAGCATATTCACAAAGTGGGTTGACAAGCAGGTCGTATGGGAAGATACTAGTGTTAATTTATTGTTCACCAAAAACTTTTCGAACATGAAAAGAAAAAATTCAGTACGTGGTCCGGATGCACAAAGTTCTGCATCCTGCAAGCAAAGTAAACTGAAAGAAGAAAAAGGTTTAACTTTGTTTACCATCAGTCAAAATCATCCACATTAGGTGGTATTGGGCACAGCGTAGGGGGAACACTTCATTGTGTTTCCCCTAAATTTTTATTTATCCCCATCATTGTAATTTTTGCCTTTCTATGTCATATTAACTACAAGTAGTTTCCAACGTTAATGTTTTGTCGAACGTGCGTAGGGTAATTACATTACTAAGTGTTAAGTTTTGCGAAAGGGTAATGCCTTACGCGATAGAAAAATGGCTAAAAAGCTCTATGTTGGTGGTTTGCCTTACAGCACTACCGACGCTGAACTCAAATCCCACTTCGAAGGTGCTGGATCTGTTTCATCAGCAACTATTATCATGGACAAGATGTCTGGTCGTTCAAAAGGTTTCGGTTTCGTAGAAATGGAAAACGATGCTGATGCTGACAAGGCAATCTCAATGTTTAACGGTGCTGATTTCGGTGGCCGCAAGCTCACAGTCAACGAAGCTCGCCCGCTTGAAGCTCGCCCTCCACGTTCTGGTGGATCAGGTGGCTACGGTGGCGGTCATGGTGGCTCTAGTGGACGCCGAGACTACTAATACTTTCAAACTTAGAAAATACCCTGACATGTGTCAGGGTATTTTCGTTTGCGGGGAAAGGCTAATTTTGTTATAGTAGTGCGAGTTCAAGAAATGGACGCGTTTTGTTGTTTTTAAATATGCGTGTGTAGTTCAGTGGTAGAACGCTGTCCTGATAAGACAGAGGTCGAAGGTTCGATTCCTTCCACACGCACCAGCGGGGAGCAGGCAAACTGCTTTGCCTGCGAGAAGGAATCGAAAGACTTTTCGTTCGCTGTGTTAACAGAGCGAAAAGTACCTGCGACCGTAGGGCGAGATTCCTTCACACAAACATTATGGATCTAAAACAAAAACCTTGGTGGCGGGATTCGCTTATGGTATTTGGTAAAGTGACCACGTGGGTCGCAATACCGATCGTCATGGCTTTGTTTCTCGGGAAATACCTTGACCGTGCTTTTGGTACCGAACCTTGGATATTTCTTGGACTTACTGGACTCGCATTTTTTGTTTCCATTTTCGGCATTCTCAAAGTTATAAAAGATTATTTAAAAACACTTAAAGACGAAGACACGACCACTCATGCATAACGAAGAAGAAATTGTTCATACGACAGAAGCCAGTGAAATTGCTCACGCTGAAGGTGATGCAGCACATGGTGAAATTGCTCATGAAGTCACCATCTTTGCAGAGCCGATCACGCATATCGGCAACTTTACTGTTACCAACGCACTCCTCACCAGCTGGATCGCTGTCGGCATCATCATCATACTTTGTGTGGCAGTGCGCTTAAGCATCCGGAAGGTGCCTGGCAAGCTTCAAACATTTTTTGAAGTTATCATCGAACAAACACTCAACCTCACCGATCAGATCACCGGCAACCGCGCCAAATCCCTCAAAGTCTTTCCCATCGCGATGGCGGTGTTTTTCTTTATCCTCATCAACAACTGGCTCGGTATTTTGCCGCTTGGAGCATTTGGCCTGGTGGCAGAACATGGCGGTGAGAGCGCTTTTTTGCCATTTTTACGAAGTGGTACAGCAGATATCAATACCACGCTCGCCCTTGCAGTCATGGCAGTCATCGGCTCAAATGTCTTTGGAATCCTTTCGATCGGCGCCTGGAAAACATTTAACAAATATGTTAATCTAAAGGCGCTCGGACGCATCTTTACTGATGTGCGCAAGGATCCGAGTGTTTTAATGGTGGCGCCGGTCATGTTCTTTGTCGGTATCCTTGAACTCGTCGGAGAAGCCGCCAAAGTCGCCTCATTGTCGTTTCGTCTTTTCGGAAACGTCTTCGCTGGAGAAGTGCTTTTGGCCTCGATGGCGGCACTCCTAGCGTACGTACTCCCAATACCATTTCTCGGACTTGAAATATTTGTGGGACTGATTCAGGCGCTCATATTTTCAATGCTCACTCTGGTCTACTTTGCGATTGCATCGGAGGATCATGAGGCGCACGAGGAAGAGCATCATGAAAAACACGAGCCTGCATTACATCAGACCGCGTAATCAATTTATTATAAGTATTATTAATTATTAAAAATATAAAGAGCAATTGCTCAAAAACAATTATATGGAAGACACAGCAACAAATCTTATCCCTCTCGCTAAAGCTATCGCTATCGGCCTTGGCGCTATTGGCCCAGGACTTGGTATCGGTATGATCGGCGCTCGCGCCATGGAAGCTATTGGTCGCAACCCTGAAGCTGCCAACAAAGTGCTCGTGCCAATGCTTATCGCATCAGCCTTTGCAGAAGCTATCGCTATTTACGCGCTCGTTATTGCGTTCTCATTGAAGTAATAAGCCAAAAGCGAGTAGGGAATTGGGAAAGCATCCCTCTCTTCCCTGATCGCTATTTATTCTTATATGGATTCTCTCATCACAACATTTCACATTGACTGGAAGATCATGATCGCTCAGGCGATCAACTTTGCAATTGTCTTTTTCGTCATTTGGCGCTTTGCCATCCGGCCGATCAAAAAGCTGATGGATGAACGCACTGCCACGATCGACAAAGGTCTCGCAGATGCCAAAGTCCAGGCTGAAATACTTGCTCGGACTGAGACTGAATACCAGGCAATGCTCACTCAAGCTCGTAAAGAAAGCCAAGAGATCGCGGCCAAAGACAAAAAGGAGCGCGAGATTGAACATGCCAAAGAGACGGAAAAGACTCGTGCCGAAGTCGCTCGCATGATTGAAGAAGGACGCAAACAAATAGAGCTTGATAAAAATAAAATGATGACGGAGATCAAAAGTGAAGTCGCAGACCTGGTGATCGCCAGTACTGAAAAAGTCCTCGGTAAAGCCGTGACCCCGCATCTTGATAAGGAGATAGTTAAGGAAACCATCAAGGAATTAAAATAGTATGTCAAAAGGATTTAAAATTATTGGAATAATTTTAGGACTTATTATTTTAATGTTGTTGCCAATTTTCCCTGTTAAAGTAAGTTCATCCATTGAACATCCTTGCGCAAAAGAAGAGACAAATAGTGCATCATTTTTACCATCTATGCCTACGTGTTATGACTCTGAAACCCTTTTTGTAAGCCCTTTAATCCATATTATTAAACCCGGGTACCAAAAGTACTACTTCGATTTCAGTAAATAAAAACATGTCTAAACGAATTAAAACAACTGAAATCGCTCGAGCTTTGTTTGAAGAAGCTAAAGGTAAAGATCATACAGCAGTAGATCTGCTTACGACAAACACAGTTAAGCTTTTGGCTAAAGGTGAGCTTGCGAAAGATGGCGAAGCCGTACTTCAAGAACTCGAACGACTGGAAAACGATGAAGCCAAGATCGTCCAAGCTGAAGTGGAAAGCAAAGGTTCACTCGGAGAACATGAATCAAAAGAGATAGAAGATTTTATCCACCACAAGTTTCCACATCACCATGTCAGTCTGAGTCATACCGTAAACCCAAATATTATCGGCGGAGTGAAGATCAAAATTGGCGACGAAGTCTGGGATCTTACCCTCAACCGTCAACTTTCAAATTTAAAAACCCATTTAGTCACCGAAGTCTAATTTAATTATTCATAATTCACCAAAAGTCACATGTCCAATCAAAACTACGTTGTCGAAAGTCTCAAAAAGAAAATAGCTGATTTCTCCACCAGTCTGAAAGGGGAGAAGGTCGGCCGCGTCGTCGAAGTCTTCGACGGTATTGCCCGCGTCTCCGGTCTCTCTGATGTTAAAGC
>JACCDG011426655.1_pt1 | contig 15717 bp, 21 predicted proteins | sample 7442471 | NCBI WGS metagenome assembly JACCDG01 (sample SAMN15323444, study PRJNA562643) | freshwater metagenome | isolation source: river surface water | place: USA:Blue River Watershed | collected 2017-08-17 | reverse complement strand
TCATGCCGAGCGAAACATCCATCTCGGCTGGGTCAACCCAAATGCGAACGGTCGTATCATCCAGGGCTTCGACATGCGCCGCATTGGGCGGGCTGACGCTCACATAGTAATTGTCGGCTTCCTTGCTGGTGTTTGTCTGGAAATCTGCATCCGCAAAAGCCGCGATCCATGCCTTTGATGCGCCGGGGCCGCTTCCGACTACATTGTCTTCACCAAACTTGATGATGATCGTACCGCGAACCGGGGATTCGCTGTTGATGACCCAGAACAGCGCGGGCAGATAGATAATATCGCCGCTTGGCAATTTGAGCGCAAGCTGAAAGGCGGTGCCCGCCTTATTATCGCCCTGCGTCCGAACGCCTTGATCGAAGATAAAGTGGAAATGCACTTCATCAGGATAGGCAATGCGGCCCAGCCTGTACCACTGCCACTTCGGTAGATCATACAGTGCGGTTGCCGAAGAACCGTCAGCCGAGTGCAATAGGACAAGCCGTTCATCACTTGTCGTGTCTGTCTCAAGCGCGTGCCGTGCGAATTCTTGCCCTGGCTCCTGCCAAACCGTTTCGGTGTAGATCGTCGGCAAGCTGTCGCTGATATCACCGCTCAGATAGTTGTCTTCGATGACCTCGATCGGCGCACCGTTCACAAATGGATCTGTGAACTCATGACGCCCGGCAAGCCCGACAATGGCGCGGCCAAAGACGCTATCCCCTTCATATTCGAGCCATGGCGGGGCAAGGTACGGGGCCGGGATACGCTTGACACCAAGAACGGTCGCAAGTTGCTCGTAAGGAGCGAGCGAATTGCTGGCAAATCCACCCTCGCCATACTGTTTAGCCGGCTTGGGCTTCTTCTCTTTTGGGGCGAAGTATTTGTTATAAATATAGGGGGCGGCAATAGCGAGCCCAAAGGTCGTCGCAATCAAAAAGGTCTTGAGGACGTTCCCGAACTTGCTGTCGAACATAGCGATGAACTATGCCGAAGCGCCGATGATCGTGAGGCGATAGGAAACCGACGTTCCAGACGATGAATTGGCGAAGTTCACGATGTCTCCGGTGGACGCAACCGGAGCCTTGCCCGCCCCGATGCTTTCCCATTGGAACGCCTCACCGGGTCCAAGGTGTATAGTGTGCGCGGCCGTGCGCAGCGGGCCGGTTATCCAGCCATTCGAAGCGCCCGGCTTGAACTGCACATCATTGGTGTTGCCGGAATCCGCTTCGATACGAAGGAATTTCACCTTCACAAAGCTGAGCGTCGAACCATATTTATCCAGCAGAGAGGCGATGAGATCACGGTTGGTATTGCTTGAGGCGGTTTCCGTGAGAACCGCGTCATAGAGAAGATCGGCCTTGCCGCTGCCGGTTCCATCCGTCAGCGATCCATCCGTGAACTGAACCCGCTGGCCTGTCTGCTCGCCGGTCAATTGCACCGCTGGCGCATAATTGGCAAAGATACCACGGCGGATTTTGCAGGAAGTTAGAGAACCCATAGGTCAATCCTTATCCGACGTACTTAATCCAGTTTGCGAATGGCGGTATCAGGCGTTGAGCGGGGAACGGCTCTTCGGAGCGGTCTTCATGGCCAAATTCGATCTCGATCACGTTCCCGCTGCCCGCAACGGCAGTAACATCAAGTTCGGAGTAGCTTTGCTCGATTGTGTCCGGCGCACTTTCGAGAACCAGCTTGATCGTGAGCTGCGGAGGAACGCCGCTATCAAGGCCACTAAGCGCATCCCATAGCGCGCGCGGGATATTCGAAACCCGCATCGCGCCTTGTGGAAAGCCAAGCTCTATCTCAAGCGGATATGCGGTATAGACATTTCCACCTGACGTTATGTCGTCCATCGCCAGCGCAAAGCGCTTTGTCGTGATGTCGGCATGGGTCAACTCGAACAGCACAACCCAGCCGTCCGCATTCCACACCGTCAAGGCTGCGGCTTTTCCGACTGCTGTGGCGAGCATGGATCAGTAGATTTCGACCGCGTAGGGAACGCTATAGAGCCCGGTCACATTGCCGAGGGCATCGACCACGGGCGCCCGATGCGAAACCGGGCTTGGCCCTACCCACTGGCAAAGAGCAATCGTGCCCTTGCGGGGATGCCCCATGTAGAATGTCGTCGCGCCTTCCGAGCATGGGCCGACATAGAACCCCTCAAGGTCTTCGCATTCGCTTTCTGTCAGGATCGCCTCACCGCTGCACGGCGTCAGTGGTGAGCCTGGTAGTTTGGAGCGCGTCGGCTTGCCGGATTCGGTCGGGAACTCGCGAAAATGCTTGTTGCGCTGTTCATTCCAAGTCCCGGCAAGAAACCGATCCTGCAAGTGCGGAGGCATCGTTGCGGGCACGGCCTATCTCCGCTTGAGCTGCTTAGGCATCGTCGCCTGTTGCGCCTTGTTGCCGATGTAGAAATCGACCCGGCGCTGATCGCCCCAACTTGACTCTTTCACCGACACATTGTCATTGCCGTAGTTGTGGACGTTGATTTGCGTCTTGCCGCCTGAGAGTTTTGACATGGGCGTAATGCGGGCCGGGCCTTCGATCAGTTCGGGCTCCCCGCCCTCACCAGCGATGCCCCATTTACCGGCGCTAAGATTGCCACCCTTGGCAAAGCCGCCGCCGAAGCTACTCAAAAGCGCCGAAATGCCGGTGCTAGCGGCAGTACCGGAGCCGGGCAAAAGCAAATTCAGGGCGATCTCGAACAGCTTGTCGGTCGCCATCTGGATAAGGCGCTGGCTCAATTGGGCTAGCTGATCCTTGAAAGCCTTGGCCACGTTACTGCCTTCGGCAATCGCCTGGACGATGCCGCTGAACGCGCTCTTGAACGGTGCGGCAATGTCTTGGATAGCCTGCTGCTGATTTTTCAGATCTTCTTCGTGCTGGCGAAGCGCGTCCATCTCGGCGCCGAGCGCGCGGATCATACTTATCTTTTCGTCAAGAAGCGTGATGTCTTGCTGGCTAAGAGGATGCCCCGCCGCAACAGCTTCGTTTAATGCGCGCTGGCGTTCGACCAGGGCATCAATGGCAAAAGCTGACTGCCCATAGGCTTCCTTCTCGACCTGAAGGATGGCTATCTGCTCATCCAGACCTTGCAGGATGTTCTTCTGAAAGGACCATGTTTCCCGGTCGGCGGCGTTTGCCTTTTCCTTGGCGACGGCCAGTTCCTTATATCCGATAACGCTTTCCTTGGTGAGCGTATTGACGCTCTGAAAGGCCTGGACCGTCTTGGTCATGTCCGTGACGTTGTTCGGCAGGCCTTTGCCATAGGTAGCGCCAGCGTCTGGCATTATCCGGCTGCCCATGCCGGAGCGGTTCACCGACTGCTGTGCGATTTGGTCGATAAGGCCAAGCGCCTTGCCGGAATCGGTGATCAGGCCGTCAAGGCCCATCGCGGCTTCGGTGATCAGCCGGTCGGCGGTATTGCCCCACGCATCCCAAGTCGTTTTCCAGCGCGATTGCATGTCGCCGGCTTTATCGACAAGGTTCTTATCAACCGAGCGACCGATCGCTTCGACAGCGGCCCTCACCCCAAGTCCGACAAAGGCCGCGGCAAACACGGTGCGGAGCTTGTTGATGTCACCAATCGTCCGCCTGACATTCGACGTGAAGCCGGTGAGGTTTCGATTGGCAGCGGCGAACGCGGCGCGGGTTTTATCTACCGCCGTGATGTCGATGCCGAGACGGGCTTTCGTACTCACTGCGCGCGCCTCCGTTCTTCGTCACGTATCTTGAAAAATGCGAGCCAGTGTCGGAACTCTTCGACAGTCATTTCCTGCTCAAGCCGCGCGACCGTCATGTGCAGCGCCTCGGCAAGAGAGTATTTGACGTTCAGTCCTGGCTCGCTTCTGAGTTTCCCTCGGCATCCTTCACGGTCACTGGTTCACGAAGGAAAGCAGCAATCCGCATGGCGACAGCGCCGCTTGCCTGCTTCTTGAAATCGGTAAAGCCAATGCCGGTGAATATCGGCTTGCCATCTTCATCAACCGCCAGCCGCTTGAGCGTTTCGAAGACGACGTGATCAAATCCCTTGTCGTTTGCCGCGGCCAAATGGCCAAAATCCTCAAGTGTTTCCGGCCGCGCATAGATGCGAAGCGGTTTGGTTTCGTCGCCCCACTCTTTAACGTCAATGTAGCGAGCCTCAAGCGACTTGCGGTGATCGCGGATTCTGGAAAGAAGGTCAGCCATGAGGTCACGCCGTCGAAGGTGTCAGGGCGCCGTTGCCCTTGAATTTGAACTGAGCGCGAATGGTTTCTCCGTCCTTCTTTGTCGTGACGGTATGCTCGACTACCGTCGCCGTGCCAGTATAGTAATAATCGCCGGTTGTCGCGCCTTCCGGGTACATATTGAGCGTCACCGAAACGCCGGGCAGAAGCGTCACCTGCCCGCTTGAATCGGTTTCATCCCAGTGGCAGGTCAGTGACCCTTCCCACTTTTTATGACCGGACGCGGCGATATGGGTTTCCCACGTATCGCCCATGGCCGTATCATCGACCGGCTCAACGCTCTGGGTAAATTCGAATTCGATAATCTCAGCGACGACATTCGTGCTGAGCTTGACGGTGCCTTCCGTTCCAGCATGAGTGGCCATGGGGCTTTCTCCAATAAAAACCCGCCGCATGGGCGGGCCGGGTACGATGATTTGGGAGTTGCGCTAGTTCAGCGCTTCAGGATTGCTCTGTGTCGTGCGGTACATGACGCCATAGGTCATGACCAAGCCGCCAGTTTCCTTCTCGCCATCCTTGCGAAGCGCGAGTTGGGTTGACTTGAGAAAGCTGTCGATCGGGCCTGTCAGGCCAAGGCTTGGATTAGCGCCCATTGCGGTTTCGACTTCGACTGCGATAGTGTCCAGCGTATCGTCAAGCGTGTCGTTCACTTGAGCAACGACCTCGATTACAAGGTCTAGTTCGCGCGTGAGCGTGCGCCCCTCAAGGAAAGAACTTTCACTGACGGTGTAGACCATGAGGCCCGCGCCGCCTGAATTCGCAGGGTCGTATGGATAGAGCCTGGACGGATAAACCCGCGTGCCCGTCGTGGTCAGCCCGGTCAGCAGCGTCACCACTGCATCGCGGATGGTCTTGCGCATGTGGGCCATTATTGCTTCTCAAGCGCGAGATCGACCATGCCCGTCCCGTCCGGCTGGACGATGCGGACCTTGTAAGTGCCGGCCGGGTTAGTATCGAGGCCGGCCGCTAAAAGCTGTGCGGAGGTCAGCACGATGGTATCGCCTTCACCGCCGCCGCCGCTTAAATCGTCAACGCGACACGTCATCATGGGCTTACGCGTCTGGACATCGACTTCGCCGCCGACTTCGATGGCAATTGCCGCGCTGTCAAACAGGCCCTTGATTGTCCATGATGCACCGCCAGCTGCCGGCGTGTATGTCGCCTCAACCGCGAATTCGTCACTGTTGAGAAACGTCAGCCGGTCAGCAGCAGTCTCGACAGGCATGCGCTACTTCTTCTTGACCGACTGATTGCGCCGGATCGGCATGTCATCAGGCTTGGGCATGACGAATTTGACCGGGCCTGCGTTCGCAGGATCAGGCGCTTTCGGCGTCGCCGGGGCGGTCCCGTCCACGCTGACGACTTCGCGCATCGTCTTCGGGATAGGCCCTTGAATGCCGAACTTCTCGCCGCGCTTAAATTCCATGTGCTGGGTCGACTCGTAGATGTCGTCGCCCTTGGAAATAAGCCTGTTCCCGCGCGCAAGCGCCTGCTCACGCGAGAGCTTCATCACAGTGCCGGGACCGATATAGACGGTTTCCAGGGCTTCGATCTGCTTCATAACAAGTCTCCAGAAATGCTTAGGGCCCCCGGTATTGGGAGCCCTTCAGCAAAGTGCGTCCACCCTATCAGGTGAAGGTGTTGAGGCAGGCGCGCTGCCAATAGCCGTAGCCGACGTTCCGCCAGCCATCGACGCCGAACTGCCATGCGTCATTGTCGAACTCGAACTCCGAGCCCTCAGCCTTCGACTTGAACTCAAGCGGCGACTCTTCCTGCATGATCAGCGCCTTGATGGGAGAGTCCGTGCGGAACGTCGCAAACTTGGTTGTCCAAGTCAGATCGGGATTCATTTCAACATTGATGTTGAACCCGCCGCCGATGGCGTTGGGGTTCATGTTCGCGGAAAGCGCGATGTTCAGGCTTTCCGAAACAGCAGCGAGGCCAATCATGTAGTAAGTCGGCGGCACCATAACAGTGAAGGAACGAGCGCCGGGATTCATCGGCCGTCCCTGGTCATCCTTGAAGCCGATAATGGCTGAAATCGACTGGAGGATTGCAAGCTGCATTTCCTCTTTTGTGGGCGTCGTTCCGGTCGCAGCGGCGTAGGTCAGAGCGTTGCTCTGGGAACCGGAGCTTCCTTCCGAATGGTCGGTATCGAAGAAATACTGACCATCGTAGCAGGTGGTTGCCTCGCCGCCCTCGATCAGGCTAGTGAGAAGCGTCTGCCAATGAATTTCGGACTGGTCCGCGAATTCCTGCACGCGCGCCATGATCTGGCCTGTCTTGTCACGGCGAACGTCTTTCACCGAAACTTCGAGCGTGCCTTCGTAGTGCTTATTGGCGATCGTGTAGGAATTGCCGAGCATACCCTTGGCTTGGCGACCGCCGATCCACTCACGGAGCGCTGGGGCAAAGCCGAGGAATGCGTAGGTTTCGCTTGACTGATCGGAGGTGAACATATTCGCCACCTGCGGATGCCAACCAGTAAGCAGGTTCTGCTCCCGGCGGGCGAAGTATGAGTCGCGGATAGCGCGACTGGAGAGGATTGCTTGATCCATTTCTGTGATTCCTTGATGCCGGAAACAGAAAGGGCCGCCCGAAGGCAGCCCTTATTCAGTCCCGAATTGTTGAGTTGATTGTTACGACCCAGCAGCCCAGATGCCGCGCTGTTCAATGGCGAGATAACCATCAGCATCGCCGGCAATGAGCGTGATGAAGTCGCCGCGCCGTTGGGTTGCCTTGGTCAGCACGACCGTCACGCCATCCGCTGGCGCAATATCCACGCCGTGGATTTTGTCCGAGCCGTTCGGATCGATCGTGATTTCGGTCGTACCGAAAGCACCGATCGCCATGATCGTCAGGCCCGCAAGGCCGTCAGCAATAGCGGGAAGCGTAAGCGCGTCGCCGTCGCCGGCCGCGTCTACGCAAAACAGCTTCGCGCAGTCCTGGGCGTCAAATGTCTTCGTGCCCGATAGCAGTTCGCGGGTCGTCTTGTGAGCCCACGGGTCACGCATCGCCAATGCGTCGAACTCGACCATGACAACGCCGCTCGAAACGAAACGCTTGACGTAGCCGATGAAAACGCCGCCAACCGGAGAGAACACGAAAGTATCGTCGTCGGTTGCGTAGATGGGCTGGCCGCAATCAGTGATAAGCGCGCCGGAAACCGAAAGCTGGACAACGCCGCGCTCGTAAACACTGACATTAATTGCTGCGGCGGCTCCGGCAGAGTTATCGGCCTTGGCGACAGCGAAGCCGGCAAAGCGGTTGGGGTTCGCCAGCGGTTGAGCATGGCCGGTAGCATCGACGATGCCAACAGCAGCGCCTTCGTAGATAATATCCGAAGCAATCATCGGATAGGCGTTCTGCGCCTGATGAGAAGTACCCGCCTCAAAGGCACGGGGCTTGTTTGCAGCAAGAGTGGTCATTGATTGTGTCTCCTGGAATCAAAAAGCCCGCACAAAGGCGGGCTCCGATTGATCCGAATGTGATTGAGGTTAGTGGCGCCGAGCGGGGGCCAGTTCGCGCACGAGGCCAGCCGCCTCCGCCCTTCGACCAGCCAAAAATGTGTTTTTGCCGCCTAGCTTCGCATACTCGGCTTGGAGTTCAGCAGAGGCGTCATATTCTGCATTCCACTTCGCTTCGCCATGAAGGCCATCGCCCGGCTTTTCGCGCTTGTCCGCGCCGTCATTTGCCGGCTTGAACTCGCTGCGCAGGCCTTTCATCTTGGATTCGTCGGCATCAAGTCCGTCACCGGCCTTGGCGCGAAGCTGCTTTTCGGCATTGATCTGTGCGATTGCGCAGTCATTTGCCGTCTTGGTCGGGTCCGCCTTGTGGGCAGCAATGATGGCGTCATGGCCGGGAAGCGCAACAGCATCGATGTCTGCGATGCGCTTGGCTTCCATCTTGGCGCCTTCCAACTTGGCCGCAGCGATTGCAGCGGTCATGTCGTGAGACTTTTCGATCTCGGTAACGAGATCAGGCCGCTGCTCGCGCAGGGCCGAAAGCGTAAGGGACTTGATGTCCATTTCGTTTTCTCCTTGTGCCGCAGCGACGGTAACTGTGGCGGTTGAGTTAAAACGGGTCCGCTCCGTCTTTTGCGGTCCCGATTCTTGGAATTTGAATTTGTTCGTGCTCGCCATAAGGCGAAGCGGTTCAGGCGCGCGGGAATAAAGGCGATAGTCAAACATCGCCGCTTCAAGCGCTTTTTCGGAATCTGCTTTGGTCGCAAAACCCTTGGACATAGCCTCTTCGCCAGTCATCCAGGTTTCGTCATCCATCATGGACTTGGTTTCTTTTGCCTCTAGCCCGGTGCGCTTGGCGTAGAGTTTTGCCATCTCGCCATCCAGGCGAGTCAGGGCTTCGATTGTTTTCTCATGATCCTTGGCTGTGCCCATTGTAATGCCGGAGCCGTTGTGGATCATCATCAGCGCGCCATCGCGCATGACAATCTCTTCGCCAGCCATGGCGATGACGGACGCAGCGGACGCGGCGATGCCGTCGATTTGAACCGTTACCTTGCCGTCGCGGGCCTTGAGCGCATTGTGGATGGCAATACCCATAAAGGCATTGCCCCCGCCTGAATTCACGCGGACTGTCAATTCGCCGTCCAGTTCAGTCAGGGCGTCCAATACTTCTGCATCAGTGAAACCACTATCCGACCAGAAATCGCCGCCGACCGTCCCATAGAGAACAAGATCGCCGTCCTTAATCAGCTTGTGAGCCATATTACTTCCTCAACGGACGAAAGCCGCCCTCGTTGAATCGCCTGTCACTGAACCGTGAGCCTGGCTTCCGGGGATCAATCCGCGTCGCCGGGTCTGTCGGAGCGGTCCCCAATTGCAATGTTACTTGCGAAGCTGTGAAGCCAAATGAATCGCCCTGAACTGCCAGTTCAAAGCCACGCAGCACGTCAGCCGCTTCGCCTGAATACCCGAACGTCGCGCCGTCAACCGCAATCTCTCTGCCGATTTCCAAAGCGACGGCCGAGCCAGAAACCGCAAATGTCGTGGTCTCGGCAAATATCAGATAGCCAGCAATCGGCTCGTAAACGAAAGTGGCATCGCTGCCGGAAAAGGCAAAGGCCGCCGCCGAAACAGCAACCTCGCGCCCATATTCGAGCGAAACTGGCTGGGCGGAATACGCGAACGACCCAGCAGCAATCGCGACTAGCCGCCCTCGCTCCAGCGAAACATCCTGCCCGGTGACAGTAAAGCTAGCAGCTAACGCCGCAACCTCACGGCCATACTCTAAGGATACCGATTGCCCTGCAAAGGCAAAGCTAGCAGGCTGGACCGCGACTTCGCGGCCGATTTCTGTGCTGACGGCCGCTGCCGTGATGGCAAACGACGCCGCCGCAGCAACTACTTTCCGCCCGCGCTCCAGCGAAACCGCTGCCCCCGTGGCGGCAAAACTTGCCGCATCTGCCGTCACCGAGACTGGTGTCACCGGCAGAATTTCAACTGAGGTCATCTTCCATGATGACCCAAGCGTATTGCCGAAAGTGACTTGCGTTCCGGTAAAACCGCTTGCCGTGTATGCGCTCGTAGCGGAGTCGGCCGGTGATGACGTTATGGTCTCATGGCCTCGCGTGAAGCCACTTGGGTCGGTCAAGCCTGGCGTGTCGTCAACCGATCCGACGCAGGTCAGAATGACGCTGCCTGACAGCGCCGCAGACGCAAAGGTCGTTCGGACAGTTGCGCCGCCACTGCCGCTAACTACCCTAGCAAACTGCCTGACCGCATCGGCGCCGTTATTTGACGCGCCTGAGATCAGAAAAACTTCTATAACGACCGCGTCGGCATTTTCGCCAGTGCAATCGAATGTGACTGTTTGGGAGACATTGTTCGCAAACTCATTCGACACGAACGAGTAAAGCGAAATGCCAGTGCCAGTGTTTTGGTCTATATCGGAAAACGTCAGCCCATCGGAACTTGAAAGCGTCGCCGTGGATGACGTTGTCGCAGCATAGACAAAGACAACGACCAGATCGCCTGCGGCCGGCGTAAACGAATTCGAGACGTAGCTTGTCCCGTTTGCGGTACTGTTAAGGGCAACGGGGTCGACAACTGTTACCGTCGCCATAGCCTAAAACTCCGCTTATCGAATTTCCCAGAACGGACGCTTGTGCGTGTGCCTCCCCTCTTTCGGGCTGAAACTACCGCCTACGCAGAAACGACGATGCACGGCCTCACCGAACACGCCCGGTTCTAGCTCATGATTGCCTTTGCAGATAAACCAGTAAATATCCGGCGCCCCCTTGGCCTCATCCTCCGCGCTCGAATAGAACGCTTGAATGTCATGGTTCTCAGGGTGTCGGCAACAGGATGGAATTTTCTGGTTTTGCTCCAGGTCTTCAATCCATTTGGTCGGTATGCGAACGGGGCACTCAGTGACCGGTACGCGCGGGCAAGCCGGACGAAGCGCAGAAATCTCGTCCGCTCGTGATTTAAGAATTCTGGACATCACGCGAAGGTCGCGAGCGATGCGCCGAAGTCCGCAGTTGCGGTCTCGCCGTTCCCAAGTGTGAAATTGGCGCCGTAGTCATAGTCGAGGAACAGTATGTCATTCGTCGATGTGTCGTCATGGATAGCGAAATATCGCCCCGCGACCCAGTCCGCCGCTGTTGCGGTCCACACGACATCCACTGCCGTCATCGTCACCGTGCCGCCGGTGCGGGTCGCATCGTTCTGAATGTCCTCGCCGCCCGCCGTATAGCCAGTGCCGGTGATCTGCGTCAGATCGGCAAGCTCATCATCGGTGGCTACTGTCGGCGCGTCGGAGTGGATAACGATCTTGAACGTGTCAGTCGTTCCAAAAATATCGACCTCTTCATTCACGATCGCTTCAATCGCGTGCTCATATTTTACGGCTGTAGCCATGTGCTACTCCTGAGTATCTATCGTATCGGGATCTTCGGAAGGCGCCTGGGGCTCGGCCGCAATTTCGGTCACAAGCCCGTCTGCGATAAGCAGCTTCTCTTCCTTGGCGAGCTGCTTTTCCGTCAGGTTCCAGTCGCCGCCGTTGTGTTCCATGACGATCTGCTGTCGACTCATGGTCCGCATTTCGAGGTGCTTGCCGTAAGCGTTCGCCTCTTTCAGCGGGTCAAGACTGATGCGCGATGAGGTCGAAACCCATGCCGAGCCAAGCCATGCTTCGCGAATCTGCGGATCGGCAAAGAAGCCGGGGGCAGACAGTCGCCCCGAGACAATCGCTTCGGTGATCACCCACTCATAGACTGGCTGGCAGAATTTCCAGGCAAACCAAACCTGGCGCGCATTGAAGAACTGCCACGCCATTTCCAGCGCCGCCCGGCTTGCCGAGTAGCTTGCCGAGAACGCCTTGAGCAGCAATTCCTTCGGAATGCCGAGTGCCGCGCCGATGCTCTTGGTGATGGCGTCAACGAAATATTCAAAAGCGGTATTCGGGCGCTTCGGGTCTGCGAAGTTGACCTTCTCTCCCGCGGCAAGATCCACAATGGCGCCGGAGCCCATCTGGATTTCGTTGCTCGGATCAATATTTGACTGCGACGGCGCGTCGCCAAGAATGCCGGCTGCGGCGGAATCGCCGTCATCCATTATTGCCGGCTGTTCAACAAACACCGTGAACATGGCGGAGATAACCGCCGCCTTGATCTCGGCTTCCTGATAGTCGCCAAGCTGCTTGATCGCTTCGACCACTGGCGACAGGTACGGAAGCCCGCGCGCCTGATCGGGGCGCTGCTGATCGAAGAGATGCAGGATGAGCGGCTGACCTGTTATAGTCGAACCAAGCTCATAACGCCTCCATTCGCGCTTGCGGCCTATGGTCGTGTCGTCGGGGTGAGTCGACGAAATGTGATAGGCAATGGGAACGCCATCGGCGTCCATCTCAACGCCGTCTACGAGATCAACCTTGTTCGCCCCGAAATTCGGGTTTGAAACCCGGTCGGCCTCGATAATCTGTAACTTCAGCGCGTACGTATCGCGCGGGCCTCTGCGGCGACGGCGCGCGGCAAAGACATCGCCCGACTCCAGCACGGCGCGGAACGCCAGCGCCTGCATCTCATCCCAGTTGAGCCGCCCGGTGAAGTCCGGGTTCTTCCCCCACAGCAGGAACTCGCGCTGGGCTTTCGCCTGCCACTGTTCGGCCTGCTCATCGCTAAGGCCAAGCAATTCGCGATCAACCTGCGACTGCAAGACAAGGCCGTCACCGACAACGTTATAGACGGCGGTTCCGATTGCGCCCGTAGCGATCGGAACATTGCGGATAAGGTCGCGGCTGCGAGCCCTGAGATCGGGCAAGTCGCCTGATATGTCCTCATTGGCGCTGCGCTGGCTAGGACGCCAGTTACGGGTTGCGCGCCTGTCCCGCTTGCCGCCCTCATAGCCGCCGACCGACGCCATCATGGCGCGGCCTTTCAGGCGCTCAAGGCCAGCCTTGGGATTAAGCCATTCTGTCAGGCGATCAGCGAGGGTCCATTTTACCTCGATATTGCGTCTCCCGACACGGACTTGCCGGGTCATTGATTGACCACATAGCGCGTCCTAGACCGCGTACGCGGCGCAAGGCGAGACACCCAATTCTGCCAGTAATCGATCTGGTTACGGATTTCCTGCGCATCGACGCGCGACAGAGAGCGATCCTTGATGGAATAGCTTTGGCCGGACGCAACCGCCGAAGAGGCAGCAATCCATAGCGCAAGCTGCGCCTCTGCCTCTGAAAGCGTGATGCCGGGCATTCAAATACTCTCTCGGATGTGCTAAGATGCTCGCATGAGCAAAGCAGATGAATTCGCGGCCATTCTTGCGGCCATCGAGAAAATGGGCGGCTTCACCGAACAGGGTGAGGTCGCTATAGACGGCGAAGGCAAGGTTAGGCACCGCCTCCTGAACCCTGACGGGGCCTGGGGCCAATGGATGCCAGGGTCGCCGCCGGATCGTGGTTCAGCGAAACGGTGACGAGTCCGCACTTATTGTCTCTGACTGACTCGCGAACCGTCTTGCAGAAATGGGCCAACGCTTCATCGACAAGAGATGTGTCCGATGGTTTGCCCCTAAGCTGAAAACTCATTTCGCGAATTGTCATCGTATCCCTCTTGACCGCATTCGCCGTCCCTGACGGACCTGCTGTGCAACAATGACCGGAGCCGGAACGACCGGAACGCCCGCCGCTACCGGTTCGGGCTGAACCGTCTTGTCGATCTTGACCACGCTCGGCTGACGTTCGACCGACGACAGGCTTTCACGTGCCGCCATTGCATAGGCCCGGCAGTCCAGCGCTTCGTTACGCTTGCCGCCTGGCAGCATCCATTGCCGTATCGGCCGGCCATGAACCAGCTTGGTTATGATCCGCTCAGAGGTTAGCTGTGCAAACCAGTTCTCCGAATACTCAGGCACATTCGGAACGTGCATAAAGCCGGGCTTCGGGTCGTGGGAATGTTCCGCCCGTTCAATGGCGAGACACCCGTAAATCCGTTCCTTGGCAACGCTTGTCCCGACAATCCTTATCCGGTCGAACTTGGCGTTCGATTTGGTCTTGTCGCTCTTGACCCAGATCGGAGACCACTTGCCTTGCTCGGAAGCGCCCTTGATCGGATAGATGTTCCGCGACTTGATGCGCGGCCGGCAGAATTTCATGACCTGCGCGCCGTGGTAGCCGGTATCGACGCAGGCCGCGCGGACCCGAACCAGCCGACCTGAATTCGTCCAGAACTTTTCCTTCAGCAGTGCGTCCAGCTTGTCCCAGACCAGCCCGTCATTAGGGTCGCCTTCCAGCACTTCGTACCGGATGCCCCAGCTTTCCTCGCCAAGGCCCCAACCGACGATCTCGCATTCTAGGCGGTTCTTTTGAACGTCCACTCCCGCGGTGGCGAAAAGCACGCGATCCGGCAAATCATCCGGTCCATATTCGTCGCGATAGTAGGCAAGACCCGTTACGTTCGCCCCCTCGCCAGATTCTTCCCATGTCTCCGCAAGGACCGTATTTGTCCAGACCTTCAACAGTTCCGGCTTGCCCTGAGCGTCCAAGAACTCCTGAACCACGTCAGATAGCTTTACCCACGGCGAGTAAAGCTGCGAAAGATGGAAGCCTGCTACGCCGCGGAACGGCGCGGTCGCTTCCCACACGCCCTTTGATACCGCGTCCCAGCGCTCGGCATCGGTCCATAGTGACCCGCAATGCTCGCACTGGTAGCAGGCTGTCTCAGCCTTGTGTTCCTTGCCGTCCTTGTCCCACTTTACCTGTTCCCATCGCAGGCTCTGGAACTCGCCGCAGTGGAAGCATGGCACCCGGAATCGTCGCATGTCGCTTCGCTTGAACTCGCGCTCGATTGCCGAGAAGTCCTTGACGGTCGGCGTCGAACCGATCAGCGTCTTGCGGTTCCAGAATGTAGTCTGGCGTTTCGAAGCCAGCTTAAGCGGATCGCCTTCCGTCCCAGCCGAAACACCCCAGCGGTCGACCTCGTCAGCCAGCACAACGCGAATAGGCCTAGACGCAAGCCCCGCCGGGGCGTTCGCGCCCACGATGGCAACAAAGCCACCGGGAAACTGTTTCATGCGCAGCGTGTTATTCGAGTCCCGCGACCGCGGATCACTGAACAATCCGCTAATGGCCGGCGTGTCCCGTATCATCGGTGCGAAGCGTTCTTTCGACCACGCCTCCGCCATCTCGACGGTCGGCTGAATCATCAGCACCGACGCCGGGTCTTGATGCGCGTAGTAGCCCAGCGCATTGCCGAGCATCGCCGTCCAGCCGACTTGCGCGCCCTTCATGAACACGACGGCCTCAACCGACGGGTCGCTCACCGCGTCCATGATCGCCCGCAGATATTCGCCGCGGGACGTGCGCCACCTGCCAGGCTCGGCGCTATCCTCCGAACTCAGCACCCGATAGGCGTCCGCCCATTGCGAGACCGTTAGTTTCGGTTGCGGCGGGCAGCGTCGAAACGCTTCCTCAAGGAGCCGTGCTAGCGCCTGGCTCTTTGTCCTCGCTGTCAACTTCTGTTCGGGACAGTTCGGCAAGGGCTTCGTTGATGGCATCTGCGATCAGCGCTTCAATCTCTGCGACCGTATGGCTAGGCTTGATCAGGGGTGCGACGCGCGGAGCCACCGCAAGCAGGCGAACCCGGAAGCGATCGATGAGCTGCCCCCATACCTTCTCGACATCGGCCGTGGGCACCACTTCCGACCGCGCCAGTGCATTTTTGATTTCCTGCCCGTCCGCCTGTTCCTTGGCGAGCCGCGCCCGTTCCGCCACAAGATCCAAGTCACTGTCACCGGACGGAGCCCGCCCCGCGGCGACCTCGCGCTTCTGATTGCAATACGCCGTGACCGAAGCCTTGAGCGGATAACGATTCCGCTTGCTCTGCGGGATAATGTTGCGCTGCGCTAATTCCCGCACAACGCGATCAGATACACCGAGCCATTCGCTCAATTCCTGAGCGGTAACGTCCCGATTATCTTCCAAACTGGAACCCCTATAGAGAATTTGTGGCTAGCGGATGAACGCCGTTCGAACTACC
>JACCDG011404866.1_pt1 | contig 15718 bp, 40 predicted proteins | sample 7442471 | NCBI WGS metagenome assembly JACCDG01 (sample SAMN15323444, study PRJNA562643) | freshwater metagenome | isolation source: river surface water | place: USA:Blue River Watershed | collected 2017-08-17 | reverse complement strand
TGGAGCGATAGGCGAATCCGCGCTTACACGCTTTCGCGCTCGCGCTGGTCTTCGTCCTGCTGACCGCAATGCTCCCCTCGCCATCGATCAATCCGGCGAGGTATGCGGCATCGGCAAGCGATAAATTACCGTGGTAAATGCACATGCTCATTTTTTCCCTTTCTCACGTTGAAACCTTCACCCACTCGTCGCCCCTCGCGTCGCGATAGACCGCTGTCATGTCCGCTGACGAGCAATGTAGTCGTCAAGGTCCGATTGCGCAACCCGACGGCTTCCGCGAACACGGATCACGTCCAGTTTGCCGTCAGCGATCTCGCGCTCGACCGTGCGGCGCTAGGTGGCAAGCTGGGTGGCGGCTTCAACGATGGTCAGGAGTGGCATGTCGGGTGGCGTTGTTGGCGGTATGCACCGATTCAGGTGTCTACTGCGCGTTCGGCCTCTTACTGCGTGCCACCGCAGGTAATCGTCCAAGGCGGTTGCCACGGCTGCTGCGGCACCCACGTCGGCTGCGGCACCCACGTCGGCTGCGGCGCCAGCACGGGGTGCGGCTACGGCACGATCACCGGCGCGGTCGTCTGGCGCTGGCGCAGTTCCAGCAGCATGCCTGTCAGCCGCTCGGCAGACATCGGAACCCACTCGCCATCGGGGGTGCTGCGGTAGCACAGCACCCCGTCTCGCACTTGCTCTTCGTAGTACATCGCTGTCCTTTCGCTTCGGCACCAAGGCCGAACAGGTTGTTCAACCGGACGCGCCTACAGGCGGGCGCGCTCCGGGGGTAGTGGCGCGGGCGCGCCGGTTAACACCGCGTTAGGCGTCTCACAATCGCATCCATCCTCCGAGCAGCCGTATTGCCTATCGTGCGAATAGATTTCATGCCCGCACAAGCGGCATAGGTTCGGCTTGGCCTTGATCCCGTGGGCTCGCTCGACAGATCGCGCAACCCATCGCCCGTAATCTGGCAGCGTCCATGACCCGCGCTGCCATGTTGGGAGCAGCGCCGCAATTTCCGCGTCGGTCAGCGGCGTTTGCGCTCGATACAGTTCGACTGCCCCAGGTCTGCCGCGCCCCATTTCGTCCGTGCGCCAGAGGCAGCCGCCCCACAGGTAGGCGGCAGGCCCCCTGGTGGCATCATTCGCCAGCGACAGGACGGCCCGCGCCTCGTCGCATATCGCAGGCCAGCGGTCTGTTTCCTCCATGCGTGTCAGCATGCGCTGCATCGTTTCCCGCCAATCCATGCTCATCTCCCTGCGCCCAACTGGCGCATCAACCCGGACCCGCTGAAGCGGGCCGGTTATGCTGGGCGTTATGCACCACCTTTGCCGAGCCTACCCGCGTTCTTCCGTGCTCCTGTGCCCGGATATATCGCAGCGCAGTTTCATGGCGCGTTTCTCCGGGGAATTTCGACTCAACAGCCATGAGCAATTCGCCGTAGAGCAGACCGACATCTATTTTTGTGTCGGGCGGGTTGATCAGCAACCCAATCCTATGACGAACACATTGCCACCAGCTAGGTTGTGTATCCGGTTGTGTATCCGGTTGTGTATCCGGTTGTGTATCCATGTCACTCGTCCTTTCGTGTGTTTCTCAATCATTGGCCTAACGCAAATCAAGCATGCCGGGCAAATCCTGATCTTCGCTTGTCATCGTTTCGCTCCTCATCAGTACCTGCAATCCACCGCGAACTCGTGGCCGCACGCCGGGCAGACAACTTCGACGTCTCGGCTGCGCTCCGTGCTGCTCTCGCCAACAGCTAGGTTTCGTCCGTGCCAGAAGTCCGCGTGGTCGAGCAAGTCCACGTCCTCCCCGCAACCGGGGCACTCGCAGTTCAGCTCCAGTGTCCAGGTCGCTATCGTGTTCGCCATCGTGTTCGCCATATCTTCTCCGTTTTCTGTGTGGAAACCCGCTGTAACCCATTGATTCATGTGTGACACCGCATCAACCAGCGACCGGCACATAGCCGCGCCAGCATCAAAAAGCGTCTGCATCTCATGAGTCTGCTCGCTAGGCTGCAGACAATCCGTTCTCAAGCGCCCGTCTGGCGACGCGATGTACACCCATACAATGCTATTGCTCCAACCGGGGCCTTGGCAGCGCTCCGGGACCGCAGCGATGATGCGTTCGCATCGGCCGAGAGTTACTGTTTTTGCTGTCACTCGCCGCGCTCCTTCGCGTTGTCGTCAATCTCGCGCAGACACACCAATGCGTAATGACCGCCTCCGACACGGCAGCCATTGCGGATCTGAAAAGTCCACGTCATCAGGTCGAAGTCGGCGCTGTCGGAAACGCCGACAGGTGCGCTGGCGATCAAGTTCTGCAGTCTGGCGACCGTGGCCCGCAAGTCAGAGAGCTCTGCCGCAGCCTTTTTGCTCTGCGCTGCTACGTCGTCAATGTCAAGTTCTGCTGCCATTTCCACATCCTCCCAATAGTCGCAGCCGCCAAAATTGTTAATTGCAAGCCAAGTTGCTAGTCCTTCAGGCTGCGGCATGTGCCCGCACCATTGCTCGTCGTAGTGCGAGTCGTATTGCCTGTGTTTGCACTCGGCGCATTGACGGCCATGACTCGGATTTGTGTAGTACGAGACGATCTGTTTATCTGCCATGAATTTCATCAACGTTGTCATTAGTCGCTGTGTTGTCAGTCACAATGCTCTCGAACATCGGCAAGTATCCGCCGCACTCGACTCCTCGCGTCGAAACCGTGTATTGAAACGCCGCGTAGCTCTGCCACTGATGGCTCGGCTTTGCTTGTACCCGATAGCAGGATTTGGCATTTGGGCACAACACTTGCGAGCACATTGTGATGTCTGCCATATCAACTAATCAGTCCGCACGCTTCAGCCTCAACAGCGATCAACTCCGTTAGCGAGTACGACCGCGCCCTATCGCGAGGCATCGCCGAATATGCCCTGCGGCACGCATCAGTGCAGCGCCGCGCCGCATCGACCATCTCAACAGTAAGCTGCTCTCCTGCCCGAAGCCGATCGTGCAGCACCGACAGCGGAGACAGGTCGATCGCCAGCCGATCTCCTTCCACAATCCGCTGCCAGCAGGACAGCCAGCCTTCGAGCGCCGGGCAGGCTTCGTACAGGTCGCCGCCCCATACGACCATGACCGGGGCGCCATCGTCCGTGCATGGCACTTCGCCTGTCAGCAGCGCGTCCAGAAATGCGCTGATCGGTGCGAACGTCTCGCGTACTTGCCATGCGCCTGGCGGGCGCTGGTGGCGTGCGGTCATGTGCTTGCGGGGTTTTGAGGATCTTGGCAATGATCTTCTCCGGTCACGATAAAGACTCGTTTCTCAAGGCTGGCGATTTGCCTACGCAGCGACGCGATCTTGCCTTGTCGCATCTCTTCTGCACGAGCAATGGCATCATCCAGCGTCAGGTGCCAGTCGTTTCCGTGGGCAACGCTATCGAACACAGCCTTGTCGTTAAGCCTGAAGGCGATCATCTTGCCGTCGCACATCCTGGCAGTTGTCTTAATGATCCCACGGCTCAGAGCGTACTTTGTGATCCATACAGTGATGATCCACGCTGTTTTGCGATCTTTGTCATCTCTCACGACGTTCCTCCTAAGCTTGTCATTGACTCAATCTCATAAGCCCACTGCATCGCCATAGAAGCAGCGGAGCGCAATTCACTTGAGTGCTTTGCCAATTTGGCTTCTCCTGCGTAGCGCCCCATCATGTTCGCGATCGCTCCCATGTCAAGCGCTACGCTGCGCAACATTTCTGCGATGCGCTGCTGGTTTTTTTTACTATCGTCTGACATATACCAAAGCCCTTGACAGATCCATGCTTGCCCGTTTCACTGCAGCGCAGTCTTGGCCTCCGCAATACCAACTGTCGTTTTTCCCGCCAATAAACATTGGGCAACACCGTTCTAATGTGTCGACAGTAGCAAGGAATCTCCTTGCCTCCTCTGCTGCCTTGTCAATCGCTTTCTTGCGGATGCTCATGCTCCTCCTTTTTGGCTCTGGACGGCTGCTTCGGAACTGAGCGCCAGTAACTCCAGGGCATTGCGAGTCTGCTCTAGCACGCTCTCGTACTCTGAGATACGTTCTCGCAATTCAGCAGGATTCGCCTTGTAAGGGCTTCCGTGGTTCGTCATCCGAATGTATCGCGTTCCGTCCGGACGCTCCATCACCCATGCCTTTGAGTCGCATTCCCAGCCTACCCACATTACGGGAAACTCCAGCAGCACCTTGTCGTTCTTCTCGCTCATGTATTCATTCCTCGTCGTTGCTCCTGCACTCCACGACCATCCTGTCAATTGCCTGCCGCAGCGCCGGCCATTCGTCCGGAGAGACAAAGATCGCCCCGTCGCCGTCCGTCCTGCCGAGATTCTGCGACACCTTGACGAACTCGCCTCCGGCCTCGTCGACAATATCAACACGAGTCGCCATCTCAGAAAACAACGGGTCGCCTTCTGGCAAGACGACAATCGAGACAACCCGTTCTATCAGCGGCTTGCCCATCAGAATTTCGGCCCGTCGACAAACAGCGTGCCGTCGTTGCGCATCTCGCGCGCCACCTTCCGAGCAGCAGCGCGAAGCTCTGCCTTGACCACTTCCTCGCTGATGCCTGACAACTGCGCTTTCGCGACTTTCGCAATCTCGAACGACAGGTCCAAGTTTTCTATGTAGTCGAGAACCTGCTTGCTGACAACTTCGTACCCAGCAGGATATTCTCCATTTGGGCCGCGCCTATAACCGAAAGGCCCAAAGTGACGCGCCCAGGCGTCCTTGACTGCAGTCTCGATGACATCTCGATCAACTTTGACGGTGATTTCGATCATGTCGATTTCTCAGCGAACAACTCCGCGATGATCCGTTCTGCTGCTCCAGGTCCGTTGTCACGGTTGTACAGCGCCGTTTGGAGTTCGTCGCGTCCAAGGCCGATCTTCATGACGCGCCCATGCAGGTAGTCAAAGTACATCGACGGGTTATTGGCAATCTCTTCCCGCGCTTGCTCGACAGTAATTCCTTCGGCGCCACGCGCATGCATGAAACCCATGCCTTGCTGACGGGATCCGTTGTAAAGAGCCGCCAGCACTTCCGCTTTATCCAGACCTGAAATGTTCATCGTTACCTCCTGTTGTCAGTGATTGCGCACAGATGTTGTTACGAAGCTATTCGCCGTTCTGATCTTCGGCCGGCCTTTCTGCCGCATCAATTTTCTTGGCTTTTGCCGACCATTCAGCGTGATGCGGCCTGATGGCGTCCTTCTGATCTGCGTTCAATCCAGCCAGCCATCCCTTGTACATCGAAACGCCCTCGCTCGACGCAGCGTTTCCTGCGGCGATCAAGACTTTTGTGTCCTCGTCTGACAGCTCCTTGGTTTTTGCTGGCGCGGCCATCGGCTTGACCGTAAACGCCTTCTTGGTGCCGCGAGTAGCCGTCAGGGCCATCACAACAGGGCCGCCGATGTCCGACAGCTCGGCAATCCTGATTCCTCCGACAGCCGCTCCGCCAAACCTGACGGACTCGTCGAGATACAGTGTCATGCTGCGCCCGACGTACCTTGATCCGTCAGATCCCCATGCCTTCACGAGAACGCGCCGCATCGACTTGCACGGCTTGTAAGGCTTCCCGTCGTCGCCGTGGAAACTGATCGCAACCGGCTGGTCTTCGGCAACCAGCTTGACGCCAGTCACCGTGATCGTTCTCGGGCCGGCGATCAGATCGTCGGCATTGAGTTGGTCGCTTTTCGGCTTGATTGTCGCGGTCAAATCAATCATATCGTTATCTCCTGTTCAATTTCCCTCTGCGTTTCGATCAAAATCGACTGGCTGTTGCGCCAGTCGTTGTACTTCTTCATCGCGTTCTGAATGCGCTCCTCGAAAGCCGAGGCAGCGCACGCGATAGCGTCGATGATCTTTTGGTCTGGATACACCCGGAATACGAACAACGGAAGGCCAGCGCACCGAGAAACAAAATCAATCCATTTGCGTTCCGATACCATCAGCCCGGTCTGACACTGCAGCGTGTAATCATCCGGCATGCGCCCGCTGATGATCGTCTCGATCTGGTATTTCTGGCGACGAGACTTGCATTCGATCAGCCCATCGTCACCAACAAGACCGTCAGGCGAGTAACCGATCGTGAAGCCAAGGAAGTCGTTCGTGATGAAACCGCACTCGGTGACTGGTCCATAGTGCTCGCTGTACTCGATGCGCGCATTGATCTCGTCCTCGTCGCCTCGCAGCATGTCATCGCCGATGTACCTCGGCTCGACGTACTGCGTGATGCGCTGCCCGAGGAGTTCGTAAAGATGTTGACGCTCCCTGTCGTTGCTCGCGATCTTCAGCGTTGGCGTCAGAATCAGCTTCATTTCGCTCGCCGTCAGAATTCCGCAGCGCAGCGCATGCCATTCCTCTGTGCCTTGCTCGATGTCGGGCCAATACTTGATCATTGCTTATTGTCCTGCCACAGCTCGCCAATCACGTCGCTTGCATTCAGCATCGCGAGCTGGAATTCCGCTTCGTCGCGATGAATTGCGGCGTGCTCGGCGATATCGAGTTCTTCGCGAACCTCTTTGATCAACCTGGCGGCTTGCTCGTACCAGGTTTCACCGCTGTCGTCATCATCCGGCTGCCGAAAGCCCCATGTCTGCGGGTCGCCGGGGCCGTATGTGGTGAATTGGCGGTCCATCACAGGCCCTTGGAAATCTGCAGCGACCCCGCCAGCCGGACAGCCTCGCGGGCGTCGGCGAGCTGCTCGCTGTTGATGAGATCCAGCAATTCGGAGTCTGGCCGATAACTGCGCAGTGCGTCGAGTACGATCCACGCCTTCTGCAGAGCGTCGCGCATGGTGCGCAGCTGCTCGGATTCGTCGCGAGCACGTGCCGGCGGGAACGGGATGTCGAATCTGGCGCCGGACAGAAACTCGGCGCAGTCCTCGTCGCAAAGCTGTTGCCGCGGCGCGTCGTACTCGCGCTCGAATTTGGTGGCGGCGAAGGCGCTCACAGGAGCACTCCGATCGCCGTGTCGATCAGCGCATAGCCCAACACGATGGCGGACAGCACAAACGCCACGACATCACCAAGCCTCGGCTCGCCTTCCAGTTTCGGCGGCCGGCGCGCCTCGACGGCGCGTTGCTGCGCGACGATCTCGCGCACGCGGTCAGTTGCGTTCATCACGACCTCCTCCGGCATTGATCACGTGGCCGATGAGCACCGGCGCGCCTACCACCAGTGCGAGCAGAAGCAGAATCTCGAGCAGCATGTCGTTCTCCCGTCAGTGACTCGAACCCGGATTTCTCCGTCCTGTTGTGCCAGTGGTATCGCCTTCGCCTCATCCGCCCGTGGGCGGCGTCTTGGCTTGGCTGATTGCGCCGCTCGGGCGTTTTTCTGGCCTGGTTGCCCGTGCTCTCCGGGCCGTCACGCCGTTCTGTGGTGCTATTCCTCCAGGCGTTCTCTTGGAGCCATTACGCGTCCACCACTCCGGCCGGTTCGTCTCATCAGCTCTCCCCGGAACAGGTCGCTGCCCTGTAAATCCGTTGCCCGTCTCTCCGGGCTGTCACGGGGCTTTCGTTCTCCCGTTACGCCAGCCGTTATCCCGCACGCTGGTCTGCGTCAAAGCGGCACGCCGCGATGATCTTTATCTGGTCATCCGCCTCCAATCGCCTTATGCGCGGCCTGGACACTCCCCAGGCGGGGCAGCTCGACGACGGCTGGCCAGCTCGAAGCGGATGGCCAGATAGCAGCAGCGCCGGGCCCTCTCTTCCCGGTCGCAGCGGATTCCTTTCTGTGTTGTGCCGAGTCGGCCGGCTCGGCTTCCGGTGGCGCTGCTGCTGTTGAGCGCCCTGTAGCTTCTTGCTGCACGCGGATGGGGGAAATCCGCGCACACAAACCACAAGGCGCTCAACAGCAACGGCTCTGCGGCAGGGCTGGCGCTTGGTCACGCCTGCCCTTGACTGACGCGGCGGAGATCGTGCTGTCCGCGACTACCGTGTTCCATCGGGTGATGCACCGCTGAACCGTTGGAAGCATAGTGCCCTGGTCCATGCGCGCTGTCAATACCTTCTGGTAAATTTTTCTTGACGCTTGCAATGGTTGGCGTAGGATATGAAGTAACGACTTGGCAGAGGAAGTATGAGAACAATCATCGGCGACGAACTGATGCTGCTGCGCGCGATCGCCGCCGCGGCCGAGCGCAGCGTGCTCAACCCGGCCTGGGCTGGCGTGTGCGACGAGGACATCGCGCTGGAGCAGGCGCTTATGGCTGGCGGGTATCTGTCCGGCAGGAATCTGTCTGCGCCCGTTGACGACCGCGTTACCGAGCGGTAAGCTGCCTGCATGGAAAAGCTACTTCAATTTTTTAACAGCCTGGGCGTTGATGGTCGAGCAGACTTTTTGCTTGGTGCCAGAACGTCGGAAGGCTACCTGCGCAAAGCCTGTAGCGTCGGCCAGACGCTCGGGCCGGCTCTGTGCTCGGCGATCGAGCGCGCCAGCGATGGCGCAGTCACCAGGCAAGACCTACGCCCGAATGACTGGCAGGACATCTGGCCGGAGCTTCAGTCTCCTCCACAGCGGCTACTCCCGGCCGCTGTTTTGTCGGCCGACGTGTGATCGCACCGCGTCGGCCGGCTTTTTTTTTGAGGCGCGGAATGATGAAGAAAAAGATCAGGAAGGTTGCAGAACTCAGCGCGGCTCTGTACAGGCTGGACGGGCCTGATGCAGCGGCGCTTGCAAGGCGCTGCGAGGATTTGGCGCTCGAGCTCCACGGGCTGGGGAACGAGCTGCACAAGGCCGGATTGCACCGGCAATGGACCGCTGCGAATGTCGCGGCGGGAATGATTGAGGATATTCAGGAGGAATTGAAGAATGGTTGATTACGAGAAGTTGGGCGAACTGATCGACGGGTACGGCGGCATCGCTGCCGACGACTTGCATGCGCTGCCGTCCGTGGCAGATACGCGCGACGAAGAGATTGCGCTGCTCAAGGACGAGAACAAGCGGCTGCGCGAGGCGCTGGCGGAGGTCGAGATGATCCTGGCTGGCATCAATGATGGTGTCGGAGACGTTCTCGGGAGATGGCAGGCATGAGATACCTCGCCCATACGCCTGAATTCCGCGCCGCAGTAGAACGTCGCCGGGCGCAGGCAATGCGTCACATGCCGTGGCCGTGCCGCATCGTCCGCGCGGCTCTTGACGGATACATGGAGGAGCTGCGGCGCATCCAGCATGCGCCGATCTATCTCGGGCCGAGCCGGTAATGGGCGCGACAGTCGAAACGCCACGGACATCGGGCCCGTTTCGCCTTGGCCGTCCGGCCACGCTCACGCTGATCGAGTATCCGATCAACGACGAGGACCGGCAGATGCTCATCGACTATGGCACCGCTGCTGTTGCAGCTCGCAAGCGACAGATGCAGATCGGCGGCGACCCGACGCAGACCGAAGAAGGGATGGGCCTGAAGCAATTTTCCGACGAACTGCGCAAGCGCATCGGCGTTCAATGGACGCGGCCGGCTTTTCTGCCGCTGATGGAGTTTACCAAGGAGGAGGTTGAATGATTCAGATCGACAAGGGAATTCCTATTCCGGAAAACGCCCGGCGCGGCAGGCATGGATACCCGTGGGCCGACATGGGTGTTGGAGATTCGTTCTTTGTCAGCAACGGCAGGGTTGCAGCCTTCCGTTCTACGTGCCAGGGCGCTTGTGTTCGGCACAAGCCAAAAAAGTTCATCTGTCGCGCTGTAGAAGGCGGCGTGCGCGTCTGGAGAATTGCGTGACAACCGCATTCACTCCCGAGCAGGACTCCAGAATCCGCAGTATGCGGGCGCAGCGCGTTTCTGCCAGGCGCATGGGAGAGATCCTTGGCATTTCACGTCACCTGATCGCCGATCGAATCACCGAGATGGACAACATCCTTGCGGTCGGCACTGCTGCGCCGTCTCAGGCGCATCTCCCAGCGATGCGCCGCTGCCTGTGTTGCAATCGGCAGTTCAAGAGCGCCCATGCAGGCAACCGTATCTGTGGCCCATGCCTGCAGCGCGACCGCGAGTCAGGGCTGCCGGCGTCGATTCAACAAGCAAGCGTTTGAGGTGGCGGGGATGATCAAGAGGAAGGTTCGGACGTTCGACCGACAATACAGGCTGCTGACTCCGATGCAGTGGTACCAGGCGTGCATGAGGTCTTATCGGATCGCGATGAGGAGGCTGCAAGGATGACTCAAGCACTGACCGTTGAAGAGGCGACGAAGGCGCTTGACGAAGCGATTGCAAAACAAAAGGCGGCACATAAAGCCGCTGCCGACATGTACGGAGATGTCGTCGCGGCAAGAGAAGCGCTTGATGCAGCTTTTCTTGCCGAGGACGAACTGATGCCGCAGTGCACCGTGTCTTCCGTTGGAATCCTATCTAGTGGCGCAAAGCTGTACAAGATGGTTGTGTTGGAGCGCGGCAACGATACTGTCAAGTGCAGGAGTATCGGCAGCAGGGGTGGTTACATTACATTCCGCTGGAGACCTGAAGAACAGTCGTACGTCGCCATTCGCGGAGTCGGAGGGCATCGGGGAATCCACAGATCGATCGTCTCATTCGACGACGAACCGTTGAGCGGATCCGAGAATCCCGGAAGCGCGGTGACACCGTGAATAACTGGATAGCACGCGCCAAACTGTCAGCTCTCAACATTCTGAACCCGTGGAGAAGAATCCGCGAACTGCGCGAGGAAAACGAGCGGCTGGCTAAGATCATCGGCGACCCGATGTTGACCGGAATTCAGATCGGCAACGGATCGCTGCACGTCGGCATGGAAGGCATCGGGCCTGGCCTCGTAGCAGGTATGTTCGTCGGCATGCTGGAAACGTACCCGGACGCGACGAACTATGTAGAGCTGAAGTTCGAGTCGCATATCGGACCAATCGTGGTGACGGTGATGAAGCCAAACGGGAAGACGCCGCATGAATTGCGGGTAGAGGCTGAGAGGCTTCTTGCCGACTACATCCGATCGCACAAGCTGCTGATGCGCTGTGGGCCGCTGTAGTCGGGTCGTAGCATGGCACTATTCAACACTACATTAGGAGAAAATCGCGATGAAAGACGAGTTGAGAACTAATTTCCGTGTAGTCATTGAGCCGAAAAGGCTGGGCGACTTTGGCATTGTCAGCGTTAGCGACAGCATGGTGAGCAGAGGAGAGAAGGACAGGCAGAAGCAATATCGCGAACGGTGCGATGAAATCATCAACGACGTGAAGCGCCACGTTGACGCAGTTGGCGACGTCTACATCGAATCCGATGTCGAGTATTTTTGCGAGCACTGCGGCTCGGTGTGGACTGAATGTGGCGCGCAATACAACGGAGGCTGCTGCGACAAGGACCAAGCGGATCAGGATGCGCGCGAAGCTGCCTTCGCCGAGATGCGATTGTGACCTACATACCGACACCATGCCCGCTTCCCGGCGAACAATGGATCCCGTCAAACGGCACAGAGGGAAGTATGATCTTGTGCTCGCTGTGCTCCACGTGCGCGAGGGACAAAGCGATGCGCGAAGGCGATGATCCAGACGAGTGCGACGACAACGAACTGTGCGAAATCATCGCTGCCTCGTTCCGTGGCGAGGCTGTCGAGTGGCGCGAGTTTGAAAACGGCGATGTGACTTGTGTTGCCTACGTCCGGCACGGCGACGCGATTCCTGATCAGCGGTGCTCGCATACGATGGAGATGTTAGCGTGAGGCTTTTCAACACTCACCCCGAAGCCCTGCACGAATTCCGGCGCTGCACCGACCGCAACGCCGCGACGACTCAAAAGGTAATGTCATACGCATATAAGTGCAAGAAATGCCAGTCTGAGATGAAAACTCCTGCGGGGCGCAAGAAATATCAATTCGGGGGGTGGATTTGTCCGGAGTGTGCGGGGAAGTGATCGTGCTTCTTCCCTATCCACCAAGCGCCAATCGCTACATCAGGCGAACGTCGCGCGGCTGCTACAGGACTCTGGAGTGACGATGCCAAGGCCGACAAAGTACCGCGCAGAGAAGCAGGTTGTGGACGGCATCACGTTCGCCTCTCGCGCTGAGGCATCGCGGTACATGGATTTGAAGCTCCTGCAGCAAGCCGGGAAGGTGTACGACTTGCGTCGGCAGGTGCCTTTCGTCTTGGCTCCTGCGGTGCTGATCCGCGGAGCGAAACGCAAATCACCGGCGCTACGGTACATCGCGGATTTCGTCTACATGCGCAGCGACAGCGGACAGCGCGTGATTGAGGACGTGAAGGGCGCTATGACGCAGGCGTACAGGATCAAACGGCATTTGATGGCAGTGCAGGGACTACACATAACAGAGGTTAAAGCGTGAACTGAGTAAGGAGAGGCAAACAATGATCGAAGAAAAAGTGGCTGTTACCAATTGGTGCCCGATGGCGGCGGCAGCTAAAAAGAGCTTTTCGCAGCGGTGCTTGGCATCTGACTGCATGGCTTGGCGGTGGGCGACTTCCTACGAGAACGAAACCAAGGGCTTCTGCGGGCTTGCTGGAGTTCCGTATACGCCGGTCATTTCGCGCTGACGAGAGGTCTGGCCGGTGAAGTTCTACCCGCATCACATCGCTGATTACGCCAGCGCGACGGCCCACCTCAGCAACGAAGAGGACATCTGCTACAGGCGCCTGCTGGACCGCTACTACGACACCGAGCAGCCGTTAGAGAACGACATCAGGCTGCTTTCTCGCCATTGTCGTGTCAGTGCTGACGCCGTTCGCGCGGTGCTCGATGACTTCTTTTCGCTTGTCGACGGGCGCTGGCACAACGCGCGTGCAAACGCTGAAATATCAAAGTGGTACGACAAGTGCGCGAAGGCAAAACAGGCGATCGAGGCCAGGTGGTCGAAGCGAAACAGCGATACGGACGTATTACGGACGAACATCGAACGTAATACCCGGCGATACGAACTGGATACCACCCAAGACCCAATACCCAATACAGAAACACCTATACCTACGGCCAGTAAGAAACGTATACCGCGAGAGAGCACTTCGTCGGCTGTCGCCGCCGTCCGTTTCGATGCACAGCAGTACCTCGTTGAACACGGGGCAGAGCAGCAAACCGCCGCCGACTATCTAGCGGCCAGGAAGGCGAAGAAGGCAGCGCCGACGCGCACCGCGCTGGGCGCGATCGTCGCCGAGGCAGGTAAGGCCGCGATGTCTCTCGAGACCGCCCTGACCATCTGCTGCGCTCGCGGATGGGCTGGCTTCAAGGCTGGATGGGTTGCGGACGACAACGCTGCTAGAGCAGGACCACGGCGCCCGGAGAAGTTCGACCCCGTAGCCTACGTCAACCGCAACAGGACACCACAGCATGAGCATGCCAGCGGAAAAATCATCGACATCACCGGCGAACGCCTGGCTTGAACCGCACCAGCGGCTCGGTGGCGTTGCACCGATAGACCACCTGTACAACAGGCTAGACGGCCTTTACCCGCACCGCTGGCGATCGGCTTTCGCGAACAATCAAGCGATCGAAAACTGGCGCACGGCATGGGCAGAAGGGCTTTGCGACGAGCGCGTGACGGCTGATGAGGTTCGCACAGGGCTTCGCGTCTGCCGCAGACAGCAGGACTGGCCGCCGTCGTTCGCCGAGTTCCTGCGAGCGTGCAGGCCAACGATTGATCCGGGCGCGGCGCTGCTGGAGGCGATCGAGCAGATGGCGCGGAGAGAATCAGGCGGCGATACCTGGAGTCACCCGGCGATCTATTGGGCGGCGGTGAAGATCGGCTCGTTCGACCTCGGCCGAAAGACGGCGAAGGATCTTGATCCGGAATGGCGGCGCGCGTTCCACGAGCAGATGGCGCGTAAGGAATGGCCGCCGATCCCTGCACGTTTGCCAGCCCTGCCGGCGCCGGGCGAGACACACACACCAGATCGCGGACGCGAGGCTATCGCTGAAATGCTGGCGAGACTCAAGGTGGCTGCTGATGCTCACGATGTCGGAGTCGAATCGAGATGAGCCTGCAGTCGATCGGCGGAAGCATCGACCCCGTTGGATGGGCCAGGCGCCCACGATCACAAATCGCGCTCGACTTCCTGCGTCGAGGATCGGAGCGCGGGGATGAGCGGCTGAAACAGATCCTCGCCGACCACAAGGAGTCGAGAGTCTGCGACGAGACAGGGCTGAATTTGCTGGAGCGGTGGAATAACGGTAGATGGGTGCTTGCGGAATGCCGTTGAGACTTGCAGGAATGGGCCTAGAAGGCGCGAACGGCGTCTAGGCTGCGCCACAGTCTTTAATGGATGGGCAAAAAACGCGCCACGGCGCGATTGTGGAGGTTTCGAGATGAAGCAGGAAAGACCAGAACTGACGACCAAGCTGCTGCCGTGCCCGTTCTGCGGGAGCGAGCCGGATATCGTTCAGGACCGTCCCATGCCTGGGTGGATGAGTATCCGGTGCAGCAGCGGCATGTGCCTGCGTCCGAGCACCGATTGGTCGATGGATCCTGAGTATTGCGCTCGGACATGGAACTTGCGCTACAAGCCGGTCGAAGGAAAATGAAGCGTCGCGAGCGAGCTCAACCGAGGCCGATTCCGGATCGAGCATGGGCGAAGTCGGACGCGATGCATCCGAAATCAAAGGCGCATTTCTGGCGACACGGCATGCATTTCGCGAAAAGTTCCTGCGGTTTCCTTTACCCGATCGAAGGGCTGCGGGCTGCCGGCGAGCATACGGAGAAGTGCGGGACATGTCTGAAGATCGCCAATAAGATCAAAGACAAGTGATTTTAGACAAACAATAACGGAGGAATAGCAATGAACCAGTACGATAGCTTTCTCGCAAAAAAATCAGTAACCGATCCAGATACAGGAATGACTGACATTCCTGATCTGAACCCGATGCTGTTCGAGTACCAGCGGGACATTGTCCGGTGGGCGCTGCGCAGGGGTCGCGCAGGGGTTTATGCCGACTGCGGAATGGGCAAAGGTCCGATTGCTATGGAATGGGCTAATCGGCAGCCGCACGAGTGCATAATCTCCGCGCCGCTGGCAGTCGCGCATCAGTTCGTCCGCGAGGCTCAGAAGTTTGGAAGCGATCTGGCTTATGCGAAGGATCATTCGCAGATTACGAAGCGGATCACGGTAACGAACTTTGAGAGGCTTGAGAATTTTCATCTGGAGCAATTCGGAGCGGTCGCTCAGGACGAATCCAGCATTCTGAAAAACGCATCCGGCGCGTATTGCAACTGGGCGATTGATGCGTTCAAAGGGACTCCGTTTCGGCTTTGCCTGTCTGCGACTCCGGCTCCGAATGACGTTATGGAGATTGGCACGCAGGCAGAATTTCTCGGTGTCATGACTCGCGGTGAAATGCTGGCGATGTATTTTACCCATGACGGCTGGGACACAAGCAAGTGGCGCGTTAAGGGCCATGCGAAAAAGGCATTCTGGGAATGGCTGGCATCATGGGCCGTGATGCTTCGCAAGCCTTCGGATCTCGGGTATTCGGACGAAGGATTCATCCTGCCGCCGCTTTTGATGCATGAGCAGTGCGTCAAGGTGAATCACGCGCAGCAGGGTTATCTGTTCGCGATGGAAGCTCAGACTTTGCTGGAGCGACAAGCGGCTCGTCGCGATTCGATCGACGATCGCGTGAAAGCGTGCGCAGAAATTGTGAATTCAACGGACAGGCCGTTTTTGGTTTGGTGCAATCTGAATGCCGAGAGCGAGGCTTTGACGAAGGCAATCAATGGTGCTGTGGAAGTGCGCGGCAGCGATTCGGACGACCACAAGGA
>JACCDG010410687.1_pt1 | contig 15718 bp, 13 predicted proteins | sample 7442471 | NCBI WGS metagenome assembly JACCDG01 (sample SAMN15323444, study PRJNA562643) | freshwater metagenome | isolation source: river surface water | place: USA:Blue River Watershed | collected 2017-08-17 | reverse complement strand
GCTTTATTACACAAGAAGAACATGATGCAGCCATGCAAGAAGAAGTCACCTTTGAAACACAAGCTATGACTGGTATCCGTGCCCCGCACTTCGTAATGTATATTCGCGAACAACTCGTGGAACGATACGGGGAAGAAGCGCTCGCAGAGCGCGGCTTCCGGGTGATCACTTCCCTCGACTGGGAACTCCAGAAGGAAGCGGAACGGATAGTCGCTGAAAAAGTGGCCATCAATCGTGAGAAGTACAACGCTGAAAACGCAGGCATGGTGGCTATGGACCCACAAAATGGTGACATCTTAGTAATGGTTGGTTCACGTGATTACTTCGATGAGGAACTCGATGGAAACTTCAATGTAACACTTGCCCCACGACAGCCAGGATCATCCATTAAACCAATTGTTTACGCATCTGCCTTCGCTAAAGGATACCGTCCAGAGACTGTTGTATATGACGTTCCGACGCAGTTCAGCACCGCCTGCTCACCGAACGATCTCTCAAACGAACCACCGTGCTACTCACCAAAAAACTATAACGGCCAGTACAAGGGGCCAATCAACCTCCGCAACGCACTCGCGCAATCGCTCAACATTCCAGCTGTTAAGGTGCTGTATCTTACCGGACTACGTGACGCCATTAATCTTGCGGGCGACATGGGCATCTCTACCCTTAACGACCCTGACCGACTCGGGCTCACACTCGTCTTGGGTGGTGGCGAAGTAAAACTCCTTGAACATACGGGCGCCTATGCGGTTTTTGCCAACGAAGGGATTAAGACCGATCAGCGACCAATCCTTCGCATTGAAGACAAGTCAGGAAGCGTCATTGAAGAATTCCAACCGACCAGCCGGCGCGTGCTTGATCGCGATGTTGCACTTATGATAAGTGACGTCCTAAGCGACAACGTCGCTCGTACACCACTCTGGGGCAGTAACTCACTCGTCCATTTCCCTGACCGCGATGTCGCCTCAAAGACTGGTAGTACCAACAACCTACGCGACGCGTGGCTCATGGGCTACGCACCAAACTTGGTCGTAGGCACCTGGGTAGGGAACAACGACAACAGCTCCATGGGCGGCGGTCTTTCAGGACTTATTGTGACCCCAATGTGGCGCGCATTTATGGATATCGCGCTGGCGAAAATAGAGAAGAAGGACTTCCCACAGGCACCAGGCATTGACCCCAACCTTAAACCAATCCTTCGTGGACAAACGGTTGATACCGCCAGTCTCATTGCTGCGGTGCAATCTGGAGAAACAGAGCTTGATATCAACGCCATCACGGGCAGTATGCACTCAATTCTCCACTATGTTAATAAAAGCGATCCAACCGGCCCGTACCCAAGCAATCCTGGAAACGATCCACAGTATGCGAGCTGGGAATATGGAGTTATGGCATGGAAAATTGGCCAATACGGATCACTTATACAAGCGGCTGCGGAAAATAACGACGCACCTACCGAGGAGGAATCCGATGACCGAGACAACGACAATTAACAGGACAACAAAAAGCACGACCATGTGGTCGTGCTTTTTTCTTGGTGTCTATAAGATTTCTTTCGGAGCACTTTGTGCACCAAGCCGCCCCTTAAGGTGGGTAAGTATCTCAACCTGATGGAGTTTAATCTCTGTCTTTAAAGGTCCAGAAACCTGCACTGAGAGCGTTTTAGAGCCGACCGTATACCTTACTCGCTCTTTAGGAATTTTGAAGCTTAGAACGTCTTCTACGACCTCAATAAACGCATCGACCACCACCCCTTGTGGTGCCTTAAGGGTTCGCTTGTATTTATCAAAGAGCGTGCCGATAGCAGCTAGTTTTCGTTCTTTTTTTTGCATGGGAGTTCGGTGTTGATAGGTCACAACTTTTCGTAAACAAAAAGAAAGTGACAACTTGGAGTATTGCAGACGTTTGACCGTTCCAGGAATTTGCCCTAGGCGAGGAAGTGTTTACACACTTTCGCAAGACTCATTGAGGATTTATGACTGAAAGGAATAAAACCCAATGAGTGGACAGTTTCTGTAAGCAAAGGGCAAATTCAGAATTAGATCATCATTGTGTTTTACAAGCGTTCGGTCGTTCCAAATTTTCCCTAGGAAAGGGAAAATTTGGAACGTAGTTCGCAATAGTCGCTTCGCTCGTTTGCTCACTACTTATTCATCGGCATCACGAGGTAGCGGAGCGTTTGGTCGTTAACTCCGGTCATCACGAGCGGGCGGCCGATGCCCGCAAAGTGCATCACCATACTGTCATCCACCACGTGCTGCAGCGGCTCTTGGAGGTAGCGCTGGTTAAAACTAAGGGTAAGGTCTCCGCCCTCGGTCACTGCCTTTACCGACTCTGTGGTAGTACCCACTTCACCACTATTGGCAGAGATAGTAAGTGAGGTATCGGTTACATGCAGTGTTACCTGTAAAAACTTATTAAGGAAAATATTAGTCTTTTTGAAAGCATGCGCTAAGTCATTCTTCAGGAGCGTTGTATGTGTGCTAAATTCTTTGGGAATAATTTGATTGTAGTCGGGAAATGAACCGCTGGTAAGTCGTGAAGTGACATACACACCGTCGGGGAAGGAAAGGGAACATTGGTTTTCATTAACCCGGAACTCCGGATCACCTTCACGCATATCACACACCCGAGCAATCTCAAGAGCATTCTTTTGTGGAATCAAAATTGAGGCATCCATAATCACTCCTTTTTGTGGCACCGTCTTTTCCATGAGGCGGAATGAGTCTGTTGCCACAAAGGTCAGTGAATGTTCTTTCTTTTGATAGACGTACACGCTACCAAGCTCAGGCTTAATTGATGACTGACTCGCCGCAAACGAGACGGTTTTAATACCTAAAGCAAAGAGACTTCGATTAATAACCTGTCCGTCTCCCTGAATCTTTGGGATAGTTGGAAACTCCTCAAACGGAATCGACTTAATAGTTGTTTCAGAACCAGCACTCTCAACCACCAGCACACCTTCTTCCACACGAAGCGTTACTTCTTTTTGACTCATGTACTGGACTGTTTGAGTCAACGTTGCTGCTGGAACCGCAATCACACCTTCTTCATGTACGGTTACTGAAACAGCTGACTCGATACCAATCTCAAGATTAGTAGCCCGAAGTGTTAGCTGCCCATCTTTTGCCTCAAGAAGTACACACTGCAAGACCGGTAGTGTTACATGCTTCATACTCACTTTACCAACAAGTTCAAGTCGGTCTAAAAATGTTTCTCTGGCGATGGTGACGTGCATAACTATTTTTTTATTTAAACTATTCTATCCCTATTATTAGGCCTGTGGATCTGTGGAAATCTATTTTTTGTGGCCTACTTACAGGCTTGTCGGCGCGAGGCTTTCTGTGGATTGTCGTGGATTACGTGGGATATCGACTTTTTGTTTTGGGTATAAGTTTGGGTGTGACTACGTATCTGTGGATTAGTCCCTGCTGTGCCGGTATTTATACACATGCAAACACTTTCGACAGCCCCTATTTTATACACTCTGTGGGGATGTTACTAGGGGTCTTATTCGCGGGTTTCTCAACAGGCTGTACACAGGCTTACGTATCTATGTAAAAAGCCCATATCTATGGGCTTTTTACATTACTTAAGGAGAAGTCTAATTTGAGTGATTTCCTCTTCAAGTTCAGTATTGCTCTTAAGGTCGGTTTTAATCTTTTCGCACGAATGGATAACCGTAGTGTGGTCTCTCCCCCCTAGTTTTTGTCCAATTGCTGGGTATGAAACCTGGAAGTCTTCACGGAGGATGTACATGATAAGTTGGCGCGGCTTCACAATCTCTTTCCGACGGGTTTTTTCATAGATTGAGGCTGGTTCAATATCGAAGTAACGAGCCACTTTATCTACCACATCAGAAACAGCGAGCGTTTTGCGTGGTCGGGTGCTGTTTTTGATGATTTGACGCACCTCATCAATTGAGAGGGTGCGGCCGGTGAGCTGGGTTTGGCACATGATGGTGTTGAGAGCACCTTCCAGTTCACGGATGTTGCCTTCAATAGTGTTCGCGAGGTGGTCAACAACATCTTCCCCAAGGCTTAGGCTGTTTTGGGCAGCCTTAGCGCGAAGGATGGCAGCGCGTGATTCCATATCTGGGGCTGGAATGTCGACAATCATGCCTTGTGCAAAGCGCGAACGAAGACGTTCTTCAAGACCTGAGAGCAAAGCGGGGTGGATGTCACTTGAGAATACAATCTGCTTGTTCGTGTCATGAAGGGCGTTAAAGAGATGGAAGAGTTCTTCCTGAGTCTTCTCTTTGTTGGCCAAGAATTGTACGTCGTCCATGATGAGTACGTCGTACTGGCGGTACTTATCTTTGAAACTATTGGCGGTACCGTTCTGGAGTGAGTTGAAGTAATCAACCGTGAATCGTTCGCTTGTTACGTAAAACACTTTCTTACCATGACGCTTCAAGTAGTTCCCCACTGCTTGAATGAGGTGTGTCTTACCATGACCGGTCTTGCCGTAAATAAAGAGTGGGTTGTAGGCAATGCCAGGCTTCTCGCTTACGGTCTTGGCTGCTGCGTGTGCGAGTGCGTTAAATGGTCCAACAACAAACGTATCAAAGATGTATTTCGGGTTGAGATTGTCACTCTTGTTGATGTAGTACTCTTCGAGCGGAAGCGCTGCGTTAACCGTTTGATTACGGCTTGTTTCAGGCTTTTTATCAGAGCGCTGGACGACGGCGTACTCAATTGAGCGAACATACGGTGTGAGGTCACGAAGTGTCTTAAGGATCAACGATTGAAACTTATCTGACAACCAGTCACGAACGAATACGCTTGGTACGCCAAGTGTTACTGTGCCATCTTCGAGTGACACAATGTGCGTATCACGAAACCATGTTTTAAAGTTGGCTGGAGATATAGAGAGCTCAATACTCACCAGTGCGTCATCCCATAATTTTTTAACATCAATTTGTTCAGTGTGAACAATTGTGTTGGTGGAAGTAACGTGTGAGAGAGGATTCATACTGCGAGAGTTGTGTGCGATAGACAGCATTATACCCTTGTGTGAAAAACTGTAAACTTTTTTGCAAATAAACAACAAACAAAACACATTTATAGCTGTTGCGATAGAGCCTGTGTATAAGTTTGTGTATAAGATTTCATCTTTAGAGTTTGGTGTTATTGCGAATGCGTAGAAAAGTAGTATTGATTTTTACGTAGTGAAAGTAAGCCGGAGTTTGTGCTGGTAGTGAGTATTTAAGGGTAGTACTTCTTTGCTGGCACTGTGTACATAATTACTTAATTAAAAATTGGATTCGGTAGTTCCAAAAAGGCATTAGGAATAGGCATTTCCGAACGCCTCATTTTTCTAGAGCCCGCACGGCGCTCATCTCAGCAATCTATCTTTCATGCTGCTAGCGATGTAATTCTTACAAAAGACCCGGTAGTTCCAAAAAGGCATTAGGAATAGCCTTTTTGGAACGCCTCATTTTTCTAAAGCACGCTTTGCGTGCTAAGAAAAATGGGCACTTGAAAAACTAAACAAACTAGCGTATAGTGGCGCCGTAACGTAAATTTTTATGTCGAAGCGAACCTATCAACCAAGCAAGCAAAAGCGCGCAACCACTCATGGTTTTCTCGTGCGCTCTGGTACCAAGACGGGCAGCAACGTCCTCCAGGCTCGTCGCCGCAAAGGCCGCGCCCAGCTCACGGTACGAAAGAGCAAGTAGTAGACTAAAAAAACGAGCCTAGGGCTCGTTTTTTTAGTAATCAGGGATTTCCTATCGCGCGCTCCGTGATATATTGCATATATGTTGAAAAAGAATCAACGACTTCGTACGGCGGGCTTTAATGAGGTATTTAAAGCAGGTCGACGGTTCCATACACCCCACTTTCAAATTATTGCGCTCAAAAGCGTTGATTTTCACGCGTCGGTAGTAGTGGGTAAGAAAGTCTATAAAACCGCTGCGGCGCGCAACCGGCTTCGTCGTCAGGTGTATGGGGTACTGTACCGAACACACAAGGCCTCTACCCTCCCCTATACCCTCATCGTAGTCGCAAAACCATCCATGAAAGCGGTTGTACAACGCGGTATTGCGCCAGCGGTCATGGAAGCTGTAGAGGCATTGCGTTCGCGGTAGCTTGCGGTCGCTCCGGAACGCGTTACAATGGGAGCCACTACTTAGCTAAGTTAACTTTATGTGGAATTGGATCTGGCACTCATTTTTCTTTGACCCGGTGTACAACACGCTGGTGTTTTTTATTGATGTGCTTCCTGGTGGAGATGTCGGTCTTGCAATTGTGTGTGCAGTGGTGGCGATTAAGCTTGTCATTCTTCCGCTTTCAATTAAGGTAACTAAGATGCAGGTGGCGATGCGTGAGCTTGAGCCAAAGATGAAGGAGCTTAAAGAGCGCATTACCGATCGCCAAGAGCAAGCGCGCGCCATGATGGATTTGTATAAGGAAGCCAACGTAAATCCATTCTCTAGCATTTTCTTGCTCTTCATCCAGTTCCCAATTATCATTGCGCTCTACCTTGCTGTGGTCTCGGGCGGTGGTGTCGCTTTGCCCGCCATCAACACTGCACTGCTCTATAGCTTTATTCCTGACCCAGCGGTCGTTTCCATGTTTATGTTGGGAGTGTTTGATATTGCCCAAAAGAGCCTGCCTCTAGCGATTTTAGCTGGTGTGACGCAGTTTATTCATGTACACCTCTCCATGCCTGCTCCAGCCGCAAAAAAAGAGGGTGAAGCGCCAAGTTTTAAAGATGAATTTGCCCGCAGTATGCACGTCCAGATGCGCTACGTTATGCCCGTCATTATCGTGTTTGTAGCCTACGCGTTCTCGGCTGCAATCGCGCTCTACTTTACCGTGAGTAACATCATGGCGATTGGTACAGAACTGGTAGTGAAGCGGCATCGAGTAGAAAAATAATCATGTTTACAAAAACCACCCAAGCGGGTGGTTTTTGTAAACATAATTATTAAAGATTACTGATAGCAGACAAACATTTCCACCGAATTTTGTGCCGAATAGAATACCTGATATTCGGTTCCACCATCTGCTATGCAAGTTTCAATATATTGAATTCTTGTACTGTGCCCTTCTTGGCTTGGATAGGCACCCGTTTGGGTGATTACTGTTCTACCCGAGGCTTCCGCTTCCGCTATTGCTTCATCGACTTGAGCTCTCCCGTTAGTAAGTTCAATTGTTGATCCTTCAATCTGACCTTCAAGTTCTGGGGCGACTTCATCTATAGGTAAGCCCGGTTCATCCTGGTTGTGCGCACATGATCTAAATTCATTACTATAGGTACCGTTTTTGGCTGCGCAAGCTGTTGCACAAAATTCATTCTCGGAAGCACACCGTTCGCAATATTCTGCGGTGCTACAGAATTCTGCTTCATTTTCCGCGGGTCTCGTCTGTGGTTCCGGCAGCGTAATCTCCAACGCCGTCAAATTAAACGCCTGTAACGCCGTAATATTCGGACTAATCGTGTTCAACATCAACACAGCACCAATAATAAGGATTAATCCAAGGAGTGCACCTTTAATATCAGCTTTTGCTTGAGTCTTGTCGGTGATCACATCCGACAGCATGTACTTCACCCCTGCCCAGATAATTTTAAGGACGGCTACCACTGCCCCAAGGCTAATAGCGGCAATGTAGAAGGCATTGGCGTAGCCGGCTAAACGTGTACTTGCGGTTCCGCCAACATCAACGTTGTCGATAAAGGGAACGCCAACTAATGGGACGAAACCTTCTTGGGCGAAGGTGATGAGGGGGAGGCAGAGCAAAAGAAATGCAAGTAGTGCTGGCATGATTTAGAATTGGATACTTACTTTGTCTTCTACTCCCTGAAGCAGCTGGCGGAGATTGCGAACGTGGTACGAGAGGACAAATTTACCTTTTTGTCCGGAGCGACGAAGAACAATTTCTTGCTGGTCGTTGCTCGGGTTGTTGATGGTTTGATTATTTAACTTCCATTCGGTGTATGGCCGGTTATTCATAAGTACACGATCCATATAGTAGGGCTCGGCTCGGAAGGTGGTCTCTTCGTTGGTAAAAATGTAGGTATCATCGATAGCGCGTTCTTGGATTCCAGAGAGCGGGTCTACTTCATAAAAGTGCAGTTCAGGGTCCGAAATAGGAACACGAACATTTTCGGTGGTGATTAAGGAGCCATCACGGTCGAGGATGTCTACTGATACATTCATAAATTTTTCAAAGCCTGAACTGAACGTAACGCTATTTTTTCCAAAGGTAGAGCTGCCACCAACGACAGTGCTCCCCACCCGCCAGGTGTATGAATAGGTATTTGGTGCCCGCTCAGTACTGACAAACGGAATAGCCGTAACACGAATATTGCTTCCGCTTGAGGGCAGCGATCGACCTTTATAGAAAACAGGTACGGCAGTGTCGGCTTCAATAAGCATATCGACACGAATTGGTGTAATGGTAGTTTTGGTTTCAAGAGTAGCGCCACTCGCGAGTCGTGTTTGCGCAACCACTTCGCTTCGGGTTCCGTTCTCGCCAGCATTGATTTGAATTGAACGAGCGTTCTTTGCAGAAACAAGTTCGGTACCATTTACAAACCATGTGTATGTAGCCCCCAAGGTGTTGATACTGTAGTCATTGAGCTCGATGGTAACCGTTTGGTCGGGCTCGGGAAAGCGGGGTGAAATAGTGAACGCTGAGCCACTACTCAGTACTTCACCAAATTGCGCGTGTGCAGCAGGACTAGCAAGAGTGCAGAAAAACACTAGTAATCCAAACAGAAAAATACTTTTGAGGCGACTCATCATACGGTAAGCATACCACGGAGAAAGTGAGGGCTGCCGACCGCCTGTGGCTATTTTTGGTTAGCGACCGCAACTGCCATAAAGAACGCTGGCCACGGTATGAGATTGAAATACGGAACAATTGAGCCAGCAACGCCGACAAGGAACATCAGCATGGTAAGTCCCTTCCCTACCTTGGCACGAGCGGTTACGAGTGAAACGAGCGCAACAAACATAAATGTAAGGCTGATAATGGAGCAAATTGTCCAGCCAAGTATTGAAATAGTGTCGCCGGGAAAGAACCAGCCAGTCCAGGTTGCTTCAAGGTAACTCGCAACGATGAATACCATGCCGCAACCAAGTTGAATGAGATAAAACCAAAAGTAGATACCCATGGTTGCTGTGGTTGCCGCAATTGCCCGCACGCGCCGAAACGTCACCCGAGCAAATGATTGTTTTGACTTCTTGCCTTGTTGTTCTGCTGCAGCTGAGGGTGATTGTCGGACAAGCTGCTTCAATCGGGTTTGATTTGGAAAAGCACGCATGCCCTCAACATCAGCGTCGAGCACGTCATGCTCGAGTGCGTCGGCAATACGCTGGTCGCGTCGATTTCGAATTGCTGTCCGCTGTAAAAAATTACCCTTTTTACTCGTCCGGGTGGTCGTCCGTGCGCTACCTGCAATCACGCGTCCGGTAGCGGCAATAGCAGGAAGTACCATAGGCTATGCCTGACTGGCGCGGAGGTCTTCGCGCGCTTTCTTAATTTGTAAGAGTTGCGATGGATCGGAGGTGATGATTTGGTCTTCGGTATAGGAAGCAATCACGCGAATGGCGACGTGCTTCATGCCGGCAAAGAAAATCCCCTCCCCTACACTTGATTCAAGCAGCAAGAACTTTTCTTCATCGGTAAGATTGAAGGTTTGTTGGAGTGTATCAATCGCGGTCTGTGACTGCTTCATGAGAAGCTGGAGACTGGAATTCGTAATCATTGGGACGCCGTACGGTGAGCGCAAAAAGTCCTCTACGTCTTGGGTAATGGTTGAAAGACCGAGGTAGTACTTGCGACCGCGTTTAGCGAGCATAAAGAGGAACGAAGCCGTATCTTCACTTTTCATCATCCACCAGGCCTCATCAATCACAAGAAGACGCTTCGCGAGGCGGCGGCGGATAGCGCCCCAGATGTGGTTCGTGATGATATACATGGCAACGGTCTTCAGCTCGTCTTCCATGTCACGCAAACTAAATACCACGAACTTCTGGTTGATGTCGACATTCGTTGGCTTATTCATAAAGCCTGACCAGGTACCTGAGGTGTACTTTTGGAGGCGCGAAATGAGTGAAGCACTTCCCTCCATGCCCGCCAAGACCATTTCGAAGTCGGACAAGAGAGGGGCTTCGAGATCTTTAAAGTCGGTGTTGCCGCTGATGTCTTTGAGGGCGTACGTCTCAACAATTGCCTGGTCCATAATGGTTTCTTCCTCAGGAGAAAGGCCGCCAAGCATGAGACGGAACAAGCCAATGAGTTCAATAATGTGAGAACGTAAAACGTCTTCAGGGTTCTCGTCTTCTTGCGGTGCAGGAAGGTCAAACGGATTGATGTGGTGGCTTGAAGAAAGAGAAATATTGAAAAAGCGACCACCGGTTGCTTCAGCGAGGTACTCATATTCTCGCTCAGGGTCGATAACGATTACCTCTGTACCAAACATGAGTGAGCGGAGAATTTCGAGCTTCGTGGTGTAACTCTTCCCTGCTCCAGAAGTGGCGAAGGTGACGGAGTTGTAGTTCGTGAGCTGGAAACGGTCAAAGAGCACGAGACTTGAGTTGTGCCGGTTGATGCCGTAGAGGATGCCGGTGTCGGAGGTGAGGTCGAATGACGTAAACGGGAAAAAGCTCGAGAGTGGGCTTGAGTTGAACTTATTGTGGACGAGGAGCTGGTCGTCAACAACCGGCAAGACGCTCTTAAGTCCTTGTGCTTGCTGGTACATGGCAGGCTTAATGTAAATGAGGCGTGAATCGAGAATACTCTTTATCTCGCCTTCAGTCTTATTAACCGCTGCCTCGTCAGCACCATAAATGGTGAGGTACATGCCCACATCAAAGAGCTTCTCTTCAGCTTGCTGGAGCTTGTCGCGGAGGTCTTCGAGGTTACGGTAGGCCGCTTCAAGCTGCGGGTCACGTACCATCCCCTTTTCTGCGCGTACGTTGATTTGGCTTTGTACTTCGGCCACCTTCTTCTGGAATTTCTTCAATGTATCGGCAGTGTTAATGGGGTGGATATGGATTGATACATCGAGCTCTTTTTCAAGATTGAGAATCGGTTCAAGCCAACCATCGTTGAGGTAGCGCGGGTATGAAATGGTGAAGAAGGTGCGCGCAAAGACACCGCTCATGTTGAGGGTACGTGGGCCCACTTGAATGCCTGATGGTGCTACGACGTCTTCAAGCGTCATTAAGGCGTCATGAAGGAGCTTGTCCTCGCCACCCGTCATGGCATTCTGATTTCCTTTCGGTGATAAAAAGTCTAAGACACCCATAGTATGGTTTTAATACTCCTATTCTCGCAGTTTGGTGTGGTCGGCGCAATGGATAACCATCCACAGATAACATGAGGCTTTCCTATTCACTGCGCTGTGGTGCTTCACGTCCGACTTCGGTTGGGTTGAAGATGTGGTAATAGAGCTCAACGAGGGCTTCATTCTCTAGGGCGATAGTGCGCACACCGATGCGATTAAGCCCTTGCTCAACCAGCGCCGCACGCTGCTCAAGTTGCAGACGTTGCTCCTCAAACTTCATGTCAGTGACCGATTTTGACTGCTGCTTTCCGAAGAGTGAGCCAAAATTTCCACTTAAATTCATGGCGGCTGGGTTATAGGGAATCACGATGAAGAAGTTTTTACTCATCACGTCAACTTCGGTAGTGAAGGTACGAATGAATTCAATATATTCCCGGAGCTGGATGCGCATGAGGTCGTTGTCTTGATCGGGTTCACGTTCGCGGAGTTGTTCAAGATACGGCTCAATATCGAGGCGGCGCGACTGGATGTAAAACTGGATGGAGAAGTCGAGGGTGTTAAGGAAGGTCTGGAACTGCGCCAAAATTGCCCGTTGTTCGTCGGTAGATTTAAGGGCAAAGTTGATTGATGAGGCGAGCAGTATCATGCACAATCGCCCATCTTTAAGAAGTACGACGTTATCGCGAATATCTTTAATTGGTACAAATTCCTGGGTTGATGGTTGCGTTTTTGCCATGATCTATTGTTGTTTTTGGATTGCCTTGAGCTCGAGCTGTCGTGAAAGCGAGTGAATACCTTTCTTGCCAGCTTGGGGTGGGGCGAAGTTTGTTGGTACTTCCGGTGTTACTTCGGCAGTTTCGGTGTAGACGTTGTGATCCTTTTTTCGCCAGTGGTATATTTGGTGGCTATTATAGAAAGTTACAAAGGCCTCAAGGAAGACTGAAAATGGACGATTGTTAACCGGATAGAAGGCAAGCAAGATAGCTAATCCAGCCACAGGAAGTCCGAGGATGGCGAAGATAATAAACGGAGCGACAATGAATAGAACAACGCCAAACCCTACCCCGCCCATCAGGTAGACAAATTGCTTCCATGTAAAAGGGCCAAAAATCTTGTCTTCAATTTCAATGAATTGTGGTACTTCAAACCGCATACGTGATTAAGTATAGCGCACTCAAGGAGTATGTTGTGTGTGATGTGGGAGTATGTTGTGTGACGGTGACAAAGGAAAACGGCTGGAAGCGAAGCTTCCAGACGTTTTCCTTTTATCCACCAAGGTTCGGTGTTCCTGTCAGTCGCGGTCGTTCTTTCAGAAGCTCGTCTTGCGGTGCGGCGCGCACAACCCCGTCCTCCCCTGCTTGTGGATTAACTTGCCGGTACGCGCCATAACCATGAATGCGGTTCATGTCGGCAGACATGGTGCGCATCGGGGTTACGTTGTGCGTTGGTTCTGGTACTGGGGCGGTTTCAGCCTGAGGAGCTGCCTGCTCTGGTGCGATTGCAACTTGTTGTTGTGCTTGCGGCACTGAAGCGTAGCCGTAGGCGGTAGCGGCTGGTGTGCCGTCCCCGCCCGCCTTTTGAAACTGTTGGTGCAATTCCTTCATGGCGCCAAGTTTTGGATTGAGGAGTGCTGCTTCACGTTCAAGTACCGGGCTGAGTAATTCACTCAAATCAGCCACAATACGATTGGCTATATCAGCGCCCACCCCTACTTCCTGTACCAGGAGTGCCGGTAAGTCTTTGGTTTGGTAGAAGCCGAGAATGGTGTCGCCGATACAATGGCTAAGCTTTGTTTGGTCGGCTATATTGAATGCTTCGGTGTAGCTAAGAATCTTTTCGCCTAATTGAACAGAGCCGTATAACTCCTTAACTTTCTCAGGTAGTGTTTGATACGTGGCGATACGTTGTGAATTGTCCATAATATGATTTTAGAATGAACTACCTAGTGGTGAAGCAAAGAAAGTGTTGAATTGATTTTGTTGGGCAGGTGTGTACGAATTCCATGGCTGGCCTGGAGCAGGATTCAGGATGGCTCCTTTTAATGCAGCGCGTTGAGTCGCATTAAGTGTCTCTTTATCGAGGATATTTTTGAGAATATTTGCATTAAGAAAATCTGGTGCGTTTGCGTGCATCAAGACCTCGGCCGGTAACTGGGCCACGTCTTTGTCTTTCTTTGGTGTTCCGTCAGGTTGATTAAAAGCATTCTGAGGATTAGCGCTGCCAACCATTGTCAATAGTGCAGTTTTGTTAGCGCCTTTAATTCGCCCAAACTCAGATTCAGTAAGTTTCTTTTTAAGGTCATCAAGTTGCGATGGTGTCAAAAGACCGGCATTTTGTTCAATATATTCAGTGCCGAGAGCTTCAAGTTGTGCTACTGATGCAGATTCTACCTTGACGCGACCAGTTGCAGTGTCCGTGAGCTTTTCAGTTGTTGCATCTTTACGTGCTCCAGCTATAGCTTCTTTTTGAGTGTCAGTGAATTTATCACTCTTCATAACAGACTCAAATTGTGATGAAGAAAGGGCTCCAGCCACAACTTTATTCGATAGCTTTCCTGCTCCCAGGCCTTCAATTTGTGAACCCGATGCGTCAGCGATACTTCTTTCAAGTTTAATTCTTTCAGGAGAAGTCGGGGCACTTTTAAGTCCGCCTGAGACATTTGCTTTAAGTTCAGCCTCGCTCTTCTGCGATGCGACACGCTTATTTTGTGCATCAAGATCATCCTTTGATTGCTTTCTGCCGCGACCACCAAAGGCACCGTAATTAACTGCGCCTTCAACTGCTCCCCGGGTGGCGGTGCCGCCCACTGCTTCACGACCTGCGTAAAGACCAGCACCAAGCGCGAGCTTCGCTGGATTCCAGTTGCTCATCTTGGAAACTTTACTCTGTGCACCAGCCAACGATCGGTCAAACCGATCCATGCCTTTAAGAACCTGGTTTGCCGCTGCACCGGCTGTGTTGCGGTACACGAGTGCTCCACCTGCTCCTGCCATACCGATGGTGAGTTTCTTAGCAAAACCGTCAGCTGTCTTGGTTAGGAAATCTCCACTGCCGCTTGCGATAGTCCCTGCCACCTTGGTCGACATAAAGAGGAGTCCGGTGCCGATGAAGAAGAAGAGGAATAAGGGCATGCTCCCCACAGCATCAGCTCCATCACCATTGAAGGCTGCTCCATAACCATTTCCGTTATCTGTTTCTGGTGCCATCTGAATGAGCGTGTAGAGGCTGATGTAAATCATGAAGGTAAAGGCTGGGGCGTAGAGGCAGTAACCAAAAAACTTTTTCCGCCAGTCAGCTGATATGCCTTGAAACTTTGGGAGCACCATGCCGAGGAACATGACTGGTGAAAAAATAAGAAGGACTATTATGGCAATAAATCGAGCGATCAACATAATGGCACCATAGGCAAAGATTGCACCAAGGAAGATAAGGAAAAACATGGCTAGAATTGCAAACGAAAGTTCGTTTACGATGTCACCAGTAACGTTGTACATAGAGGTGATTTGCAAAACCGTCATGAAGTGGCTGGCAAGGCTGCTCCCGTTGGCTGAACTACTAACACGGATGTCGCCGTCAGTATTTTCACCCTCTATACCAAAGTCAGAATCACCAGCCGCTGACATGGCGCTATATATAGCCGTGGTGGTGAGATTGGACACATCAACCACTACTTTTGCGATGTAGAGACTGAAGTTGACGAGAAGGGCGGCCATAATAATGCTGCCAAGCGCTTTCTTGGTGCTGGAATCGTCACCGTTGACGATGAGCATAAAGCCGATATAGACCAAGCTAAAGATGATGGCGATATTGATGAGGTCACGAATAACCTCCCAGAGGACATTTACGACATCACCTACTTGACCGTCGCCCTCGAGAATGCCGTCACCATCACAACCTGCCCCACCAGCTACGAAATAGCAACCCATTTTGAGTGCGAAGTTGGTGTACGCGAGCTCAAACATGTTTCCTCCAGTTGACGCAATCCAGCCACCAACTGTAACAAGGAGACCATGACTATCTTCGAGGCGTACCTGGCTTTGATACGCAGATTGTTGGAGAAATTCTGCGCCGGTAGCTGGTGGGTTTGGTTCAGCGGAGGTTTCTCCTTCGTCAGCGATACCGTCACCGTCTGTATCGTAAACCACGTTTCCGTCGCTATCTGTAACCGTATCAAATACACCATAGTAACCCGGTGCGTCAGGGTTTCCGGGGTTGTTTCCTGTGTTCGTAAATACTTCCCAAGAGTCGATTTGACCGTTTCCGTTTATGTCACTACCCTGTGCAAAAACAGCAGCAAGTGGGGTGAAGAGGGCTCCGGCGAGTATCACCAAAAACCCCATACGCAAAAAGGTGTGCGATAGCTTGGGCACAGAAAACCTCATATCACTTTCTATTGTAACGCGTTAGCTTGCTTACGATGGGTGGGTTTCCCCCACTTTTATGCTCTGTGACATACAAAACGGGCGCGGCCTTT
>JACCDG011703138.1_pt1 | contig 15723 bp, 28 predicted proteins | sample 7442471 | NCBI WGS metagenome assembly JACCDG01 (sample SAMN15323444, study PRJNA562643) | freshwater metagenome | isolation source: river surface water | place: USA:Blue River Watershed | collected 2017-08-17 | reverse complement strand
ACCTCGCAACGCTTCCTAAGCTCCTAACATTGGCTTGAATTGCACAACTCACACATTCTTCAAACTTGTCAATTTTCCCAGCATTTTTATAGTTAACTGCAGCATCTTTAAATGATTCTGTGATTTTACAAATCTCGCAAGACAATAAATTTTTTTCATCACGCTCAAGTGCTTGGGTAGCCTCTAACTGTTTTTCAGCCGCAATTTTTAAATGCTGCTCGCGCTCTTCTTCTGTCATAGAAAAAACAGTTGTCGATAATGCAAAAAGAGCAGCAAAATATTTCAAACTTCGAAGAACAATCTTTTTATTAAAAAACACGATATATGCAGTAAAAAAAATTACGAATTAGATTCTACCCGCTGATAAAATAATTGTTTAGATAATTTTTTAGAAAACTAGAATTTTGAAATGGCTTGGGCGGAAGGATTCGAACCTTCGCGTGACGGTGCCAAAAACCGTTGCCTTACCGCTTGGCTACGCCCCAAAATTTTTTAGAAGAACGTCATGATTAAGTTTTTAATCACGACTCAATTATGCCAAGAAAAAAAAGTTTTTCAAGCAAAATTTTGATTTTTTGATTTATTTAAAAGCTATTGTAGTGCAAGTAACAACTTACACTACATCAACTCTTTCAACATCTGGCACAATAAGGCGAATTTCGCGCTCAACAAATGCCAGATTCGATTTTAAATCAGACTGGCATCCAACGTAGGAACCAATCAAATTTACATATACAACAAAATTTTCATATCGAACAAAATTTATGTCCCCACCGTTGACCCAAAAGCCTGCACGTAGGGACTCTATAACATCTTCGATCTGTTTAACTTGCTGTGCAACTTCTGGTTGCATCACTAGGTTCTCCGATTAAGACCACAACAACGCCGCAACTGGCGCCGTGTCTTTCACTCTTTGTCCCAGAGAAAAAATTCTTGTGTAACCACCAGGTCTAGACACATATCTTGGAGCAATTTCTTCGATAAGTTTATATACCGCGCCAAGATCATATGGCAACGCCGCACGAATTTTTCTAATAACATTGAACTCTTTGCCTTGACGAGCAATTGTAACAAGTTTTTCAACTTGACGTCTAACTTCTTTTACTCTTGCTTTTGTCGAAACCAATTTTCCGTTGTTGATAAAGGAAATCATTTGATTTCTAATAACTGATTTTCTGTGGTCAGATTGCATATTTAATTTTGCAACGCCGTTTCCATGACAACTCATCGTAATATCCTATGTTAGTTAAACTTTCCCACATTAATAACAGATTTATCTTTCAATGCTTTTTTTAAATCATGTTCTTTAATGTTCATTCCAAATCTCAAACCTAAGCCGACAAGAACATCTTTAACTTCTTTAAGCGACTTTCTACCAAAATTCTTAATCTTAAGAGTGTCGTCATCGCTCAAATTCACAAGATCGATAACCCTTTTAATTCCTGCACTGACAAGACAATTGTATGCTCTTACAGACAACTCTAAATCTTCAATTGGCTTTAAGAACAAATCAACGGATATTCCATTTTTTGCACCCAAATCTGTCACAACCGAAACATCTTCTGTTGCTACTGCTGTCGACTCTGATGAACCAAAATTCAACTCGGTTTGCTCACCCAAGAAATGCAAGAAATGAACTCTAAGTACTGATGCAGCATATCTTACAACATCAGAAACAGTGACAGATCCGTTTGTTGTAATACTTAAAATCAACTTATCATAATCAATATCATTTCCAACACGAGTTTTTTCAACTGTGTATGCAACTTTTTGTACCGGAGAAAATAATGAATCTACGTAGATCTTACCATCTTCATGATACTTTGTACCCAAAGGCCATTGTGCAAATTTGTATCCGCGCCCCATTTCAACACAGAGCTGAATGTCTAATTTTCCATTAGCAGCCAATGTTGCAAGAACGTGATCCTTGTTCACGATCTCTAAGTGCTCATCAACAGTAATATCTGCCGCTGTTGCTAAACCAGGACCACTTTTTGAAAGATGCATCATTCCTGGCTTGCCAGTTTTGTTTTTGATAACCAATTTTTTTATGTTTAACAAAATTTGCAAAACTTCTTCAGAAATGCCTTCAAGTGTTGAAAACTCATGATTTGCGCCATTGATAATAACCCATGTTACAGCACAACCTTCTACACAAGAAAGCATCACTCTACGCAAAGCATTACCTAATGTTACTCCAAATCCAGGCTCTAAAGGACTAACAATCAAGTCCCCTTCGTGATCAGTTGCACGAACCCAATTAAAATTCGGAACTATTAACGGTTGATAAGATTTTTCTTCATTTTTTTGCATCAAAAACCCCTGTCTGTACAAAACTATATGTTATAAAGATTACTTCGAGTACAGCTCTACGATTAAGCTTGTCTCAATCTTGGTTGGGATATCTGTACGTACTGGCAATCTTAGCACAACGCCACGTAAGTTATCCGCATCAAAACTCAACCAATCTGGAACTTTAACGCTAGATTGAAATCTTTTTTCAAATGCAGACTTTAAAGTTTCTGATGATTTTGATTTATCTGCCAATGAAATCACATCATTAACTTTTACAAGATAAGATGGACTCTTAACGTATTTACCATTCACCATAAAATGACCATGAACGACCATCTGTCTTGCATGACGACGAGATGTAGCCAATTTCAAACGAAATACTGCATTGTCCAAACGTCTTTCCAGGTAGCTCAAAAGATTGTCACCTGTCCCGTTTGTTTTATCTCTGCTAGCCAGCTCAAAAAATCTTTTGAATTGACGCTCACGCATTTTATAAATTTTCAATTTAAGACGTTGCTTTTCAACAAGTTGTCTCTTGTATTCAGATCCTCTTCTTGCACCACCAGCAGCAGGAGACGAAGCACCCTCTTCTCTGTTGTTATCTGTCTTTACTTTGTCGTCCACTTTGCTTCGGACTGACTTTGCATTATCGTTGTTCTTATTTAGCATAATCTCACCAAAATATTAATTTACTATACCCTACGTCTTTTTACAGGTCTGCAACCATTGTGTGCAATTGGAGTTACGTCTCTAACTACAGTAATCGAAACACCCGATGACTGGAATGCTCTAACAACAGCATCTCTTCCAGATCCAGCACCCTGCATATTAACTTCACAAAATTTAACACCTTTTGAAAAAAGATCTTTAGCTAAGGTTGTTGCAACTTCTGTTGCTGCGTAAGGCGTGCTTTTTCTTGCACCTTTAAAACCTGCGGCTCCCGCACTTCCACGAGATATTACGTCACCAGTCATATTTGTGACGGTTACTAATGTGTTATTGAATGTAGACTTAACATGCACAAGTACTGTGTCTATATTAAGTTTAACCTTTTTCGTCTTTTTTTTGTAGGCCATTCTAATCCCCTGTTAGATTATACTGCTATTTCAACTGCTACTACTTTTTATCGCCTGCAGGTTTTCCACCTACTGCTTTTTTAGAGCTTTTTTTACCGGTACCTTTTCTTGTTCTTGCGTTGGTCTTTGTTCTTTGCCCACGAACTGGCAATGATTTTTTATGACGAACGCCTCTGTAAGAACCAATTTCACGCAATCTATTGATGTTTAGCATGATTTCTTTTCTCAAATCACCTTCAACTCGATAGTTTTTTGCGACATTTTCTTGAATTTTTGCAACCGCTGCAAGATCCAAATCCTTTACTCGGACATTTGGGTCAATATTGCACTCTTGCAAAATTTTCTTCGCTCTTGCAGGACCAATACCATAAATGTAAGGCAATGCAGCTTCAATTCTTTTATTAACAGGTAGACTAACACCCACTATTCTCATTTAACACCTCTTTAGACTTGCTGAAATTTTTTCAATACAGGTCTTTTGAAAACTAACCTTGTCGCTGTTTGTGTCTATTATTTTTTTCGCACAAAACGCGCACAACTCTTTTTCTCTTGATAATCTTACAGTGCACACACACTTTTTTTATCGAAGATCTTACCTTCATAATCTTATCCTACCTTGTTTAGTAGGCCTATAACATATCTCCGAAGAGCGTTGAAAAGGCCTGGACCTACTTGTGTCTAAATACAACCCGACCTTTACTCAAGTCATATGGATTCAATTCTACGGTTACTCTATCTCCGAGCATAATTCTTACAAAGTTCATGCGCATCTTTCCCGATACGTGCGCTCTGACCTTGTGGCCACCTTCAAGCTCTACCTCAAAGTTTGCCCCAGGAAAAACTTTTGTAACTACACCTTCAACGGATATAACCTCTCCATTCTTTTTCATAAATTCACATCTTCTAAGTTAGACTTGTCAAAATCACAACGCCACTGCTTGTAACGAGCACAGTATTTTCATAGTGCGCGGCCAAATAACCTTTTTGCGACCTAGCAGTCCAACCATCATCATCGATAACGGCCATATCTGGAGCCTCTAAAATCATTGGCTCAATAGCCAAGCATAGGCCCTGCATACACCTAACTGAAGGAAAATTGCCAAAATAATTAGGAACAATTGGATCTTCGTGCATAGATTTTCCTATGCCGTGACCAAAAAATTCCCTAACTACAAAGAATCCATCGCCTTCAATACTTTCTTGTATCTTGCGGGAAACATCGGACAAATATACCCCATGCTTAAGCACAGACACACCCGCTTCAAAAGACTTTATTGCAGCTTGATTCAGCGCTACAGCCTTTGATGATGCATTTTCAACGCCACCTACAAAAAAACCCCTTGCCATGTCTGCAAAGTAGCCATTTTTAGAGGCAACTAAATCTATTTTAACAAAATCACCAGATTTGAGAACCTCTTTTTCACTTGGTATTCCATGAACTATTACTGAATTCAAAGAAATACAGCTAACGCACGGATAAGCCGGAGTATTTCTACAACCAGACTTATAGCCCTTGCAAGGCCCTTTCAACCCTTTTTTGTTAAGCAAATTTTCTATCTCTGCATCTACAGCCTTAGTCGACATTCCCGGGCTAACTATTTTGCTTGTTTCTATTTCATAGAATACTTCAGCCAAGGCTCGACCAACTATTTGCATTTGCAAAATATCTTGTTTATTTTTCAGTGTTATCATTATGCAACTCTAATAAAATGCAAAAAAAGGCTCAACATACAGATTCCGCAGAAATAACAATTTTGCTAAATGTATCTGCTAACGCATCCACAGAGGGCTCATCACCATTAAACCTCAAAACCTCAATACCATTTTGCTCATAAAAATTTACAAGCTGCTGCTCCATATCTTCGTACTTATCCAGCCGATTTTTTATTCCTGCCGGATTATCATCAAGCCTCACTGCAAGCTCGCCATCACAGCGCTCACAAATATTTTGAGAAACTCTCTCTGAATCTGATAACTTAGAATAAGTAGCCTGACAACCAAGGTTTTTACAAATCAGTCGATTAGACATTCTTTTTTCCAGCAAATTTCTATCAGCTTTTATCACAAACACAAAAACCCTTGCCTTCACCTTTTCTTTTAAAAAGCTCAAGAATGTTTTTGCTTGTTCTACTGTACGAGGATAACCATCTAAGATGATTCCTTCCGCCGACAGCAACAACTCTGTCAATCTATTTCTTACAATTTCATCAACCAACTGATCTGAAACCAAGTGGCCCATGCTGATTGCCTCTTTTAACTGCACAGATAAATCACCTTGCCCGCTAGAGACAATTCGTCTAATTTCTTCCCCCGGGGACATTGACATTATTCCGTACAAGTCCCGAAGGCGCAGAGAAAGCGTTCCTTTCCCTGCACCAGGAGGTCCTAAGACTGTGCATAAAAATTTATTAAAACAACTTTTTTGCATTCTACTACTTTTCTATCAAAAACTTTTCATACTTATTTTCAAGAAGATACGACTCGACTTGAGAAGAAGTGTCTAAAGCAACACCAATTGCAATCAGCAAGCTAAGCCCACTAAATGAAAATGGATATCCTAAATACTTAAATAAAATGGATGGTAATATCGCAAGCATTGCAATATACAATGAGCCTGGAGTTCCAATTCTGTTCAAAACATAATCGAAAAACTCTGCGGTTTTGTGCCCAGGTCTAAGCCCAGGAATAAATCCGCCACCTTTCCTTAAATTTTCTGCCAAATCAAATGGATTAAACGTTACAGCCATGTATGCAAAATGGAACCAAACTATAAGCAGCGCCATCAACACAATATGTGGCCAGCCACCATCTGTAAACAACCCAACAAGAGAGCTTCCTGGGAAAAAATTGTTCATAACATAGTTGTATGCAGAAACAATCATTCCAAGCAGCGGACCCGTCAAAATCACAGGCATTACACCTGCTGAATTGATTTTAAATGGAATATAAGATGGTACATTTGAAACAGAAGAAACACCTCTGCCCACAATTCTTTTTGCATAATAAACAGGAATTCGTCTTTCACCTTTTTCAAGAAAAATAATTCCTGCGATTAAAGCAGCAACAAATCCAATAATTGTTAGCAATGCAAAAACAGGTAGCTCACCGGTATCGTAGCCATAATACAATCTTGCAAGACTTGTAGGCAATGACGACACGATACCTGCAAACATGATCATAGAAGATCCTTGTCCGATACCAAATCTACTAATTTGCTCACCAAGCCACATCACAAAAATTGCACCTGCCGACAACATCAGCAAAATCTTTACCTTAAAAAACCAACCTGGATTTAAAACAAGGCTAATTCCTCGTCCAAATCCATTTTCAATTGTTAAGGCAACACCTGCTGCTTGCGCACATGCCACAAAGACCGCTAAGAATCTTGTGTAGCGTGAAATTATTGCTCTTCCGCTCTCGCCTTCTTTAGACAATGCTTCTAAATAAGGAAAAGATAACGACAAAAATTGCATCATAATAGATGCTGTAATGTAAGGAGAAATTCCAAGTGTAAAAATTGAGCACGCAGATAACGCACCACCAGAAATTGTATTCAAATATCCCAAAAAGCCTGCGCTGCTAAAAGAATCTTTTAGCACACCCAGAGCATTGAGATCTATTCCTGGTAATGGAATCATTACGCCCAATCTATAAACTGCGATTACACCTAATGTGTAAAAAACTTTACTACGAAGCTGCTCAATTCTGAAGATGCCTTTGACGACGTTTACAAAATTATAAAGAAGCAACACTCGCATTCTCCTTGGTCAATGTTACAGATCCACCAACTTTTTCAATCAAATTCTTTGCAGTTTCGCTAACAGCGTTTACTGTCAAATGTAAAGCCTTTGTAATGTCACCATTAGCTAAAACCTTAATTTTGACTTTGTGTGTATTCCCTTTAACAAGACCAACAGATTTCAAGCCAGCCATATCAACTTTATCGCCAGAGTTGAACTTTGTATTCAAATCATCAAGGCTAACAACTTGATATTCTACGCTATCACGCTGAGTGAACCCTCTCTTAGGAATTCTTCTAGCTAAAGGTACTTGACCACCCTCAAAAAGCAAACCAATTTTTGAATTGCTTCCTGTTCTTGAGTGTTGACCGCCTTTTCCGCGACCGCAAGTTTTACCTTTTTTGCCACCGCGACCAACTCTTTTACGAGTCTTTACAATTCTTTTTGTAGGCAAATTTCCGAAAAACATACTCAATCCTTAAATATTAATTACGCTCTGTTTTGAGCTGCTATTGTTTTTATTTTCTTGATCACATTCAAAGCTTGTAGTTTTTTCAATGCTCTAATAACGGCATATGATATATTAATTGGATTTGACGCTCCCATAGATTTTGACAAAACGTCTTTAACGCCAATTGCATTCATAATCAAACGAACAGCACCACCAGCGATAATCCCGGTACCCTTAGACGCAGATTTTAAAACAACTTTGCTAGCACCATATTTTGCTTCAACGTCAAATGGAATTGTCGCGTCGTGCAAAGGAACTTCAACTAGATTTTTTTTAGCTCTCTTAAAAGCTTTGGATACAGCAGGAGCAACCTCTCTACCTTTTCCAGAACCAAGACCTACTTTTCCTTCACCATCACCGACCACAACAAACGCTGAGAAACCTAATCTTCTACCGCCTTTTACAACTTTTGCAACACGACGAATAGATACAACTTCTTCAAAAAAAGACTTTTCTGCTTTTTGATTTCTAGAAGTTTCTTCGCCAGCAGCTCTTTTTGTATTTTCTTTCTTTTTCACAAACACTCCTCAACTAGATTATGACGCCGGCTTCTCTGATGCCTTCAGCCAATGATGCAACTTTTCCGTGATACAAATATGGACCTCTGTCAAACGCAACTTCGGAAATTCCTTTGCTCAAGCAAACTTTTCCAAATGTAGCTCCTACAGATTTCGCAATTTCTTTGTTGTTGCAAGATTTATCTTTTCCTGCGCCAACTTCATTTAGCGAAGAGTATCCAAACAAGCAACGGCCTGTTTCAACTTCAACTAAAGAAGCGTAAATGTGCTTGCTGCTGCGAAACACAACTACTTTGTGAGCACGAGTATTTACTCGTGCAATCTTATTTCTGTTTCTAAATTTTCTAGCTTGACTTCTTTTTTCAAGCTTTTTCAAAAAACTCATTTTTACCGCCTATACTTTATGACTTAGATTTTCCGGCTTTCTTGTTGATCTTCTCGTCATTTACGAAAATACCGGTCCCTTTATATGGCTCTGGTTTTCTGAATGAACGAATTTTTGCACAATAATTTCCAAGTCTAAACTTATCTGAAGACTTTAGCGTCAATAATTGCCCAACCTTATCAATTTCAATAGAAACCTCAGGGTCTAAATCCATTTCAATTTTATGGCTATAACCAAGATTTAACACAAGTTTATTTCCCTGTGTTGCTGCTTTAAAACCAAGACCTACAATACGAACTGTAGAGGTAAAACCATCTTCAAGTCCTATAATTTTGCTAGCAAGCAATGCTCTGTGTAAGCCCCAAGCTGTCTTGACTTCTCTATCTAAATCTTCTTGTCCATTCACAGATATCTTTAGAGCTTTACCATCAATTACTTGTGCGTTCAAAAAAGCTGGCAATTCATGACTGCTTTTTTTGCCAGAACAAGAAATCACTACTGATGATCCTTCTACGCTGATAGAAGCCTTCTTAAAAGATATTGGACGCATTCCTATTTTTGACATATCAACAATCCACTCTTACCAAATTTTGCAAAGGATTTCGCCACCCAGTGCAACTGTTTTACCATCTTTTAATACAAATTTTTTGGATTTTACATCAGACATTACGCCGTAAGACGTGGACACGATTGTCACACCAAGACCGTTTTTGTATGGTCTAATATCTTTACCTGCACTGTAACATCTTCCACCAGCAGTACTTACTGACTTAATCGCAGTAATAGCCGCTCTACCGTCTATGTATCTTGGTAAAACTCTCAAGTTTTTTTTAATTTTATCAACTAAAATAACTTGATAATCTTTTAGATAACCTTCTTCTTTTAAAACGGCAGCAATCTTTTCTTTAAAAACAGAATGCGGAACATCTACAATTCTTTTTCCTACAGCAATTCCGTTTCTAACGCTTGTGAAAAAATCTGCTATAACATCTCTTGACATGAATACTCCTTACCAGCTTGCTTTCTTAACACCAGGCAATAAACCTGCTAATGCATTTTTTCTAAAACACAATCTGCACATTTTGAAAAAACGCATAAATCCTCTAGGTCTTCCGCATTCAAAACATCTGTTTCTTTGACGGGTGCTGAACTTCGGAGTTTTCAACGCTTTTACAATCATACTTTTTTTGGCCATGAACCTTTTACCTCGTTATTTATTTGATTGAATAAAAGGCATCCCGAAGCCTCTTAGCAAAGCAAATGAGCCTTTTCCACTTCCTGTTGAATTTGAGATATTCATTGTAATATTCAAACCATGAGGATTTGGAAATCTGTCATAATTAATTTCTGGAAAAATTGTCCAATCCTTTAGACCAAGGTTGTAATTTCCTTGCTTATCAAACTTTGCATTTAAGCCGCGGAAATCTCTGATCGAAGGTACAACAACTTTAATTAGTTTTTCTAAAAAACTATACATTGACGCGCCACGCAATGTCACTGTGCAACCGATTTGCAATCCCTCACGAATCTTAAATCCTGCAATAGATTTTTTTGCACGGGTTTTTACAGGCTTTTGGCCAGAAATAGCCAAAATTCCGTCGTAAACATAGTTTAGAAGTTTACTATCGCTAACAACACCTTTTACACCAGCATTGATAACAATTTTTTGTAATCTTGGAACCATATTAATGTTCGCAAGGCTCAAATCAGTTTGAAGCTTTTTCTTCAAATCTGTTTGATATAATTTTTTAAACGCGGATTCCATTATCTCATCTCGTTAATATAATTTAAATCTTAAGGCCGCTTTTCACGCTAACTCTGATCTTTTTACCTTCAGATGTAACGTCAGCCTTGACTCGGCAAGGTTTGTCTGTTTTTGGGCAGATTGGCATAACTTTGCAGCTATGGATAAATCTTTCGACTTTTTCTATTCCCGCAGCTTTGCCCTGGCCAGCTTTTACAAATTTTGTTGCAACAGCAATACCTTCGACTTTTACTTTTGCTTTATCTTTAGAGATTTCAAAAACTTTACCGCGTTTTTTCTTGTCTTTTCCCGATATAACCTCGACAAGATCTCCAACTTTAATGCGTGACAACATGTTTTTTCCTTTAAATTACTTGCGGTGCTAATGATAAGATTTTATCAAATACACCTTTTGCTTTTAACTCTGCAGCAACTGGACCAAAAACACGCGTTCCTTTTGGCTCATTGTTTTCATCAATCAAAACAATAGCATTATCGTCAAAGCGAACATAAAAACCATTTACTCTTCTTGATTCTTTCCTCGTTCTTACAACAACAGCATTCACAACTGCAGATTTTTTTACTGTTCCATTTGGAAGAGCTTTTTTTACTGCAACTTTGACTACGTCTCCAAGTCTAGCAAATCTCTTTCCGGTTCCACCAAAAAGACCTATTACTTGAGCGGTTTTAGCTCCAGAGTTGTCAGCAACTTTACAAAGCGTTTGTTTTTGTAACATATAATTTTCCTAGCTTTTTAAAATTACAAAGACACAACTTTTACAAGCTTCATGTGCTTTGTTTTTGAAATAGGAGCACATTCTTGGATCAAAACTTTATCACCAACTTTTGCCACACCTTCTTCATCATGAACTTTATAGTTCTTTCTCATTCTCAAAACCTTGTTATAAAGATTATGAGTTTTTGTCTTCTCGACCATTACAACAACTGTCTTATTCATTTTATCTGAAATTACAGTTCCTTGCAAAATTCTCGAAGCTGTCTGAGCTGAAGCAGAATTATCGTTTTTTAATACTTGCCTTTTCATTGATCTTCCTTATTTTTGACCTGCAGCTAACTCTTGCATTCTTTCTGCAGTCTTAATTCTCGCAATCTGTCTTCGAATCTTTTTAAACAAGGAAATATCAATTTTACTATTGCCCTGCAACAAAGCCATCTTCATCTCAAAGCTTTTTTGCTTGAGCTGAGATACTGACGAAGCAGTCTCGTTTGCGCCTTTTTTTCCTACCAATTTCTTTTTCATACCAACCTTCTAACTAAGCTTGATTTTCAACATTTTGTGCGTCAGTTGTCGCTACAGCGTCAACAAATCCAACTTTTAGAGGTAACTTGTGTGATACACTCTTGAAGACTTCTTTTGCTGTTGCTCTATCAACACCAGAAATTTCAGCAATTATACGCTCACGCTTTACAACCGCAACCCAAAACTCTGGCCCACCCTTACCTTTACCCATACGTGTTTCGATTGGTTTTTTGGTAACAGGTTTATCTGGAAAAACTCTAATAAAGAATTTACCAACTTTTTTTAGCTTCTTGCTCAAAGCCATACGCATTGCCTCTATCTGTCTAGAGGTCATCCAACACGGCTCTAAAGCTTTAATTCCAAACTCTCCAAAATCAACAGAACGAGCACCTTTGGAGATACCCTTCATGCGGCCTCGTTGAACTTTTCGGAATTTTACTTTTTTAGGCATTAACATGATTTATACTCCTAAAACATTCCTTTACAAATCCACACTTGTATACCAATCTTTCCGTAAATTGTTTGCGCTTCCACAAGTGCATAATCAATATTTGCACGGATTGTATGAAGAGGAGTTGATCCCTGTCTAAACCATTCACATCTTGCGATTTCTGCACCACCAAGACGACCCGAGGCTCTAATCTTGATACCTCTTGCACCAGCCTTAATAGCGGAAAACCCACATTTTTTCATTGCTTTTTTAAAATTAACACGCTTTTCAATTTGCTGAGCAATATCTGAAGCAACGGCTGTAGCCGATAGTTCAGAATTTTTAACTTCTTTAACTATAAACTCAACTTTTTTGCCAAACTTTTTAAAGAGCAATTGTTTAATGGAATCAAGCCCTTGACCCTTTTTTCCAATTAGGGATGCAGGATTCATAGAGTGCAATGTGACTCTTACAGATTCACCTGTACGTTCAATTACAACCTCTATTGTGTCAAACCTTGAAAGCTTTTCTTTCAAGACTCTTCTTATCGTTAAATCTTCAACGACGTTTTGAGCATATGTGCTCTTTGGAGCAAACCAACGAGCGCTCCAGCTTCTATAAACTCCAACCCTAAGACCGATTGGATTAACTTTCTGACCCACCAAAACTCCTTACTAGCTTTTTGATTCTTGCTTTTGCTCAACTAAATCCAATTGAATCTCAATATGACTCAACCTTTTTCTTCTAATCACAGATCTTCCTTGTGCACCTGGCAACGAGTATTTAAACGCTGGTCCTTGATCGACCTTAGCAATACTCACTTTCAAGCCTGAAAAATCAGAAATCTCTGGCTGCTTTACTTTTGCATTTGACCAAGCAGAATGCAAAACTTTAAATATAGCCACAGACCTAACTCCTGGTTGAGATTTCAAAAAATCAACCGCTCTGTCTACTGTTTTTCCTCTGATGCCATCTGCCAATACTCTTAGTTTGTACGGAGAGATGCGAACAAATCTGCTAATAGCTCTTGATATCATTTTTTATGCTCCCGCTTAAGCAGCTTTGGTTGCAGCTTTTCTTTGACCACTATGCATTCTAAATGTACGTGTCATTGAAAACTCACCAAGCTTATGGCCAACCATATTTTCTGTAACATAAACGGAAACAAATTCTTTTCCGTTGTGAACAGCAAGATAGCTACCTACAAATTCTGGTACGATCACACAAGATCTACGCCATGTCTTAACTGTTTCTCTTTTTGAGCTTTTTTTAGCTTCTAAAACCTTTTGCACCAATCGACTGTCTACAAAAGGCCCTTTTTTCGAAGATCTAGCCACGATTCATTTCTCCTAGCTTATTTATTACGATTTCTTCTCTTAATTATTGCCGCAGACTTTCTTGTTCTGGTGATAGCACCCTTAGAGTTTTTACCCCATGGAGATGTTGGATGTGATCCAGATTTAGATCTACCTTCACCACCACCCATTGGGTGATCTACAGGGTTCATAGCCATACCACGAACTGTTGGTCTAATACCACGATGACGCGTACGTCCTGCCTTACCCCAAGAAATGTTTCTGAAGTCAGCATTTGCAACAGCGCCAATTGTAGCCCAGCAATTCAAATGAACCGTTCTAACTTCTGAAGAAGGCATTTTTAACATTGCTAGCCCATTGTCTTTACTCATAAGCTGAACAGAAGAACCTGCAGACTTTGCAACCTTTCCGCCGCCCATTGGAACTAATTCAACATTGTGAATTGTAAAACCAACTGGAATTTTATCTAGCGGAAGGGAATTTCCAACTGTTACGTCAGCATCCACCGAAGAGATAATTGTCGCTCCACGCAACAATCCTTCCGGCTTGATAATATATCTTTTTGCGCCATTTGCATACGAAATCAACGCTATTTCAACGTTACGATTTGGATCGTACTCAAACGCAACCACTTTTCCTGGAACATTTTTAACGCTTCTTGCAAAGTCTACAATACGTAGCTTTTGCTTAGCACCGCCACCAATATGACGGGTAGTGATTCTTCCATATGCATTTCGACCACCAGTTTTTTTAAGTGGCAGCAATAAGGATTTTTCAGGCTTTTTCTTGTCTAAATCTCTATTTACCATGTAACTCTGTGTTCTTTGGGACGGAGTTACTGGTTTTCTAAAAACTATTGCCATCGCTAATTACCTAATTTTAACAACCTATAAAACTAATTTGTGCTGCCTGAAGAGTTCTGCAACGACGACTCAAGCTCTTCTACGTTTTTAACGGTAACAATAGCTTTTTTGTAAGCTCCAAGAGTAACCGTTAATCCACGCCTGAGCATCTTTGCTCGCCCAGGAACATTCATTGTGCAAACTTTGGAGACCTTAACGCCCTTCCAAAGAGCCTCTACTGCTTTCTTAATCTCAGATTTATTTGCGTTTTTGTCAACCTCAAAACAAACCTGCCCCATCTTTTTCATCAATACCTGGGACTTTGAAGAGAGCAACACTCTCTTGATTATATTAAAATAATTTAATTGCATGATCTAGCCACCAAATTTTCAAAAAATGAAACATCTGACTTCAACACAACAACCATTTTAGCTCTGGATAGACTCAAAAAGTCCTCTCTTCCAAATTGTTCCATAGAAACATTCTGAAGATTTGCTAGCGAAGCTGCAAAGCTTGATGAAAGGTCCGAAGTCAAAAACACAACGTTGCTCAAGCCTTTTTGACCTGCTAGCGAATCAATAATCGATTTTGCTGACGATGTAGAAATTTCAAATTTATTTACATCAAGATCTAAAAACTTAACGCTTCCTCTTGTTACTAAGTCTTGCAACAAACCTGTCCAGGCCCACTTAACAGTTTTTCTGTTCATGTCTAAACATGCACCGCCTGGTCTTGGACCAAAAGCAACACCACCTTTTCTCCAGTGCGGGGACTTAGCATCACCACAACGAGCTCGGCCTGTACCTTTTTGCTTCCAAGGCTTTCTGTTTGAGAAACTCACCTCTCCTCTAGACTTTGTAGAAGAAGTAAACTGTCGCAAGTTATTTCTAATTACTCGAATATAAGTACTGTTGATGGTCTCAAGATCCACTGCGTTTGTATCGCAACGAAAGTTAACAGGCAAGCTATCAACCTTGACACCTTTGTCATTAAAAATGCTTAATTGTACTGACATGTATCACCTCAAGCTTTCATCAAAATCAAGTTGTTTTTTTTGCCAGGTACTGCGCCTTTAACAAAAATAAAACCTTTTTCTATGTCCATTAATACCAACTTAAGATTCTTCACGGTAATACGATCTACACCCATATGACCAGGAAATTTCTTACCTTTAATAATCTTACCGGAAGATCTCATTGCACCTGACGAACCAGGAGCTCTACGAAAATTTGAGCCATGACTCATAGGTCCGCCTGCAAAACCGTGACGACGAATTACACCTTGGAAACCAAGACCTTTTGAAATCCCAGACACGGAAATTGAACTACCTTGAACAAAACCTTCTTGATCTAAGGTAACAAACTGTCCTACCGTGTAGGACGTTGCTACAGCATCTGATTCAACATTGATTTGTTTGATATAAGCGAAGTGTTCTCTTTGCTCTGAAGGCTTCATTTTGTTCAAATCAAGCTTAGCAATAGAATCAGCACCTTTTTTCAATACACCTAATTTAACTGCTGCTACTTGATCTTTTGCAACAGTTTTTACCTGGAGGACTACCATTGGTTTTAGCGCAATTGCAGTCACAGGGATGACTCTTTTGGT
>JACCDG011721355.1_pt1 | contig 15726 bp, 9 predicted proteins | sample 7442471 | NCBI WGS metagenome assembly JACCDG01 (sample SAMN15323444, study PRJNA562643) | freshwater metagenome | isolation source: river surface water | place: USA:Blue River Watershed | collected 2017-08-17 | reverse complement strand
TTTGCCCCCACAAAACCTTAGTATTTGCCCCCACAAAACCTTAGTATTTGCCCCCACAAAACCTTAGTATTTGCCCCCACAAAACCTTAGTATTTGCCCCCACCAGCTATATCTCCATATTTCGCAATGAGATGTCCAAATTTCTCTTCCATCTTAATGTTTTTGCAAACTCCATGGGGAGGATGTACCAACGTGCCACATACTTCTGATAATTCCCGCGACATAGTGGATATTTTGCGGATCAATGTTTCGTCGGATAAATTTGAGTTAGCATAATATCCGCCCAATATTTCTATCTCAGCGCGGCAATCATAACAATGATCGATACCCTCGCCGATTACTTTATGCTCAAAATAACCCCAAATTCGTCGTATTGTATTGTGGTAGAATTGTTCACTTTCATAAGATTCGATATCGTATTCTTTATGTTTGATTTCGCTAACAAACAATTTTGATGATGCGCTTGTATAATGCCCGAAAGGAGATCTGTATAGTATTCCATCTAGGTATGTGAATTTTTTAGATTTTCCAGGCTTACAATATGGCAAACGGAACCTTAATAGCCCGCATTTATAATTTCCTTCTTTATATAACTGCATTTGCTTTTTCATCTCCTCTTCTACGTTTTTATCATCGTCAACAGCATTATTTATCTCTGAAATTAGCAATACAGGAGTTGTATCATTAATATCATCAATGTTCAGCAGCATGGGGAATATTTTAGCCACATATTTGACGACTTCTTCTGGTATTTCTCCGGCATACACAATACCGGCGCCATCTAGGCCCCCATTAATCTTGCTAAACTCGATAATGCCATTTATTGTATCTAGTATCATGCACCTTAATTCAGAATGCATGCTTAATTTGGGTTCTTTTTTGCGGCGGCGATACTCCAACTTTGGGGCTGACTCTACATCTATTTTTAAATTAAAGCTATCACTACCACCGTTGGTTGACTTTTTTAGATCAACTTCCCATGAATTGATAAGATTGCCATAAATGAATGATTTGTCCAACAATCCAGCCTCAATAAGCTTCTGGGTTACAGTTTCTATGTCTTCCCCGATTTTACAACCAAGCTCTGCATAATTTGGTCTATTTGCACCTACTTTCTTCAATTCTTGGTCGTTATACCATCCTCCTTTAATATTCTTTTCTTTAATATTCTTTTCTTTAACATCTTTTTCTTTAATATCTCCTCCTTTAACATTATTCCCCCCAAGAGAACGCGAAATTGTATCTTTATCTACATCATTTTCCCATGGTATCTTAGATTTCTCTTTATATTTCTCTATATCAAACTCACCATCGTCACCTACACCTAAAGGGCCTTTTCCACCCTTTCCAGTTACACCCGATTTGTTGGTGGTGCCATCGAATAAATGCTGTCTAAGACCAATCATAAGAATGTCGCTGATTATGTATTTTTTGAAGAACTCTGCAGGCACACCGTTCAAACGAGCCCAAATATAGTATAAAGAGTACAAACCGCATTCAGTTTTTGTTTTTTGATGTGGCAGATCGCAACACAATATTATTTCAGTGGGATTCAGAGAATCTAATTGATTTTTTGATTTCTCTAGCCATGCCACAAATTCAGCATATGGCGGATTTCCCGAGCTGTTGAAAAACTCTACTGTAAAGGCCCGCGGATCTCTCATATCAACAAAAAGAGCCATCCAGTGTTTACCAGCGCCTTTATAGTAATCACTGTTAATTACACACGCAGCTGTTCTAAATCCCTGTTTATACAGGTCTGTTAGATCAACAGTGGCTAAAGTATCACCTTTTCGTTCATAGTCGCGCATATTGAAATTGTAAGGATAAAAATCCTGATATTTGACTTGCCATTGTTTTAATGTGTTATCTATATTGAAATTGTTCATTAAACTGGTGTCTGTTGGGCCTTGTATTTTCATGTTTATAGCTATTTCTCGGTTGGCCACATCTTTATCCACCATTTTCTTGAGAACACACGCCTCATCAGAACATCCAGTTTTGTGTTCGGCGACGTCTAAAATTTCTGCTCTGCTTTTTCCTTCCAATCCTAATTTAGATCCAATTTCTGATATTGTGTCATCGCTGCTGCAAACTCCATCAATAATTCCGGCCGATATTAAAGAACAACGTGTTACTTTCTCGGGAAGGAGTTTTTCTGCATATGATTCTTTTTCTGTAGCTATCACGGGTTTGCTACTGCCCACTTTGTACCATTGCGCGGCTCCTCCGCTAATAGTTTCACAAAACTCATCGCTAGTTAAATCCATTGTGGATCTTATATTTATGTACACAATTATGTGCAAAAAATAAGGTTAGTCAGTGTCAGCACGAAAAATGTCGAGTAAGGTTGTCGTGGCTTCGCGAAGCCACGACGGCCGACGGAGACGATTGACGAGCGAAGCGAGGTCAATCAGATCATTGTTCTGTTGTGATGAATAATTTAATACGACTAACATACATGTCTGTAGATACTGCATTTTCTCCATTGTTCTCTTTTACAACAGTCTTATCGATGTGAGTTGTGAATGATATCGGCTCGAATTTATCTGCCGCTATTTCTATATTTTGGCTTATATTCGCCGATGAGAGCGCGCGGAAGTATTGGATTTTAACAGACGTAGAGAATATATCGTCTGCTGCGATCGCACTTTGCAGATTAATCTTAGTGTTATTTTTGAACGAAATGCCCTCACTGAGCTTTTGGCCGTCTTTTTGCGGCAATAAGAACAATGGTGATTCTCCTATCTTCTTTATTGACATGACATCTGCGCTGAGCCCATTATCAAAACTATTAATAATAGACTTGAATTGAGCGCTATCAATTTCGAACTTAACAGGATATGCAGTATCATCCTTAATGTCTGGAATAGCTTTTTCAGGCTGTGGAGCAAATTTGATGGGAGACGATAAATCTGCGTCGTATTCTGGAATATGGAATATCATGTGCATTTTACTCCTTTCTTCCTCTTCTCTAATAACTAACGAAACCATGTTGTGTCTCTTATTAATTGTTTTAGTGACCTTGTCAATGTCTGGCAAATAAATGTACTTTGTGATTGGTGCCTTCACATAATATTCTATTAATGCTTTTCCGTGCATAGTGAGTTGAACTGTTTCCGTAAGATAGTGACCGAGTCCAATAAACTCCACTTGCGTCTCTGTGAAGTTTACCTTCACGGTCTCCAAACCAAAGTTCTTCAAAAGCGCAAACATTTTCCTGAACACCATGGGCTTATTATAGACGATTTCTACAATATTACCCTCTTTCATAGGTTGAGCTACAATACCGACCGATGGCAAATATGGTGTATCCAAACGTGTTTTAGGGCGTCCTGGACCTCGTTTATTATTTGCATTGACTTCAGCAGGAACAGCTGCACCAGCCGGGGCAATTGGAGCGAGAGCATTAACTTCCACACCTTCTTGATTTTTTACGGGGACACGTTCCGCTTCCATTTTATTTCGGCCCGAAATAATAATATAATTATTGCAAAAAAGAGTTTAATTAATTAATTTTTTTGCGTCGTCGCACCTCCGGTGCTCCTTGCAAAAAGCATCGGCTCTGGTAACCTGCGGTTACCATTCGCCTCGCTGTACACCGAATAAGTGTGCCGCGAGCACGAAGCCCAAAAGCTTCTGACTGCTTCACAATCGGCTCAACAGCTTCGCTGTGGCGTAACACTCGCTTCGCTAGCTTCGGCTCTGGGTTCGAGCGTTGCTCGAACCGCATTCGCCTCGCTGTACACCAAATAAGTGTACAGCGAGCACGAAGCCCAAAAGCGAAGCGTTGGGCTAGAGCGCAGCTGTGATTTCGAGGGAGTGAAACGACCAAGAAATCAGAACAGTCCTGTTGATATTGCGACGTTTTTTATTGTAATGTCCATATTTGTCCACCTTGATGGCTTGGTATCCATTGAATCTACAGCACCACTTATTATTTTATTGCATGCAAATAAAATGTTCTTATGTTGTTCTTCAGGAACATCCGTTTTCTGGTTTGTTATAATTCCGCTGTCAATGACAGAATTCAGTTGATTAAACATTTCTCTGCTAAATTCCTTATAAGCCGACTCAAATTTCACTACAAACGTTAGAAGAGCTTCTGTATCGATCATATCAGATACGTTAACATTTTCTATGTCAGTTTTCATAGATATGTCAAATACGTACAAAAGCATTCTATTTCTTAATATATTCTTCGAGCCGATAATTACGCCGGATATTGTTTTGCGTATAAATGGCACCCCCAGTATTAATTTATTGTTGAATGCCTTGGTGAACAAATTCATATAATCTCCAATTATATACTCTTTTAGGGAGAACGACGAGGATGATTTAAATTGCTTCTCCATATAACTTACCATCAATTTAAGATGGTCTAAATTAACACATTTGGAAAATATGGGCTCTGTTGATATTTTTGCATATTTGTCCGCCCTATCTGATGGGCCAGATAGTATTTTTGCAATTGTCGCCCCTGGAGAAGAAACATCATTCGAATTAGGAATTCCATTATGCATTATTCTGTAATAAGTGTCATTCAAACACTCCACAATAATACTGTTGGCGCTCACATCTTTTGGAGGGTCAATGAATTTTGCCGAGCTCTGTGATGTTGTCGGCAACTCCTTGATAATGCTAAATCTTTTAAGTATCTTCTTATTCAACCCCGACATTTCTGAGGTCATCATGTCATTGGCAATCACGTATTCTAGATTCAATAATGGCATAATATTATATTGCATTGGTTTTGTGGTGTATTTGTTAATTGTTAGAATTTGTCCTTTGCAAGTCGCAACCAAAGCCTCTTTTGACATATATTCAGTTGCTGGTAATAGCGAAAATCTGCTTATAAGACGCATCTCGGTTGGCAGCGCCTCGCTAATGTTTTGAGATCCTTTGGCCGATAAAAATGTGTTCTTTAATTGTTCGGAAAACTCTTCCACTTTTTTGATATTAGCCGGGTTTTTTGGCTTAAAACCGGAAAGAAACCCCAACACTACGTTGTCGCTTTCTTTGCCGTCGGAAACCAATATATCAGTGAGCTTGTTCTCTTCAGACTCTGTTTTAATCGCCGGAAGAATAGTGTTCTTTGCGCTTTCTATTATAGATTGATTTATCTCAGAATAAGTTATGTTTAACGATGTGAATAACATTTTTATGTTGGACAGTTTCATATACAATTCTGATATGAATGTTTGACTCATTCCTATTGAAATAAATTTTATTACATTATCATCGGATATAAGCACATAAATCTTCTCCAGAGTATTTTTTATTTTGTCCCATAGATCGTATAATTCCATCAAAGAAGGAAGTGTGTCAATAGAATATTCTTCTATTTTAGGAAATCTGTTTAGGTTTTTATGGTACGAATCAAGAATTGCTTCTAATCTTTTGTACTCAGCCAGCATTTCACTCGCATGCTTCCATGCGTATTCATTAATATTCACGTAATAATCCTTTATGTGGACTATTATGTTGTTTAATATGAGTGATTTTTTTCTTATAGCTTCAGCAATGTCGCTCATGTCGAAATTTTGTATTAAAATTATAATATGACTTGAGTATATATCTTAAAAGAGAAATTATTCGGTTAAATCGAAGAATTTTACATGAGTGTTAGACCTATACTTCCAAGGATTTCAGATCCAAATATGCTTCCTGGAGATGGTGTTGTCGATAAAGGGGGAATTCTAATGAATGGCAATCAGACTCCAGCAGAGGAAGAACAGCCTGGATTATTTACGACCATATATGAAAATAAGATGATTGTGATCATAATTATTTTAGTCATTCTCATCATCGGAATATGTGCGTATGTTGTCATTAGAAAGAAAGATGGCGAAGAAGAATTGGGGAGTCCCCAACAACTACCGCAGAACGATGCTTCACAAGCAACAATGCAACAACGCAAAGGGTCGCATGATGTATCGAATGATTCTTTACTTCGTAAAGGGTCTACCAGTGTGGTGGTTGATTCTTTACTTCGTAAAGGGTCTACCAGTGTGGTGGTTGATTCTTCGCAAGCAACAATGCAACAACGTAACGATTCTACACAAAAAGAACACAGTCCTGAGGAATTACAAAGAATTATGAATGAAATGAGGGAAGCCAAAATGCGCCGTGCTCAGCAACATAGACAAAACCCAACACCCCAACAACAACAGAATCCAACACCATCAAGTCAATCAGATGAAGAATTAGACCAGAAATTTAATGAAGCAATTACAAACAGAGATGATGCTGCTCCGCAGGAGCGTTTGCACGCTACGGATGATACTCCACAAGATAGTATAATTGATTATATGAAAGAGGCCGCAAGAGAATCACCAGAAGATTTTGATGATAAGGCCCTTAAGATAATAGATGAGCAAGCAAGTTTAAGTGAATCTGTAAGCACTGTTTGTGGCGCTCCTACGCAATCAGGAGGCAGTTGCAGACTTAGGCCTGTTGTTGATGGTAGATGCCGTAGACATATAGGGGTATAATTTCTTGGTCGCGTTGCTCCCTCGAAATTATGGGCTGCGCTCTAGCCGAGAGCATAGCTCTCTGCGTCAATGCTCGCGATATACTAAATATTTTTTCTGCTCTGTACGTGGCGAGTAAGGCTTGTACCGAAGGTACGGGCCGACGGAGCCCATGCAAAGCAAAAAAATTTGAAACCAAACATTCATACATTATCACGGCCATGGAGAAGGATCCGCAATTCGCTATCAGTTGTCTTTATGAAATTTCCACTAGAAGTGGCTTTGGAAAGAAAGTAATAAGTATTATTCGGGATGAGAATCTCATGGCATTACTATTTGGATCAGCCGTAGAGGCCGCAAAATCTCCCCGACGAAATATAATATTCAATCCAATCCCGCCATCGTTCGTCAAATTCAGAAATGAGAAACATGCTGCCAAACTCACTAATGAGTATGCAGAACTCATTATAGACACAAAATGCCGAAGATCTATGGAAAGGTTTGATAAGTTGGTCAAAGAATCAGAGAAAAATTACACACTGATTGACGAAATTTTAAACACACTCAACAAAAGTGGCGTTAGTTCGTATGTAAGCAAATTAAGAGAAATATACGACAAATTCTTGCCTGAGGATGATGATGAATTTCGCCGATTAGTGATAGGAGAAAATAGTGATGGAGATCATACAGCATTATTATTTGATTTCATGAGGTTTGCCGTAATGAACAATAAACTTACACTGCAACGTAATGATATTGTAATTGGAGATCCATCCCTCGCAAGAAATGCGGAACCCCAACAAGTTAATGCAAAAATGGTCCACAAGTTCCAACAATATGAAGTAATTCACACAAAAGACGCGGAAGTTGAGTTTGATTCGAGGAGGAAAACCATGAAGAGTTGTTTCTTATTTCACGGCAGCGGAAAACAGAATTGGTATTCATTGATGTGTAATGGCATTAAAATAGCTTCCAATACAAAATTAATGACAACTGGTGCTGCTTATGGAGTTGGTGTTTACGCGTCTGACACTCTTGCAGTTAGTTATGGTTATAGTGGTTATGGTGGAGTCCCAACAAGTTCCGACGCCAATTCATCTGACACATTATCTAACAATCAAATAGTTGCTGTGTATGAGATACTTGGTAACAAAGAAACATACAAAAAAAGTAATAGTATTTACGTGATCAATGATGACACATTGCTTATTATCCGATATCTCATCGCAATACCGGCCCAATCATCTCAAGCACTTGTTAATGATGTGTCGTCAAAATCAATACTAGATTCCATCGCGGCTAGAAATGTAGTTATACAAAAGAATTTTACCCGAGGAATGGTTGGGTGGAGAAGGAGAATTTCCGAAGATTTGAAGAAGGCCGCGAGAAATCCAGCAATCACAATTTATTATTTCTCTGGGGAAAAGAAAATACAATTCAATCCAAAATTACATAATGCGAAAAAAATAATGAAAGCGAATGCTGGAGCTCCGCAAACAACAACTTTCATCTTTGATGTGGGGGGTCAATCAGTAGAAGTTAAATTCCCTCTCGAATATCCGGCAACAGCTCCAATCATTAACAGAAACTCCAATTCGAATTGGGAACTACAATCCGATTTAGGAGAATACGTTATTAATATTAGATATTAATAATATTAATATCTAATAATATTAATATTCTTGATAATTTTTTATCTCACCCAAACATCAACATATTTGCAACATGAGTATATTTTTTGCTAATGAAGTCCGCAATAAATATTGTGATACCCAAATATTGTACTACATACCCCCTATATCCTTCCATTGCATGATAATGCCTCAGCTGCGCTGAAGACCCCTCCCTGAATAAACAAGTGTTGACCTCTCCCCTGGTTTCAAGAAGTAATAAGTGGTCCGTTTTTCACTTCCCGTGAATTATCATTAAAAGAAAAAATTGAATATAGTATACCGTATAAACACATACCAGTATAAACTACTTAATCAAAAGATTCAATGTCTGCCGCCGCTGAAAGCACTGTCAAGAAGGTCACTAAGAAGGCCGTTCATGAGACTTATTGCGCTGCCCCTAGGGTTCGCGCTATTATTGAGAAGGGGTGCCCCGGAGCTATCAATGCCCGCGCATCCCGCAGTATTGCCGAGCTTAAGGCCGAGATTGCCCCTGATGTTGAGCAAGAGAATTATTTGAAGACCGGTAAGAAGGTTGTTAAGGATGCTTCTGGAAAGCCCGTTAAGAATGCCGAAGGTGCTATTCAAGAAGTCGCCCTTACTGACGCCGATCGCACTGCTATGGAGAATGCCCGTAAGACATTCGCTCCCCGCCGTGCTGAGGTTGATGCCAATATTAAGCTTTATCGCAGCGCTAAGCGACGTATTAGCAGTGGTCTTGATGATCAACTCGCCGCGTATACTGATGATATTGTCACTGAGTTGTTCCAATTTGCGTTCAACAAGTGCCTGCTGAGCGACAAGAAGATCGTTCTTCCCCAATTCTTCGTTGGCGAGGGTGTTTCTGAACTCACTTGGTATGAACTTGTCCGCCATACTACTGCATGGAAGAATCTCACCACCACAAAGCACTATGATGAGTCTGCCGAGGGTGATAAGAAGCCCGTGCCTACCACAGTCGAATTCTGCATTCGCAAGCTCGTCAAGGAGATGATTTCCCCACTTGTTACTAACAGTACTGGTGAGGTTGTCATGGACCAGAAGGAGAAGAAGCGCAAGAACGCTGATGGCACTGAGGTCACTGAATTCGTTTGGTCGCCCAAGCGCGATTCTTCCGGTAAGTATGGTACTCTCCGTATTTCCAATCGATCTGTCCGATTTATGGGAGATCTCATTGTTGATATTTTCCAACTCATTGCCGCGCAATTGCTTCTCCGCGTTCGCGCCAAGACCATCACCACCGAGGATTTGAACGATGTTATTCAATCCGCTCTTGATATGGGTCTTCCGGTCACTCAGGATTTCGTTACCACTCAGAAGGATGTTATTGATCCCGAGGCTAAGAAGGCTAACGCTGCTCTTCCTGCTGATCAACGCAAGAAGGAGAGTGAGCTCCCCAAAATTAAGACCAAGAGCATTGATGTCGCGACTACTGTTGTTGACAGTCGATTCGGCAAGGTTGTTGCTCGCCTTCAGCCATGGAGGGTTGCTTATGACGCTCATCAAGGTGAGCGAAAGGTAGCTGCCGATAAGGTCTCTGCGGCTAAGAAGGCCGCTGTTGCCGCTGCTACCGCGGAAAAGAAGTAGAATGATTGCTTCGCAATCGTCTGCGCTCTAGGCAGAGGCGACGCCTCTGCCGTCGGTGCTCGACATATACTGTGTCATATGCCCGATAGATAGTATTCAAAAAACATTATATTTTTTCGTTTCGTTAGGCTGCGTCGCTGATTGCTTCGCAATCGTCTGCGCTCTAGGCAACCACTACGTCGGTTGCCGTCGATGCTCGACATACACTGCACCATATGCCCTATAGATAGTATCCAAAAAACATTCGGCCGATACCCCTAAACGGGTTCAAAAGGTCATTTTAATGAGATCTATTGGTATTGCCGGAATTATGCGAAATAATAAACATATCAGCCCCTTAGCACAGTCAGCGGACCTGTCAACGCCAAAACATGAGCCAAATATTATTATGAGTTAGAATGGGGGCGAGCACCCGATTGCGAAGCAATCAGAACCGAAGTCAATCACTAGGGCGCAGCCAATTGCCGCAGGCAATCAATGAACTCTTTACAAAATATATCTGCGTCACATTTATCGGTATAATCTCCCAATGATATTCTTAGAGTTCCTTTTTTTATTTTGTCGCTCACTCCCATTTCAGTTATAACGTGACTGGCTTTGCTGTTAGCTGTATTGCATGCGCTGCCTATGCTGACTATAACCCCTCTTTTTTCGAGTTCGGCTTTTATTTGGCCGTTACAAACATCGGCAGAATTGCTTAAAACGCTCAATAGAAGAGTACCAGGTAAGTATTTCTTTTCACAAGTAGAGATAAAGATTATTTCGCTTTTATTGGTGTTGGGATTTGTTAAATATTCTTTGTATGTTCGGCATGGTATATATTTGCTTAAAGTTTGCATTATATACTGTTTATTGCTTAACATTAAAGTATTCTTAGCTGGCCTATTATCGGCCGATAATATGAATCCTTCAAATGACGCAGCAATTCCGGGTATGTTCTCAGTTCCACCTCTCATTCCATTATTTTGAGTTCCGCAAATCTCTGCTTCTAATCCATATTTGTGCATAACATCATTATTTATCACTATAGCGCCAACACCAGCAGGGCCATGCATTTTGTGAAAAGAAATACTAAAAGCATCAACACCGATAGTATTCGGTGATAATAAGAATTTACTGAAACTTTGTACACAATCAGTGTGGAATATTATTTTGTTCTCTTTTGCGATGCGAGATATTGCAGCTATATCGTTTATGGCTCCTGTTTCATTGTTCGCTTGCATTATGCTTATTAATATTGTATTTGGACGTATGTTTGCGCGTATGTCCTCTGGATGTATAAAGCCATATTTATCCGGTCTCACTAATGATAATTCTGTATAACCTCGTTTGGCCAATTGGAGAGCGCAATTTAGAAGGGATTTATGCTCAATAGATGATGTTATTATGTGTGGAATTGATTTGGGAGATTTTCGCCGAACATTGTATGATTCAACAACAGCTCGTAAAAACATATTATTAGATTCACTAGCACATGATGTAAATATGATACAATATTGTTGTGGCGTGAAATTACATTTGCTTGCTATTGCTTTCTTAAAGTTCTCCATTAATTTTCTGCAATCTTTTGCAGATTTGTAATCGGCTGATGGATTCCCTTTATTGGTCCAATCTATCATTTGTTTGACTACTTGAGGGGGCATTAAAGTAGTTGCATTGTTGTCTAAATAGACTATCTTTTTTCCAGTGCTACACTCCATCAAAATATATTAAAGATACGAAATGCTTAAAGAACTATTCGATAGCCCCTTTGCAAATTCGCAAAGCGCAGAACAATATGCTCTCTGTGATATTAGCAATTATATCCGCCGCTGTTGCGGTGACACTTATAAGACTTTTCATTTATCAGGACGAGAAATCTGATGTCATTAAGGGACATACATTATTTATTTACGGCCCTAGATGCGGTTATACCGATATTATATCGGATATGCTTGCTAGATTCGCAAATAATGAGTTGTGCAATTCTAATTTGACTACGTGGAAAGTGCTTCATCAATCAGACTATCATAGGCCCGAATACATTGTTAAGATGATTCCCCAATGCTGCGGAGTTGTTAATTACAATCCCGTAAACGATCCTACTAACACTCAGTATTATAATTATGTTAATTACGAAAACAAAAAATCTCTGGATTTACGAGGATTGATAAGCGATATTCAATCATACACAAATAGAGGAATAAATGTGATCGTTGAGGGGCATATATATCTTGAAGAAATACCATGTGGGACCCCAATCATTTGCGTAACACAATCAAACAACTCTCTCGCAAAATCATCGAAATTTAGAGCCAGTATTAGCGAATACTCTGATGGTGATGATGAAATCCGCCATAAAATAATAGAAAAATATGTTAACCCCTCACAACAAGAATGTAGAACTAATTTATATGGTACAGATAACACTGTATTTGTTGATTGCGAAAACATTGACGACAACCAATTTAATGTAATTAATGAGTTGTATCTGGCCATAAAAAATATATTCATAAAGGTCCGGAAACAAGATGATATTCGCGAAGGTGACACGGCTTACGTCCATCCGATAATTCTATAACTTCTCATTCGTTTCACTCGCTTGCGCTTCGGATTACCGAAGGTAACGCCGGCGCTCGTCGCAAATAATCGCATTCAGTCGGTATACGTTATTTTTTGTCCTCATGTTTAGCCAATTCTCTTTTCACGAGTTTGTAATCGCTTGCTGCTCGCACCTTCGGTGCTTCGCTCGCGATTATGGGCTGCGCCGCGGGGATCGGAGATCCTCCGCTCGGCTCGCCGGTGTACAGACATGTATGAGCAAAGCTGTCGAGTAAGCACGTAACGAAGTGTAGACAATCAAAAAATAACTACGTCCAGTATGCGAATATATTTAGGCGAAGCAGGCGAGTCGAGCGCCGCAAAGCGGGTCGAGTAAGCGCTCTTACCGTAGGTAAGGCGCGACGGTGTAGTAACGAGCGAAGTGAGTGCTACGCCACAGCGAAGCTGTTGAGACGATTGCGAAGCAATCCGCGACGCAGCCAGTGATTGTCGAAGACAATCACAAAATCTCATCACTATTTTTCGAGTTTCCAGCCTCATTCTTGTATCGGAGGATGTGATAACGAGCCTGGAACATTCGGCCAATACGTTGAAGTCGTCCTCTCATCTGGATCTTCTTGTGTTCGTCCGCAATATCACACATTTCAATCATATCAGTAAATCCTTGCATATTCAAGCTGGAGCAGTTAACGTGACTATTAACCAACAATATCACAGGTTCATCTGATGCTTGTATGTCAGTGATCATTTGATTGATTTGAAGATCAGTGCCCTTTAGATTCTTGTAGTTCATTCCATGTTTCTCGCAGAACTCTCTAATCATGTTAAGAGTTTCATTGAATGGGGCGAAACACAATATCTTGATAGGAGTGCCCTCTGGAACAGGCGCATCAAATGTGCCGGGATCAATCATCCAGCGTTCTGGGCGATCTTCTGTTGCCTTGTGGTAGAACATCTTTTCTTTGATCTTTTGCCTATTTTCAGCTTTCTTTCCATGATAAATATGCCATACTGCTCTCAACTTAGGATTCTCGATTTTGGGAGCATCGTCAACAACCTCTTCATCATCGTCGTCCACAACCGGAGCATCAGCCGCTTGCTCATCCCCAAAACCGCTAAGAATACTATTCATATCAAACTCAGGATTAATATAAATAATGTCTGTTTTGATATTAAGAACACGATTAGGGCATTTAGCACACTTTCCAGTCAGCATATCAACATTAGCCTTGTAATCATGATATTGACGTACATGGAATGAAGTTTTGAAACAGATTTCACATACAATGATACCACAGCACTTTGGGATAAATATACCCTCATCTCCGCAAACATAGGCATCAATATCATCACTGTCACTGTCCGAAATTTCGTCTTCGGATACATCCGGGGATACATCTGGAGATACGTCTCCAGACAAATCATCATCGGACACATCCCCACCATGTTTTTTGGCTTTTTTGGATGAGTTAACTCTTCCGGCTACTGGAAATCTGCAAACATCACAACATCCTCCACGAAGGTTATCTTGCACTCTTTTGACCGCAGCACCGTCATCTTCCTTCTTTTGCTCATATTTCTTCACCAAAGCATTCATTTCATCTAAGAAATTGACGGATTTGTACTTTGCTATCTTGCTTTGATACTCAGGCAAGATGTCTCCAAACTCGTCGAGAATATTTTGCGGCGGCAATGAAATATTCAGGGCATCAATCGTTTTCTCTCGTTTAGACTCATTTTCAGAAATCTTGACAATGAGGGGATCCATTCCCCTTAACTCATCTTCAGAATGTCTTCGGCGAGGATGTTCTGGAAGTACATTTTCATACCTGGAATAATACCTAATTAATGCAAATATCACGCGGAGAATGTGTTTGTCCGCGATGTATGCATCATAGCTTTTGCCAAGCAATCGCGCGAACATATCGGCCACCGAATCTGTTTTCATTCCAAGCATATCAGCTGCCGTTTTAACAGCATCACCATTAAGAGCTTCCATGATTTCATCAGCATTACCCATAACACCCATCAAATGAATGTACTTATCGTTGGGGTTATCAAATACATACATGTACTGGACATATCTAGGAAGATTCATAGATGCATTCATGTACTCTTTTTCAACGATGCAACCAAATGTTTCACAAGCCATACGATCACGTGGGAAATCCCAAATACGAGCATGCATGTTATTGCGAATCATGTCGATCAGAGAGTTATATTTTACATCCCTCTTAGTCTCTACAATAGCGCGTTCATCATTCGTTCCAGAAACCAACGTGACATAATGAGCATTAAGTTCCTTTGCCTCTTGGGCGAACTTCACTGTGTCATAATCATCATAGATCGCGCGTTGAAATGCGCATCCTTTCATGATGATATTGATGGCATCAGTCATATTGTAAATTTTGCCATCATCTGGGGTGATGTAATTATCATCGTCCTCTTTGCTCTTTGCTTCCAGATTGAAACTAACAGTCACACTGGTATATTTCACAATAACCATATCGTAGCTGTTAATTTCACCGCTAATATACTTATCGCGGAATTGCTTGAGCGAACGAGCATCTCGGATGGTGAATACTTTGGATTGTCGGCAAAATCTCTTACTTTCCATCAAGAGTTGAACAAGAGGTTTGCATACATACGCAACCGGATTGATACTCAGTCCATATCTGACTTTTACAACGGTTCTGAATTCATTAAAACGTTCCGATTTCGACATATGATGTTTCTCATCCCCATCGCGAACATAGTGGGGCATTTCCCACGAATAACCAATAATACTATTACAAGTTCTCGGAATAGTTTTGGCAGGTTTTGGATACATATGATTGTATACAATCTCAATTGGAGTCTTACCGCTACCAGGCGGTAATTCTACATGATGAGCATCACAATGAACAATCAATGGACTATCTGTAATGGCCGAATATCTACCGATAGCTTCGGCATTTGCTACTCGGACAAATCTAGCTTCGTCCAATTGACGTTTGCGGAACAATATAGTCTGTTGATGATCATATAGAGCATGTGCAATCTCAGGTGGTTGCTGCATCTTACTTTCATCTCGGCTTGATTGAGTGTAACTGATTACCTCTCTTGAAACTAGAGATTTATCTGCAGACATTAATGGAGGTATTTATCGATCAACCAAAGCCTTAGTATGATATTGGTATGAGAATCAATTTTATTGCTTCGCATGGGCTCCGTCGCGGTCAAGCTTCGCTTGACGCGCTTACTCGCCACGTACTTACACAGCATAATTTCGGCTATCTCTCGCTTACGCTCGACGCCTAAAGATAACAGGCTCTCATACTGGATGTCACTATAATATACAATTAAACATAAGGGCCGATACCCTTAAATTCTGTTAAAATGATTTTTTGAGCCTGTTTAAGGGTATTGGCCCTTATGTTTAATTGTATATTATAGTGACATCCAGTATGAGAGCC